>Ga0067045_1027403_pt1:0-2500 | contig 162513 bp, 152 predicted proteins | sample TerdegcTABiofilm_FD_59184 | JGI IMG/M metagenome (GOLD analysis project Ga0067045, IMG submission 59184) | Combined Assembly of (Gp0054472, Gp0054536) Wastewater bioreactor microbial communities from Singapore -Terephthalate degrading... | reverse complement strand
AAGTGCGAAACGATGTGGGATTGCTGAGACAATCAGGAGGTTGGCTTAGAAGCAGCCATCCTTTAAAGAAAGCGTAACAGCTCACTGATCAAGCGATCCTGCGCGGAAAATGTATCGGGACTAAAGTTATGCGCCGAAATCGCGGGCTCGTAAGAGCGGTAGCGGAGCGTTCCGTAAGCCAATGAAGGTGAACCGTGAGGTTTGCTGGAGGTATCGGAAGTGAGAATGTTGACATGAGTAGCGACAAAGAGGGTGAGAGACCCTCTCGCCGAAAGTCCAAGGGTTCCTGCGTAAAGCTAATCTGCGCAGGGTTAGCCGGCCCCTAAGGTCAGGCCGAAAGGCGTAGCCGATGGGAACCACGTTAATATTCGTGGGCCGAGGGATGAGTGACGGATTCCGAAAGCTGTATGAACTTACTGGATTGTGAGTGCAGCCTGGGGGTCCCTGGAAATAGCCTCCCTATTAGACCGTACCCTAAACCGACACAGGTGGACTGGTAGAGCATACCAAGGCGCTTGAGAGAACTATGTTGAAGGAACTCGGCAAATTACCTCCGTAACTTCGGGAGAAGGAGGCCTCATATTGGGCAACCAGTACTGAGGGGCACAAAACTGGGGGTTGCGACTGTTTATCAAAAACACAGGGCTCTGCGAAATCGCAAGATGACGTATAGGGTCTGACGCCTGCCCGGTGCCGGAAGGTTAAAAGGAGATGTGCAAGCATTGAATTGAAGCCCCGGTGAACGGCGGCCGTAACTATAACGGTCCTAAGGTAGCGAAATTCCTTGTCGGGTAAGTTCCGACCTGCACGAATGGCGTAACGACTTCCCCACTGTCTCCAACATAGACTCAGCGAAATTGAATTCCCCGTGAAGATGCGGGGTACCCGCGGTCAGACGGAAAGACCCCGTGAACCTTTACTACAGCTTCACAGTGGCATTAAAGAATATATGTGTAGGATAGGTGGGAGGCTTTGAAGCTCTGGCGCCAGCTGGAGTGGAGCCAACCTTGAAATACCACCCTTGTCTTCTTTGATGTCTAACCGCGCCCCTGGATGGGGCCGGGACCCTGTGTGGCGGGTAGTTTGACTGGGGCGGTCGCCTCCCAAAGTGTAACGGAGGCGCGCGATGGTAGGCTCAGAGCGGTCGGACATCGCTCGTTGAGTGCAATGGCATAAGCCTGCCTGACTGCGAGCTCGACGGAGCGAGCAGAGACGAAAGTCGGTCATAGTGATCCGGTGGTCCCGCGTGGAAGGGCCATCGCTCAACGGATAAAAGGTACTCCGGGGATAACAGGCTGATGATGCCCAAGAGTCCATATCGACGGCATCGTTTGGCACCTCGATGTCGGCTCATCACATCCTGGGGCTGGAGAAGGTCCCAAGGGTTCGGCTGTTCGCCGATTAAAGTGGTACGTGAGCTGGGTTCAGAACGTCGCGAGACAGTTTGGTCCCTATCTGCCGTGGGTGTTGGATACTTGAGAGGATTTGTCCCTAGTACGAGAGGACCGGGATGAACACACCTCTGGTGGACCTGTTGTGGCGCCAGCCGCATTGCAGGGTAGCTATGTGTGGACTAGATAACCGCTGAAAGCATCTAAGCGGGAAACTAACCTCAAAACCAGGTATCCCTGAGAGCCGTCCAAGACCAGGACGTCGATAGGTCAGGTGTGGAAGTGCCGCGAGGCATGAAGCTAACTGATACTAATTGCTCGATAGGCTTGATCCCTGAAACTCATGTGTAGTTGAAAGCTCAGACTTTCACTGACGAGTTCAGTCAAAGACATTTTGGTTTCTTACAATCGCTAGCTGGTTTCCGCCGACCTGGTGGTAATGGCAGGGGGTCCCCACCGGATCCCATCCCGAACTCCGTCGTTAAGCCCCCTTGCGCCAATGGTACTACGTCTTAAGGCGTGGGAGAGTAGGTCGCTGCCGGGTCTGCAGAGCCCAGATACCGATTGTAATTCTTGCAGACATGTCTTTCTCTTACACGATGGCCGCCTTCGGGCGGTCAGCCATCGCGATCTTGACGATCAAGGTGGCACGGGCCGGCCCCAGCCATACCGGCGGGCCGGGTTTTTGTTTCAGACGCAGAGATGCTTCGGGAACAAGACAGAATTGACGCGGGATGGAGCAGTCCGGTAGCTCGTCAGGCTCATAACCTGAAGGTCACAGGTTCAAATCCTGTTCCCGCACCCAAAAAGGCCCCTGATTTCCTCGCGGAGATCGGGGGCTTTTCCTTTTTGGGCATAGCGTCTCGCCAGCCGGGGAGGGCTACTCGCCCGCATCGCGCTTCGGGGCTGCCCTCACAGGTGGGCAGGGGTGGCAAGACGGCGTGCTGGAACGCGCGGCTCAAGGCGCGTGCTCTTCTATCTCGTAAGCGTTGCGAGCGCGCCACCGACATAACGGGTTCTCTGTCGGCGTTGTTTGCGCGAGCTTTGCGTTTTGGTTTGGAGCAAAGCTTTGGAACAAACGGTGCAACATTTGTTGGCTTCGGCCGGGA
>Ga0067045_1027402_pt1 | contig 162967 bp, 115 predicted proteins | sample TerdegcTABiofilm_FD_59184 | JGI IMG/M metagenome (GOLD analysis project Ga0067045, IMG submission 59184) | Combined Assembly of (Gp0054472, Gp0054536) Wastewater bioreactor microbial communities from Singapore -Terephthalate degrading... | reverse complement strand
CTTCATCGACTGATCCGGAGTGTAGAGAAGGTTTTGGACCATACATGCCAGGCTATGTTGTCATTCCATATAATAATCTCAGCGCTCTGGAAAAAGCACTAAAAGATCCGAATGTAGCTGCTTTTATGGTAGAACCGATTCAGGGAGAAGCCGGAGTTATTGTTCCGGATGAAGGGTATCTCCGTCAGGCCTATGAAATGTGCCGATCAAAGAATGTGTTGCTCATCTGTGATGAAGTCCAAACTGGACTGGGACGGACTGGCAAAATGCTGGCTTCGGATCACGAGAATGTAAAACCGGATATTTTAATTCTGGGAAAAGCCTTGTCTGGAGGTGTTTTGCCGGTATCCGCAGTTTTAGCGAGAGATGAAATCATGTTATCAATAAAACCTGGCCAACATGGATCCACATTTGGTGGAAATCCACTCGCATGTCGAGTGGCAATAACTGCATTGCAGGTAATTAAAGAAGAAAAATTGCCCCAGAATGCAGATCGACTGGGAAAAATATTTAGAAAAGAAATGCAGCGACTGGTGGATAAATATCCGGTTATTACTCAGGTCAGGGGTAAAGGATTATTAAATGCGATGGTCATCAAACCAACCAAATCGGGTAAAACCGCCTGGGATGTTTGTATCAGATTAAAAGAACAGGGATTGCTAGCGAAACCAACGCATGGAGATATTATTCGTTTTGCACCGCCGTTAGTGATTAAAGAGGAAGAGATTTATTGGGCAGTAGAAAGAATTGAGAAGGTCATAAAGAATTTTCGGTAGGATTCACTGGAAAAGTCATATTTTAAACCAGGAATTTTACCCTGATTATTTAATATAATATATATTATGTAAACTATTATCTACAAACCTTTATTCCCTCGAATAAAAGTAAGCTTAAAAAATTCATTCGTGCTTTTTTTCTTGGATAATTTATAGGTAAAAATTTTAGTACAATATAGTTATATCATTAATAATTCTGAAAAAAGAATTTAGTTTAAAATAGAAAATAAATTTTCCCTATTAAAGCATTAGATCCTAATTACCAAAAAATTTTGTCAAAGGATCTATAAACATTTTTCAAAGATTACATTACAGAAAAAAAAATTATATGGTAAAAGAAATGCTTAAGGAGAAAAAAAAATTTATTTATTGGAATGAAAATAATCTAATATTGACATATATGCATATACGCATATATAAATATTAGATAAATTGACGTGCTTTATTTAAAAAATATCGATGAACCTGGGTATCTGAAGTGAGTTCGGGATGAAAGGTGGCCACAAGAATACGCTCATTCTCAGCCATCACAATATCGTGTTGATGATATCCAATAGGATGCACACTCTCCCCTATCTCAACTATTTTAGGGGCACGTATAAACACCCCTTCAACGTGAGTTTTCTTACCATTTAAGTCAAGTTCCACATCATCGATGAAAGAGTTAATCTGCCGTCCGTAAGCATTCCTCGAGACTTCGATATCAATTAAATTCAGAGTTTCAACCGAGTTATGGCTTACCTTATGTGACAGTAAAATAAGTCCTGCACAGGTTCCAAAAATAGCTTTTTTCTGACCAAATTCTATAATGGATTGATCTAACTGAACAGTCTTTAACAATTTAACAAAGGTGGTCGATTCACCACCCGGGATGATCAAAGCATCACATCTCTCAAGGTCTTGCTTTTTACGAACCGCCAAAGATTGGATTTTTAGCGTATCAAGAACTTTCTGATGGAGTTCAAAATCTCCTTGAATCGCCAACACACCTATTTTCATTACATTTTACCATCCGCGTGTCTGAAGAAGTTGTTCTTTGGGAATTTCACTAATTTCCAGTCCTGGCATCGGTTCCTTAAGGTCTTCGGACACTTTAGCGATCAGATCAAAATCCATATAATGAGTGGTAGCCTCAACAATCGCTTTTGCTCTACGTGCCGGATCTGATGATTTAAAGATACCACTTCCAACAAAAACAGATTCAGCTCCAAGTTGCATCATTAACGATGCATCAGCCGGAGTCGCCACTCCCCCTGCTGCAAAATTCGGTACCGGTAACTTTTGATACTCATGCACATATTTGACAATTTCCAGTGGTGCTCCGATACTTTTAGAATACCCTACTAATTCTTCTTCTCCCAATTGAATTATTTTTTTAATCTCTCGCTGGATGGCTCGCATATGCCGAACGGCCTCCACAATATTTCCTGTCCCTGCTTCACCTTTTGTTCGCAGGAGAGCCGCGCCTTCTGCAATTCGGCGTAACGCCTCACCAATATCGCGACAGCCACAGACAAAAGGAACTTTAAAGGGGTGTTTATTGATATGAAATTCTTCATCGGCTGGGGTCAAGACTTCACTTTCATCGATAAAATCTACCCCAAGAGCTTCTAGAATCTGGGCCTCAGCGAAATGTCCGATCCGGCATTTCGCCATAACTGGAATAGAAACAGCGTCCTGAATTTGCTTGATTAACTTTGGATCGGTCATTCTGGCCACCCCTCCCTGTGCCCTGATGTCAGCAGGAATCCTTTCCAATGCCATTACCGCTACCGCTCCCGCATCTTCAGCAATTTTGGCCTGTTCGCTGTTGGTGACATCCATGATCACCCCTCCTTTTAACATCTCCGCTAAACCAACTTTCAGTTTATATTCTTTGCTGTCAATCCACATATTGAAAATCCTCCACTTCTAAATGAATTCAAATATATTTTACAACTGATTTTAACGCAAGTTCATTCCGAAATACCAAAGAGCAATAAATTGCCGCCTACCGGGCTTGCAAAAAAAAAGCCCTGTTTCCAGGGCCTTTTTTCATTTGAATAGATTGACTTACTTGGGTTTGACAACGTTTCTGATCTCCTTACCGGCAAACATATCCACAAATTGGTGAGCAATCATTGTTCCTACATTCTCCTGGGCTTCAACGGTGGCAGCACCGATATGAGGTGAACACATGACTTTGGGATGTTTTACCAGTTTCCAATCGGTAGGTGGTTCGACGTCGTAGACATCCAGGGCTGCACCGGCAACAATCCCTTCGTCCATGGCCCAGAGAAGATCAGCTTCATTTACCAGTCCTCCTCTCGCGCAATTGATTAGATAAACTCCCTTTTTCATTTTTTGAAATTCTTTTTTAGAAATAAAGTTGGTGGTCTCAGGGGTTTTGGGCACATGAATCGTGATATAGTCCGCCTTTTTCAATAATTCATCCATCTCTGCCACTAACTTTACTCCGAATTGATCGATGATTTCCCTTCCCACATAGGGATCATAACAGATTACTTCCATACCCAAGCATTTGGATTTGATCGCAACCTGTCGGCCAATTTTTCCATATCCCAATACGCCAAGAGTTTTGCCTAACACTTCAGTCCCTGTCAATTTCTTCTTTTCCCATTGCCCTTCTTTCATACTATGGGTAGCCATGTAAAGAGATCTTCCCAGAGCCAAGATATAAGCCAAGGTTAATTCAACTACCGCATTTGTATTACCGCCCGGTGTATTCATAACGATAATATTTTTGGCGGCTGCCGCTTTTACATCAATATTATCAACTCCGGAACCAGCCCGTCCGATCACTTTTAATTTTTTTGCCGCATTAATAAGGTCAGCAGTAACTTTAGTCGCGCTTCTTACAATTAAACCATCATACTCACCAATAATCTTTTTCAATTCATCAGGAGGAAGTCCAAATTTCTCATCAACTGTGTGCCCGGCTTCACGTAAAATATTTCCGCACGCTGGTGAGGATTTGTCACTGATAAGAATCTTCATATTACCTCCTACTTGTGTGTGAATTTTCTAATTTTTTCAAATGTGTCAAATATTTCTATGAAAATCAAGATCAGAATAAATAAAGTCAATTTCTATTTCGGACCAGAACTTTAGTCGTGTGGCAAATAGGATAAAATATCATTCCAGACTTCCTGTCTACCAAGATTAGTTTTGGCCGAAAATAAAAAAATGTGATTTTTTAAGAGGGGCTGCAGAGTTTCCATCACATGAGATAAGGTTTTCACTCTCTCACTGTGAGAGATCCGATCCGTTTTGGTCAGAATAATTTTAAATGGCAAGTTATTGAAATATAGCCACTTAAACAGTTCAATGTCGTTCTCTTTTAGTCCCACTTGTGAGTCAATTAAAACGTAGATGACCTTGAGAAAGGGATTTTGCGTCAAATAATTTTCAATCATTTTCTGCCATTTTTGTTTTTCGCTTTTCGACACGCGGGCATACCCATATCCTGGTAAATCGACAAAATAAAATTGCTGGTTTATTTTATAAAAATTAATTGTTCGGGTCTTGCCAGGACTTTTACTCACCCGGGCAAAATGGGAGCGGTTCACCAATGAATTAATCAAAGAAGATTTCCCGACATTGGATCGACCAGCAAAAGCAAATTCGGGTAAATAAGGTGTTGGTCTATCTTTTTGTTCAACAACGCTTTTTACAAATACCGCTTCGACAATTTTAAACATGGAATTTTAAAAATAATCTATTTTCAAGAACGACAAAAAATTAAAGCAATTTTTTTATTTTTTCTTGAAAATTTGCTTTAGGCTGAGCACCAATAATCTGATCAACAACTTTACCATTTTTAAAAAAGATTACCGTAGGGATGCTCCTTATTCCATATTTAGTTGGCGTTTGGGGATTGTTGTCCACATCCATTTTTGCAATTTTTACCTTTCCCTCATATTCTCCTGCCAGCTGTTCCAGATAAGGGGCGATAATTTTACACGGACCACACCACACCGCCCAGAAATCAACGATAGCTGGTAGGTCAGATTGCAGGATTTCTTTTTCAAAGCTGCTATCAGTTACTTCAATCGGTTTAGCCATGGGATCCTTTCTTTTATTTATTCAAAAATATAAAAGTGTTTATTTAAAAATCAAATAGTGGAAATCTTTTTCTAAAGGATAGGTATTTGAGTGTCGAGGTTGGTTGTAATTACTCCGGTATCTCTAAAATTTCGATTTTCACATTCATAATACCTTCAGCGATTCCATCGATGGCCCGTGCTGCTCCCACAGATAAATCGATAATTCTGTCGACCACAAAAGGGCCGCGATCATTAATGCGAACCAAAACTGATTTTTGATTGTTCAGATTGGTCACCCGACAGATCGTACCAAAAGGGAGCGTGCGATGAGCCGCCGTATATTCATTCATATTATACACTTCACCACTGGCTGTCTTCCTTCCATGAAATTCATCGCCATAATATGAGGCTTTCCCATACAGGGTTTCTATTACTCCCAGTTGTTTCCGATTTAAAATGAGCGATTCCCTGGTAGTATTTTGCAATGTTGCCCGCGATCGCTCCTTTCCACTCGTCGCACAATTATTTAATAGGATAATAAAAATAAATAGGAAAAACCAAAGATCCAGTTTCGCTTGCATTTTTCTGATCTGATTTCTCACACATCTAGTTTTTTATAAAGTATCTTAATTTTTCGTTAAACGATTCCGCCGCCATTCGCGATACTCTTTGATTTTGGATATGGGTGGCAAAGAAGTAGTTGCTACCTGTAATGGCAGTGGTTGATTAGAAATTTGTTCAATCGATGTACTGGCTAACACTGTGTCTCTTATTCCAGGTGGCGCTCCTGCAGAATCGGCCGTGACGGCTGTGTTACTGGTCAGAGTTTCTGGGGGTGGTTTCACCTTCATACTGGCATATGTCAAATATTCTTGCTGATTAAATTTTGTTTTGATTTCATTATACGCTGCCAGAGCAGAATCAATATTCTTCAGATCGTTTTCGAATATCCAGGCACGCGCCAACTGGGCTTTGACTGACCAAATCAGGTTCGAATCAAGAGCAGCCACCTGTTTATATAGTCGGAGTGCCTGCTGTAAATCGTTGCTAAAATATGACTCTTCCGCTTTCAAAAACAATGAATGTCCTAAAGCTTCTAAAGAGTCACTTACTGTCTCGGTTTTGGAATCCCCCTCTTTCATAAGTAGTTTCCGAGCAAAGGGAGAATTTGGATATTTCGTTGTGAGAAGGTTCGCCAGAGAATCGCGTTGTACTGAATCTTCATAACCTGGTTGAGAATAGATATAATAAAGAGAATAGATCGCTTTCGGAATCAGTACAGAATCAGAATAAATAGACAAGAATTTTTTATATCGGACGATGGCCGAATCATATTCCTGGGTTTGCAGCAGAAAAAATTCGGCCAGCTGGTATTCACTGATCTTTAGATCTTCCTTTATCTGTGATATTTTTCTTCGTTCGACGGGTATTTCTTTTTTGGGAGTTTTAAGCTGTAAATAAAAGTTAATTTTCTTCAGGGAATCTTCTAAAATTTTTATACGTGTGGTATCATTCTCAAGCAATACCAGACTATCAGAAATCGCTTTTACTAAGGAGTCCAGTTGATGAATATTCTTTTTATAGAGATATGAACTTGTATCTATTTTATTAAGAGCAGTATCGGTGGGCAGCGTCGAAGGCTTATTATACAATCGGAATAAAGAATCCTCTAATTGTACAGTTTGAAGAGAATCCCGGAAATAACGGTCATTTTCGTATTTAAAAACCAGTGTACGATCACGAGAAATATTATCTTTTAGTTTCTTTAGCTCTGACAGGAAATAAAATTTATCTTCAGCAAATTCTAAGTTTTCAAATTTAGCAAATATTTTTTTTACCTCGCCATAATAATAGACCGCGGAATCTATATTTTTAAAATCATATTCAAATATTCGGGCTAGATTTAAACTGGCCTGAGCCGTCCCGGCGTTGGAAACCTTTTCTCTTACAATGCTCCGGTAAAGTTCGACGGCTTCATCAATCTTTTTTTGACGATAATAAATTGTAGCAATTTCGTTATTAATAAAGGAAAGGAAGTTTTTAAATCGCGGAGCGGTCAGCATTTTTCTAAAGGTTATTAATGCATTATTATATTCCTGTAACTCTGCATAGGATTTACCCAAATTAAAATTTGTGCGATATTCTATATCAAGACTGGGGGAGAACTTTTCAACTTTACGATAGAGTTTGATAGCTTCTTTGTATTGTTTCTGCTGAAAATACGATTCACCCAAATAGAAATGTATAAATGCCGAGTACTGTTTATCAGTTTTTTCATTTAAGGCTTTTTCGAAATACTGAATGGCTTCAGGGTAATTTTTGTTCTCATAGGCCAAATTTCCAAGTTCATAATACGCTTCAGCTTTAAGTCGGCTCTGGGAAGCGAAATTAATCACCCTGAAAAGATAGTCTTTACCTTCATCAAATTGCTTATCTTTCAACAATAGCTTGCCATACCATAAATTGACTTCAGGAATTAAATCGCTTTTGGGATATTTCAATAAAAACTGATTTGCATGAGATTTCGCCTGCGCATATTTGCGGAGATAAAATTCACTTTTTATGATATAAAGCAATGCGTCATCAGCGTATTTACTTTTGTCCGAGTAAATTTCTATTAATTTCCAGCATTTATCGATAGTCGCCTCGAAATATTTGTCAGCCTGGGGGTGTGTTTCTTTCTCGGGTTCTTTCTGAATAATTTCAATACCTGAACGATAACTCTTTTTGGCATTAAATAAAATATTATAATACGCACAACTCAGTGTGATGAAACCAAAAAAGATAATAAACAGGATAAAATGGTTTTTTATTTTAAGTTTCATAAAGCCATACTTTTTTTTAAATATATACTTTTACTGAAAATAAAAAAAATGGTTCTGATTATTTTCCCTGAATTAGCGATTGAGCTTATCTAGTAATATTTTAAAAAATTGATCGGCTGATATTTGAATCCAATAATCAGCATAGGGACTAAGAGGAGTTGGCTCTGGATTTATTTCTGCGACGAATACCCCAGAAGATTTTGCCAGAAAGGGCAAAGATGCCGCGGGTTCCACAATCCCGGATGTGCCAACCACTAATAACATATCGCTACTGGTTATATTCTTTTCCGCTTCCTGCAGAGCAACAATGTGTAGACTTTCACCGAACCACACCACATCCGGGCGAATCAGTGATCCGCAATGATGGCAGGTTGGTATTTTTTGTAATGGATCGAATTCCTCAACATAAGGTATATGGCACTGTGAACATTTGCTTCGCATGATATTCCCATGTAGCTCAATGACCTTTTTACTCCCTGCCAAAGTATGCAAATTATCTACGTTTTGGGTAATAATAAATACATCTGAAAAGTAGTTTTCTAATCTTACCAATGCATGATGGGCATAGGTGGGCTGGACTTTCTTTATTACGTTTTTACGCCAGGTGTACCATTCCCAAACCAATTGGGGATTACGTATAAATGCTTCATAATTGGCGAGTTCTTCAGCTCTATAATTTTTCCATAAGCCATTTTTCCCACGAAAAGTGGGTATTCCACTGGCAGCTGAAATCCCTGAGCCGCTAAGAACCGACAGTATTTGGACTTTCCGAATCCTGGTTAAAAAATCATCGTGAATCATACCCGACCTATAAACCTGGGTAAAAAGATATTAGATCGCCTTGGTGATTAAAGAATAATTCGCAAAATAAAATCATGAGCAATAATTATTAAAGAAAGCAGAATATTTCACCGACGAAATTATCTCCTCTTTTTAAAGAAAAAAATTGTCAGTAGACCAGAGAGAAATCCTCCGATATGTGCCCACCAGGCCACTCCCCCGCCCTCTTGCGTTACGCCAGAGGTCATCGTGGCACTAATGATTTGTATCAAAATCCAAAATCCCAAGAAAATTATGGCTGGGATTTCGATGAGTTGAATGAAGATAAATAAAAATATCAAAGTGATGACTCGGGAATTGGGGTATAAAATAAAATAAGCACCCATCACTCCTGCAATAGCTCCACTGGCTCCAATAGTGGGAATTGTTGAAAATGGATTCAGGATAATATGAGCCATGGTCGCTATAATTCCAGATAATAGATAAAATAATATAAATCGAACATGCCCTGTATAATCCTCAACATTATCCCCAAATATCCAAAGAAACCACATATTACTGATTACATGTAACCAACCACCATGGAGAAAAAGGGAAGTAAATAAAGGAGGAATACCAGAGATGAGTAAAAAAGGATCTTGCTGAAAAGCCTTTGTATAATAAATCGGGATCACTCCGAACACCTGAAGCAGTTTATTTACTTGATCACCTAATGAGACCTCATATATGAATATGATACTATTGAGAAAGATAATAAAAATCGTAACCAGAGGAAAACTGCGGGAAGGGATGGTATCTCGGAGTGGGAACATACTAAGTCTAGATTCTGCTAATCCATCGTATTTTTATCAATAAAGGTTTTTCTTAAAGTTCAATTCTGCTTTTCAATGCCTTGCTCAGAGTGACTTCATCAATAAATTCCAGTTGGCCGCCATGGGGAATTCCACTTGCCAGGCGTGTAATTTTTATTTTTAAAGGTTTTATCAACCGAGTTAAATAGAGAGTGGTCGCTTCACCTTCCGTACTGGGGTTCAGCGCCAGAATGACTTCATCAATATTTTTAAGCCGATCTAAAAGATCTTTAATATGTAAATCGTCAGCACCAATTCCATCCAGAGGGGATATGACACCACCGATAACATGATATAATCCTCGGTATTCTTTAGTTCGTTCGATGAGCATTAAAGTCACTGGATCTTCCACTACACAAATCTGTCTATGATTTCGGGTAAGATCCTGACAAATCCCACACAGATGCTCTTCAGTTATATTATAACAATTACTGCAGAGATGGATCTTTCTTTTTACATCAAGTAGAGCATTAGCAAAATCGCGTACGTCTTCTTCGGAAAGATTTAGAATATATAATGCCAAGCGGGTAGCCGATTTCTTGCCAATTCCTGGTAAGCGTGAAAATTGCTCACTTAATTCTTCAAGTGCTGCAGGAAATGAAGAATTTTCCATAGTTAAAATCCCGGCAGTTTCATACCACCCGGAAGATTACCTAATAATCCGCCCGTGACTTTGTTCATTTCTTCTTGCGCTCTTTTCTGGGCGTTTTCCAGCGCTTGATTTACGGCAGCAACAATAAGATCCTCCAGCATTTCTTTATCATTGGGATTGATAACTTCTGGTTCTACTTTGACCCCAATCAATTGATTTTGGCAATTTACAATTACTCTGACCATCCCTCCCCCTGCTGAGCCCTCTACTGTAATATTCGCTAATTCAGCCTGAACTTTGGCCAGTTCTTCTTGCATCTTCTGCGCTTGTTTTAGGATTTGATTCATTCCGCCTTTCATGAAATTTCCTCTTTTTTAGTCGGTATCTTTATACGTAACCTGATCCAGGTCAAAAATATCAATAATCTTCCGAATAACAGGTTCTTTATTTTTAATGTCATTTAAAACTTCTTCAGGTGTTCGCGGGACTTGTTGGATTCCTTCTGCTTTAAAATCGATGGATGTAAATCCAATCCTTATCGGCAAATTAAGTTCATTTTTAATAATATTTTCAATAACCTTACTATTTTTCTCAACATGTTCCCGATGAAAACTCGCATGTTGACCGTAAGCGACGATTAACTTCCCGTTTTCTACCTGATATGGAATTCCTTCTTGCAAAAACGAGCCCAAGGCGATTTTTTCTGCCCGAACCCGTTCAATGATGGTTGACCATTTCTGCTGAATATCTGACAATGTTATATTCGCTACTACATTTTTTGTTACAGTGGTAGATCCAGAACTATTTTTTAATTTTTGAAATTGCTGCAGAGAATTCCCTAATCCTTCAAACCCTTTTTTCTCTTGAGATGGTTTAGAGGTAGAAGCAGTATCCATCTCCTTTTTAGTTTGTGTGTTTTGTAATGGGAATGCTGGCTTTTTATTTTCCGTAATTGAGGACGAATAACTGGATGGAGAACTTGGACCTTTTTTTCCCATCTCCGGATTTTTTTTGAAATTTTCGATGAAAGAGAAAATTTCCTCCAAGTGAATAGCGGAGGGTTTATGAACCAATTTCAATAAAATCATTTCTAAGGATAATTCAGGTAAGTAGCTATATTTTAATTGTTGTTCGGCATCGGACAGAATACTCAAATAATGAACCAGGTCTCGATCGGTAAATTGGGAAGACTGTTCCAGATAACGTTTTTTTAGATAGTCGGCCACATCCAGAAGGGTGGTGTCCTTCAAAGTATGGGTGATTAAAAAATTTCGAAAATGTTCCTGCAGTCCATGTAAGAAGTCAATTAAATCATATCCAGAAGAGAAGATAGTATTCGCATATTGGATAATTTTAGAAGTGTCTTTATCGGGTAGCAAATCTGTGAATTCGAAGAAGATTTCCTGAGAAATGATTCCTAATGACTTTCTGACCAGATCGGCAGTAAGTTTTCCATTGGTTAATGAAATTAATTGATCCAGGATGCTTTCGGCATCTCTCATACTTCCTTCGGATTTACGGCTGATGAGCAACAGAGCCTCATCTTCGACTTCCATTTGCTCTGCTTCAACGATTTTTTGTAATTGCTGTTGAATTTTTGTCACTGGAATTCTTTTAAAATCAAATCGTTGACAGCGAGATAAAATAGTAGATGGTACTTTGTGAATTTCAGTAGTCGCAAAAATAAAAATAGCATGGGGGGGAGGCTCTTCAAGTGTTTTTAAGAGCGCATTGAATGCCTCTTTGGTCAACATATGGACTTCATCGATGATATAGATTTTAAAACGGGAGGCGGCGGGAGCAAACCGAATGTTTTCGCGGAGGTTTCTGATCTCATCAATTCCGCGGTTACTGGCACCATCGATTTCAATTACATCCAAATTATGTCCTTCCGTGATACTGTGGCAGGTGGAGCATTGATTGCAGGGATTTACCACCGGCTGATTTTCACAATTCACGGCTTTAGCGAGTAAGCGCGCGGTGGAGGTTTTTCCTACTCCGCGTGGCCCGGAAAAAATAAAAGCATGGGCAACCCGCTGGTTTTTGAGAGCATTCATCAGAATCTGGGTGATGTGTTCTTGACCAATCACATCTTCGAAGCGTAAAGGTCTCCATTTTCGTGCTAAAACAATATAAGACATATTAGGTACCTCAAACAGATTCTAAAATAAAGCCAGGCACCCCCACGGCACATAGTCCAGATACTTACCGTTGCTTCCTTCCGGACCTGGCGGGGTTTAGTATGGAGCTATTGCGTGGGACCTGGCCTATACAACCTCTTACTATCACTCGTTACATCGTTACCTGGTGGAGCTGAGGGGAGTCGAACCCCTGGCCTCTAGAGTGCGATTCTAGCGCTCTCCCAACTGAGCTACAGCCCCTTCAAACACCTGAGAATTTAGATAATCTCGCGGCTGATGTCAAACCCTAATTCGAAACAAACCACATGAGCCAGGAATATATTTTATAATAAAAATTCAATTTATGTCAAAAAAATCACAATTTTATAATTGCCTATCAGCCATCTTTTTTATATACATAAAATAAGAAGAAAACCGTCTTGCATTTAATTTGAATTTAATATAATTTAAAAACCATGGATGGAAAGCCTATACCTCACTCGCTGAGCGATCTGGAAAAAAGATTAGCTGAACTTGAATTTCGCTTTTCTGAAATTGAGAATTTGAATTCCTTACTCTCCCGCCAGGTGCAGGAATATTATTTAATGTTTGATTCAATCAAGAAGTTGGGTTCATCGACCAGCATTCGTGATTTTTTTAGAATGTTAGATAAAGTATTACGTAAAAACTTTCAAGTTGATGAATACGCCTTTATTCTCAAGAATCCAAAATCGGAAATGCTTTCTGTATATCATTCCATGGGATTATCTAAAAGGCACCTCAAAGAGATATTTTATCGCTTCAATGAGGGTTTAGTTGGCAAGGTGTATCTCGAGAAACGAGCGGTATACATACCGGATTTGTCACAGATGAAGTCTTTTTCATATTACTTCGAGAAGAAACCCATGAAAGGCAGTCTCTATTACCTGCCAATCGTCGATACTCATAATACGGCACTGGGAGTTTTAAAGATGAGGAAGGTGATCAAAGAAGGTTTTTCCGAAATCGAACGCACTGTTCTACCCAGATTACAGAAAGAGATTGGAAATACCTACCTGAACACCCAGAAAATAGAATTATTAAATTCAAAAAGTTATATAGATGAATTAACTCACTTATACAATCGTCGCTATTATAATGAGCATTATCCCATTGAATTTAAAAGAGCGCAGCGGTATCAGCACGAGCTTTCGGTGATGTTTGTGGATGTGGATAATTTTAAAGAAATTAACGACCATTATGGACACCCGGTTGGGGACATGGTTCTTAAAAATATCAGCAATCTTATAAAAAAATACACTCGGAGCAGTGATATTTGCATCCGATATGGTGGTGATGAATTTCTGATTATACTTCCGGAAACCTCTCGTCAGGCCGCTTTCGAGGTGGCCTCAAAACTAAAAAAGGCTGTGGATAATATTCCAATTACTATCGATGGTAAAGTTAATGACTTAGTCATTGGACTATCAATGGGAATAGCAAGTTACCCTCAAGATTCGATTGAACCACATATGATTATTGAAATGGCGGATCGTGCACTGTATGAAGCAAAAAAAATTGGTAAAGATAGAATCGTTCTGGCCAATACTTTATCGGATAAGGAGTAAAGTTCTAATGGGCAAACCAGGCTCATGATTCTCTCGGAATCTTGGCTTAAAAAACGTTATAAATTTTTGGTTTTTGACGATAATCAAGACTAAATAAAAATCATTAGAAGAGTACCTACCAATGAAAATCTTTGTTGGTAAATTACCGATGCTGACTGGAGAGGAGGAACTTCAAAAGCTTTTCGTCCAATACGGACATGTCACTTCAGTCTATATTCGTCGAGAGAGTGAAAATGGAAACAATTTTTATTATGGGATGGTTGAGATGCCTGTGAAAAAACAGGCATTAGCAGCAATCAAGGCTTTGAATGGTAAAAAATATAATGGTCACCTACTCATTGTCCATGAAGCTCGAACTGGTTTAAAAAATCGGCGACATTCAGGAAGAGGAGGAGGCAGACGCTCGTACGATCCATCCGATACCGAGCAATGATATAACGATCTCATCCATAGACTATCTATTAGAAGCTGGTTCGGAGTTTACTTTTTAAGGAATTTTTAATTTTTTCGATTGCTTATTTTTTCTTCTCATTTTGATTATTATTTTCATAGAAAATTCTTTTGGGACAAAGTGTGCCCAGATGTATCAGACAATTTATTTTTTTCAAAACTGTCATAATTATTCTCAAATCCATTCCAGGTCTTTTAGAGAAGGTTCAATAGGTCGTTTAACTGAGATAAGTTGAGGTTAACTTCATGAAAGAGTGGTTACATAACCGGGTAGCCATTATTACCGGAGCGTCAAGCGGCATTGGCAAAGCGACCGCCTATGCATTATCAGGAAAAGGTTGTCATGTGGTCATCAGTTCTCGAAACAAAGAAAAGTTGGTAGAAATTGAAAGAGATTTAAGTCATTCAAGAAACTCGGTCATCAGCATACCTGCCGATGTGACTGATCCGGCTTCTGTTCGGAGAATGGTGGAAGAAACTATTGAACACTTTGCCCGGATTGATTATCTGATCTGTAATGCTGGTGAATATTTTCGATGTTCAGTTGTGGATTCCACATTGCCGCTCATCCAAAAGGCCATGAATATAAATTATTTTGGTACACTGAATTGTATCTTTGAAGTTTTGCCGCATATGTTACAGCGAGGTAAGGGACACATCATCATTGTGTCATCTATGGATGCTAAAAAGGGAATTCCCCCCGATTCAGCTTATGTGGCATCGAAAGCTGCCATTGCCGGCTATGCGGATGTAATGCGACAGGAATTAAAGCCATATGGAATTAATGTTTCCACTATTTTTCCGGCTCGAGTTGATACGCCAATGATTTCCCATCTTGAAGTTCCTTTCATTTCTGCCAAAATAAAACCCGAAAAAGTTGCTCGGGCCATTGTTAAAGCAATGGAATACAAGAAACGTGAAATCATTGTACCGAGGTGTGGTCCTAAATTGTTGATGATTCTAAATTGTTTTTCACCGGCTCTCGGGGATTGGTTAGTCAAATCCTTCAGATTAAGTGGTAAGGAACGAAAAAATACATTAGGAAATTAATCAAACTTTTTAACTCATATATGTAAGGTGATTTCATCTGGAGAACAAAAATGAAAGTTTTTTATCACTTTTCAAAAGTAATCCTTAGACAGGTAATGGTGATCCCAGCGATCAGTCTAATTATTTTTATTCAATGTTCTACGCTGAAAGATCTGGCGAATATTCAAAAACCATCCGTGTCGGTAGAAAATATTCGAGTCGCTGGTTTGAGTTTCGACGGACTTGAACTTTTATTTGATATTGGAATTGAAAATCCAAATTCACTGGCCGTCACAATGGCCAGTTTTAATTATGAATTCTATCTTAATAATCAGCTTTTTCTGAAAGGAGTGCAGGATAGTACCCAGAGCATTTTAGCGCGTTCAAAAAGTCAATTGGAAATTCCGATTGCTCTGGATTTTCAGAAAATATATGCGACTTATCAATCGTTGAAAGATCAAGACAGCTCGGTCTATAAAATGCAACTGGGGTTAACGTTTGATTTACCAGTTATCGGAAAGACGACCATTCCCCTATCCAAAGAAGGCGGTATACCTTTACTCAAACTTCCAAAAATAAGTGTGACTGGATTAAAGTTAAAAAATTTGAGTCTGACCAGCGCTTCCTTAGAATTGGAAACAAAGCTAGAAAACCCGAATAGTCTGAATCTGATTCTGAATCAATTTCAGTATAATTTAAAAATAAATGAAAGAAATTGGCTTAGCGGAGTCAAGAATCAGGCTCAAGCAATTCATTCAAAAACCACTCAGCCGCTTCTAATACCTTTCTCTATAAATTTTCTGGAGATTGGTCAATCGGTTTATCAGGCTATTGTAAATAATGAAACACTAAATTATAATTTCAGTGGAAAGATTAATGTGGGGTCGTCTGACTTGCTGCTTACAAAAAAGGATATTCCTTTTCTCACCTATGGAAGTATAACTTTAAAGCGTTGATATTCAGCGATAGGTCGCTCATTCGTAGATCAGAAATTGATCGGCCGGAAACTTTAAAGCACTATCTACAGATTGTTGAATAGATCACTCTCAATAACATAGTAATTCAACCAAGATCATTTGTCATCACCTGACACATTGTGCGATTATTAATCGGCAATCATTTTTATGAAGGTGAGACGTACTGCTCTGGATGGAGTATAGTATATAATGCAGAGATTAATTACAGTGATTTCAATATCTTATGGGAGGGTGTAATCCCAACAAAATATTCCTTAATTTTCCCCTGATCTATGACGATGGTCGTTGGAGTTCCCATTACTCCGAAAGCAGTGGCGAGTTCTCTCTCCTTAGAGGCATTAATCCGGATAATATTTTGAAATTTTTCCTGTATTTTGGGAAGATACTTTTCCTGTGGTCGACAGGCACTACAGGTTGGACTATAAAAGTAAATGATTACTTTTTCTCCTCTTTGAATGGATTTTCCTACAGACCCACCAACTACCGGGGCATCTTTACCTTTTTTACTCCAACTTTTTAATCGAATGTAAAATTGAAACAAAAAAATAATTGTCAAAAAGCCAAGCACAACAAAAATGATCTTTTCCACGTTTTACTCGCTGTTTTTGTCTGGAGTTGCTTTGAAAAGTTTTGGATCGAATCCGAGAATAAAACCCATGATGAAACCATAGATAATGCTGATAAAGGGATTGCTGGTAATTGGACAATGATTGGTCTGGCAGCCCACAAAAAAATAATAGGCGAATCCGGCACCGGCACCTAACAAGGAGAAAATCACTAATTTGATCAGAGATCTTTTCATCATGAAAACCGCTTTCTGTTAATTAAATTCTATCATTTATTTAGACTTTGATTAAGCGTGTTAATAATCTCCTCTAAATTGGTAATTCCCTGCCGAGAGGCATTTTCCTGAAGTGTACCCCACAGTGGTTCTCCGCAGGCAACACACGTTAATCCATGTTCAACAAGAATTCTAATTAATTCAGGATGATATTGTACAATATCTTCTATGGTTGTGTCGACGTTTATTGTTTTACCTTTGTTCATCATTCCTTTCAGCGCTTTACTTTTCCAAGGGATATTTATTTAGATTCCACTCCAGCATGCCCCCTGTCATATTTTTTACATTTGTAAAACCGTGTTCGATGAGATAACGCGTAGCCTGGGCACTCCGATTTCCACTTCGGCAAACCAGAATAATTTCTTGATTTTTACTATCCGAAAATTCCGACACCCAATTATTTATTTCGGGTAGCGGATGAAGAACCGCACCTGGAATATGCCCTAACTCTCCCCTGAACTCCAATTCACTTCTCACATCTATGATGATCAGTCCTTTTGTACTATCTAATTTTGTTTTTACTTCTTGAGGAGTAATGGTTAATAAATCCTGTGATTTTCCACAGTTGACTAAAGAAAAAAATATTAAAACCGTAAAAATCGAAAGTCTAGTCAGCATTAATTTTATTTTTCGGGGCATTTATCTTTCTCCATTTTTTATACTTTTTGATGGGAGATGGACCGGAAGGTTACAGAAGTCAGTGAAATTCATTTTGCCGAAAATCACTGTTTTTAGACAGATGATCTCACGAATACTTCTTTCAGCATTCGCCAGACCAGCTGCCAATTTTCGTAGAAATATAACACCGCGGATATTAAGGTTAGAAAAGTAACCAGGAGCATACTGATCCCAATAAAGTCAAAATATTGAGCCTGATAGGTGGAACTGCCCCCGTCGGAAAAATTAAGCCAATTGATATAACCTAAAATCATCAATATAACCGCCATCTGAGTAAAGGTTTTCCATTTAGCCAATATACTGGTAACCAGAGGTGTACCTCTACTGAGTGCATATATTCTAACGATAGTAACTAAGATGTCTCTTCCAACAATAATCCATACCATCCACCATTTGACATAATTCATGACAGCAAATACGACCAGGGCCGAAGAGACTAAAAACTTATCCGCTAAAGGATCCATGAACTGTCCCCAGCGAGTAATGACTCCAAACCGTCTCGCAAACCAACCGTCATACCAGTCAGTTAAGGTGGCCAGAATAAAAATTATCGAAGCGACGCATTGATCCCCTGGAGTGGCTTTAATAAAATAAAAAAGAAAAACAAAAGTTAATACAATCCGAAGAATTGTCAACTGATTTGGAATAGTGAGTTTCATAAATAACAAGATATTTCCAAGTACATTTTGAATTTATATATTGTTTGAGAGATGAACCAAGTAGATTTCCATTTTTAGAATATTGCATTTTTTTCTCATGATCGATTTTCTTAATCGTTATTTTGTTTTAAATTTGACATAAATCAGGATACAAAAAAATTCTTTGAACAGGTCAAGTAGATAAATTTCATCACGGTGAATAAGATAATGGAGCTTTAGAATACTTGTTAAACCTGAGGTTAGATAAGACAGTTTTCTTTCAGGAGATACGGCAAAAGACATTAATAAAAAAAATCTTTTTTTTGAACGGTCTTATATATTTACAAGCAAAATCTATTCACTGATTTGACATGAATTCAAATAGCGGTAAGGGGATATGATAGATAAAAATATTGTTATTCAAGCCTTACAGGAGTATGCTGTTTTAATGGAGATTAAAGGGGAGAATCCTTTTAAAGTTCGAGCTTACCAGAATGCCGGTAGAATTTTGTCTGGTATATCGGATGATATTGAACTCTTAATTGAACAGGATCGCTTAACCAGCATAAAAGGAATCGGTAAGGGAATCGCTGATTTTATCAAAGAGTATACTACAAATGGACAATCTAGCGATTTAAATAAATTAAAGAAGGAAATCCCTGCTGGGATACTCGACATGTTGCGAATCCCGGGAATGGGACCAAAAAAAGTGAAAACAATTTTGGAAAAGCTTCATATCACAACTATTGGAGAACTCGAATATGCCTGCCTGGAGAATCGTCTGCTCGATTTAGAGGGTTTTGGAGAGAAAACGCAAACCAAGATTTTACAAGGTATTCAGCTTCTTAAAAAATATTCAGATCATCATCTGCTTTCACGACTGTTAACAGAAGCGGAAGAAATACAGATGCCACTGAGCAAAGTGGAAGGGATAAAGAAAATTGCAGTGGTGGGTAGTTTACGCCGGCGAAGAGAAATCGTACGGAACATCAATATTATAGTTGTGGCTGAAAAAGATTTCATTCGACTCAGTAAAAAAATATCGGGTTTATTGCCGATGGAATCCCACACCTTAGAAGGAAACAAGCTGACAGTCAGTCTTCAGAGTGGAACTCAAATGATTCTTTATCTAATCGCGGAAAACCAGTTTTCATATGCTTTACTTTATTATACGGGTTCCCGCGAATTTAACTCAGCTCTACAAGGTGTAGCCCGAAAACAGGATTATCAATTAACTGAAAATGGATTATTTCGAAAAGGAAAAAAGGAAGACTGCGAAACTGAGCAGGAAATATTTGAAAAACTAGGTTTACATTACATCCCGGCCGAACTTCGTGAAAACAGAGGAGAGATTCTCTATGCACAGCAAAATCCTATCCCACAGTTAGTGGAAGAATCGGATCTGAAAGGAGTGATTCATGTGCATTCAAATTATAGTGATGGAGTGCACTCTATTCGTGAACTGGCAATTGCCTGCCAGAAGATGGGATTTTCATATCTGGTCATATGTGATCACTCGAAGTCTGCTGCTTATGCTCAGGGATTAAATGAGAGCAGGATAAACGAACAAGTTGCCGAAATCGACCAGTTAAATAAGGAGTTTAAAAATTTCAGAATTTTAAAAAGTATTGAATGTGATATATTATCCGATGGAAAATTAGATTATGATGATTCTATTTTATCCAAATTTGATCTGGTGATCGCCAGTATTCACTCCCGATTCAACATGAGCAAAGCAGAAGCCACCGATCGGTTAATGCGAGCCATGGAGAATCCATTCACCACAATTATAGGTCATCCTACCGGTCGGCTTTTATTAGCCCGTGAAGGGTATCCTGTTGACATTGAAGCTCTTCTGAATGCCGCGGCTGAGCGACAAGTAGCCATTGAACTCAATGCCAATCCCCACCGTTTGGACTTAGATTGGCGATATTTACAGCACGCCAAAGAGAAAGGGGTAAAAATCAGTATAAATCCAGACGCCCACCGAATTGAAGGAATTTCCGATATTCGCTATGGTGTCAGTATGGCACGTAAAGGTTGGCTCACTTCTGATGACGTATTAAATTGTATGAGCTGGCAGGAACTCTTACATTTCGCCCAGCGGAAAAGATCGCATTCTGCCTACTGATCCAGATTAAAATTTCTTTTGACGATATTGGCCACGTAATTCCCAATGCTGATAGATGCGGTGGCTGCCGGCGATGGTGCATTCAAGACATGAACCATATTTTCGACTTCAATAATTCGAAAGTCGTCGACCAAGAAACCATTCGGTTCCAACGCCTGGGCCCGCACCCCTGCTCCACCCTGAATCAGGTCTTTTTTCTCTATTTCAGGTATCAGCTTTTGCAGGGCTTTCACAAAGGCTGATTTTGAAAATGAACGATAAATTTCACCGAATCCGGTTTTCCAATATTTTTTAGCCAGAATCCAGAAACCTGGATAAAAAAAGGTATCCGCCATGTCTCTTAATGAAATACTTGTTTTCTTATACCCCTCCCGTTTTAAGGCTAAAACAGCATTGGGACCTGCTTCCACCCCGCCATGAATCATGCGAGTAAAATGAACTCCTAAAAATGGGAATTCAGGATTCGGAACTGGATAAATCAGATTTCTAACAAGGTGATATCTTTCTGGGACTAATTTATAATATTCTCCCCGAAAGGGAACAATTTTCAAACCAGGATTTATCCCACACATTTTAGCGACCCGGTCAGACTGTAATCCGGCACAGTTGATCAGGTTTTTAGTATGAATTTCACCGCGAGTGGTTTCTAAAATTATTTCTGATCCTGTTTTTCTAATTTGAGTAACCCTGGTCCCCGTCAAAATCTGTCCACCGTTTTTTTCTACCAACTCAGCAAATTTTTCGGTCACCGCTTTATAATCTACAATTCCAGTCTCTTTGATATATAAACCCATAATTCCATTCACATGGGGTTCATATTCCTTCAATTCTTCGGCTTTTAATCGTCTCATTCCTTTCAGACCATTAGCGATACCTTTCCTCTCAAGTTCTTCCAATAAGGGTATCTCTTCTGAGGAAGTGGCAACGACTAATTTCCCGCACTGCTCAAACGGCAAACCATATTCCTGACAAAATTGATATAACGCTTCTCTGCCCTCGACACAATTTTTTGCTTTTAAAGAACCTGGCTTGTAATACAATCCCGAATGAATTACCCCACTATTGTTACCCGTTTGATGTAAGGCTAAGCCGCTTTCTGCTTCAAGCAAGATCAGTTTTGTCTTCTTTAAAGTTGAAAGAGTTCGGGCTGTGGCACATCCTACTATTCCACCGCCAATGATGGCGATATCATAAAGCCGTGAATCCATAGAACACCTACCAATTTTTTAATATAATTATGCCATTTACCATTCATAAAACCTAATTGATCTATATAAAAAAGAATATGAAATTTGTAATAATATGATATAATTTATTTAAAAATTACATTTAATAATTATTTTTTTTTAAAACGAAACAAATATATTTTTATTTGATTTTTCACTACCACCGCTGTGTTGGAAGTGAACATATCTCTTTAATTATCTTTTCGGGTTATCAGAAACATCATGAGCAATTAAGCGTGCACTTCGATTTCGGGTGAAATAGTTAAAAGCCCATTGAACAAATACTAACAATCGATTTTCAAATTCAACTAAATACATAAGGTGAACAAAAAGCCAGAGTAACCAGGCAATATACCCTGAGAATTGGAACTTCCCCAACTTGGCTACTGCTGCGGTTCGTCCGATTACTGCCAGGCTTCCTTTATCCCAGTATGTGAAAGGTTTTATTTTCTGATGATTTAAAGTCTTTAAAATTGTTTTGGCAACATATTTTCCCTGTTGCATAGCGACAGGGGCTACGGCCGGTAAAGGTTTTCCAGATTGATCTTTGAAATGGGCCAAATCGCCGATCACATAAAAATTCGGATGGCCAGGTAGCTGGCAATATTCATTGACAAAAAGCCGGCCCTGCTTATCGATTTCTGAACCAGTTTGACTGGCAATCCTTTCACCTAAGGATGAGGCTCTTACTCCAGCTGCCCAAATGACATTGGAGGTCCGTATAGTCTGAATATCGGTTTCTTCTCGGACGACCACTTCATCCTTCTTTATTTCCTGCACCTGGGCGTTAGTAAGAATATTGATATGAAACTTCTTTAAAGCATCCTGTGCTTTTTGGGATAAGCGAGGTGTGAAAGAAGGTAAGATTCTTTCCCCGGCTTCTACTAAAAAGATGGTAGATTCAAGAGTTGAGATATGGCGAAAGTCATTTTTAAGAGTGTGTAAAACCATTTCCCCGATCGCCCCTGCCATTTCGATACCGGTCGGTCCTCCCCCTACTATCACAAAAGTCATTAATTCCTTACGTTTTTCTGGATCCGTCTCAATTTCGGCTAATTCAAACGCTTGAAGGATTTTACTGCGAATATATGTGGCATCTTCAATAGTTTTTAAACCGGGTGCAAATTTCTGCCATTGGGAATTACCAAAATAATGGTGAGTGGACCCACTGGCTACTACTAAAAAATCGTATTGAATAGTATGAGTGGGAGTTATAACCTGTTTCTTTACAGGATCTATGTTAATGACTTCTTGATGAATCACCTTTACATTTTTTTGGTTTCTAAGGATAGCTCTTAAGGGGGAAGCGATATCTGCCGGTGATAAACCACCGGTGGCCACCTGATACAATAATGGTTGGAATAGATGAAAATTCCTTTTATCAATTAAAATTACTTCCAGAAAATCGTGTTTCAGATTCTGGGCGGTATATAAACCCGCAAATCCCCCACCGATAATAACCACTCTTGACGAATTTTTCTTTGACCAGTTCATAATCTATTTTATAATTCCTGTCGTAGTTTTTTAGAATGATGATCGTTGTTAAATTTTATATAGACTCCAGAAAAAGCTATCGGATATCATGTTAATCCGCACGCATAAACTTGTAGATGTAACCATCGAAGGAACAGAGATACAGTTCACCTTGTTGGTCAATTCCAAAGGAGGAAATATTTAAATGGCTGTCTAATACCAATTGATTTTGGACGCGTTTTTCACCTAAATATTGTAAAGCCCAAATCTGACCCTGAACATAATCGGCATAAATATATTTGCCAATCAATTCTGGAAATTGTGAACCGCGATAAACAAAACCACCTGTGATCGACTGGCCTACCGAGTGATCGTATTCATAGATCGGATCGATAAACTGAACTGAATCAGGCACAGAACCAGAAAGATATGGATGAAATCCCTCCCGGAAATTCCATCCATAATTTCCTCCGCTGATAATGATGTCAATCTCTTCGTATTTATTCTGCCCTACATCGCCAGCCCAGATCCATTTCGTTAATGGATCAAAGCTGAACCGCCATGGATTCCGCAATCCGTAGGCAAAGATCTCTTCACGGTATCCTGAATTATTTCCGACAAATGGATTCGTCTGCGGAATCGAATATTTTGTATTTTGAGATGGTTGATTGACGTCAATCCGCAGGATGGTTCCCAATAAGGTACGGAGATTCTGAGCGTGATTTTCGGGGTCACCAGCCGAACCCCCATCACCCATGGCAATATAGAGATAGCCATCCGGACCAAATGCAATTTGGCCACCATTGTGATTGCTAAAAGGTTGAGGTATTTCCAGAAAAATTTCTTCACTACTGATCAACGCCTGAGAAGGATTTTGCTTATCGATGATATACCGGGCGATTACAGTGCGCCGTGGATTGGCGGCAGTATAATCCAGAAAAAAGTAACCGTTATTAGCAAAATCGGGGTGAAAAGCTAAACCCAATAATCCCTCCTCATTGCCGGTATCATTCACACGATCGGTGATATCTAAAAATTTAATTTTCTCTTTTACAACGGAGGTATTTTCGAAAGAATAGATTATGCCTTGCTGTTCAACAACATAAATTCGATTTGAGCCATCAGGTGCAAATTGAAAATCGACCGGACGGGTGAAAGAAAGATGTGGAAAAGCTGATACAAGTGATAAAGTTGGTATCACCTCTGTACTGGTATGATTGTGACAGAATAAAATAAAAATTATAATAAATAATAGAATATGGATATATAATCTCATTTTTGTTCTCCTTAAAAAATGATAATAATGCGCCTTCTATTTAAATTTTTTACAGTTGTTCTTGGCTTGTAAAAACAAGGAAAAATTTAAAATAAATGAAACGAAGAGTCAACTATTCATTTGATAGGGGTTCAACGAATATGGATTTTATTCTTTCAGGAAGAACCACTCCCGGGTCACTCCCCCGCGGCTTGCGCACGTACTTCACTCGGGTATACATCACCGGCACATATGTGCTGTGCCGAGCTTGACTGTGGGTGGCAGCTAATCGTGCGGCATACTCTAACACTGATCTGGGAGGATCTTCTTGGTGTGAAGCTTTTCGTATAATGACATGTGATCCACCGACTCCTTGAGCGTGCAACCAAAAATCCTCTTTATGAGCGAATTTGAAAGTCATCTGATCATTATCCCTGGCATTTTTCCCCACCCATATTTCCCAGTTTTCATAGAGATATTGTCGATATGGCCGGTAGATTTCGCGCATTTTTTCTTCGTCAGTCTGCATGAAGTGTAATTCAAGCAGTTTTTGCTCGATTCGCTGAAGATTTTTCATATCGGGCTGTTGAACAATTGCTTCTTTCATATGCACAATCTGTGTTTTTTGTTGCTGGAGGAATTTCAGTTTTTCCTTTCTCTTTCTTATTTTTTCTGATACTTCCCTGGCCTTTTGGAAATACCGTTCGGCATTTTCCTGGGGGGATAAGTTAGGGTCTAATGAAATGCGTATTGGTTTCTGCTGTAGATCAAATAAATCGGGAATTTCCACTGACTCTGTTCGTGCAGGGATCATGTTCAGATGAGCCAATAGTAATTCGCCCATCTTTTGTAAATTTTTTCTCTCTGATTGTTCATCTGGTAATTGAGAAAGTTGACCAATAAATTCCTCAAGCTGTCTCAATTTCTTATCAATCAGAGTTTGTATTCTTTCCAATTGTTTTTGCTGACGATCGGATTTTAAGCGGTTGAAAATATAAAAAATGAGAGCATCATTAATCATTTCAAAAATCTGGCAGGAATAATTCCGATATGTTTGCAATTCACTGAGGGCGAAACAAACCGGATGATTATTGTCCAGATATACTCGAGGTGGGTCGGCAGAACAGCGCTGAATAAACCCTCGTAGTTCAGAGAGAAAAAGATCAAGCTTTGAGCGGTTCAGATCCTCTATAAAAACATCGATATTCAACTGAGTGCGGAGGGCCATTTCCTGTAAAACCAGTGGAGTAATATAGAGAACATTTTTCTTTAAAAATTGACTAAAAGGGAGAGCAGAAAAAACCGCAAATGTGTTAAACAACTCCTCTGACGAGATCTTTAAAGGATCTATTTTTTTACTTTCGGCTATTTGAAAGGTCGTGTTCAAATATTTTTTCTGATGTTTAAAGACATTCTTAATTCTGTTATTTCTATCGACAAGAAAAAAATTCGTACGATGGCGGAAGAATTGACATTTCAAAATCTCATCGGTTGCAGCAAAAGTAAAAGAAAGAATTCGGTCCATATCCGAAATGCTTATTTGAGTGATTGTCTTACCAATTAGATCCGGCATCACATTGGTAGACAAACGAGCTCTTTTTTGAGCGGGTCGCAGAATGATAAAAGGCAAAAGTGGATCAGCTGACAGAATTAATTCCAGCATTTTCCCCGTCGCTGATTTTATCACCACCATCTGTTCATTTTTCTTCTGTGAATAGGAATCCTCAATCACCCCTTCCAGAAGATGGGTGGAAAGATAATCAGCCTGCCTTTTTAAAGTTAAATAATGAAGCTCCATCTCAATATATCGCAATGAGTTTTAAGATATGAAATTAAAGAAATATTGTGAGAAAGACAATGGAAGGTTTCAGGTGTTTATGTACGTCAAATATTGTTTATTTTCTTTTTACGATAAAGAGGGTGAAATCATCGTTCAGGGGAGAATCATTACAATGATCTAATATGCGGAGGGTAATCTCATCTTGAATACTTTCACAGGATTGACTTATTTTATCCATAACGGTTTGAACGAGTCTTTCTTCACCAAAAATTTCACCATTTTCATTGGTGGCTTCTATGACTCCATCGGTATACATTAAAAGCAGATCTCCCCGTTCGAGGGGAACAGTCCGTGATTGAAATTCAAAGTCATCTTTAGCAATACCTTCACCGCTGCTGACTAATTTTATAGGTGAATTCTTTTTCGAAAATAAAATCGGTGGATAATGACCAGCATTTACATAGTTCAGCTCACTGGTAATTTTATCATACTTAGCCAGGAAAAAGGTGATCTTATAGTCAGTAGCGGTAAGTTCTTCAATCAGCTGATTCAGTTTATTCATGATGAGAACCAGATCACTCGTAAAATCCAGATAAGCTCTGAGAGAGGCATGAATAGTTGCGCTTAACAAAGCGCTATTGATCCCTTTCGCGGCTACATCGGTAATGCAGAGAACAGACTCGTTTTCGTTTAAAGGAAATACGCAATAAAAATCCCCTCCAATACCCTTGCTATGAATATAAATTCCACTCATCTCCAGGCCAGTTATTTTAGGCAGGTGATTAGGTATGATCAGGCGTTGGATTTCATTCGCAATTATTAAATCTTTCTCCAATTTTTCTTTCTGAATGGTATGATGGAGGAGATTTGAATTATTGATCGCTAAAGCAGCGACATTGGCAAATAGCATGAAGCTTTTCAAATCGTCTTTACTGAATGGCTTACCATCTTTTCTATTCAGAGCCTGAACTACCCCTAAAATTTTATTTTGATAGGAGAGTGGAACGCAAATAATACTCTTTGTCACATAGCCAGAACGCGCATCAAAAGAAGAGTCAAAACGCTCATCCTCATACGCATTCGGGATGAGTAAAGGTTTTCCCTCCCGAGCTACCCAACCCGCAATCCCCTTCCCTATGGGTAAACGCAATGGTTTCACTTCTTTTCCCTTTGGTCCCAAAGCCACCCGAAATTCCAATTCACTCTTCTTATTATCCAACAACATCAGTGAAGCCGATTCAGCATTCATTAATTCCATACACTTTTCAATAATCGATTCCAGTAAGGTCTGAATATTTTCACCACTTTCCAGCGCTCGTGAGATCTCCAGTAGACTGGTAATTTCCTGAACCATTAGTTGTGTTCGATCGGTGGCTTCACGTGCATCTTTCAATAATTCCAGATTGCGCCAGAAAGAGGCTAAATAACTCACGATGAGATTACCTATTCGTAATTCAATAGGTTTTAGATCGCGTGCTTCATTGTTAACCGCTAAAAATCCATAACAATTTCCGTTTTCACGAATGGGATATAATATATCGATCTCATAGTATCTTAAAAAATCAGCAATAGAAAGATGTTTATCAATATTTTCACGCGTCAAAACATCTTGATAATAATTTAGCCAGGAAATTTTTTTATGATGATTAAATGGTTGTTTGACCTCAGCGCCAAGAAAAAAGATAGGCGATATCAGACTTTCCTGAACATCAGGAAATAGATAAATTGATTTATAATTAAATAAATTTTTAAATTGATTTAATATTTGATGAACTTCTTCAGTTAACGAATATTGCATAAGGCAATATCATATTAATTTTAATGAACCTATTTTTATTTGTTTACATCATCAATAAAATCAGCCATTTATTGTTGTCAATTTAAAACCATAGTCCGACAGCATTATCATCGGATAGAATTTCAGAAATTTTAATATTTAATGTTAAAAAGAGAAGTCTTAGAGAGGAAGATCAGTTGTGTTAAAAAACTTAGGTCATAATCTATATTTTTTTAATTGTCTCAGGAAAACCATTATACCCTGCTGGATAAAAATACAGAAATTTCTATAGTGAATTTATAATTTTAATAATTTTCTTTAGTTCGATAAGTGGTTTTTCCCCTAAGTGAATTCGTAAAACACGGCGACCACCGTCATGAAGGGCTTGAAAATCTCCCAGATATTGGGAAGTGATTAATGTTCCGAAACTGATATCCGATTGATCCTCCCCTGCTCTATCGGGTATGGGAAGGTCCTGATCAATGTCAGCCGAAAGTTGAATGAATAACCCTTTTCCGCTATCACCTTTATGCAATTGTCCAGTGGAATGCAAAAAGCGAGGTCCATATCCGAAAGTTACTGACAACCTGTATTTTTTTGCTAAGGTATCCTGCAATTTTTGTAAAAGAACGTCCAATTGTGGATGAGGAGATAAATAAGCATGGATGGAAATGTAAGAAGGTAGTGTAGTCTTTTCTAATTCTTTACTTTCGGGTGGGAAATAATTCAGAAGGATTTCTTCCAGAGTTTTCCCCGGAGTAAAAGTATAAACTTGTAGATTACCAGCTTTTACAGTAGCATTCATCTGCGGTAATTTTCCGGTAGTCCGGTAGGTTTGTACCATTTTTCTGGCTAAAATTTTAGATGATTCTACATTGGGTTGGTCAAAAGGATTTATTTTCATAGACCATCCAGCAATGGCGGTGGCCATTTCCCAGCGGAAAAATTCAGCACCTAAATCATAGACATCGTTTAGTTGAATCTCTATGAATGGATGAGCAGTTTTTCTTATTTTGGATATTAATCGAATTAAATTCTCATCTTGTCCCAATCTAAAAAATGCAAACCACCGGTCTGAACTGTAATGATCCATTTTCATAATTTTAGCATCTAGCACAGGGAGGATTCCTTTTCCTTCTTTACCAGTGCTTTCGGCTATAAGCTGCTCGTTCCAGGCGGCAAACGGTTTTAGCGAGGGAGAGAGAAAAAAAGTCATTTTATCTCTGCCTTTCTCGGCGGCGGCTGCCATTACAGCACCCAGTCGGGCAGCTGGATTTCCGGTTCCGGAGAGCAATTCGGAATTTTTACAATTTTGACTCATTTCCCGGGCATTGTGCAGCAAACGATCTAAATCGATGCCCAATAAAGCAGCAGGGACTAACCCGAAATACGTCAGGGCAGAATATCGACCTCCGATATTGGGATCATTGAGGAATATTTTTCGAAAATTTAATTGTCGGGCCATCTCTTCTAAACCACTACCCGGATCAGTAATGGCAATAAAATGTTTAGCGACCTGTGCCATTCCTAAAACTTTTTGGACAGCGGTATAGAAATACTTCATCAACGAGATGGTTTCGACCGTGCCCCCTGATTTCGTAGAAACAATATAGAGAGTCTCTTCAGGTTGATAACGGTCGAAGTACTCAGTAATAACTGCAGGATGAGTACTATCTAATACGGCGAGGTTAATAAAACCTGGTTTTACCCCAAAAATTTTTTGAAATACTTCAGGTGCCAGGCTGGACCCACCCATACCCAGGAGCACGGCATTTTTAAACTTTTCTGAACGGATCTCATCCACAAAACTGTAAATGGTTGGAAGATTGGGTACCATATTTTCCGGGGCATGGAGCCAGCCTAAACGATTGGCAATTTCATCAGGTTTTTCTTTCCATACCGTATAATCATGCTGCCAGATACGTGATATTAGCTTCTCCTTTTCAATTTTGTGGAGAATATGATCAACTGTTTCGGTTAGGTTCCCCAGATGCACTATATATTTTCCTATACTCATTTTATCAAATTCTCCTTTACCAGAAATTCATTAGTAAATTATGAAAGATTTTTTTTCCATAAAAAAGAGAATAAAAAAAACCGTTAAATATTTTGATATCCATTTAATTGTCTCATTCACTTTCATTGATAACATGGATGAGCAAATTTTCAGAAAATTTCCACGTGCAAAGATGACAATCCCCATTTATGTCCGTATTCCCGGAAAACAATTTGATAGTGATGTGCTCGGAAGCCTGAGACCTCCAGTTCTACGATTTTATCGATACTTTTTTTAAGGTATGTAAACATTTTCCATTCACAAGTATCAGAAGCGTAAAATAGCCGAGCATCAATCGCTTCTGCTATCTCCCACTGTAGCCGAATCTTATTTACCTTCGCACTTTTCGCTATATCAAAATTTAAAAATTGCCAATCCCTTTTATCACTTGTCCAGTGAGCCATAATACGAATATCAAATACATCAACTCGTAAACGCGGCGAATATTTTACTCTGGAAATATACAGGGATTTTTTTTGTAATTCCCGAAATATACTTTTTTGATAACTATCTCTATTCAGAAAAGCTTGCAGCAGATTCCAGAAATATTGTTCGGCTACCGGGTCATATCGTCGTTGAAATAAACCTCTCTTTTTCATGATAAGCAATCGACCCCGGATCTGAATTCGGGAAATAATAATCCATCCCTTTCCAAATGGCACTTCCATTACGGCCGGGACTTTAAGATAAAGATGACAATTTGCCAGGGTGTTATAAGGAACAGTCGGACGGACATTATATTGACTGACAATTTCTCCACCCAGACCGCCGTTGAACATTTTTAGATAATCTGTCTTTAAGTTTTTCCACAGCGGATGTTTTACATGCGTGGGAAAAACATATGAATCATATCCTCCCTGATCCTGATCCAGACGATAATGAATTGTTAATTCTATACCATCAACGATGGGGATATTTGCTTCATTGTGAATTCCATATTCAGGCTCCTGGAGAATAAGGATACCCCCATTCATTACGAAATTTGTTATGGTGTGCAGATTATGATTAAAAATCTTATCCAGACTGCCGGCATTCACAAATAATATTTTTGAATTTTCTAAATTTTCTGGAAAAATTGCCGTAGGAAATTGATGTTTTTTTAAAAATTTTCTGACCTCTTGTTCTCGATTTATATCATGCAAACAAAGAGGGGGAATTTTATCTCTTGCAGGAACAGAGGGTTGATGAAAAATTATCACCGGCTTTTTACTCATGGCAGACTGTGAATTCCCCTGAGAATAAATAATTCCAACTAGTTCGGTCTGGCCAGGTTTCCTATCAAAAATCACTCTGATTTTTTTCTTCAGATGTTGGTGAGGTGCCAGTCGCAAGTTTTTTTGCAAATAGAGTTTTGTTTGTTCATCTCGCCATTGCAATTCAAAATTAACTTTCTGTGGTTGGGAAGTATCATTAAACAGGTAAACGGTAAATTCTCGATGTTCTCCTGTCAGATAATGTCGATCCCAAATTTCCAGACTCAAACCTATGGGCGAAAACGCATTTTTCAAAGTCTGAAGGATGGGTTTAGGTTTTAAAAGTTTTAAGGGGCCTAAAAACCAATTAGCAGTCGCCCCCTGACTGGTGCTTAAGTAAACGAAAGGCATAATAGCATCTATATTTAATCGACGCCACAGTTCGGTTAGTTCACCCGCCAAAAACATTTGATGCTGAAGCAGCTTATGTCGTGAAGGATTTTTTATTCCCAACCACCGTTCAATTACCATCTCTGTTAAAAATGTCGGCCGCGACTTTTCATCGAGCCACCACCAGAGATATTCGCTTATCATGGCTGGTGCTGTGCGTTTACTGAACTCAAAGATGGAACGAGCGTAACCAAACTTTTTTTCATTAAGAACAGGTCCTAAAGAATAAATGTATGGATGATCCTCAGGGAAATCCACGAGTTCCCACGGACGAGTAGGATCTATTTTCTTTAAGTGTGGAATAATTTTTGTTTGAATGGTTTTATCTGTCGTTTCATTTAGCGCGTCCCAAATGACAATACTGGGATGATTTATATTTTCCCTTACCCAGGCTGTTAATTCTTTTTCAATCTGAGGGTAAGAGCCAGTAACTGTCCAGAACATCCATTCATCCTGCAGCAGGATTCCGTGTTCATCCGCTATATCATACCAGCGGTTATACGCATGTCCCAGATGGAAGCGGAAGAAAAACATGTTATGGGATTTTGGAATTTCAACTAAAGCTTTTTTTATCCAGCGGACATTCCAGGGCAATCGGTTTCGATGGTGATCTGACAGTAAGCGGTGAAAAGGGATATTACTTCCCATCAAGACAATGGGTTGTCCATTTAAATAAAAATGACCACCTTTAATGCTAAAACTTCGTATTCCGAAAGTGATAATCTGGCGATCTGAAATTTCCCCTTTGTAGATTAAACAAATTTCCAGTTGATATAAAAAAGGATCTTGTGGTGACCACAATCTAAAATCAGGAATGATAATATTACTTTTGAGCATTAATTGAGCTTTGGCCTTAACTCTTCTGACGAAGGTAAATTTTTGTGTGACTTCACTTCTGTTTTTTTTCTCGAAAATTTGATAACTGACAGTAAATAATTGAGGATCATTTACCAGATTTTCCAGAATAGTGGTGACTGAAATTTTACCGGTTTTCGTATCCGACACGATTCGTGTCCATTGTGTTCTACCTTCACCATAGCCATGCAGCCAAACATCTCCATAAATACCTGGTATCCAGGAGAGTTTTTCATAATCATTACCTACGGCACTATGTTTTGGCAGGGTTTCCCGCCTTCCGATTCTGATCAGCAAGCAATTAGTGTGATCGACATGCAGATAGGGAGTGATTTCGAATTCTTGATTGGTATAGCATTGAATATCCCCTCCAATTTTTTTATTATTCACCCATATTTCAGTGCCGAACATGACTTGCTCAAGTTGAAGATATACTTTTTTATTTAGCATTTTATCCGGCAGATTAAAGTCTTTTTTATACCAGAAATACTTATGCTGTTCGAAGTTGAGTGCAGGCTTAGCCGAATCTACCAAAGATGGAACAATTATGCTATGGGAATATTCATTTGGTGGATTTAAATCACCGGGTTGCAATTTCCATTTACCGTTTAAACTAATTTTCGTATACATATTTTTTCACCACGGATTTAACCAAAACAGATACATATGAATCATATTAATTACACGTGTTCTGGTGAAAGTTAAGACAGTCTAATTTTCATTTTCAGTACATTCACGAAAATATGAATATGCAAAATTTGTTCAATTGACAATAATTAAAAAAATTGATCTATTATAATTTTTATAAAGCAACATATTGCAATATATAACAGTATTTTAGGGGTAGCCTTTAATTTAATTTTCGGGAATGACAACCATACGGATTGGATTGTCCCAATTAATTTGTTGGGTTTCTTTTTTGATAAGTGGGTAATTAATTTTCATGGGTATATCTTTAAATCGTTCTAATAAAAAATTGTGTAGCTGGAGAGAAGCATAGTAACGTCGGTAACTTTCCATGGTACTCATCCCAGAAAGAACAGAGAGAGGTGGTTCGAGTCCTGATTTATTCTGATAATAGGTTATCACTTCTAGCGGAACCCTATAACTAGAATAAAAATCTTTTAGATAGTGGTGGTAGGCGATTTCTCTGGAGAAAGAATAGACCACCGAATCCACATAACTGCTGCGATCAAATCCCATTTTTTCGGCTTCTTTATATAAAAACTCATTTCGAATTAATAAACCAACATCATTTTTAAAAGTCTTTATGGATTGTATTCTCGGTCTCTGATCAAAAGGTAAGGCAGTAAGCCGTTCTAAAAAATCATCAATTGTCCATTGTCCCAAACGATAGGTCATAAAAATTTGTTTAGCATCGGGCTGTATATTCTCACTGAGTGTTTTTAGCTTTTCATCACTAAAATATATGACAGGGATAAGTTGAGGTGAAGACCGGCCTTCATCTGGTAAATGGAGAAGTTGAGCAATTTTCATAAATGCATTGGACTTTACTCGTATCTCAAGCGGATCCAGAAAGTTTTTCACGTACTCGTTAGCTAAAATTTGTTCTTTTTGAGCGAATAATTTTTTTAAAATTTTTCGCTGAGTAGCCTGAAAATCTCTTTCGGATGGTTTTGGATAAGGGTGCTCATCTTCCAGAAATAAAATATGATATCCCCATCGACTTTTTACTGGTGTCGAGAATTCCCCTGATTTTAACTGATATGCAGTGTTTTCCAGAGCGGGATCTAAGTCTCCCCAATAAACCTCACCAAGGTCTGAACCTTCTTTCTCCGGAGGAACATCTTTAAAAACTTCTTTCGCCAGAGAGTCAAATTTTTCACCTTTACTCAGTCGCGCATACAATATTTCGGCTTGTTGTGAATCTGGCACAAATAAATGCTTTAAATGTAATACCCGCGATATCTGTTGATAAGCGTGATATACCTCCTGGTCAGTTACCTGCAAATTATCCCTGACTTTAGCGCGGTATAACGCTCGAATGGATGCTTTCCGTTTCTCATAATTGATTCGTTTTTTATACTCAGGTAGATCAAACAGATTTTCCTGAATAGCCATTTTCTGACATAATATTTTATCAATGAATAGATTCGCGTAATCCTGAACACCCTCCTCCCCTTTCCGGTAACCAGGAAATGTCGGATCCAGTTCATAACTGTTCCGAAATTCCTCTAAAGAGACTCTATATTTTTCTACTATTAATAAAGTATTTTCATCCAGATCAGGACTTTTATGGCAGGAAATGATAAGCAAAAGAAAAATGAAAAGAATGACGATCTTTCCTGCATAAGAATTTTTCAACTGGCAGTCTTCACGCTTAGCTTTAAGCATTTTTTATCATACTTTTCTAAATTCAAGTATAGGATTTCTTATTTTTCCCACAACTCCTTGCCAAAGATTTATTACCTATCGGATCAAAACCATTTTTTTAAAATTAGACTGTGTTTTAGTACTCAATTTATAAAAGTATACACCGGATGGTAAGTTTTCAGCGACAAATATTACTTTATGCTCACCAGAGGGCATAGTTTGGTTATCATAGATCACTTTTATCTTTTGTCCTAATAGATCATAGATTTCCAGACTAACCTTTCCGGTTTTATTCAATGAAAATTGTATTTGGGTGGCGGAGTTAAAAGGATTGGGAAAATTCTGATGTAAGATAAACTCATGGATAATCGGTTCGTTTTCGGGTTCAATATCAACTGTCCAGCCAATGGCATTCAACATTTGTGGAATTTCCGCATTGGCCATGAATAAATTCCAACACAATTGACTGCGATAATTTTCCATCATCACAATCATTGGCCCCTGATCGATGGCGATATAGCTATCGGCAAACCAATTCTGATTAAGGTTGAAAGCATCTTTGAAACCGAATTCTCCCCACAGTTGTGGGCCATAATGAAAATAGAAATGTTTCAATGTCGCAATAGATTGCTCAGGAGTGTAAGCCATAGCACTAATCGCCGCTGTAGGAGTTATGGTACCATTATCGTTGCTGTAAGGAGCGTGAGCAGAATAACCAAAAGGATCATCACTGGCCGTAAGACCCCAGGTCAAAGAATCGTATCCGGCATGATGATATGGATTATTAATGCAGTATTTCCACTGAATTAAAGAAATATTCCTATTATTGTCAAAATAATTACAAAATTGATCTTGTTTATGTCGTGGATCAAAACCGAGAAACGAATAATGGGTAAAAAAGAGCGGCCCTCCTAAAGGGGGTCCCACCCACTGCCTGATTCCGTAAAACGTATTGGGTAAGGGAGTAGCATAATTTGAGGAAGATGCCCAGCCATTATAATAAAGTGAAGCCGGGACACCATAAGTAGGTGAAGCAATGGCCAGAAGATAAACGATCATGGCTTCGTTAAATCCAACTACTCTCATATTCATGGTCCACCCGTAATTGGGGGACCAATGCCAGTAAAGAAAATTGCCGGAATCTTTTCGATACCAGCTCCATTCCACATTTTCCCACATTTGAGTCGCACGTGTCCGAATTTCCTCTTCTACCATATTATTTTGATCAAAATACTGGCGAACTGTTAATAATCCCTGCACCAGATAGGAAGTTTCCACCAGATCTCCTCCGTCATCATATTGGCTAAAAGGGATAGTCGCACCCGTCGTGCCATTAATCCAATGCGACCATGCTCCATGGTATCGTGTAGTCTGGTCTTGTAAGAAGCGCAGAATTTTGAGCACTCTGCTGGCCGCCGAATCACGACTGACGAAACCTCGTTCCGATCCGATCACTATTGCCATTAAACCAAAACCGGTCCCCCCGCTGGCACAGGTTTCCAAGTTTCCTCTTCCCTTTCTTTCCCTGGCCAAACCACTTACCGGATGCCCGTAATCGTAAAAATATCGAAAGATAGCTTCTTGAACGGAAGTGAGTAATTCTTCTTCACTCATGGGGTGAGAGGTGGCATAAACAGTATCTGAAGCCGCGGATTCCTGTAGACTTTGATTGGTAGCTGTGCAATAATAATAATAGGTTTGGTTGTTCTGACCCAGAAAATCACTATAAATATGAGTTTCATGGAGAATAGAATTGATTCGTACAAAAGGACCACTGGGTAAAGAAGAGCGGTAAATAAAATATCCGGCTAAAATGGGATCCGTATCCAGATCCCATTTTAAATCTATTCGACTATCGTAACCAGTAGCAGAAATATTAACCGGACGCTGCGGGATATTGGTGCTACCTCCAATTTTTTTCGCACGGATTTCGTCAATCCAGACTATATGTACAATTCCATCAGGATGCTGTTGGTAATGAAAAATTGTTTTTATTCGGCTAAAGTCACAGTTTTGTAGCCCAGGACCGAAAGCATTAATTGGAATAGCTATTCTCTGCCAGCTTAAAGAATCACCATCTACACCGCCAAAATAATCACCTATCCAGATCCGCGTGCTATGTTTATTCGATGTATCTTCTAATTCCATGGCAGGAAGGTCATACTGCATAACTGATTGAGGAGAATTAATCCAGTAAATGATGCTGTCATAAGTCGTCAAATCATGACCAGGCCAGCCGGGTGATGCCACGGCTATTCCCCAATCTCCCCCATTTACCGATTGCCAATGTAATCGAAGACTATGATGACCCAGATAAGGATGTTTGGTATCCACCGGAAATTTATCCGATCCGGGTCCTGATCGTTCCAAATAACTCCCTCCACTCTGAAATCCCCAGGATGGGTCATAATAGGTGGGATCTGAGCTTTCACTGAAAAAAATTATATCACCCTGAGCATACAAATGAATAGTCAGTCCACAAACTATAATAGCAATATTTCGCCATTTCATGGTCGTTCCATTTCTAATTAAAAGATTTATCCATTCCGTCTGTTTTTAAAAAAAAATTACGCTAGTTACCCGAAATATTATGAGTGAGAAGTAGCGGCAAAATGATCACCACCTTAAAAATGAATCTCGAAAGAAAATCTGTTCACATTAGTCAGGCGACCCCAATCGGCATAAGCATAATCAATGGAAAGTGGAATGCTGGGCGAAAAGTGATAGACGAACCCCAAGCCGAGAGTGAATCCTTTTTCCGATTGGTCCTCAAACAGGGATTGATATCCTCCCCGCAGAAAAAATCTTTGTTTAAAACCATATTCCAATCCCAGGCTCACGTTTTCAGTATTATCATTTGGGTGACGGGCTTCAACGCTGGCCGTTAATTGATTCCAATTACTTTTAAGAATTTCCATCGCCAGACCAAATCGAAATAGCAATGGGAGATTCCACTTATCGGTTTGTAAATTGGCGAAAATATTTTCATTATCTCCCCATTGGGTGGGATCAAAATCATAATTCACAAAGATATCTTTTCCAGAGTATTGCATTTTTGAACCAAAATTGGAGACACTAATGCCCAGAACTAACCATTCAAAATCAGTGCGAAATAAAATTCCAAGATCAAAGGCAATACTAGAAGCGACCATATGCCAGATTTGCTGGCGAATATATTTGCCAGTGATACCCATGCTGAAGCGATCAGTAAAGCGGCGGGCATAGCTCAATCCTAAGGCCATATCAATGGCACTGAAGTATTCCCCTGTTCCTTCTGGTTCAAATTCATTTCGGACTTTCATATCGGGCATGGAAAGCGCGGTAAAACTTAATCCAAAGGTGCCTAGTTTCTGAGTTTGCAGAATTGCTGCTGCAAAGTCGAAATTGGTATCAGCCAACCAATCACAATGCATAAAACCCACAGCTCCGTGGGGACCAACATAGGAGAGTCCAGATAATCATCCTTAAAGAACATTTTTACCTGGCATTCTCCCGGGTCAATGACCGGTGCGGTTACTCCTCCCAAAGGAGGTTGATACTGACCGCTGCGATAAGGACCCACTCCTGGGTAGGTCGTCCTCACTGCCGGATCATCCCATTTTATTTGAAAAGTATATGCTCCTTTCCAGACATCTTCATTTAAAATTCCATCGATGACAGGATCGGGGAAATTCGCTCCGTTCTTTAAAATAAGATCGGGTTGAATTTCGGGTAAAACTGTTGTATTGATCGTCACATCCGGACGAATATAGATTCTTCCAACATTATGATCGTTCGCATTTCCCCAGGGACTTTGCCAGTCAGACCGTGTTGAATTTATTTTTAAAGGATCACCTTCAAACAAGTAATCACAATCCCAGATAGAAAAATTTAATTCAATGACATCGCCATTAGTTTGATATGCCTGATAGCCCAAGGAATCCAAACAGATTTTCATTTCCACGATCCAAGCTTCGTCTCTTCCGGCATCGTTGGATTGACCACCTAAGATGACGGTACGGGCATCCCAGGCTCTTTTCTGTTGAATAGTTCGGGTGGTATCATTAAAATTTCCATATCGACCGATAAAACGCGGGGGAGCGCCGGGAACGATCATATTTGTTATATTTACATACCACCAGGTATAGAAGAATTCTACGGCCGGGGTCGGGCGACTTTGAGATGCCCGGTCTTTAATAGACATTAAAATTCCATCCCATCTTGCCCAGTCAGCATTGCCACCCACAGACGAATCAGGTATGATAAATCCCATATAAAGATAATGCCCATCAGATAGAAATTTCACGGTGGCATGAGTAGGATCAGTGATGGCTTCCGGTTGATATTCCGGGCGCCACCCACTCGTCGGTAACCCATTATTTACACCATACGCAACTGAAAGTGATTCTGCCTGCATCCATGCCGTTTCACTCAGGACTCCATCCAGAGCAATGGTGGCACCGTTAAGGTGTCGGGCCCAAATCGCATCCTCTCTAACCGGATAGGAACTCTGGGCAGAAACTGATAGAAACATCAGCAAAACTATTATAGCACTTTGAATAAACTTTCTAAACAAATTATTCATAGTCACCTCCAATTGTTTAATTTATAAGATTATTTGTGAATGTGAACTTGGACAACCACATGATCCTCCAATGACCAATCCGGTAGTCAATTCATTTCGGTCAATATGAGCAGGATCCACTTCTCTATTGATCATTTTAAAGAGATAGCGAACTGCACTGCTGCCCAATTCAGAAATGGGTACATGGACGGTGGTTAAACGAGGTTGTAGTAAACGACTGGAAAAAATATCATCAAAACCGACCACCGCCACATCTTGGGGAATTTTTATGCCGGAGGTCTTCGCTGCCTCATAGATACCTAAAGCCATCATATCGTTCGAGGCAAAGATAGCTTCTGGTTTCTTATTCTGGCTCATGAGTCGGATGAAAGAATAGTAACCGGAACGGCTGGTAAAATCTCCCCGCAACACAAAGTCATCATTTAGAGATAGACCATATTGTTGTAAGGCATCACAAAAACCACGGTAGCGTTCCTCAGAATCACAATTTCCTTCCGGTCCCTGAATGATACCAATGTGCTTATAACCATGCTTAATTAAATGTTCTACTACTGAAAATGCCCCTTGATAATTGTTAATGTTAAAACTAACCACATGATTGAAACTTTTTGGTGCATTCAATAACACGACTGGACGTTTAGAGCGACTGATCAGATTAGAGATCTCATTTATTGGTTGAGGGATCATCAAAATGACTCCATCCACCCGACCGCTAAACATAAATTCCAGAGTAGTTTCTAAGATATTTCTTTGACTATGTGAACTGGCGACCAGAATATAATGCGCACTTTTATAGGCTTCTTCATCTATTCCGCGGATAATTTCTGAGAAAAATTCATCGACTAATTCCGGGAGAATAACACCAATAGTGTCGGTTCTCCGTCGCGTAAGACTGCGAGCCGAAGGATTGGGCTTATAATGCATTTCCTCGGCAATTTGTAATATGGCACGTCGAGTGACTGGATGAATAGATCCATGAGGATTAAAAGCTCGGGATACCGTAGCAATTGAAACACCTGCTCGACGAGCGATTTCGTTAATGGTCGTTTTCAATGTAATCTCATGTGAAATAATATATGTAAGCGTTTACATTTTTTTTCCAATGTAAATTATTTTTTAATTTTTGTCAAGATTTTTTTATTGATATCCGCCGGTGTTTGGAAAATTCGTTTTCTTAGTGATATCACCATTTCATTCTTTCACTCCACCTAACATTATTCCCGAAATGTAATATTTCTGTAAGGAAAGAAATACAATAATAACCGGGATAATAGTGATCACCGAACCTGCCATCATTAATTCAGGATCCCGCACGTGTTCTTGCATCAAATTGGCTAATGCCACCGGTAAAGTGTACATTGAATTATCAGTCAAAGCAATTAAAGGCCACAGAAAATCGTTCCAGATGGTCATAAAAGTAAAAATAGCCAGGGTAGTTAAAATCGGTAAACATAAAGGTAAAATAATTCGCCGATAAATCTGAAAATCTGATGCCCCATCGATCCGGGCCGCTTCAATCAAACTGTCCGGTATAGATAATGCATATTGGCGAATGAGAAATATCCCGAATATATTTGCCAAACCCGGAATGATTATTGCTAAATAGGTATTGATGAGACCCATCGTTTTCAGCATCAGAAACAGCGGCAGCATGGTAACCTGAGCCGGGATAATCATAGAACTGAGCAGCAGATTAAAAAGGAAATTTTTCCCTTTGAAACGATATTTTGCAAAAGCATAACCGGCCATCGAATTCAGAAAAAGAGAAATAAAAGTGATAGCAACCGCTAAAAAAAGGCTATTCAAGAAATACCTTCCAATATTCAGTCTGGAAAAAAGTCGAAAATATTGAATCAAGGTAAACTGATCTGGTAAAAATCTGGGTGGATAGACGCTGGCATGCCCATCCTGCATAAAAGAAGCCGACAGCATCCATATAAACGGCATCAGGGTAATTAAACCACTAATCAGGAGGAAAATATGTAATAATATTTTTTTAAGCTTAATCATCTGTCGATTAATCTGTGCTCTTTTTTAATTTCAATTGAATAAGGGTACCTATAAAGATAATAATAAACAGGACAAAGGCCAGTGCGGCTGAATAACCCATGTTCCACCAACGAAAGCCTTCCTGATACATATATTGAACAATACTTAAGGTGCTGTTTAGTGGTCCACCTTGCGTCATAATGTATGGTTCGGCAAAGATCTGAAAATAACCAATCATAGTGATGAGACTGACAAAAATAGTCGTAGGTGCCAGCATGGGTATGGTAATTGATTTAAATTTTTGCCAGCGATTAGCTCCTTCAATTTCTGCTGATTCATAGAGGTCTTGTGGAATATTCTGCAGACCAGCTATAAAAATGATCATATTGTAACCGAAATTTTTCCAGACTGACATGATCACAATTGCTGGCATTGCCCAGAAAGTATCTCCCAACCAATCGATGGGATGAATACCAAACAGACCTAAACAATAATTGAGAATACCAAAACGTGGATGATAAATAAATCGCCATACGATTGCCACTGCTACCAGAGTTGTAACCACTGGCATAAAATAGGTCAGACGGAAAATCGCTTTATATTTAACCAATTTAGAATTCAGTAAAAGGGCCGCGATGAGAGATACGACGATGGATAGGGGTCCAGCGGAGATAACAAAGATAAAGGTATTTTTCAGAGCTTTCCAAAATAACGGATCGTTTAGCAGAACGACATAGTTTTTGACTCCTACTAATCGGGCATTAGAGAATCTGGCTAAAGAATAGATATCAAAATCGGTAAAGCTAATAAAAAAGGCGGCCAGTACTGGTATAAAGAAAAAACAAAAAATAGCCAGTAAAGCAGGCATGAGGAAAAAATAAGCAATTTTTGAATTAGTGTTCACAATGATTAAGTTTTTACTTATAACGGATCATTTACTCATCAGCCAGCGCCGTTTTTCTAAAATTCGATTCACATCGGCATCCAGGGCTTTTAAGGCTTCTGGCACGGACATACTTCCTCGAGCAGCGATTTCAGCATATTGCTGCACTTTTGAAAAGGCAATTTGCTCCCATTCTGGAACTTTTGGTGTACTCACGACATGATGAAATTGCTTGAAAAAGGCTACCATGTAAGGATCATGTTGCAGTAAGGAATCTTCCCACGCAACTTTAACAGCTGGTAAATTGTTAATCAATTGGTAAAATTGAAGTTGAATTTCAGGTTGAGATAAAAATTCTATAAAAATCCAGGCCGTTTTTTTATGTGACGATTTTTTTGAAATTACCAGACTTGATCCACCAGCTAAAGAGAGGCCAGGTCGGTTGGAATCAGGACCAGGCAATGGGGCGGTCTTCCAACATTCCGCTAATTCTCCTGTCATCCATTTTTTAAACTCATTGATGTTCCAGGGACCGGAGATATACATCGAAAAATATTCATCTGCGAATGCTTGATAGACATTCGTGACTTGAGAAATTCCAATTGGGGCAAGTTTTTCCCGGTGAAAGCGAATTAGAAAATCAAATGCTTTTACAAATTCTTCATCCTGGAAATTACCTAAAGATTCATTTTCTCTCAAAATAGTAGCTCCATTCTGCAAGGCAAAAATAATGAAGGGAGCCCATTCATTGGTGGGTAAATAAATAGCATACTTTTCAGGATGATTTAATATTCTTTTAATTTCTTTTGAGACCTGATATAATTCGTCCCATGTTTGGGGAGCACGATTTAAGCCAGCTCTTTTTAAAATATCCGTTCGGTAGAACAAGACTCGGGTATCAATATACCATGGAATACCATAAACAGAATTTTCAATTACATTTGTCTCCCAAATACCCTCAAAATAATTCTGTTCGTTAATCGAAGCAGATTGAGCAATCCAGTTGTCCAAATTTTCCAAAGCGTCCAGTGCAACAAATTGTGGTATCCAGGTATTTCCCAATTGAAAAACATCTGGAAGATTATCACTGGCATAAGCAGTGATTAACTTCTCCTGCGCAGCTGTCCATGGGATCATTTGAATTTTTACCTTCATATGAGGATGGTTCTGGTGAAATAGCGGAATGAGCTTGTCTACTGCTTCTCCTTCGGCACCCATCCCCCAGAATGATATTTGTATATCATCAGAATTCACATTCAGACAACTCAGGAAAATACTTAGCAAGCAAACCGCTCGCCATCCATTTCGAGACAAGGTAGAAGAAGATGTTGGATTACTGATGCTCATTTACTTTTGTAAACGTTTACAAGAAATATAACTTTTTCAATTATATCTGTCAAGTTTTTTGACGAAAACAGAGAGACATCATAGCGAATTCTATAGAAAGGAATCAGCTCCTAACCTTCGATTAAAGGTCATTGGTTGGAAAGAGAACAGCACGGAATGAAAGACAATATTTACTTTTTAAAAAATAATTCTTCAATGGGTAAAGGTTCTACTTCCCAGATCGTTCCATCCTCCACCATCCATTTCACCCAGTCGAATGAAATTACGGTCTGGTAAAATTGAGTCCAGCCCCCTTCCCTGCTCAAGGCTACTTTTATTCCAAACAGCAGATAACCTTTATTTTTTACCACATTATATTTACGAGCTTGATTCGCTTCTATAATCAGCATATCAATTACCGGATGAATTTCATACCATTCTTGGTTATTCACATTTTTAATAGTATTAAGCAGAGCTATATTTTTATCGGGGAGATTGTCTTCGAAGCGAAAATTTTCCAGAGGAAAATTGACTTCAAAATTAAAATCAATTTTTACTTCGGCTCTATTATATTTTTGTTTTTTCAATTGAACGTCATCTACCGGTACTTTCACCGCAAAACGTTTAGGAAGTTTTTCGACCACATAATCATTCCACAATCTAATCTTAAGTTCCAGATTCGTCAATTCCGTTAGTGTCGTATCTTCTGTCAGCTTAATTTGCTGTAAATTTTCAATGTAATCGGTAAGAAATTGATAGAATTCTTCACGAGTGATTTGAGTTTGAGACATTAAGTGACCCGAGAAGAGAAAAATACAGACGATCCCAAGTAAAAGAAGTTTGGTAATGAACAGTTTTTGAACTGTAGATTTCATAAGATAATCCTTATTATAAAGACCAGGGTTCATACTCAAATAACAATCAAAAAATATTCAATTTAACACAATATTCCAACTGTATTCTTGCACCTTTTGTTTCAAACCCATTTATAGTAATGATAAATCGTACTTTTTGTACAAAAGATTAGTATTTTTCTTGAAACACAAATCCACAGTCCTCTACCTTTCAATCCTTTACCGTATGAATTGGGAAGAAATGAGAGTCCTGACTTCAGAGAATATTTCACCTGCTAAACGCAGAAAGCTGGCATAACATCCCCAGGCATTACAGATGCAGACCGTATTATTATAATTTGCTTCCTGGTCTAAGAATAGTGCCAGATACATGGCTTCAGGCTGACAATCATGGGGAGCAAATTTGGGAATAGCTACCTGGCACTCGGGGCAAAAAACCCGCAATATTTCGCCCGTTTTGAATTCAGTTTTAAATTCTTTCCGCCGATCTCCCTGGAAAGGACTCAAATAAACCGATTGCCAGAAAGTTTCCCCTTCACAAATGAGATGAATTCCTGGTTGATTGTCAAATTTGGGATTTTCGGGACGGATGAGATTATGTCCGTTAAGGCAGAACACCTGGTTAAGAAAAATTTTCTTTTCTTCAGAAATTATCCCTTTCTCCATCGCCATTTTTCGCAACCGCTCAGAGTCCGGAATAATCAATCTTCCTTTTTTATCAAAAATCTCCATCATGGTATACGAGCTCTCTTGCTAATTATAAAAATGTATTAAAATTTAAGGATTATAATTAGAAAGAGGTACATAATTTTCTGTCATTGATTAAAAAATAATATCTCCGATAAAAGGTTTCGGTTAGCCAATTTGTATGGACAAATTTCTCATATAAAAATATTTATTATTCAACTTATAACCCTCAAGATATTAGAGAAAATGACGATACTGTCTAAATACAAGGAAGAATGTTTTAAAGTTCATGGAGGAAGAAATGAAATTCTTTATTAAAAATGGTCAGAAAAGGAAGGATTTGGCCGCTCGCAAAGTAGAGAAGATAAATAAAGAAACAGAAATTAAAATTCTCGACCAGTTGATTGAAAATCTTTTAGAAATAGATGATCAGAGAGCCGAAGAGCTCGCAAAAAAAAACGAAAATTAATATAAAAATATTTTATTCCTATACTCATTATTTGAGTGAAGTTAAAAATTATCACTCTTCACCTGTACATATAACGAAAATATAAAGCATCTTCACTGTCAGATATTCCCTTTTGAAAATTGCTCCCGTCAAACTAAATCGATTATTGAATCCGAATTTTTCTGATCAAGATCAGGTGGTGATTTCAATTTTCTGAAAATTAGATTTCCAAAAATATCCACGGAATATGATTTAAAAAAAATAAAGAGTCGTGGGAAATAAATTATTATATTTATATTTACGTTGAATTCGAATAAATGTGAATTATTCATAATTTTTTAAAATCCATATGTATTTTTACTGACAATAGAATAAAAAGAAGAGTGGGTCAAATCGCAGGTTAATCATGGCATTAAATTTTATCTGGATTGCGTTTCTTCTGATTGCCTTTCTGGTGAGCTTAGCTAAGCTTATTTTTTTACAGGATTATGAGATCTTTCCTCAAATTGTGACATCAGTATTTGACATGTCACGAACCGGTTTTGAATTATCCATTTACCTGACTGGTGTAATGGCTTTCTGGCTGGGAATCATGAAAATTGGAGAAGCAGGAGGAATCATTCATTTTTTCAGTAAACTGATCAAACCATTCTTTTCCAGGCTTTTTCCGGAAATCCCGGCTGAGCATCCCGCAACCGCCTCGATCATTATGAACTTTTCGGCAAATATGCTGGGTTTAGACAATGCAGCAACTCCTCTGGGATTAAAAGCTATGCAGGAATTACAGGAATTAAATCCCCTCAAGGATACCGCCAGCAATGCTCAAATCATGTTTTTATGCCTTAATGCTTCAGGATTGTCGATTATCCCTCTCACTATTTTAATTGATCGCTCAGTGGTGGGAGCGGCGAATCCAACCGATGTTTTTTTGCCTATCCTGATTGCTACTTCTGCGAGTACATTCACCGCTTTAATTCTCCTTTCCATTTACCAAAAGATTAATTTATTGGATAAAGTTGTGCTGTCGTATATGGGCGGCTTTCTGTTATTTTTGATTGCTATTATAATTTATTTTTCAATTTTACCACAAGAGAAATTGTTAACCATCTCTAATGTGGCCAGCAATCTAATCATATTTAGTGTCATAATTGGATTTGTCATTCTCGGAGTAGTGAAACGAGTAAATGTCTATGAAGCCTTTATTGACGGCGCTAAAGACGGCTTTGGCATTGCGGTTAAAATTATTCCCTACCTCATCGCTATTCTGGTGGCCGTAGGCGCTTTTAGAACCTCTGGGTCGCTGGATTATCTTATTCATGGTATTGAAAAATTATTTTCTTTATTTGGACTCAATACTGATTTTGTTCAGGCCTTACCCACCGCTCTCATGAAACCTTTAAGTGGAAGTGCGGCGAGGGGAATGAATTTAGAAGTGATGAAAACCTTTGGTCCCGATTCATTTGTGGGAAGATTATCCTGCACTTTCCGTGGCGCAGCCGAAACTACTTTTTATATACTGGCGGTTTATTTTGGTTCGGTGAATATTAAGAAAACCCGCTATACGGTGCCCGTGGCATTAATTGCCGATTTTGCCGGGATTGTGGTGGGAATTTTTATCGGCTATTTATTCTTTCATTAAAATCTACTGGGCGCCGGGATCATTCATACTAGTGGGCAATAAAAACATTGCTTACTTTTATCATCGAATTTTCAGACCAGAATTTCTTCTTGAAAATATCAAAGCAGGATAAAACGATAAATTTATCCAAAATTAACCCACTAAAGAATGAGTTTATTTTTCAAGTTAGAAATTTCCCTCCACGCCCAGACCTGGTTTCTGGTTATAGATAAAACGGCCTCTATCCACTTTTACACCCTGAAAAGGATCATTTTTTATCAAGAGATTACCGTCTAAATCTGCCCAATCAACCAATGGTGCCAGATGGGCGGCGGCGGAGATGGCGACCGAACTCTCTATCATGCACCCCAACATTATTTTTAAACCAAGAGCTTTCGCCATATGGATCATGCGCAATGCTTCCAGCACTCCCCCAGCTTTCATTAATTTTATATTAATTCCATCGTAAGCTTCGGCCAACCGAGGAATATCCGCTGCATTCTTAACGGCTTCATCGGCAATGATGGGAAGATCGATCCGCTCGCGTAACCAGGCTGTTTCAGCTAACATGCTCGCCGGTAAAGGTTGCTCAACAAACTCTACTCCCTGAGATTTAAGCCATTGAATTTTTTCCAATGCTTCCTCTTTTGTCTTCCACCCTTCATTGGCATCAACCCGAATTGGTTTAGTGGTCACACTGCGTATAGTATTGATGATCATTTCATCATCTTTGGTGCCAACTTTTATCTTCAGGATGGGAAATGATTCTGCTTCTTTCACTTTTTCCCGAAGAACTTCGGGGGTATCTATTCCAATTGAAAAAGATGTCAATGGAGAATGGGCTGTATTTAAACCCCATAACTTATATAAGGGGACTTTTATAGCCTTACCAATCCAATCCATTAGCGCGATATCCAGGGCGGCCTTAGCACAACTCTGATCCGTTATTTTCTGATCTAAAAAGTCTTTAATATCCATGTAGTGAAAAAGATCATACTTAGAAAATGAATCCTTCACCTCTGCAATTCTTTGTAAGGTAAGTTCGGCATTTTCGCCATATCGAACGTTGGGAGCCGCTTCTCCATATCCAATTATTCCATCCCGCTGGAGTTTTACAAAGACATTGTCCTTGAAATCACTGGAATTTCGGGATATGGTCCAGGTGTGTGTTAACTCCAGTCGTTTTATTTTAACTTCAATCATAGAAGACCCCTTACTTTTTGTCGATGAATTCGCCAGTACATTTTTAAAGTATGAATTTAATACGGAAAAACCTAAAATACTCTTTCCGCAAATGCTGAAAAATTCTTTACGACTTATATTCATAAAATATCTCCGTCTTTTTCGGGCATCTATAACACTCTTTTGATCGATTTTAGGGTATGACGGCGGAAACCACTATAATTCACGGCAAGAGAATCCAGGCTATTGATGCGGACCATATCGCTTTGGTGAATAAATTCTGCACCTCCTAAACTAATTCCCACGTGCGTTATTCTCGATTTTGATCCGAAGAATAACAAATCCCCCGGAAGCAGATTAGAGAATGAATCATCGAGAATGACTTGATCGCCCACTTGTGCTTGTTGATGCGCATCGCGGGGCAAGGCGATACCATTCGCCCTAAAAACGGTCTGAGCAAAACCGGAACAATCATTTGCTTTACTGGAATTCCCTCCCCATAAATACGGTATCCCCATCATTTTTCGGGCAGTTTTGATGATATTTTTTCTGAAAACTTCGGGAGACTCTGCCGACGCGCTTTCTGTGGAGATATTTTTAGTTTGTATATAACCGATCCGACCATCGGGAGTGGATACTTTAGCCCATCCTCTGTGCTGAGCTTCCAATTTTAAGAGAGCATTTAGAACTACATCACAAATCGGCTCAGAATTTTCATCCGGCTGGGAATAAACAAGGGGAAATAATTCAACCACCCTCACTTTGTTATCATTTTTCCAACGATCTCTCCCTGCAACATCGGTACACACAAAGGATTCTTCAGTCATCCAGCCAATGTAATGGTATTCTGTCTGCACCAGGTACCAACCATTTTTCTTTTTCAATAGCCGTAGAATTTGTCCCATAATATTTTGATCTACCAATTCGGCGGCATGATCGGGTTCATCTCGAAGATTTACCACACTTAACTTTACAATCCCAAATGTGCTATCCCCTAAGGTTGAATCTGGTAAAATTTTGAGATTATTCTCATAGTTGCTCCTGCCAAGCAAGGAGTCGGCGACGGAAAGAATAGTTACTTTTGCTTCCGGCAGGGTGGTTTCTCCCCATAAAATCCAGCGGTTTTTCTCTTTTGTCAATTGAACCTGAAATATTTCCAATGAGCGATCGGGTGCATATTTTTTTTGCAGATGAGATATTTTTTCATTGAACTGCGAAATTCGTAATGACTCATTCTGACAATTGAAAAATACCAAAAGTAAACCTAAACAGATAAAAATTAATTTAGATTTCACATCCAGACTCCTTTTACTTTTAAATAATATAGTGAAAATAACGTATTGATTAAAGTTCCTCCGAATAAACAGCCTTCGCATAGTCTCTAAGATTGTACCGAGAGGCCATGACCTGAGCATAAGCTCCGGTGGTTCGAATAGCCAGCAAATCTCCGCGCTTTGTTTCAGGCAGTTCAACTTTTTTGCCCATGAAATCGGAGGACTCACACACCGGTCCAACGACGTCATAAATTCTGGGGCGACCATCGCTGGTTAAATTTTCTATTTTATGAAAGGCATTGTACAGCGCCGGTCGAATCAGTTCCGTCATTCCTGCATCAATGATTACAAATTGATGTTTGGGGGAACCCTTGACGTATAAAACACGGCTAATGAGGGAACCACACTGGGCCACGATGGCTCTTCCCAATTCAAAATGTATGCTTTGATCAGGCTGTACCTTTAAATTATCCCGGAAAACCTGAAAATATTTCTCATACTCTGGTAAGCGATTCTGGTCAGGATGGTAATAATCCACTCCCAATCCACCTCCCAGGTTGAGATCATTGAAATGAATTCCTTTTTCAGCAAACCACTGCTGGATGTCGTTGATGCGTCGCGAAAGTTTTTGAAATACCGTTAAATCAGTTATTTGCGAACCAATGTGGGTATGTAATCCCTGGACATGAATGTGGTGGAGTCCGTTCAGAATCTCTTGTATTCTTTCCATTTCCTCAAAATTGATTCCGAACTTATTATCTTTTTTACCTGTCGTAATATAATGATGAGTATTCGCTTCTAGATCAGGATTAACTCGAAGCGCCACCGGGGCGATGGTTCGGTATTTCCTGGCCAGAGAATTAATCACGTGCAATTCCTGAATAGATTCACAATTAAAGCATTGAATCTTCGATCGCAGAGCAAAGTTAATCTCTTTATCCGTTTTACCGACGCCAGCAAATACAATTTTTTCGCTAGGGAAATGGTATTTCAGTGCTCTTTTGATTTCATTTCCACTGACGCAATCTGCACCAAAATCGTATCGATTAATTTTTTCCAGAATTGGACCATTGGCATTGGCTTTCAAAGCATAATGAATTTGATAATTATACAGAGAAGAGATTTTTTTTAATAATTCTAAATTCTCTTCTAATAGTGACATATCGTAATAATAAAAAGGAGTTTTAATTGATTGAAATTTTTGTATAAGCTCGGGACTAAACATTGTTACTTTCAAAATTTATCTATTTTGATTTCAAGGAATTCCGGTGGAAAGAAGAAATAGCTTCCCCTATTTTGTCTTGCACTTTGCGAATATGAGAGGTGGGAACATTGAAATGGATCATCATCAATGAAAAAGCAAGGTTTTCTCCATCCATCGAGGTGGCATACCCAGAGAGAGTGCTTACATCACTTAGAGAGCCAGTTTTTGCTCGCAAATTTCCCGCGGCGGGTGAGTCCTTCATTCTGTTTTTCAGAGTTCCATCCAGCGCGGCAATAGGTAAAGAACTCTTAAATTCTGCCTGTACTTTGGAATCGTGATGCATATCTTTCAAAATAGTCACCAGCAGCTCGGGTGACACCAAATTATAACGGGAAACACCAGATCCATCTGCCAAACGAAAACGGCTGCTGTCCAGACCAATTTCTTGCAGATATTCATTTATTACTGCAATTCCTTTACGGGACATGCCCGGAGGATTCTTTCTTTCAGCACCCATTGTTTTGAGTATGAACTCAGCTGACAGATTGTCGCTTTCTTTGTTGGTATTATATACTACCAGCGAAAGTGGCTTTGACCAGTAGGTAATTACAGGTATTGCACTGGAGGTTGTTACTCCCTTTTTGATAGTGCCCGAAAATTTTATATCAGCATCAGTTAGGAGTTCACTAAAAAGGGTTCCGGTATATAACGCAGGCTCAACGACATCGACAACCTGTATAACTTTAGGAATATGGTTGGCTATTCCTCCTTCTATATGAATGACATTGGACGGATGAATCCATTCGCGTTCGATCCTGAATTTTTGCAGTTGCAGGGTATCCAGAGAATCAACGGTTATCCCCTGATTATCAATTTTCACATAGTTCGTCACTGGATTGATAGTTACAATTGGTTTTTCCCCAATCACGGGGGCAGGTTGTAGATGGACCTCAACACAGTTATCATTCACAGATAGTGCACTAATGGCTGCGCATTCCCAGCATGAAGCATCGTCCCACATCCAACCTGAACCTAAAAATAATTCATCAAAATAACTCTCATCGCAAATTATGTCACCTTTAATTTCCGTCATCCCCTGCTCTTTCAGGGTTTGAATCATTTTTCGGAGATCATCGCTGGTGAGATCGGGATCACCACCACCTCTCAGATAAAGATTTCCTGCAATTTTACCATCTGATATTCCGGGTGTGTCCACCAATACTTCGGTCTTAAACTTAAAGTCGACACCCAATTTTTTCAGTGCAGTCGCAGTAGTTATAATTTTCATATTTGATGCCGGATGGAATAACTTATGGCTATTTTTTTCATATAAGACGTCATCCCTGTCCAGTGAAACAATCATGATCCCTGTATGAGCCTGATATAGCACAGAGTCCTGTAGAATTCTATTAATTTTTTCCTGGAAGATTGAAACAGGATCTGTGGATACCGGTTTTTTCAAATAACCGATAGAAGAACAGGACTGGACGAATAGCCATAAAGCGAGAGTAAATAAATGAAAGTATCGTGCAGCAACGACCGGACGATGAGTACCGACAATGGTTCTTCTGATTTTTATATCCTTTCTATTTACATACATAACCAAACTCTGTTAAATGTGGACTGAAAAAATTAAGTTACCCAGATATGTAAAGTAAATTCATTCATCGATTACTTCTAATGCTAAAAAAATTTATTTTCTTTTTGCTAAATAATCCCGGATAACGGGTAATAATCGATCTGTTTCATGACTGAATGGTCTGATCACCGGAATTCCGATTTCCTTTTCCAATTGCTTTTGGTACTCTCTCAGTTTTTTTGGTGGCATATAATTTTCATTTAGAGTAACAGCCAGAGTTCGGGCTCCCAGTAGAGTGATTAGTTTTATTTCTTCTTCTACCGGGGGAATTGGTCTTTTGAGATACTCAAATCCTTCAAAGTATTTTCTTCCCGGGGCATGTTGTAAAATCGCTGCTTTGCAATCGCCACAGAGAATAAACTCTGATCCACACGGACCGGAGGGATTGCGCAAGGACGCCTGTCCCTCAATTAAAATCAAATCAGGTTTAGCTTTCTGATCACACTCTATGATCACGCGTTCGATTTCGCCTCCCACAAAATCGTTCAATGTGGCATCAAAAATAAAGCCATATTTTAAACCCTGCAACCAGCCAGTCTGACCGCTATATATCAATTCGGTTTTAATCCCGGATTCACGAAAACGTTTCATCAGTATGACACCGGTAGTTCGTTTGCCGATGGCACAATCCATTCCAAGTAAGGCAATACGAGGGGTTTTGACTTTATAAATTTTCCCCGACCAGAATTCTAACTCGTTTATCGGTCGAGGTTTTCTGACATCAATGAGTTGAACTTTATATTGTTGAGCCAGTCGAGAAAATTCAGGGTCAGCCGATAAATAACTATGAAGCCCGGAAACAATCGATAGACCATTTTTTATAGCAGTAATGATATCATGACGAAGAGTATCCGGTAATTTTCCTCCGTGTAAAGCAACTCCAATGATGCAATATTGTGGCCTGGTTTTTAAATGTTTGATTGATTCCAGTACTGTGCGATAGATGGGGATATCGAGTTTCGCATGTGGTAAAACTTCTCTTACTTTTTTTCCGGTATGAATAGGATCGATAACTGCTAAAATGCTAAAACGACCTGACTCATGCAACAACCCATGAGCCGTTTTTGCACGAAGTTCTTGCAGCCATCCATTGGTCAGAATAATTGCGCTACTTTTAACCATGTTTAATCCTTTTAAAATAATCATGAGCAGCAGCCATTACTTTTGGAGCCAACAGCAAGGAAGATATCATTGTGGGTATGGCCATTAAAGCAAAAAATCCATCTATGATATTCACCACCGTCGTCAAAGAAACGACTGAAGCGACTACGATAAGGATAACATAAAAATAATTATAATAATGCTTACGTTCGGCGCCTATAAGAAAGCCCAGGCACTTACTGCCATAATAAGAATAGCTGAACATCGTGGAAACACTGAAGAATAAAACACAGGTGATGAGGATATAGCTTCCTACACCAGGAATAGCAATTTCGAAAGCTCTGGCAGTCATGGTGACGCCGTTTACTTCTCCCCCCTTCCAGGTACCGGTAAATAAAATCATCAAAGCGGTTACCGAACAGGCAATAATCGTATCCACGATGGGTCCCATCATTGCCACCAGTCCTTCCCGGATCGGTTCCTGAGTTTTAGCAGCACCGTGGGCCATTTCCTCAGTACCGATGCCTGCTTCATTAGAGAAGGCCGCTCGCCGGATACCGGTGATCATCACCGTCCAGACTGCTCCTCCAGCTACCGCTTTACCGGAAAAGGCATCAACCACTATCAGTTTAAAATATTCGGGAATATGTGTATAATTCATTACCAAGGTATAAATGACAGAAGCTAAGTAAAGCAAAACCATGGCTGGAACGATTCGGGAAGCCACCTGGCCGATGCGAACAATTCCTCCAAAGATGACCAACGCTACCAACCCAGCGATGGACAGACCACTTATTAAATTGAAGAGAAAATAATTCTGTCCGATCCAACCGCGGGGAATGAAAATCATTTCACGCAGCACCTGTACTAATTGATTCGCCTGGAAAGCAGGTAAACAGCCGATTAAACCAGCCAGACAGAAGAAAACCGCCAGCGGTTTCCATTTTTTACCCAGGCCTTCGGTGATGACATACATAGGCCCACCCTGATACTGCCCTTGTGAATCTTTACCCCGATACATGATTGCTAAAGAGCAGGTAAAAAATTTAGTTGCTACTCCGACCAGGGCGCTCATCCACATCCAGAAAATAGCACCGGGTCCACCCATGTAAATGGCAATAGCCACTCCAGAGATATTGCCCATGCCGATAGTTCCTGCCAGAGCACTGGAAAGTGCTTGAAAATGGGGGATGTCTCCGATGTCGTCAGGATTATCAAATTTACCGCGGGTAATATCAATACCATGTTTTAAATATCGTAACGGTATGAACCGGGAATAAAACAGGAAGAATAAGCCACCACCAAAAAGCAAAATTAACAGCCATGGTCCCCAAGCATAGCTAGCAAATTTCACACACAACTGTTCAAAAGTAGTCAGCATTTATATACGGGTGATATTTGTGCAATGAACAATCATCAAACAGTTTGATAATTCAGCGCGGATTGGATCTCAATCAAGATTTTGATTCGATAATAATTTAACTCCTAATCCGGGTTTATTGGGTAGTATCATAAATCCATCTCGAAGGATAAAGCCTCCCGAAACAATATCTCGGGCTAAATCGAAGCTACCATCCAGATCTAAGTATTTCGTGGCTGGAGAGGCAAAAGCCACATGCAATCCGGCGGTAATGCTAATTATACTCTCATCCATGCATCCCCACATTAAATCGATACCGGCCATATGAGCGATATCGGCAATTTGCATGGCCGGATATAATCCACCACATTTCATCAATTTGATATTAAAAATCCCGAATAATGGAGGTGATGAAGCCAATTTCAAGGCATCAAACGGCGAGTGGATATTCTCATCGGCGGCACATATCTTTCGGATGGAAGGCGGAATTTTCAGCATCTGTTTTAGTTTCAACCGATGTAATGGTTGTTCAATCAGCTCGATATTCAGATCCGACGTGTGTTTCACATATTTTTTCAAATCCGCAGGCGAGTATCCTTGATTGGCATCCACTCGGAGACCGATTCGTTTGCCAATTCTTTTGCGCAGGCGAATGGTAAATTCAATATCTTTTTCAACATCTTTACCTATCTTTAGTTTTATAATTTTAAAACCACGGGCAAGATGTTCGTCCGCTTCTGCCAGCATTTCTTTATAATCATTTTTTATACCGATGGTTTTAGAGGTAGGGATAGCCTGGTGGACTCGCCCCAGAAAATCGACCAGTGGAATGTTATAATATTTTCCCAGAAGATCATGTAAGGCGATATCGACTGCCATTCGGGCCGCTGGAGTCTGTGGCATTTCCTGCCCTAAAGCCCGGCAATGTTGTCGCAATAAACGAATATCTTTCCCTAATAATAAGGCTTCAAGCTTTTTCCGCAAGACCGATTCGGCCATATCCATGGTTTCACCGGTAATAAAATCGGCCGGAGATCCTGAGCCAATTCCATATAATCCCTTTTGTACTTCAAGATAAACAAAAATATTTTCCACTGATGAAATCGTCTGATAAGAAATGGTATAAGGACGCTTTAGATTAAGGTTTTCTCTCCAGATTTTTATTTTCCTGATAAGTGGTTTTCGGGTACTGGCCATCTTTATTATCCTCACTTAAATATTATCTTTTATTTATTTTTAATTGCAGCTATTGCTTTCCTGACGAATCCATTACTTTCCTGCAATCGCTTTTTCGCTTCCTCTGCGCCGATCCCCGCTAAAATCATCACCAGGGCAGTTTTCACATGACCTTTTGCTTCTTTGAGAACGGCAGCGGCTCGGTCATAATCTACTCCGGTAACCATCATCACCACCCGTTTCGAGCGTTCTTCCAGTTTGCGGGAGGTCATCATCAAGTCTACCATCATGTTTCCATATACTTTTCCCAGTCGGATCATTGAAGCGGTGGTGAGCATGTTTAAAACCAATTTAGTGGCGGTTCCGGCTTTCATGCGGGTGGATCCCATGACTACCTCAGGTCCGACTACCGGACAAATAGCAATATCTACCTCCACTTTGATTTCTGAGCGAGGGTTGCAGGTCACATAGATCGTCTTCGCTCCAATTTCCCGGGCTTTACGGATAGCTCCCAGTACATAAGGTGTTCGATAGCTGGCTGCCACTCCGCACACTACATCGTTTTTTGTCACCCCTCTTTGTAATAAATCTTTCGCACCAAGTTCGGCGCGATCTTCTAATCCTTCCTGGGCACGAACTAACGCTTTTTCTCCTCCGGCAATTATTCCTTGAACCATTTCTGGGTCGGTTCCAAAAGTGGGCGGACACTCAGCTGCATCCAGAACTCCCAATCTTCCACTGGTACCTGCTCCGATATAGAATAGTCTTCCGCCTTTTTTAAAAACTTCCACCAGGAGATCCACCGCCTGAGCAATATAGGGAATTTCTCCTTCCACTACCTTAGGAACCTTTTGATCTTCCTGATTAATTATTTTCAGGATTTCCAGAGTACTTTTGTTGTCAATCTGCTCGGACGCAGGATTACGGGCTTCAGTTACTAAATTCTTAATTTCATCGAAAACACTATCTTGCATTATTACTCCGCAATTTTAAGAGAATCTGTTAACTTACTGGCAGCTGCTTTATCGATCAAAATTGTCGCATAGGGATGTATCTGGACAATAGTTGCCGGCACTTTAGCTGTTATTGGACCTTCTACTGTGATTTTGATGGCATTGGCTTTTTGCCGTCCAGTAGCCATTAAAATGATTTTTCTGGAATCCATTATAGTTCCTACTCCCATCGTGATCGCATACTTAGGAACTTCTTTGATCGACTTGAAGAAACGGGCATTATCTCGGCGGGTTTTTTCAGTTAAGGTTTTTATACGGGTGCGAGAACCCAGAGAGGAAAAAGGTTCATTGAAAGCGATATGCCCATTACTACCAATTCCCAGCAATTGCAAATCAATTCCTCCGGCTTCCAGAATTTCCTCTTCATAGTGCAGACATTCGGCTTCTATGTCTTTCGCCATTCCATTCGGAATATGGATTGAAAGCGGATGAATATTAATGTGATCGAATAGATTTTTTTTCATGAAATAATAATAACTCTGGGGATGTTCTCTTGGTAAACCCACATACTCATCCAGATTGAAGGTTTGAACCTGAGAGAAATCTAGTTTCTCTCGTTTATGGAGTCGAACCAATTCCTGATAGACTCCTAAAGGAGTGGAGCCAGTAGCCAAGCCAAGAACACAATGTGGTTTCTCACGGACCAGCGAAGCGATCTTCTCGGCTGCATACTGGCACATAGATTGATAATCTCGGCGAACGACTAACAGCACTCTTTCATCTCCTTTTTTGATATTTTATTTTTATTTTACTTTTAAAGCTTGCCACCCTCGACGATTTAGATCCCACATTATAAACGAGAAAGAAATCACTGCAATAATTAATAAGAAAACACCAATAACGGTCTCACCCAATAATATTTTTCCCATACCAAATAAGGTTGAATAAATGAGTATTATACCGACTAACCAATCTACAAAAATCCATCCAAATCCTCGATCGCCTTCCACTCCACTTTTAAGGGCAATAGGTCTCCACAACCGGCCACCAGGATGAACTTTTTGATAAAAGCGTATTAAGGTTTGTTCATTCTCGGGTTGAGTCAGGTAAGTTACAGAAAGCCAAATTATACTACTACCTGCCACCGTAATTAACATCACTTTGGCAAAGACTCCGGGATCTGTGGTATTCATTCCTAATCCAACCTGTAAAAAGCTCGAGATTACAAAAGAAGCAATCATGGCCGAAATTTCTGACCAGGCATTTATGCGCCACCAGAACCATCGCAGGATATAGACCGCACCAGTACCCGCACCCAGCGCCAGTAGGAATTTCCAGGCGCCAGCTACGGTCTCCATCTGATAGGTAACCAATGCCCCTGCGATTACCAGACCCACCGTGGTCATACGGGCCACTCTTACATAGTGCCTAGGCGAAGCATCTTTTTTAATAAAGCGTTTATAGAAGTCATTGACGATATACGAACTTCCCCAATTGAGATGAGCACTAACGGTCGACATGTAGGCAGCGGCAAATGATGCCAACAGCAATCCTTTAAAGCCGGTAGGTAAATAATTTAGTAACACCATAATGTAACCGGTTTGTTTATCCTGAAGATCGGGATAAAGCACCAGGCTGACTAAAGCCACAAAAATCCAGGGCCAGGGGCGCAAGGCATAATGGGCAATATTGAACCATAGAGTAGCTAATAAAGAATGTTTTTCATCCTTACAGGAGAACATTCGTTGGGCCACATAACCCCCGCCTCCAGGCTCGGCACCCGGGTACCAGGCGGCCCACCAATTCACTGCTAAATACACCAAAAAGGCAGAAATGGGCATCCAGGCCGAGCCAATGGTTGGTGCAAAATTAAGGGCACCATGAGAATCACCATAAATTCTTATCAGGCTTTCCTTCAAGCCCCCTACACCACCCACCGCATCGACGGCAAATATTGCTAAAACGATTGATCCCAGCATGGCAATCCCGAACTGAAAAAAATCGGTAATGACGACCCCCCACAAACCACTAAGTCCACTATAGGTTAATGTGACCAGGATACAAATACCGACCCCAATCCATTTATCAACACCGATACTGAGTTCTATAATTTTCACCATGGCCAGAGTCACCCAACCCAGAATTATTAAATTAATAGCGATAGCCAGATACAAAGCTCTGAAACCCCGTAAGACTGAAGCCGGTTTACCCGAATAGCGAAGTTCAGTAAATTCAACATCTGTCAAAACCTCTGCCCTACGCCACAATCTGGCAAAGAAGAAAACAGTTAATAGACCACTCATCACCATGTTCCACCATAACCAATTTCCGGCAATTCCATGATGAGCCACCAGGTCAGTTACTGCCAGAGGTGTATCAGCTGCAAAAGTAGTGGCGACCATACTGGTTCCGGCCAACCACCAGGGAAGACTACGACCTGAAGTAAAAAATTCGGCCAAATTACTTCCGGCGCGTTTTGTGTAGTAAAGCCCCACTAATAATGAAAGGAGGAAATAAAGAAAGACAAGTGCCCAATCCAGATTACTGACCCGCATAAAGAACTCCGATTAATTGGTTATCTAACTATATTGCATGAGAAAAACAATTATTTATTCTTATTATTTTTTCCAACAAGATTTAGAAATTCTTTTTGATATAGACTCTAAAAAACCAATTGCTCAATATTCCAGTGATCATCGCTGTGACGCTTCCGATGACCGTATATAATGGCCAAGCAATCTGAGCCAGTTGAATGACAATCGTCATCACCGCTAACGCGGTAAAAAAGGCAATGATAGCATCCCGTTGTTCAACTTTTTTAGAGAATAATCCCAAAAGAAAAACTCCCAACAGACCTCCATAGGTATAGGACGCGATTCCCAGAGCTACTTCAACAACGGTTCCCTTTAAACCGATAAAAGAAAATGCGATTCCACCCAGAATGACTCCCCACATTAAAGTTGCTCGTCGTGAAATTTTTAATAGTTGAGTCTCGGTCTTACCTTTTCCGAACAAAGGAGTATAAATATCCAGAACAGTAGCGCTGGCCAGACTGGATAAACTGCTAGCCAGAGTACTCATGGCAGCAGCGAATAGAGCAGAAATAATCAAACCACTAATACCTGAAGGCATTTCTTCAATAATAAACTTTGGAAAAATCCCATCGGAGCGGGTTAAACCGAGCTGTTGTGGGGTAGCACCATGATAAAAAACATAGAGCATCAATCCCATGAACAAAAATAAGAAAAACTGAAAGAATACCACTATTCCGCTCCAGGCGATTGCTTTTTGGCTGGATTTTAAATCTTTACAAGTTAAAGAACGTTGGACAATGATCTGATCCGTCCCGTGCGAAGCCAGGCTGAATATAGCTCCGGCAATCAGCGCCGTAAAAAAGGTATAAGGCTCCTTAATAAATTCCTTGAAAGTCAGAGAGAAACCACTGTTAAACCATTGAAATTTGGAGGATATTCCCGGATAATCGAAGAGTGTATTTATTCCTTCTGGTAAGTTTTGAAAAATAATTATACCCGCCAGAATCGCCCCGCCAATGTAAATAAACATCTGGACCACATCCATCCAGATAACCGAGCGAATTCCCCCGATATAGGTATAAATCATAGTTATAATTCCAATGACCAGGATGGCTACTACATAGAATTGTTTATCACTGAGGCTATTGAATAAATTACTGCTACGCAAAATGATGGCCAGAGGAATAGCGGTAGCAAAAAGTCGCACACCATCGGCCAACAAACGGGTAATAATGAAAGTGAGGCTGGCGGTATTTCGCATTTTCTGACCAAAGCGCTGACCTAAAAAATGATAAGCAGTAGAAACTTCACCGCGATAATAGGCAGGCATTAAAAGCAGCGCCACCAAAATTCGGCCGATGATATAACCCAGGCAAATTTGTAAAAAAGTCAGATTGCCATTGTAGGAAACAGCTGGTATACTGATAAAAGTCAAAACACTGGTCTCGGTGGCCACAATGCTGAAGGTTACCGCATACCACGGTATGGTGCGTCCTCCCAGAAAATAATCGGTTGTATTTTTCTGGCGTCGACCAATCCAGGCCCCTACCGTGGCCGAAGCTAACATGTAAAAAACTACAATGAGGGTATCAAAAATGGAAAATTTCATTGGACTATGTAATACTTTCTAGCAAGGGGATTCGGATTATCCTCGCTTTTTAAGATTCAATTTATTATCCATTGTGTAATAAAGTCCTGAGTGGTATCAATATGCGATTCGAATCAGGATATTTAACTATTTAATCCGGCGCTCCCCTACTCATGAATATTCAGCAAGGCCTTCATTACTTCATTATAAAAACTTCGACGAATGCGATAAATCCCTTGGCGTTCCCGAGTGGGATGGACACGATTGGTTAATAAAATAACGGCGATTTTTTCTACTGGATCAATCCAGATAGAAGTGCCGGTAAAACCTAAATGTCCAAAGCTCCCTGGTGAAAAATAGTCCCCCGCCGATGATCCTTTGGCCGAAGGGGTATCCCAACCCAGAGCCCTATTACTTCCGGGTGGTAAATTTTGGGGAGTTGTCCATTCTTTAATCGTCTGCGGGTTGTAAAATCGCTGATGCCGGTAAATTCCCTTATTCAATAGCATTTGCGACAGTACTGCCAGATCTTCTGCCGTGGAGAAAAGCCCGGCGTGTGATGAAACTCCTCCCAGGAAAAAAGTATTCTCATCATGAACCGTACCATGAATCAAACCACGCTTTAAATCCCCTCCAATCTCAGTTGGCGCAATGTCTTTCCATAAATTTTGCGGAGGATTATACATGGTTGATTTGAGTCCTAAAGGTTTAATAATCAAATCCTGTGCTAATTGGTCTATTGTTTTTCCAGTTACTGTTTCCAGAACTTCACCCACCATGATGATGCCAAGATCGGAGTAGACCATGGAATCACCGGGAGTGTATTCGAGTGGTAGATTATAAATATATTCCAGAGCTTCCTGCCGGTTGCTGGCATGTTCCCATAACCGGTCCCAAGCACGAATACCGGCAGAATGGGTAAGTAAATGTCGCAAAGTGATTGAATCTTTTAACCCACCCTTAAAATGTGGCAGATAGCTGTTGACCGGTATATCTAACCGTATCAATTTTTGTTCATATAGCTTCATGGCTATCAGAGTAGTAGCAGTTACTTTGGTGACCGATGCCAAATCGTAAATGGTTTTAGTAGTCACAGGAGGAGAGTTCGCATCATAGGTTTGTCGGCCGAAACCTCGATGAGCGAGAATTTTATTGTCTTTAACAATCGCTATTTGTGCACCCGGAAAAATAGAATCGGCGATAGCTCCTTCGATGACCTGATAGGCTGATTTAAAAAGACTATCCTGTGGTTCAGTCTCCAGCTCCATGTAATAGGCGGTTCTTTCTAATCCATCCCCAATCTGATAATTATTCGGGATAGAAACCGGCAATTTCGCCTGAAGAGGTATTTCACCAAAGGTCGCTCGTACTGCCGCTCGAATGGCTAAAGGACTGGTATCATAGCTGCACAGGTAGGATGGGGTTTCAGGTAACTGGCGAATAAGATAAGGTGAACCAAAACTGATGACGGCGATGGGTTTATCCAGGTGAAAAAGATCCTTTAATAAAGCGACTGTTGAATCCGACAAACTGACCGAACCTTTATAACTGCCCCAGCGGACGAACAGGCCAATGATAACTGCCTGGGCTGAGTTCATTACCTCTTTTAATTTTAGAATATCCGCCTGACAGGACCGATAGTCGATTAAACCAATAAGGACATTTGGAACTCTTTTTGAAACCTCCTGCCGCAATCGACTCTCATATAACAAACCGTAATCCCCATCGGTGATAGTTAAGACTCCAATGCTATCAATTTTATCGGCCTGTAGTGGGAAGACATGCTGTTGATCTTTCACTAAGGTCATTGCTAAATTGGCAATCTCTTCGGCCTGGCGAACATGTTCCGGTCTACCCATTACATTCTCTAATTCATCAAGATTGATTACTGGTTTTTGATAAAGCCCCTGCTCATATTTGGCTTGTAAGATTCTTCTCACTGACTGGTCAATCCGTTCAACTGAAATCCTGCCATCTTTTACGGCCTGTACGACAAACCGATAAGTTGATTCGAAATTGGGAGTCATCAGAATCATATCGATGCCGGAATTGATTGCCCTGACGGCTGCTTCTCCTGACCAATAGTTATTGACGACACCGCCCATGTCCATAGCATCGGTGACAATCAATCCCTGGAAATGAAATTGTTTTCGCAGAACTTCTTCGTTGAAATAAGGATCGAGGGTAGCGGGTCTCCCCTGCATGGATGGTACATCACTATAGGTTATATGGGCAACCATTACAAACTTTACTCCCGCCTCCACCGCGGCTTTGAAGGGAGGAAGTTCAACCTTTTGCATTCTTTCCAGAGGAACAGAAATAGTGGGCAATCCAATATGGGAATCAACATTGGTATCTCCATGTCCCGGAAAATGTTTAGCAGTAGCATATACTCCATTTTCTTGCAGTCCTTTGATGAAAGCACTTCCCAGACGGGATACCAGAAGAGGATCTTCTCCATAGGAACGGGTATTAATAATCACATTATCGGGATTGTTATTCACATCCATCACCGGTACAAAGCCCACATGAATTCCGATCGCCCGTGCTTCCTGCGCAGTGATTTTCCCCATTTGATAGGCATATTCTTCCGAGCCAATAGCTCCAATGGCCATATTGGGGAGGAAGGTCGTCCCTTCCTGGACTCGCATAGACACTCCCCATTCGATATCAGCCATTACCCACAGTGGTATTTCTGGTGAACTCTGCAGTTTGTCTAAGGTACGTGCCACAGCATAGGGTTCGCCTTGAAAAATCATCACTCCCCCAATGCCATAATTTTTTACATAAAAGAGCAAACGGTTAAAATCAGCATTCTCTTCATGGTAAAATTTAGGTATGTAAGCCAGGGCCATCATCTGTCCGACTTTTTGCTCCAGGGTCATAGATTGCAGTTGAGAATCAACCCAATTAATAGGAATAGTTTTCTTTGTCCCTGCACAGTTTATTACGACTAAAATTAGACAACCAGTTAGGAATGCCAATAAATGATGAAAAACATGTTTGTTGGTAATCATAGGATTTTTCTAAGTTTAGTTTTACTAGTGAATAATTAATTTTATTCCATGCTTATCATAAGGAACTAAAATGCAATTTTTTTTAATTTCTTTAATAAAACCTCATTCACTTTTTGTCCGGTGTCTTTTATGGAATAGATGACTGCCGCAGCAGCTGGTTCTAGATCCGGTGTACGGTATAAACAGGGAAATCCTTTCTCCTTCATTTTCTTCTTAAAAAGATGATTCACAATCGAGTTCTCTTCCAGTATTCCACCCGTCAACGCCAATTTATAAGGAGTTTGTGCCTTATTCCCCATTAATGCTATAGCCTGTTCAGCATAACTCACCAGACTTTCTGCCGCCTGCTGAGTAATTCTCAATGCTTTTTCTTCGCCCTTTAATGCTAATTGACAAATCAATTTGGCACAGGAAGCGATTAGTTTGGGAGGATTAACAGAGGAGTAAATAATCGAGATTAAACTTGGTGGTCTTTCGATGCCATAGAAAGAAAGTAATTTCGAAGTGAACTCGGAAAAATGACTATTCGCGTAGATTTCTTCCAGCGCTGTTTTAATAGCCTGTCGTCCGATATCAAATCCACTGCCTTCATCTCCAAGTAAATACCCCCAGCCCCCAATTTGTCGAAATTTTTGATCGGGTGTCTTTACCAGGCAAATTGAACCTGTCCCCGCGGAGATTAAGACTCCATATTCTTCACCGAAAATCGAATAATAGTTAATCTCGGCATCGGTCATAATCGAAAACTTCCGGATGCCTACCGCTCGTATCAGATCAATAGCCGTCTTTTTTTCATCAGGACGTCCAGCGCCGGCGAAGGCAAAAGTGGCATTGGTAATTTGTTCAACATCCTCTTTCTGTAACAATTCAAAAACCACATTTCGTATCAGTTGAGCGATAGATCCACGGTCTAATACTGCAATATTTCCCGGACCCAGGCGAACACTTCGAATCAACGAACCTTCTGCATCACATAATACAGCTGTGGTTTTAGTCCCTCCGCCGTCTACCCCTAAATACAACATGTTTTCCTTTAGAGCCACTTTTTTCACCAGAGAAAAGGGTTGCTCGTTATATTCAAATTGTCTAAAATTACAGTTTCCATATTTAATTTTCTACATTTATTTTAACAAGATTTTATACTATATTGACAAAAAATTTCGGTTTTAAAGAAAAATACCTTCATTAAAGTATAGGTAACGAATTCTGATGAAACCGGTCAATGTAAAGTTAACCAAACCACCGCAAGCTTCTTTTAAATTCAAAAAAATTAGTTTGGAGTCCCTGGAATTCAACTGGCATTGCCATCCCGAATTTGAGATTATGTTTATGTATGGCAGTAAAGGTAAGCGATTTATCGGTGATAGTATTTCATATTATAATCAAGGGGATTTATTTTTCATCGGACCATATCTTCCCCACACCTGGTATTCACCAAATGGAGTCATGGGAAAAAACCGGACGCATGAGGCCATTCTTATTCAATTCGCCGAGAATTTTGCGGGTTTAAAGGTATCAGAAATTCCAGAATTACACCGCGTTGAACAATTGTTCAGTCAGGCAACTCATGGCATTCAGTTTTTTGGAAAAACCAGAAAAATAGTCGCAGAAAAAATTAGAGAAATGGAATTTCAGGAAGGAGTAGATCGTTTCATATCTTTATTGTTTATTTTAGACCGATTAGGCCGGGCAGAGAAAGAAGAAAAAGAAATTTTATCCAGTATCGAATTTACCCGTCATCTGCATCCAGATGATCAGAGTCGAATCGATCGGGTATGTACCTATATTAATGAAAATTTTAAAAATGAATTGCGCCTGAAAGATGCCGCAAAGATCGCCAACATGAGTGTGACCGCTTTCAGTCGCTTTTTTAAAAAATCAACCGGCAAAACCTTTGTTAATTACGTGAATTCATTGCGAATCGGTTGGGCCTGCAAATTACTGATTGAAAGTGATATGAATATCACTGAAATCAGCTATGAAGTTGGATTCAATAATCTGTCAAATTTTAATCGGCGATTCTATGAACGGCATCAAATAAATCCACGCAATTACCGCAAACAATTCTCTGTGAACTATCAAAACTGATGATAATCTTTTTCCCGGGGATATTTTCTAAGGTTTCGATGATATCAGATTCTATCTGAAAAATTCAAACGGACATCGGTATTTAAAGTGGTGGGAGGTGATGATTTATAATGAATCTATTTTTTATCAAAGATTTAGATCTGCAATTGTGATAAATAGTTGCACAAGTTTATTTATAAGTGTTTCTATTTATCATTTTAAACCTTTTTTAATCTCATCGTAGTAGAATCATTTTTCGAAAAGCGACGTGCTCTCCCACCTGCAGACGATAGATATAAATCCCACTAGCCAGATCATCTGCTTGAAAACGTAAGGTATATTTTCCAGCCGGTTGCCTATCATCAACTAGAGTACATATTTTTTGTCCTAATAAATTAAAGACTTCCAACCGAACGTTATCACTACCAGGTATCTCATATTGAATAGTCGTTTGAGGATTAAATGGATTGGGGAAGTTCTGATACAGGTTATAGCGCAATGGACGATATTTTTGATCATCACGAATAGGAGTAAGTGTGGGATATTTAACTCGTAAATTATCGAAATACAAGGTACCGGTATTAATTCCTCCTACCGGTGTGGTATACCACAATTTTATCTGTAGGGATCGAATTCTGATGGGAAAATTAAAAGTAGAAGTGGGATCTATCGGATTAAATTTGCTTAATGGAATTTTATAGGTTTCAAAATTATTAGAAGTCGTTGAAAATAGCCCGGTTGAGGCCTGAAAAAGCTCATCATTATCATCACTGATGATGAGATCGGCGATATGAGTAAGATGATTCGACTTGATATCTATCATGATTGTATCTGGTAAACCATAAACCAGCTGGTTGGTGTTCAGATAAACCCAACTACGTCCCTGATTACTTCGCTCAAACTGATAATCGAGTCGAAGCGCCTTATTGCCCATAGTTCGTGGAGTATCGACAACGGTTAAGGTAGTAGCCAGCGAGTCATACAACACTCCGGAAAGCGTCCAGTTGGCAACTGTATCCATCGAGTCTAAAACGGTAACATCTTTACCGATTTCAACTGTCACTATGGCCGTATCAGATTTATCCAGAAATTGTACAACTACCTGTGCCTGTCCTTCTGCTTTTCCTTTGAATCTGCCGACAGAATCAATCGTGCCGATAGTCGGATCCAGACAGGACCAGGTGTAATCATTCAAAGCAATGATCGGATGCAGATTGTCCACATCGGTCGGGATCACGGTGAATTGAACGACGTGAATAGAATCGGTGATAACAGTTTTCGGTAGAATCTCAACTTCTTTGATGCCTTTGATCACGATGAAGGCCGAATCCATCAGACCATGATAATTCACATAGGCATAGCCGCTATCTTCCTGGTTAGATACAGTGAGTACACCGTTTGGATCGATCCAGCCCAGAGTCGAATCAATGCTGAATTGCACTTCGGTGAGATTAATGGGCAAAGGATGATAGTATTGATCCCAGCCTTTCACTCGCAACTTCAGGCTATTTTTTAAAAATACCCGTTCATTGTCAGGTTCAACCTGGATATGAGCCACCACTGTATCGTTAGGTGCGATGGAAACACTGAGAAGTGCATTTGCCACTGCCCTCTCCGGTCCGTCTGAGGGATGATTTTTTATTTCACCATGCACCACCATGGTGGTAGAACCTCCACCGTCCAGGTTAATCGCTTCATAGGCCCCCAGATAAATCATTAAATCGGCTAATTCACGGTAGGACATTCCCACATAAACTCCAGGAACTCGACCATCTACAGTAGCCAGGTAAAGGGTTTGTCTATTCGCCGAGAAACCTGCGGCAGTCCGAGGGTGAATATCAGTATTGGTACTGCCAGTATAGACACCGTTTTCCACAATTTTTAAGTTTCCCCCAATCGCTTGTTTTAACTGGGGATATCCCGGCTGGAGACGGAGGATTAAAGTTACCGTATCCCCGATCTGAATGTTATTTTGAATAAATTCTCCTGCTGTTCCATGGCCAGATAAGACAGCTTTACCTTTCATCAGAGTCATGTTGCCAGCACTGCTCTTTGCTTCTACTACCCCGCGCAGAGTATCATTGATCAACCATTCGTTCAGAATAGTCAGGCGACATTCTGTTCCATAGATATTGGTTCCGGTCGCTGAACCATAAAATGAATTAAAGAGAATCAATTCATCGGTATTTCGGTCGCGATTAATTCCATTAATCAATCGATTTTGATTATTAGCGATGACCTGTCCCCACCAACTAACTGGATTTATAGCCGGTTGGTTATGAATATCGAAAGCGATAACAGGCCAGTTGATGGGATCTTTTAAAATTTCACCATTCACCACCTGGGTATTTAGTGGCACACCACCAGCAGCATAAAAATCTCCATTCACTGCTCCCACTACCTCATGTCCCGGATAACTATTTCGGCTGGCCATGGAAGTGGTCTGTTCATAACCTTGTAGACGGTCATTGGCTTTTACGGTTTCCATCACTAAGTAAGGATTGGTTAAATCGATTTCCAATACATTGACATTCCATAATTTAAAGGGATTGCTCAAATGCTTATAAATAATTCCAGGTCCGACCTGAGTAGTGGTGTGAATATAAAAAGGATTCTGCGCGGTTATGCGTAACGGTAAAAAGGTCAGGATAATGAAAATAAGGCCAATTTTTTTCATGGCGTCTATCCTTCTATGTATTATTGATAGATTGTTTTGTTGTTTATCTTTTTTATTTTAAGCGAACCTCCTTTTATTTAGAAGTCATCAGGGAGACAAGGACACCAAGATTTTCTTAAAAAAGATCAGTACCGAATTTTCCAGGTATCTCTAGTATCTTAAATCCTCATTAACTCTCCACTCATTTTTAATACTTCATCTCAAAGAATTGGCCCTACTAAAATTTGATCTAATATCGATAAATTCTTTAATTTTTAATCCTTCTAAAATAATCTTTCCACGGAATGTAGAGTAGCAATCCTCAACTGGTTATTTCATCAAAATCATTTTACGGGATTGGATAAAATCACCTGCCTGAATCTGATAGATGTAGACACCTGAAGCCAGATCGCGGGCATTAAATTGTAACTGGTAATGGCCAGCAGGCTGTTCTTCTGAAATCAAAGTTTTAACGGTTTGTCCCAGGGTATTGTATACCACAATCCTGACCTGAGTTTTAATGGGTATAGAATAGGATATCGAAGTCAGGGGATTAAAGGGATTAGGAAAATTTTGCTCAAGATGATATTTATACGGAATAATTTCTGTTACATCCGGTTTCTCACCGATATTCACCGCTAGATTGCTTAACAAATGCAGATCATCAAAATAAATCACTCCGCTGGGGGAAGCTCCTGGTTGATAGCTAAGCTGAAAACTGTCTATACGCAACAAACTATCCAGAACCCCATTTCCCAGCCAGGTACCTACACTTGCCGGATCTCCTAAATCCCATTTTACCAGCCGCCACCCTATCCAGTTAATGGGGATCCAATTACTGACTTCATGATATTGTGCCACACCTTCTCTGGGAGCATGGTCATCCACACAGAAACGGAAAAGGGTATTGCTGCCATCGCCAAAAATATAACATTGCAGAACATAAGTTGAATCAAATAATACATTTCGAGGGGGGCTCACATTCAGATATTCCCGTATGAGCCAACTGCTGGCATTCAAATCCCAGTCATAAAATAATTTCATAGAACGAGTGCTGGCGGTGAGTTCATTCACAAAATCCTGACTCTCTTCACGATAAATTCCGGGGCTTGGATTCACTCCTGTGGTGCTTCCACTCCATGTGGGTTGCATCCAATAGGAAGAAAAACCAGGTTCCAGAGCATCTATCATCACTTTAGTATAATCGTACGGGGCAGTGGTAAAACTTACCGACCGGCTGGTAGTGATGGTATTGCCCAGACGGTCTTTCAATCCCGGATAGATCCGTATCACATAAATTTTATTACCAACCAGGGTATCAGCAGGAAAGAAATTCAGCACGCTCCTCTCATTCACCACATAATGTCTCCATAAGCCATCGACTGCCTGATGTGTATCGTATCTTTCCAGAAATACTCTTTCTGGCGTAATGGAGCTGTCTGCCAATTCTTCATCAAATTCAATACTGATAATGGGTGTAAGCTCCACATTCTTTTGATATAATTTGGGATAGAACGAAACGATTTGCGGTGGATAAACATCGATGCCTGTGGTAAATACAATATCCAGGCTATCTCCACCTATCCCATCGCCATTGCCATCAAAGAGATGATTGTATTGATCGGTGATGGTGCCGGGTAAATGGATGGTATAGGTGGTTAAAAACTGCAGAGAATCGCTGCGAAGTGCCAGTCTGGTAAAATTCTCACTCCATTGATAGGTAAAGGGTACAGTAGGTGTAATCGTTAACTGGGACAGGACGCTGTTTATGTTCATGGGGCGACTGAATTTCAAAACGATATCATCAATAGTGGATACGCCGCTATCTCCATTCACTGGAACACTGTAGACCAGATAAGGCGGTATTTTCGAAACTAATTCAAAATCCAGGAACGTAAAGAAGTCATCGCGGATGGCCACACGGACGGTATCAGAATAATAATTTTCGGCTTCTACGATGACGGTGGCCGAGTCAAAGTCCATATTTTCGAAGTAATAGAAACCATTATGAAGAAGATCCGGATCACTGGTGTAGAGGTGAAAAAGTGATTGAAAAGTATCGGTCGTATCGCGATAGTTTTCAGCGGTAATAATTGCTCCATTTAATGGCTGATTGGTCTCTCGATCGGAAATAATTCCAGTTAAGATATGTACAGGTGGTAGCTGAATTTGATGAAACTGAAGGATAGACCAATAGAAAGTGCGTGCTTCCAAACGGAGCCAGTTGCTGTTCATAAACAACTGGTTCTGGCGGGGATTGGTATGAAAACCCGCCTCACTCAATTCAGAAGGCATAATTGTCTCTCGATTCACGTGCAGATAAGGACCGGTTCCCGGAGCACAGCCATAAAAACTACAATCACCAATGGAGCCCATAATGGTATAGGTCCGCATCCCATTCGTCAAATAATTAATCATGATATCGGACATTGCCCTTCCGCCATTGGGAATTTTTTCCAAACCATTCGCGTACTGTCCCCATAACAGCAGAGTACTATTAGCCCCCGAACTGCTGGAGGCGTCGCTATGGATTGAATGATACCAGGCGGCGTTTAAGGTATTGGCCATGGTGGTTCGCTGGGAAAGCGATACACTTTGTAAATCATTGGTACGAGAAAGATAGACGGTATCGATATCGGTTTCACTTTGCAAAATATCTCTTAAATGTAAAGCCACTCGTACATTGCGTTTCGCTTCTGAAATACCCCAGCTAAAAGGCGGCATATTCTCATTCTGGCTATGACCGGGATCAACGAAGATATTCCATCCCTGTAAACCGGTCACCTGCGGAAAAATAATAAATGGAAATAAAAGTAGTGCCAAAATTAACATTTTATTTTTGATCATGATCTTATTCCCTGTTCAATTTTTAATCGGCATTTATTTTTCTAATTCAATGATTTCGATTGTTCCTTCCTCATAAGTACTGTAAGCAATTTGCATTCCGGAAGGTGACCAGGTGGGGTACATGGTAATGCGGTCAATATCAGCCGTAATATTTTGCTTTATGGTACCTGTCAGATCGGAAATATAAATATCGGCAGAAGTATAGCGATAACCATCATCTTCGATCAACACAAAGGCGATATACTGGCTATCGCGAGACCATTGGGGATAGTTCACTCTACCCAGATCTATTAACGCCTGTGTTTCAAGATTCATGATGTAACAATTTCCACCGTAGACTTCAAAAGCAACATTCTGTCCGTCGGGTGAAAGGGTAAGATTTAAGAATTCGGCCTTAGGAAAAGGCTGGAGTTCTTTTCGTTCCACACCGCTCTGATCTTTAATGATGATTTTGTCGAAAAGGTTATAGCAATAGCGTGAATGAAGAACATTTTCAAATTGATAATTAGTTTGTAGATATTCAATTACCTTTCCATTAAAGAAATAGACCTGGCTGTGATCCGGAGTCCATTGAGGCACACTGGGGATGCCGGCTTTAAAATCACAGAGAAAGATTTCAGTGAAAGGATCAAGTCTGAACAATTTTATTGCGCTAAGGTATCTCCATTGTTGATAGGTAGAAACTCTGGTTAGAAGCATTTTACCATCAGCTGACCAGGAAAAACCGAAGCCGGCCGATATTTCATCAGTAATTTGGGTCAATTTGTTTTGCATAAGATCATACAGCCAGATTCCGCGAAAATTATTTGAACTAAATGCAATTTGATCTGCTACTGGCGACCAGTGGGGAGCCATAAAGTGTTGCTCTTCGCTACTGGGAGCAACAACGAGTTTACTCTCTTTAATTTTAAACAATTCTTGAGAGTAAAGCGGAAGACACATTAAAATTAAGAATATTAAAATTTTCTTCATTTAATTCTCCATGTCCTAATTTAGATATATGATTTTTATTTAAGTAACATCATCCGCTTCCGTTGGACTTCTCCCCCGCTCTGAAGTTGATAGACATAAATTCCAGAAGCAAGGTTGGTGGCATCCAGCCGGACTTCGTAATGACCGGGCTGCATTATTTGATCAACTAATACTGCTACTTCCTGACCCAACACATTATAGATAGTTAAACGCACCTGATCGGTCCGATTCACACGAAAGGGGATGGTGGTAACTGGATTAAAAGGGTTCGGATAATTTTGTTCCAGTGCAAAATCTTGTGGTATCTTCGAAAGATCAGATAACACAATCGAGCTAATTTCATATCGTTTCTTAATTACCCGCAAATTGCTGAAATACAGCGTGCCCGACATGGCACCGGTTTCATCATGAGTCAGCTGGAAACTGTCGATTCGCAGGGTTCCTTCCAGGACACCATTGCCCAGCCATTGTCCCACACTCTCCGGATCGCCTAAATCCCATTCAACCAGCCGCCAGCCCAGCCAATCGATCGTTATCCATTTGCTCACCTCATGATACTGGGCGGCAGTGGCCGGCAAATTATCATCCACCGCAAAACGGAATTTATTATAACTCCCATCACCCAAGATATAGCATTGGAGAACATAACTGGTATCAAACTCTACTAACCGGGGAGGAGAATCATCCAAATACTCCCTTAATAAATATTCTGAACCGGGAGGATTTAGGAATGTAGGATCCCACACATAATGCAGTCGACCTGATTTTTTTTCTATTGGTGTATAGGCAGCAGGTAAATAAACTGTGTTGGAAATATCGAAAGTACTGGCAATCGTATTTACGCCGTTAGTGGATCCACTATAACCAGGAGCGCGCCAAAAACCGGTTCCGGAAAAATTATCAATCATTCTCACTTCGCTGTACGCATATGGCTGAGTTGCAAATTGCACCGTGATGATAGTGTCCAGATGATTACCAGAAGTATCGGTAAGATCAGTTGAAAGAGAAATCTGATAGTTATGACCGGAGTAGAGTGGTTCTGTGGTCTGAATACACACCGCCGATCGATCTTCAATATCATAAATTAGCGCTTTATGTGGAACAGCCTGCCCACTCCAGTTGACTGAAGTGGAGGTAGTTTGTAAAGATGAATGATCCAGCAATTCATCAAAGGCAAATGAAAAGATTCCCTGTACATCGAAATTATCGGTATAAACTTGCGTCGAAGGATTACTATAAATCAATCGTGGTGGGAAAATATCTAGAGCACTGGTATAAAAAACAAGGATAAAATCTTCACTACTACCGCCATTGGCAGCACCATCTAACTCTTTTCCATTGATATCAGTTACTTCTTTTTTTATGGTTAAAGTGTATTCAACATCATTGACCAAGTTCACTAAAGGTGTAATCGTCAATTGTTTCTGGTCAGAGGTCCAATTCAGAGAAAATCCACCGATATCAGGATCGAAGATGACATTTCCGGTGAAGGAAGTGGTATCCATTGTTTTAGAGAAGCTGATCATAATTTTAATATTTACGGGAACGGTGTCCCCCTGCTGAGGTTGAGTGAACAGCACAATTGGTGCAAATGATGGTATTGAGTCACTTACATAATAATTCGATATGGCCGATTCATTCCAGTATCGATCAAATCGAGTGGCAAAGTAGGTATAGCGGCCATTGAAATTCTGAAGACCAGAAATAGAATCTGAATAAGTAAAAGGTTCATGCCCAAAGTGGATGGTAATAATTTCATCGGAATTAACATCCAGTACATCGTCCTCGGAACGATAGATGGCAAACCGCTGATCAATTGACAAGGGTTCATTGGGGGAAACCTCTATATCATATCGTTGCGAATTCACTTTCATTCCAGTTATAACAGGTGCTGGTGGAGTTTGGCTGGAGAGAAAGGTAGCAGCACGAATCTTAGTGATACCATTGAAGAAAATATTCTTAGCGGTTTCCCAGTAATTATGATTTCGCCAGCTTCCGTAACTGAAAAATTGAAAACCATCTACCCAGGGGACAGCACGACAAGACTGGATGATATTAGGATGATTATCCCACACATTTAATTCCGAGAGTCGATAAGAACCTGGTCCAACCGAGTATAGACGTCCGCTATTAATGCCGGGTTGGATCCAATACCCCCAACTTTCAATTCCATTAGCGACCAGCATTCCGTAGAACTCACTCCCAGTGGTCCAGTGATAATGCATGGGGGTCAATTGATCCACGTCACCTTCATTGAACCACAAGGCGGCATCCTGGAAAACTGTTCCATATCCCTGCCAACTTGACCAACGATATTTCCCCAGTGCGGCAACCGATAAACGCACCCAGGGTTTAGTGGCCTGGATTGAATCATGCAGAACTCTGACAAATTCGGTCACGCTCCATCTCCACCAGTCTTCCCAACTGCCAAATCCAGCCGGGGCATTCACTGGATCATATGGATGCTGAACATCGTACAGATAGCGTTCCCGATCAGGAGTAATTGCCAATCGATCTATTTTTTCCTGAGAAATCATCCCATCCAACTGAAATTCGGGCAGCAGTTCTTGCTGAGCTTCAAATGCGGTAAAATCGCTTCGATCGTATTCATTCCAGCGAATGTAGTCCAGATGAAGGCCATCAATATCATAGTTTCGTACAATTTCCATTGCCACATTCAGGGTATATTGCCGGACTTCTTCCAACCCTGGTGAAAGACAACGGGAGGCTGGCATTGGATCACCATAACCATCACGACACACCCATTCCGGATGTTCCATGGCCGGTGCCCCAGATACCATTGCCGAGGTGGCAAACACATTGAACCAGGCATGTAATTCAAGCCCTCTTTTATGAGCTTCTTCGATAGCATAGGCTAGCGGATCATAACCGGGATAACTGTACCCTGCATAATATCCATAAGGTTCAAAAGCTGAATTATAATAGGCAGTACCGCTTTGTCTGGCCTGCCAGAGAACGGCGTTCATATTGGCCTTCTTCACATTATCAAGAATAAGTCGAACCCGGGCTTTGTTCTCTTCCACACTGCTTGAAGAACTGATATGCTCCCAGGTAATGACCCACACCGACCGAAATTCCGTATTTCCCCGGCTGTAAATTCGAGCAAACAGCAATAATATAAAAATCATTAAAAATGACATTCGCATAAAAAGCTCTCCCTGAACATGTCGTTAACTGATATTAATATAAGTTCATTGTTGCTATTATTCAATTTCAATATCAATATTTTTACATAAGAAAATAACTGAATAAAAGAAGCAAATCAGAGGAATTTGTCACTTTTTTATAGATATTTTTTATTCAAATCCGCATTCGCTTCCCTGGATCGGCTCTCATGACCGGATCATTTTTATTTTTTTACATGATTATGGGATTCACATGTTGGATGAAGAGTCTAATCTGGTGTTTGGTAATTTTGCATTTGATAAAAAAATTCTTAATCTATCCAGTAAAAATAATATCGGTGTCAACTTTAGAGTGCAAAAACAGGAAGAAAGATTGTTTCTTTTATCGGCAATTAAAAAAGCCGACGGCTTTTTAAAACCATCGGCTTTTCATAGACGGATGCAAGTGAAACTACTTCAATAACATCATTCTTCCGGTAGCCACTTTATGGTCAACCGTTAATTTGAAGTAATAATTGCCGGAAGCCAGATTAGTGGCATCAAAAGTGAAGTTGTACATACCGGCATTCAGAGTTTGATCGTAGTAAGTTCCGATCAGTCTTCCTAAAGAATCATAAATCCGCAGGATCACATGAGCGCTCTTGTGTAATTCGAAGGGAATGGTCGTGCTGGGATTGAATGGATTCGGATAATTGCGATAGAGTGTAAACAGGCCCGGTACGACTTTTTTATCCTGACCTGGTTTAATACTGGTAGCAGGGATGAAAATATATTTTTTCACTCCATAGCCATAGAATTCAGCAGCGTAGAACTCATCACCAGCCGCATTGAAATACGCATCACGCACCGCTCGCAGGTATTTGGGTTGGGCATACCCGCCAGGAGTGGTATCTGTCAAACTCGTATTTCCCCAGAATTCTAATTCTTCCAGGCTATCCACCACCATATAGTTCTGATCAGGATCAAGGGCCCAGATTTCTCTCGGGTTTACATCATCATAACTGGCAATCCACAACAGACCGGCAGGATGCCATTGAGCCAGATTCGTAGCAAAAGGAACAGAAGTCGTATCGTTAATCTGCACTGTAGCCATTATGGTATCCACCAATGCGTAAGTACCAAATACTCCATCCGCGCTGTAGTAATGATGTACGCCACCGCTCTGCGAGCAGATGTACACATTTTTACCATCCGGGGATACCTCCATGCAGCGGGTTACACCGGCTGAAATTCCAGTAATGGTATTAAACGGAGAAGTCCAATCCAGAGGATCGAGAATATCAACCTTAGTAGCAAATACTCCGTCCATTTGGTACACATATCCAGCGGCATCGACGGCCGGGCGTCCACCTCCACCACCCGAAGCATACTTCGCAATCACTTCATGAGTCTGATAATTGATCTTGTACGTGTTACCGGTATTGTAGGACATGATGATATTGCCATCCGGATCGGTATTCATCCCACGGTGAGATACGGCTGAAGTTTTAGATGCTCCGGCTCTGAGGGTATCGACACCGCCACCCGGTAAATTAAGGAAACCAATGCTATCATATGTTCCAGTCGCCGGGTCAAAAACAAAAATTGGAGTCAGCCAAAATAGAGAGCCATTAACCCATAATGAGTCATAGGCAGCTTCATTCGTTGCTTCATTACGGCGAGGATAATAGGCTCCTGTCCAGATTTTACCATCTGGAGCAAGGGTGACAGAATAGCAATTGCGGAAACCTTTGATATTTACAGCCGCCGCACCGGCATTAGTGGCGGTGGTATAACCACAGACAATCAGCGAATCGAATTCCCAAACTCCCTGTGGGGGCTGCGTCCAGCCCAAACTGACCAAAAGTATTACAGCGAACAAACATAAGAACAATTTCTGCATACTACTCTCCTTCTTTTAATTGTGGTTTTATTAATTTATTATTGAAAGAAAAAAAACAACTAAATATGTTCACCTCCTTTCCTTTCTTAAACAATTATCTTTTATCTCCGTCCATAATATGGAGCAGAATTTTTTCCCATGGTTATACGAATAACTCGTTTATTGGCGCTGTTCACAGACCTACGATTGACATACAGGTATTGATCATTTCCCCAGATCATAACCGTAGCAGGAGGTATAAGCACACTTGGGAACAGCGGTTCAGCATTCTGTGGGAGATAATTTCCACTAGCATCAGGGTGTAAAATAGTAATGGCCTTCGAGATAACAGTTGAATCGGCTCCCACATAGAGGTCACCATCGGCTGCAAAAGTGATGGAAAGAATGTTAGGTATGCCCACCGAACCGCTCGGGAAATAGGAATTCCAATCAAAGACCAGTTCCCTTGGTCCCAGGTGGCCATAGGCATCGAGAATCTGATTTCGCCAGATGCCTTTTTTCACCGAATCAGGATTGGTACCAGAATAATATCCCGCTGTATATACATATCCGTTATACACCCTGATGGAACTGAGTATTTTTTCAGGATAACTGGCGGCGATGGTATCGGTGAAGTCTTGACGGATGCGGTAAATCGCATATTGCGTGCTATAGAAAATATTAAGATTCTCATCAAAATCGAAATCATTAATGGTTTTACTGAGTCTTGATCTGGTTCCCATTGCTCCAGGAGGAAACTGATATAAAAATACCGTTCGAGCGGCGTATAGAACTGAACCCGGTCCCATTTTCATGGTCCGGTAGAATCCATCCACCCCCTGGCTGGCGGTTGCATAATCGACTTGCTCTTCTTCGGGTGTGATTTTTAATATTTTTCCTTCACCCAATGATACATATAAATTCTCTTCCAAATCCATTGCCAGACCATAGGCATCGAAGGCACCAGTTATTCCGCCATATTCCTTCCAGGCAGAGACCACTTTATAAGGCGCAGATTCGCCAAATAGCAATGCGCCATCCACTTGCACCTTAATAATGATTGAGTCCCCTACAATATTTGGCGCAATGCAGGTAATTTCCTCAGTGGTCATGGAAAGGATTTGGGCTTTTTTCCCGGCAAAATATACCCGGGTGTGGCTATAATTTTCAGATGGGTCGAAATTCGTTCCATGGATGGTGACTTCTGTGATTGCCGAGTAGGCAAACTCAGGCTCTACTGAAGTTATGGTCGGATTGGGTTTGACTTCATAATTGGGTTCCAATTCCCACAAACTTTTCTGAGGTTCTTCTGCACACTGCAGCAGGAATAGACTTACTGTTATTGTTAAAATAAGATACAGAAAGATACGTGGTTTCATCAGAGTACTCCCTTATCAAAATGAAAAATGTATTGAAAAACGTTGAACATTATCAAAAACCCCAAAAGGGGTATAGGCATAGTCGAAGCCCAAACCAAATTTTTTAAAGCCAAAACCATAAGTAAAATCTTCTTCATCGCGATTGCTCATATAACCCAGTCTTAAGAAAAAAGTACGAATGAAATTATATTCCAGAGCAATTTTCGCGAATTCGGGGTATGATCGCGGATGAGTAGCATCAAATGAAAATGACACGGAGTGATTAGAAAACTTTTCGGGAAAGAGGTCAAACAGATCCATAGAAATGCCAATATTAAAAGTCAGCGGTAACTGAAAACCTTCTTTAGCAAATCTGACTTCTGGAGAAAAATTACGCACTGACATTCCGAATACCAAGCTTTTATATCCGGTTCGATAGCGAGTTCCAAAATCGAAGGCAAAAGTGGATACTTCATTATCATCTACAATCTGTTCACCCTGATAGTTTTCAAGAGTTCTTAAGGCCGGCCCTAAATATTGATCCACCAACTTAGCATGACCACCAACCGAAAACTTATCGGATAGGCGTATGGCATACCCGATACCCAGAGCATAGGCATAGGGCTTGATCTCTCCGATCTCCAGATAGCCTTGCTCATTGCCTGCTTTGATCGTTCCCTCAATTTTTCCGTAATCCACATACAGGAAACTGAAAGCAAAATTCCCGTATCGTCCGTTCATAGGCCGCAAGGCTCCGCTCAATGAGTAATGATCGATATCAGCGATCCATTTATTCTGATTGATCATTATCTCTGTTTTTACGTCCATTTCTGCTAAAGAGGCCGGATTTGACCAGAGGGCAGAAGAATAAGCCGGCATGGTGGTCATTGCGCCGGCCAGTGCCGCCGAACGGGCATCGGGAACCACACTCAAAAACTGAAAACCCGTTTGAGCTAATTTCTTTTCGGCCAGCGCCTGAGAAAACATACACAAGCTAATTAGCAGAAGGAAACGGCTATATTTTCTTAGATGGTTCATTTATTGCTCCACTCAACCAGTTAATCACACATTTGCTTATATTCAAAATCTTAGCGAATAATAATAAATTTTTTATTAATTGATCTTCCATCCGGGGTTTCAATATGTGCAATGTATACGCCGCTTACAATGACCTGTCGCGAAGAGGTAATTGAACTCCACGCTTCATCCCCACTGCCATTGGTGTGTTCGATGATATTAATCAAATCACCGCGTTCGGTATAGATTTTAATCGTACATCTTCCGGGGATATTGTAGAACATCAGCTTATCCGGTTCTTCGGGAAACCGTAAATCAAATCGATCGGAATTGATGTAATACGGATTGGGTACAATACGGATATTTTCCAGCACATCATTTCCCGGCCGTCGCAGATAGGCGGGCTCGGTGGTCCTGGTGTAAAATCGGCTGCTGTGTAGAATGCCATGTGGATTGGCATCGGTATTATTATTTGAGCCATCATTAAAGGCTTGCAGATAGTAATAATAAGATACTCCACGGACGGCTGTTAAATCATCATATTGATGCACGATCTGAGGATGATTGGTTCCATAACCGCAGGCGAATATTCTATTGAAAATCGTATCGGTTTTCCCCTCACTGCGAAATATTTCATAGCCACCAAAGCCCGGACCTTCGGACGGACTTGGACTCCAGCTGAGAGAAATTTTATCTCCACCGGAGTTAACCTCGAACAAAGCTGGCGGTTGGGGTGGCTGTGGAATCTGGAAATTCATATCGAAATTGCGTTTGGCGCGGCTGAAGGTTAACAGAATAGAATCACGACCGGTATAAACCCATTCATTTTTATATACATTTTTATCGGTCGTTGTCGATCCATTTGGAAGAACAAATGGTCCCTGATCATTGGGATTCAGATAGGCCTGTTTCCAGCGCCGACCAATCTCCTCACATTTGGGACGACTTAAACCATTGACACCTTCTGCTTCCACAATCACAATGCTATCCCCTTCTTGCAAGTCAAATGGGCCGTAATTGATCCAGATGTTAGTGCCACCTCCATCATTGTGAACCAGATAGGGATCCTTTTTTTGATCTTTATAGGTTTCCCAGAATCTCTCATTGCCACCAAGACCCTGATGAGGTATTCCACTGAGCATCGAATATTGCTGAATCATTTTTGACAGCTCTGCTCGAGAAACGGTATTCATTCCCGGGTAAGTATCTCCGGCATGCCAGCCAAGGGTAAGCGGTTGATAGGGATCATCCGATCGGTCGTTAGCACTCTTATCGACGTGAAGTATGGCGACCCCAGCATGATGAGGAGCAGTTAGCCGACCATTCCGGGAGAGATAAGGACCGCCGATGTTATCGAAGGCATTCTCTTCCGACTGTCCAGCCCAGGCAAATCCACAGCGAATCCAATCGACTATCGGGTTCGCTTCAGTAATCTGTTCTGTGGCATGTTGCGGATAATCCTCACCCCGCTTGGTTACCCAGGTGTGCTTCCCCCATGATTGAGTCCCGCCAATGGCAAAAGAGCCTTCCCTGCTCACACTGTAACGAATTCCCCAACCAATACGCACCCCATAAAGTGGACCATGCCGTTCAATCTCTTCATCATAATCGGTGTTACCGGTGTTCGTAAACGTATAAATTTTAATATGATAATTATCATGGTATTGTTGACTGAAGGCATATATTTCACGCTTCATGGTCAATCCCATGGAGGTATTGATAATGTTGGTGACAATCCGGTCCGGAATTTGATCAGGGTTTATTTCATCCACATCACCGGCATAGGGGGCAGTCACATTATTGCCATCCACGATTACTGTTGGAGGTTCGAATTTGGCAGTCTGTTTTAACACAATGGGGAAAACCGATGCCCCGCAGAATCCTTCTGATAGATATATTCCATAGGCTTCCCAGTATAGTCCGTCCTGGTCGACAAAATCCCGGCATCCCAGCCAGGCTCTTTTAATAACCGCATTATCCTGATACAAATAATCTGCTGGCCAGATAAGCCCCTCATAATAGGAGTTATTCCAGGCTCGTTCAGAGCCGTAAGCGGAGACATGATCCTGAAGGGTTCCAATCCGAATATATCTTTTATCGGTACTTTGAACTTGAGCTTGAGCAAACTCAGTCCCGATAAATAAAAGTAAAATAAAACAAATAAACAAACTTAGTAAACTCGGCTTCATAGTGAAATCCTTAAAAAGTAAATTTTATCCCAAAGAAGATATCGCGGGGATTTAAGAAAGTTAGCGCCTCAATATTTGGCATATCAATATATGATTTTTTAGATATTCGCTCTTTATTTCTGGCAGTAATTTCCGGATCATTATTGGGATTGGGTTCCAGGGGATCGAAGGCAACTCCATCCGGTCGGCGATCACCAATTTTATCATTTCCCTTCTGATCGCCCTCTTCCCAGGTTAAACGTAATGATTCCAGATAATTAATCCGATCATAAGTATCAGAAAATCCAGCAAAGCTGAAGTGTTTTACATTGAACAGATTCCGGATGTCGGTATACAGTTGGACCTCAAACCGACTAAATTTAAACTGTTTGGCAATTCGCAGGTCGACATTATGATAATCGCGGAATCGGACATTATCTATAATTCCGGGGATACTGTTTGGATTGTAGGTATAGTAGGCACCAGCTTTCCAATTCGCTAAAATATTACATTGCCATTTAGCTAAGGGATGAATTCCCAGGACTCGTGGACCAAATTTAGAAGGAGATTGCAGCAGGATATTTGCCCGGGCATAGGGTTGCGGACGAGGTCGGGATTGATAAGGATTTTGTTTTAAGTATTCGCTCATCAGCTTCGGATCTTCATAGTATTCCAGTAATCCAAAATAGCCGGAGGTACGAACATCATAAGTATAATTGAGAAAGCCTCCAATCCAATGTCCGGGTCTCATATGTAAAGTAATTTCAAACCCACGGATATCTGCATAATTGTTGTTTTCCGATTTATAATATTGCACCGTGCCGTTGATGTTTCGATAGTAGACCCAGCCCGGCTGATTTGAAACATCTTTATAATAAGCCGCCATTCTTAGCAAAAATAGATTCAAAAGATTGTGTTCATAACCAACTTCATAGGCGATAGTCCTTTCCATGCTCAGACTGCGGTTCCCGAAGTAGGTAACCAAACCATTCGATTCACGTTGAATTCTAAAACGATACGATGAACCGGCTTCAGTTAGAAAATGACCATAATTAAAAAAGAGTTTGGAATTTGTGGTGATCGGATGAGAGATGCCCAGCCGGGGACTCAGGTACCAATCGGCCTTCGAATCAATTGTTGGAACTTCCTGTTCAATATTTTTTCCATATCCGGCCCGATAATATTTATCATAAGTGGCTAATTGGTAATCAGTTGCATTGGCATCGGAGTAATCAAGGCGTAGACCAAGGTTGGCAATAAATCCTTCAAACTCAAGCTTATCCTGAACATAAGCACCTATTCTGAAAGGGAATACCCTATAAATCATGCTTCTGGTCCAGGTACTCATGGAAGGACTGTAAGTGCTGGAATTTATATCGTAATCATTATACACTATTTTAAAGCCGGTTTTTATTTCATTGTGGCCATTCAACTGGCTCAAGAAATTGGTATCGAACACATAGGTTGAAATTCGGCTTTGATCTCTCCCCAGGTTCATCCATCCTCCTAAGCTCATGCCATCAATGCCGCTACTGCTGTATCCCCAATACCCATAAGGTGCTTCATCCACAAAATAACCAGGCACGGGCTCATAAATCTTTGAGGTATCTCGCAGTTCTGTTTGAAAGGTATTATATTTACTGGTCTTAAATTGTAGGCTGACATCATAAAAAGTTTTCTGACTCAGCACATGAGTCATTTTCACTCCTACCATACTGCGGTAGATATCGGCCGGGCTGTAATAACCTGGGATATATAAAACTTCTGCATCATTCGCCAGATCGGCTACCTCCTCCACTCCTTTTAGAACATCACCAGTAGGTGTGGTCGTCCAGTTGTAGGGGGACACGGAGCGCACTTCTCCATACAGGCCGTTCACAATAAGCTTGATTTTTGGAGATATATTTGATGTTAATTTCAATTGGCTCTGGTTCTCGCTGTATGCATCACGGGAAAGCGGAAATACAAACATATTTTGCTCACGGTAGTGAGTAAAAAAGAACCGCAAGTCCCCCAGCGTCCTTGACACGATGGGTACTGGACCACCCAGAGAAGCATCCATAATATAATCTGGTTTGGTAATGTCTCCTTCTCTTCTTCGTTGCCATTCGAACAGACGTTTGGCACCGGCTGGGGTTAAATCGTTATAAGGATTATTATCCTGCAATGTATTTTCTGAAACCGCATTCCATCCCTCAAAATTTGGATATTGTTTACGGGTGTTTTCATCCCAGGCACCATTCGCCGTTCCGGTCCAACATACAGCTGGATCCATAAAAGGGCGGTTAAAATAAGAGTATGGACTATACAATGATGGCCCAAAATGTTTCTGAGCCGCGGGGCTGTAATTAAAAACCATTGATCCATTATATTGATTCTTTTGCCCTTCTTTGGTAACGATATTCACCAGACCTGAACGCATATCCCCGTACTCAGCATTAAACCCACCGGTCTGCACTTTCAATTCCTCGACTGACGTGAGGCTTAACGTTTGGTAGGGTATGTTCGATCGTTCATCATTCAGTGAGAAACCATCGAGGATGAACAAAGTTTGATTCGCGCTTCCTCCTCGAACAATAATTCCCTGTGTTCCGGATTCGATTCCTGCTTGTAAACTGAGCACGGCCGTCAATTGCCGAACCGGGAGGACTTCGATTTCCTGTGCATCAATATTGAGCTGGCTATTAGAAACATCCTTTGTGACAATGGGACGTTCGGCACTAACTACAACTGGTTCGGCCTGGAAGGCTTGCTCAGTCATTTTTACATTGATCTCAGTAGTCAAGTCAATTTTTACCACAGCCTGATTGACGATATATGGGGCATAGCCAATATATTCGCAAATCAGGCGATAGCTGCCAGGTGGGACATTCAAAATGACATAGTATCCGTCCTGATCGGTAGCCGAACCTAAAATAGTGCCTTCTAAATATACATTTACACCGGGTAAAGGATCACCAGTGGTGGCGTCGGTTACCAGGCCGACAATTTTACCAGTGGTGCTACCAAATGCTATCGCGATAGAGAGGAGAATAATTCCCGCTAATACAACCATGAATTGCTTCATAAAATCCCCTTGCAAAAGATTTTATGGTTATCACATCCAGTTAAAAACTAAATTTAAAGGTAAATCGATGTACCTCTTTGAATATTCCAAAATCAGTATAGGCATAGTCTATATGAAGACCAAAATCTTTATAGCTTTGCTGAAGCCCTGCACCGGCACAAAATCCTTGCTCATCGGTCGGACTGGAGTATCCGGCACGTAAGGAAACGGTGTTAAGAAAGGTATATTCAAGTCCCATATCTAACTGTTCACCATAATCTCTGGGATGAGAGGCATCAATTGCCAGAAGTAATTTATGATTCTCGGAGGAGAATGATGACAGGTCTAAAATATTCATGGACAATCCCATTTCAAATGTCATTGGAAGCTGGAAAGATTCTTTGATATAGGTAATTTCCTGCGAAAAATTCCGGACGCTGATTCCAAAACTCAAACTTTTAAATCCGGTATGATAGAGAACCCCAAAATCGAAGGCGAATACATCCACTTCAAAATTCTGGGTATAGGGAGACTCATCTGGATGAAATCCTACCACACCACCTCCCAGGCTCTGGTAAACATACTTCACCTGTCCACCGGCAGAGAATCTGTCACTTAACGCTTTCGCATATCCAAAACCTATGGAATAGGCCGTCGGATTAAATTCACCCAGATCTAAAAATCCCTGTTCATTATCCGCCAGGATGGTGTTGTTCATCATCCCATAATCGACATTGAGGAGGCTGATTCCGAACACACCGAATTTTCCGCGAAAAGGACTGAAGGCCGCGGTCGCAAACGCATAATTGATATCTCCAATCCACTTCACCTGTCCCAGCGCAAAATCGGCTCTACCCTGCATCTGGGCCATCGTAGAAGGATTGAATAGTAGTGAAATAGACTTATCCTGCATAGCCGTAAAAGCGCCACTCATTGCACTGGCGCGAGCATCTAATGGTACCGATAAAAATTTCATCCCCGTCTGAGCCAGCTTTTGATATTCAGCTGAAAAAGCCATTAAGGTAAACAAGTGGAAACTGACTAAGAGTAAAATATGACAAAAAATTTTTTTCATGGAACGACCTATTTTTTTATCATTAACGAATCACAACAAATTTATAAATTTTGCTCTCACCTTTTTTAAAGAGCAAGTCACCGGTGCTGGTATCATAAATATCGTCAGTCACTTCGATATGGGCGATATAGACACCACTTACTACCACCTGATTAGAAGAGGTGGTAGCATACCAATAGGCATCTCCGCTACCATCGGTATGTTCTATAGTTTTCACGAGTTCCCCATTTTCGGTGAAGATTTTGATACGGCATTGTCCGGGAATATTAAAGAAGGCGAGTTTGTCTGCTTCACGGCCTCCGCGATAGCGCAAGCGCTCATCAGAGGAGATAATGTAAGGATTGGGTACAATCCGAACGTTATCTAAACTGTTTCCTTGAGGCCGTTTAAGAAAGGCTGGATCATATGTTTGAGTAAAAAACCGACTGCTATTTAACCCATTGAGTCCAACGGAAATGATGTAATAATAATATGCCACACCCCGAACCGCACTAAAATCATCGAAATGACGCTCATTGGGACCAGCCTCATAAATCAAAACGGGTTGTTGCAGGGGATCGTTATATTCCCCTCGCATGCGGTAAATTTGGAAGCCGGCCAAATTTTCGGTATCAAAAACCTGCCAGTTTAAGGAAATTCGATCTCCGCCGCCATTGACTTCAAAAATACTGGGCGGTTTTGGAGGCCGTGGAATCTGATAATCAGCCACATAATTTTCAATGGCATAGCGAAATGTTTTAAACAGTGAATCCTTTCCGGTAAGGACATATTCATTCTTTTTCACTGCCGTGATCTGTCCCCGCTTGTATTGTTTACCATATTCGATGCATTTTTCGGTACTGAGACCATTCACGGCTTCTGCCCAAACGATTCGGATAGAAGTTCCAGGTTCGATAGTGTAAGGACCATATCCATTACCTGCTGAGAAACCTCCCGGTCCACCAGTCATGGCACCTCCCAGATTAATATTCGCTCCTCTGCTTTGTTTAGCGAATTCACCAGAAGGGACCACCGCCCAGGCGTGACGTGGAGTAAAATGTCCCATCTCCATCCATGCATATCGTTTTTCCATTTCCGAAACATTATAGGGATCACTATTCGCAGAGGTCTCCGGTAAATCCGAGCCGTACCAACCAGTGGTTCGGGGCTGTTCGGAATCATCTATCTTTTCTGCAGTCGATTTATCGGCATGCAGGGTAATCACGCCCACAAATTGGGGAGCACCCAGTCGTCCGATGGTATCATAAGGTGCAACATATGGGGCAAAAGGTAGCCAGATAGGTGCACCAATATTATCGTAGGTAACTACTTTGTCCGGGAAATAACCGTGCCAGGCAAATTGAGTGCGAATCTTTTTCCCCAGGTATTCACTCTCTTCTGGTGGATCCTGATAAGTTTGAGGATTATCAGTTCCATCCCCGCGGGCATCATGCATGGTGTTCATGCCCCACCCTGTTCCGTTACCAATCACATAACGGGTTTGCTGACAGGAAGCCCAGCGATATTGCCAGAAGAACCAAACATCGTAAAGCGTATTATTGGGCAATTCAATTTCCTCATCATCATCCACATTGCCGGTATTGGTGAAAATATATTCCTGAACAATATAATTGTCATGATCAGGGATACTGAATTGCATGATGCGACGTTCCATGGTCAACCCGAGCAAAGTATTGGCTTTATTCACAATCATCATGGTTGGAAGCAGGTTGGGATCGACCACATCCACCTCAATATTTTTTTCAAAACTCAAGGCGTTTTCCACAAATACTCTGGGCAATTCAAACTGACTGTACATCTTAAATTCGATGGGGAAAAATTCACCAAAGCCTTTCGAACGTGGTCCAATAGTTACGACTTTATAATCATAGAAATCACCCCGCTCATCGGTAAAGTTTTTACAACCAATCCAGAAGCCTTTGGCCGCCTGATTATCCTGATAGGGCAGATTAGCAGGCCAGATGAGTCCATCTTGCTGGTGAGCAGAGGCTGATCGTCCCTCTTCAATTTCACATCCCATTTCTGAAAACCAATTATGGAGAGAGCCGGCTGCCATCCATTTATAGCGCTGAGCAGGTAACAGGTGAGGAAAAATAAAAATGAAAAAGAATATAATCGTTTTTAAAACATGCCGATCGACTCGCTTGGTAAGCATTATTGTCCTCGTGATTGTATAGATCATCCTACTTTTTATTCAAACAATTTAATAATCACACTTGCTGTGCCTCCCGGAAAAGTGGCACTGTTATTCGTTAATTGATAGGTGGTATTCACCGCGGCATTCGCTGGAATAGTTCCTTTGAACATTATTAGGCGGAAAGGTTTTTCCGCAAATACCGGAACGGGAGGAACAATTTCCACCACCACTTCTGCGCCTCGTAAATCGATATTCAAACTATTTCCAGTTTGAGGATCAACCTGAAAATTTTCACCTGGAAAAGGATAGGTTGTCATGGGTTGATTGGGATCCCCATAAATATTCTGACCGTCGGCGATTCCTGGTTTCGTAAAAACACCGGTGGGGAAGGAATCGCTTCCGACAATGACGTAACCGTTATAAGACCATCGTACTGGTGCTTCAGGTAATTCCAATCCCGCCTCTTTCGTGGTATCGGTCTCACCTTTCATAAACCAGATCCCTTTTACCGAATCTGAACCCTGAGGTTTTGAAATCTGATAGTATCCATTTGCTTGAGTTACATCGAAAGCGAGAAGATAATCATCACCGACCGAGAAGGAACCACCATTGGCTTTTAATTTGGCAGCGATGATGCGATAAACACTGGGCTCTGGTGGAATACTGTCCGCTTCTTCTATGGAAATCACCAGGGTGTTGGTTCGTTGAATAATGCCCAGATTCACATCGAAAACGGTTTGTGAAAGTACTCCCTGATTATCGGTAGTAAATTGACCGAGTAATCTGGCAATTTCCACCTTTGAACTATCGTATATCGCCCATAGATTATATTGAGCATTGCTCCCCAGATTGTTTAAACCAGTCAGAGCCAGTTCTACTTTCGTCTCCTGATTTTGCGGAGCCAGCAATTCAGCTTTTTTCTCGCAATTCAATAGAAATAAAAAAACCGATAGAGTCATCCCAATAATGGCCATCTGTTTCATATGAATCTTTTCCTTCTTGTTTATAGATCGATCGAAAATCTCAATCCCCAGAAGAAACTTCGGGGATCTAAAAATGTGAAATATTCCAGATTGGGCATATCAATATATGATTTATTTTTCAAAGCCCGATCGGTACGCCCTTTATCCTGATAGAATGATTGAGTATCACTATTCCACCAATAGTACTGGCCGTCTTCACGATTATAGTACATATAACGTTCGCTGCGTGACACATCCTCTGTACTGCCAATAACGATAAGAGGAATAAAATCGCCCGCTCGACGATAATCTCCTGGTTTATCGTTTCCGGGAATATTGAAATAACTGAATTTCTCAATCCCTTCCGTTGAATTAGGTAAATGGAGTGACTTCAGGTATTCATTTCGGTCATTCACATCCACAAAACCATAATCAGTCATATATTTGTAGTTAAACAGATTTCTGACATCCAGGAAAAATTCCAGATTACCCATATTAGGAATTCGGAAAGTTTTACTTAAGCGGAGATTCACATTCCAGAAATCGACCCACTGGAGGTTAGATAAAATTCCAGGCACGCTCCCTCCCCCTACCCAGGTAGTATAGCGCCCGGCTTTCCAGTTGATGAGAAAATTAAGTCTCCAATCTGATAACGCTCTGACGTTCAAAAATTTCGGACCAAAATTAGGAGGCGTTAAAAAGTCAATATTGGCTCGAGCATAGGGACGTGGTTTATTCTTTCGTTGATAATAATAATCGGTTTCCTGTTCGTATTGCCGCTGAGTAGCAGGATTTTCATAGTAATAACCATAACCAAAATACCCATAGGTAGAAACCATATAGGTATAATTGATAAAACCACGTACCCAGGTGCCTCGGTTTTTATTCAGTGTAATTTCGAAACCGCGAATGTCTTCATAGTTGGTTGGTTCTGTTCTCTGGTAACTCACCGAACCATCAAAATTTTCATAAGTCACCAGCTTGGGTTGTAATGTTATGTCTTTATAATAACCCGCTACCCGCACCAGCAATTGATTAAAGAGATTATGCTCATACCCTAATTCATAGGAAATGGTCTTTTGCAATTCACTATTTGGATTACCAATTCTGGTTATCTGCCCGGTATAGCCGGAATAACTGATCAAATAAAGATCGTCAGCAACTGGCAGTTGGCGGAAATGTCCATAGTTAAAATATAGCTTGCTATTTTCCGTGACCGGGAAAGCGACCGCTAAACGCGGACTGAATGTGAAAATATGTTTGGTAGGTTCCTTCTTTAACAGAGTATCAATTCCTCCCACATACGTGCCGCTAAATGCCTTGTTATAGGGATCGGTTTCATAACTATACCACTCCCCGCCGGCATGAGAATAATCCATACGTAACCCAAGAGTAGCAATCATGAGTTCGTATTCCAGTTTATCCTGGATGTAAAAAGCGCCGCGGATTGGTGTTTCGTTCCAGAGTGTTTGGGTATTATAACGCGGTAGAAAGGCATCATAACGTGCATAATTCACTTTGCTCTGGGTTACGCCAAACTCTCCGCCAATTTTTATATTATTCCGGCGATCGATCTGGGTATTCAAATCAATCTTTAAATAATAGCTGGTCACTTTACTGCTGTCCCGTGCGTTGCTCATTCCGGCACCCATTCGCATGCCGTCGATTCCAGCTACCGACGCTGGCTCAAACCCAAAGGGGGCTTCATCGACATAATAATTATTCCCGAATTTATATACTTTCGAATTGTCGCGGCGCCGACCGGTACCTTTTTCATAATCTGAACGGAAAACGGTAAAATTCGCATCATAGAAAGTTTTTACCGAAAGAGCGTGAGTCCATTTAAGTCCGAAGCTAAGGTAATCGGTATTTGCCGGTCCCCAATAATCGGTATTAAACATTCGGGCATCGATATATTTCGGCCCATTGCTCAGGGCATCGGCAATTTGCCAGGAAGCAGTGAACATACCTGGCGTGCCGTTATTCCAGCGATCCACTCCGGTTTCTCTACCGATTAGTCCGGTCATCATCAATTTTTTACCCTGACCAATATCGGTGGTAATCTTGGTTTGCCAGGTGTAATCGCGGTACGCATCATCAGTCAGAGGGATGAGATAAGCAGATTGAGAACGTCGGTATGAAAGCAAGAACCGTAAGTTACCCAGCGGTTGACTGATCCAGGGGAATGGGCCACTAAAGCTGGCATCAGCAGTATAATCGGGAATCTGGATATCCAACATTCGCCGATGCTGGAAAAGAAAAAGTTGTTGAGCCGCGGCTGGAGTCAGATCGTCATTGGGATCATCATTCTGCAGGGTTTCTTCCGAGATAGCATTCCACCCTTTGAATTGCGGATACTGACGTTGGGTGTAGATATCCCAGGCTCCATTCTGTGTACCAGTCCAGCACACTGCATTGTCCACATATGGTCTGATCCAGTACGTATTCGGATCGTTGGGTGAAGGACCAAAGTGTTTCGGAGTAGCTCCTGAGTAACTACCTAAGAAAGCCAGATTGTATTTATCTATTTTCCCTTCTTTCGTCACGACATTAATAATACCGGAGCGTATTTGTCCATATTCTGCACCAAATCCTCCTGCTTGGACTTGCATTTCCTCTACAGACGTCAGGCTGATCCCAGTATATGGGCTGTTATCTCTTTCGTCGCGTAAAGTGAGTCCATCGAGAACAAAAGCGACTTCATTCACATTACTGCCGCGAATTTCCAATCCTTCTACGCCTGCCTGTAAGCCAACCACACTGGTCAAGGTTAGTACAGGTACCGCTTTAATTTCTTCACTGCTGATATTAGCTCGGCTGCCAGCCACATCTTTTTCTACCACTGGACGAGTTGCCACCACGGTAATGGCTTCACCTAATTCCATGGCTTCTTCACTGAGACTGACATTGAGATTGGTCGTCTGATCTATATTTACCCGCACATTGGTTATCTTCTTCGTACCGTAACCAATCATACTGAAAGTGAGGTTATAATTGCCTGGCAGGATATTCAGTATTACATAAAAACCTTCGATATCGGTGGCTGCTCCCAAAGAAGTACCTTCCACTACCACGTTTACACCCGGCAGAGGATCACCCGTTTTACTATCATTGACGATACCAGAAATCTTTCCAGTGGTCGCCCCGACTATTATCTGAAATAAACCAATACATAATAAAAAGAATAACGCGCTACTCTTTAAAATTTGCATAGGTAGTTTGACTCCTATATAAATTTAATTTAAAAGAAGACCACGCTCTTACCGCGATTCAATTGAATTATAATATGCATTTTATTTCAATCTGTTTAGTAGTGATGAAAAAAAAATTTATTTTAAAATAATTATCTCTCACAGATTGAATCATGAAGGATGGATTGAATAAGGTATCTGATATTAAATGTAAATAATAGAGATCCACAACTAATACTTTTTTTAATACGTTTATAATTACATAAAAAAAATGAAAAAGTCAATTAAAAAATTTAAGTTTAAACACCGTTGAATTTTATTTGAGAAGAGCTATTTGCCTTTATAAATTCAGCATGCCATTACCCTACTTGAGCATCTGATTTTAATTTTTAGAAGATCTGAAAAGTGAACAGCTGTTCCTACGATTTACCCATAATGTCACTTAATTCAGAACCATCACTGTCGCTCAACACCTGAAGAATGAATTTTAAAAAAAATTCCACTTTCAATTTAAGATATTCAGCAAGAAAAAAAATGGCAAGATTCAAAACAAAATTTTATCAATTCCGTTTCCTATATCGTGAATGAAATAGATCAGAATTTTTCGTGTCGCTCACGAAAAAGATTTATTAAAATAATTTTACAGAAATGAGAATTTAAACAATATACACTTCTGTATATTATGTTCTGCGGTAAGGTTTGGATCATATAATTCAAATGAAAAGACCTGAAACAATAGAATTAATTACAAAATATTAGATTCTTAAAGGGAGATAATTCTATTGGTGAAAAAGCTAAGATAAGTGAAATTTTTAAAAGATTAGTAGTAGTTTAGTAAGAAAAATTTGTCTAATTTAAAGTTAATCGTATGTACCAAAGTAAGTAGTGCTTATTTATTAGTCATCTTATTGTTATAGCATCCAATTCATAAATGGAAGGATTGTTTATGCAAAAACGTTTAACCTCACTTGATGCGTTTCGCGGAATCACCATTGCAGGAATGATTCTGGTGAATAATCCGGGTAGTTGGTCCCACATTTATGCACCCTTACGTCACGCCGAATGGCATGGGTGGACCCCCACTGATTTGGTATTCCCATTCTTTCTGTTTATTGTCGGTGTTGCTATCACCCTTTCCCAGAAAAAACAGCTCGAACAACATGACCTAAAGTACATCTATTTGAAAATTTTACGCCGAACACTTATCATTTTTGGACTGGGTTTGCTATTGCATTTGATACCCTATTTTAATTTTCCAAAAATGCGTATTCTTGGAGTGTTACAACGAATTGCCATCGTATATGGTATAACCGCTGTTATCACATTAAATACCCGCATCAAAGCGCAAGCCTGGATAACCGCCGGTTTGCTGCTTTTCTATTGGGGAATCATGAAATTAATCCCGGTCCCTGGTTATGGTGCTGGAAATTTAAGTGTGGAGGGAAATCTGGCTTCCTATATAGATAATCTGATTTTACATGGTCATATGTGGAAGCCCACCTGGGATCCGGAAGGTTTACTCAGCACTATTCCGGCCATCGCTACTGCTCTTAGTGGCGTACTGACCGGCCATTTAATCCAATCGAACCTGGATCGCCGAGATATTGCCGGCTGGATGTTCGTTATAGGCTGGATCGCCATCGTCATCGGATTGTTCTGGAATATCGTTTTTCCGATAAATAAATCGCTGTGGACCAGTTCCTATGTGGTATTCACTACTGGTGCTGCCCTGGAATTTTTAGCATTTTGTTATTGGTTAATCGATGTGAAGGGAATTAAAAAGTGGGCTCTTCCTGCCATTATGTATGGAATGAATGCTATTGCCGTATTTGTATTATCCGGTTTATTAGCAAAAATGCTGGCTTATATTAAAGTCACTGGCAGTGATGCTACCCCCATCTCTTTAAAAACCTGGATTTTCGATCATCTATTCCTTTCCTGGGCGGATCCGATCAATGCTTCCTTAGCTTTCGCCATCACCAATGTCCTGTTCTGGCTGGGGATAATGGCCATCATGTATTATAAAAAAATATTTATCAAGATTTAATTTTGTAAATAAAATTATAGAGATAAGAATCAACTACCTTTTAATGTCAGATAATTGTGGATAGGAATCAATGATAACAAAATATAGACGCATCATAATTTTTTATCTATTTTTTATATTATGCTTTTTATTTTTTACCGGATGTACGCCTTCATCACCCAAAAATTCATTTATAAAAACTGGTTTGGATCGTGTAAATGAATATGCACAGTTATTTCAGCATAAACGAGTGGGACTTATTACCAATCACACTGCTTACGATTCAGAGAATAAATATATTCTGAACGTTTTCAGGAATTTACCGAATGTGAAAGTGACGGCTCTTTTTGGGCCAGAACATGGAATTCGCGGGAGTTCTGCGGCTGGCGTGCTCATTGAGACAGAGACTGATACCGCTCAACAAATTCCTATCTATAGTTTATATGGGCGAACCCGTAAACCAACCCCTGAAATGTTGAATCAGGTCGATATATTAGTTTATGACATTCAAGATGTTGGTGCACGCTATTTTACTTACATCTCTACCATGGGATTGGCTATGGAAGCTGCCGCCGAAAAAGGCATCCCTTTCGTTGTTCTCGATCGTCCAAACCCCATTAATGGTCGAGAAGTTGAGGGAAATATTCTGGAAGGCGAGTTCAGCAGTTTTATTGGAATGTATCCCGTTCCTGTGCGTCACGGAATGACGGTAGGCGAGCTGTCCAAAATGATAAATGAGGAAGGTTGGCTGGAGCAGGGAATAAAAGTTAAACTGGTTGTGATTCCCATGAAAAACTGGAAAAGAGAAATGTGGTACGATCAAACCGGTTTAACTTACATAAAGCCTTCACCCAATATTCCCAATTTACAGTGTGCCACTGCTTATCCTGGCACCTGCTTGTTGGAAGGCACAAATATTTCGGAAGGACGCGGCACAACCCTGCCCTTCTTATTATTCGGCGCTCCATGGATTGAAAGCAAAAGGTTAAATCAGAAACTGCATTTACTCAAGCTCAACGGAATAGTCTTCAGGGATACGACCTTTACTCCGATATCAATTCCCGGGATGGCCCAGAATCCTAAATATCAGGATACGCTCTGTTCAGGGAGTATCATAAAAATAATTGATCGCGAAAATTTTGAGCCTTATCGTACGGGTCTCTGGATTGTTAAAACCATCCATGATCTCTACCCGGAACAATTCAGATGGCGGACTCAACATTTTGATGCGCTGTGCGGAACCGATCGAGTCCGATTAGCCATCAAACAGGGAGATCATCCTGATAGTCTGATAAAAAGCTGGCAGGCTGAATTGGAAAATTTTAAAAAGGTCAGAAATAAATATCTTTTATATGATTAAAGATTAATATCTGCCTGGCCGTTTTTCAGATGGTGAGAAGTTTGAAAATCGCCATTTTTCTAAGAATGATTCACGCCGTGATTACCAGTCAATAAAAATTGAGTGGACCAATGGCAAAATTTATATATCCAACTAAATCTTTAACATACTATCTCAATATTAAATAAGAGGCCTAATCACTTATAAAAAAGAATCAGGTTCTGAGATGCAAAGAAGAAGATTTGGAAAGACCAATTTAGAAGTCAGTGAAATTGGTTTTGGTGCCTGGGCGATCGGCGGACCATTCATGGCTGGTACTATTGCCTTAGGTTGGGGATCAACCGATGACGAAACCTCGAAAAAGGCCCTGCAGATTGCCATAAGTCAGGGTATAAATTTTATTGATACGGCTGATTTCTATGGACTGGGACATTCAGAAGAATTGATCGGTGAAGTGGTTGGTAACCATCCAGAAATCATCATTGCCACCAAGGTGGGACATCGCCTTGCTGAAGATCAATCCATCTTGTTTGATTATTCAAAGGATTATATTTTTCAGGCCTGTGAGTCGAGTTTAAAGCGATTAAAGAGAGATTATATCGATTTATATCAACTGCATACGGCTAAAGTTAAGCATTTCGAAGTAGGTGAGTGTCTGGAGGCGATGGAGATACTAAAAGCTCAGGGAAAGATTCGTTATTGGGGAGTATCGCTGAATACCTATAATCCTTTCCCGGAGGCGGAGTATCTCTTGCAGAATAATCTGGGAGATGGGTTTCAACTGGTATTTAATATTATTAATCAACGTGCCAGGAAAATAATTTTAGAAGCAGCCATCAAAGGAGTCGGAATCATTGCCCGTATGCCTTTGCAGTTTGGTCTTCTCACGGGCAAATTTACTCCCCAAACCATTTTTAATGAGGATGACCATCGACGGCTTCGCCTGAAGCCATCGGTCTTAAAAGAGGCACTGGAATCTCTTGAACCAATTTGGAAAATGGCCGAAAAATATCAGATCACACCGGCTCAACTGAGTTTGAGTTTTATCAGGAGTTATCCACAAATCTCCACCATTATTCCTGGAATTAAGACTACCCAGCAGGCTATAGAAAATTCATCTGGCTTGGTTCAATTAACAGAAGACGATATTCACTTTATTTCGGAATTATATCATACTCGCCTTAAGCGAATCGTTGAATTAATGGAACAACAGGAAAGCTAAATTAAGATTTCATTAAATACTTCAAAAAATAGATGTCATAATTAATATGGAAGAAGATTCATATGAATAAAAACTGGACACATGAAGAAGCCATCGCCTATGGAATTATTAATATCAGTGTCGCGGATATGCGGGCCCAATCCGTTTTCCAATCAGAGATGGTCAATCAAACTCTGTTAGGAACCATTGTACCCATTCTGGATAAACGGGATGAATTTTATCTCATTCAGAACTGGGATGGATATTGGGGTTGGGTCAATAAACATACGATAGTCATGGCCGATTTAGAAAAGGCTGAAAACTGGCACAACAGTCGGCGAGTGATTGTCACGGCTAACTATGGCCTGGTGCATACCCTGGCTAATGAGGAATCGGACATCATCTCTGATCTGGTGGCAGGCGTTGTTTTAAAGAAAATAAAAACTGAAGGTATATTTACTCAGATCGAAATGCCGGATGGAGAAACTGGATACATCAAGAGCAACCTGCTAGAGGATGAAGGTCAACATGGCAAGTTAAAAATATCTCAGCAAAAAATTGTGGAACAGTCCCGAAGATTTTTAGGAATACCCTATCTGTGGGGCGGCAATTCCACCAAAGGCTTCGATTGCTCTGGCTTTGTGCAGACTGTTTTCCGCTTGCTCAATTTTAATTTGCCGCGCGATTCCGGACCCATGTCCAGAGAAGGACAGAATATCCCCATTGAAAAAGGATATGAAAATTTGAAAACGGGCGATTTGTTATTTTTTGGTAAAAGTCCACGACGTATCAATCATGTGGCAATTTATCTGGGAGATCAACTGTATATTCATTCACGAGGTAAAGTAAGGATAAACAGTCTCGATCCCAAACATGGACTATATGAAGATTACCTGAAAAGTCTTCTGGTAAAAGTTCAACGATTTATTTAGCCTGAACAGGAATTAAATTGACATGGAAAATAGTATTTTGACAGGATAGATTAAAAGATTTTAATACGAATGCAGATTTATAAAATACCCGGTCAGATCCAACATTAATCATGTGAATCCTGTTATTCTATCATGGATAGAGTGTAATCCCGCGATTATAAAACCTCTTCAATGAATAAAGTATTTTTTATAATAACACATCTCCAGTTTTGTGTCAGTTAAAATCGGCAATGACAGGTAAATTGTAAAATCAAAGTTTTGTATTTTTTCTGTTATTTTAGAAGCTCACTGACTTCGTTTATTTTCAATTATATTCCGGTTTGAACATTCGTGTTAATTTGTGCAATTCGTGGACGGAATTGATAGGATTGTTCAATAAAGGTATTCATTAAAAAACCTCCCAAAAGTAAGATACCTTTGGGAGGTTTAAATCAGGCCAATCTAGAAAGAAAATTATCTCATCAACGTCATCTTTTTCGCTTCCACAAAACTTCCGGCTTTGATGGTGTATATATACACACCACTGGCCACTCTTACTCCTTGATCGTTTGTGCCATCCCACAAAATTTTGTAGGAACCAGCCGCAGTCGGTTCATTCACCAGCGTCTTCACCTTCTGGCCTAAAGTGTTATAGATAACAATATTCACATTCACAGCCTCTGGCAGATCAAACGCAATCCAGGTTTCGGGATTGAATGGATTAGGATAGTTCTGGTGTAAGGCGAACTCTTTGGGGATTGCATTGTCATCACCGATTTTGAGAACCACAATCGGAAGTTCCTCAGAAAATTCTCCCTGATTGCCATTAAAATCATATGCCACTACCCGATAGAAGAAATTTCCAAATCCTACATTTTGATCGACAAAGAAATTGGTCGTGGTGGTTCCAATTTCGGTAGCCGGATTGGTTGGATCAAATCCCGGTTGAGTGCCACGACGAATGGAGAAATAATTGAAATCAGGATCCGGCGACTCATCCCATGATAATTCCACATTGTTATTCACTACATTTCCCGCCAGATTAAGAGGTGCGGTAGGAATCAAATTGTCTATTGAATAGCCGTTCTTTGGTATTGATTTCCAATTGACCAGAGGATCCGGAGTATGAGCCGATACGATGAAATCTGTTAACCATTCGGTACCATCGCCCAGGGTTGGTACTACTGCCGCATAAAAAGGTGCTTGAATAGGAACGATAGTAGCGACCTGTACTGGATAGATTCCAGCATCAATTCGCCAGATCACATACTGGGTAATTTGCTCGGTATTGAGAGGAGTCGTACCTTTTATTGGGGTTAAGAGAGATCCATTAATATAAATCTCAGGAAATTCAGCTCCATCTGGACCATAAATGGCGACAGGAATCGTCATTCCTTCCTGAATGTCCTCTCCAGCGGCTTGCCAGATCACCCACACCTGCCGGCCTTGATCGTTGGGGACGTCTACTACTGCCTGGATAATGGGTTGATTATTGTCGACCGCTTCTAAAATGACTAATGGTGGGTAAGGAGGTCCACTAGTGGGCCTGGTAACTCCTGCATACATAATTTCATCTTGTGGATCGTCGTCGATATTAGCGACTACCACCACATCCAATTGAGCACCTTTGGGAGCAATAATATTTTTATCCACTTTCGATTTCACCCAACTTGCAGGACTGGTAATATCACCACCCTGGTATTCCAATCTAACCACATTATTTCTTTCTCCCGGAGGGGAATCAAAATCTCGGGTTCCGATGATATAATCCAGATATCCATCGTCATCCACATCACCGGCACTGGCACCATCGAACCACCGAATTTCAGGATAATCAGTAAAATCGGCTATTTCAGTAGCCACTAAAATATCACCAGATTCCTGAAGCAGAAATACTTTTTTAGTTGTCGCCCAATTTGCTACCAGGATTTCATCAACGCCGTTTCCATCGATGTCCACCACGGATGCCGTTTTCCATGAGCCACCAGGCACAAGACCAACTTGTGGCGTTCCAACCACATAGGTGGAGGACCCACTATCCCAGCGCACTTTGGTGACATCTCCATTGCTTCTGATGAAATAAATATTGGTTCCCACCACTGCTACATCGTATTGGGTATTTGCACCCAAGCCTTCCCATTCAGTAGTCCACACTTCGGTGCTATCTCCATTGTCTGGAATATTGCTAACTGAATAAATGGCACCGCGTTGTGATCCAGCACGTAGCGCAGTAACCATTTCATCCGTCCCATCCCCATCCACATCCGATATAATCATTCTGAAGGGACGGATATCTGCATCATTGGCAGTGGTAATTGTCCAGAAAGCATTCGGTCGCCATAGACTATCGGCAGGATTAAAGATTCCCATATTATCGCTTCCATCACCGGGGGTTTCATACACTACAATGCGAGGAGGATTAGGATTGGCGGCATTGGTGAAATTAACGATGCCCCAAACGATCTCCCCTTTTCCATCATTGTCCAGGTCAGCGGCGCACAGTGTTGGCCAGGTATTCTGGATGGTCCAGAAGAATGGATTAGGATTGGCATCCATCTGGGTGGACCACTTTTCAACCCATTTCCCCTGCGCATTGAGCTCATACTTGTAAATTCTGGGAATCTGATCGCCGGTTAGCACATCGGTCCAGTTATTGTTTACAATATACATCTCTTTGTAGCCATCATTGTCGAAATCCACATCGGCCACAACATTACCATAGCCGCCCACATTCAAATCGGCATCAGGGGTCAGGATGGCACTCCGATCAAAGCGATCCTGTCCGAAAATACTAGCGCTCATGAAAACAATAAAAAGAACAGCGAAAAACATTACAGCTTGCTTCATTAGAGCCTCCTATAATTTTGGTTAAGTTACTTAACTCATGTGAGTGAGTAAAACTTAAAAAATGGTGAGAATCTTTCTATTATCCCCTCCTTTCTAAAAAAATGTTTGTCTGACTTATTTTAGTTAAAATTCATTTAAAGTTAATATCGAACGGAGAAGGAAACAAACTTTACATTGGTCAATCGCCCAAAATCTGCCCAACCAAAATCGAACTTTAAATAGGTACCCACCACATTATATTTTAACCCTGCCCCAAAAGTAAGTCCTTCTTCACTGTTGTCTAAAAACAGTGATTTGTAACCGGCGCGCAGAAATATGGTATTGCGGACACCCAATTCCAGGCCTGAATTAATATATTCAGAATTATCGTTGGGTTGGTTTCCGTCGGCGGCCAGCAGCAACTGAATGTTTTCAGTATTCAAGGCTCTCCAGGCCAGACCGAAACGCATGTTGAGAGGCAGATCATAACTCTCGGTGCGATATTTAGCAGGGACTTCCTGTACCGCACCGGATTCATTCAGTGGAGCGACATTTATATAGAGGTCACGACCATCCAGCCTCATTTTGCTTCCAAAATTGGTGACGGCTGCACCCAGTACCAGATTCTTCACCGGGGTATTATATAATATTCCCAGATCCATTGCCCCACCTCTGGCTGAAACGTTAAAAATCCTCTCCTGAATGAATTTACCAGATAAACCGATTGAAAAGCGATCGGTGAGGTTGATAGCATAACTCACACCCAGAGCAATCATATTGGCATCCCATCGTTGACCGGTCCCTTCCGGGGCATCGATAGTGCGCACCAATTCTTCCGGAGTTCGAAAGGAAATGACATTAGCGGCTACGGCGCCGGCATTACCCAAATTCATGGAGAAGGCAGCTACATCGTAATCCGTTTCGGCTAACCATTCCGCATGGTTGAAAATGGCCTCTCCATTACCAACAATTCGGGAGAGACCGGCCGGATTCCAGTAAACCGCCAGCACATCGGTGGCCAGCGCGGTATAGGCGCCTCCCATACCAATGGGTCGTGCCCCGGCTGCAATCTTTAAAAATTGCGCGGCCGTAGTCCCTACCCGATTAATCGATGAGACTTCTTGCGATTGAGTTTGAGGATATCCAACCTGAACACTCCCTATCAGCCATAATAGGAAAATTCCTGATATCAAAATGGAATTCTTTTTCATACCTGTTCTCACTATTTATTCTTAGAGACCATATTTGATGAATATTATTTTATCACCGCAAAACGACCAATCTTAGTTCCAACACCTGGCGCATCAATGTGATAAATGTACACACCATAGGCAATTTCCTGAGACTCAAAACTCAACAGGTTCCACCAGGCATAATTGTAAGAGTCATTTTTTTCGATGGTTGCCACTAATTCTCCAACAATGGTATAGATTCGAATTGTACATTGTGGTGGAAGATTTCTGAATTCAATCCGCCGATCGTCCCGATCACCCGTGCGCACTCCGGCAATTTCGGCCGTACTATAAGCAATGTATGGATTTGGAACAACATAAACCTTGTCAAGCGGATTTTCAGTGGCCTGAGGTCGAAATTGAGCGGCTTTGGTTTCTATTGAATATACATCGCCGGCGTCAAATGGCTTACGAGAGAAAAACAAGAACACATCCCCTTCTCCCGGATAGATGGGAGGTCTGATGACCACACTATCCTGACCACTGGTAGAAACCAGGGTATCTACCGGAGGAGAAAATTTTACCTGATATGTAGTCTGAGTCGGCTGAGTCCAATTGGGCTTCAGTAGGATAATCGTTTCCTGCCAATCCCACCGTTTATTCCGGGTAGTTGTTGGTTCATTAATGAAAAAATCGACTCTCTCTCCAGTCTCCAGATCAATTATTTTAAAATTCGTTTTTACTTTAAGTAGAATAGACGAATCAGCCGGATGAATAAGGGCCCCAGTGGAGTTGGTATCATAATTAAAGAAGCGAATTTCAAAATCTGATGGGTAGGGTTTTCCCTGAATGTCGGATAATTTTATTTTAGTATATTTATCACTGAAATTAGTGTTGGTGGAAATGGTCTTAAAACCGCTTCGGCCCCCTTTGGTGCTGAGGGAATCGAGTCCGACTTCTTCATTGCGAACAAATACTTTCATCCCATCAAAAACAGGATTATCATCTTCACTGTTTATTGAAAGACTGGAGGCAACTGGCTTCAGTAAATAAGAAGCCGTAAATGATTCACCCGATGCAAGCGAGCCGGCATATTTTCCACGAATTCGCGCATTCGTATAATCTATTTCATACCGAGTGGTATCCACCACACCTCCAAAGCGGTCAGTCACGCTCACCGACCCTTCCACTAATTGAGTGCCAAACACCAGATTCACATAAAAGGTGTCGCGGGCAATAAAAGTAGTGCTTTGAGGTTGTTTGTCAATCACCGAAAAACCTACCTGACTGTCAAGGGAATCAATGGGGACATTCTCAAAGATGATATCATATTTTTTCCCTTCCTTTACCTTAAGCGGATCAATGAATTCCACCCAGACCGGTCCCGTGGCATTCCCAACTTCACGAGTGGCCTCATTGTTGTTTGCATTAGCTAGAGTGGGTGGGATATAACCAGTGGCTAAACCGTTAGGAACCGCCATAGCAGTATTTACATCAAAAGAAAACAAGCGGGTGACGGCATCTCTTTGAATAACTCTCTGACATTCAGTGGGGGCTAATTTTGCTTTTCGATCACCATGGTCGTACGAGGTTACCGCATAAAAGTATGGGACGCCATTTTTCACATTATTAGAATCAACAAACATATGGACTAATCCGCTGTTGCGTCCTAAATCGTAACGGACACCGCGACCAGCATACTCGATTTCAGATAAGCCGCTGTACTCATTAATCAGATCAAACTGAGCGGCCAGTCCGTTCACCATTTTCAAAGGTTCAGATAAAAAAGGAATCCCTTTTGAATCGGTGATGGTTTGGGTATCATTAAAGCTATAATCCCGGCTACGATAGATACGGTATCCTTCGAAATCAAATCCTTTCTCCATGCTGTCTGGATTAGCACGGGCGACAAAGGGGTCGTAGGAGGCTTCAGCACCAGCATCCCAGTAAAGAGTGACTTTGCGATCCCCGGGAACTGCCACCAGATGAGGCTTTTTAGGAGCCTGAGCAAAACGATAATCGGCTTCAAAGACCTGTTGTGAAATTTCGGCATTATTCAACAGATCATCAAAATCCATACCCATGAGCAGTGCAATGGAGAAGCGCTGGCTTTCCCCTGGAAGCAGGGAAAATGGTCCAGAACCATAAATGAAAACATTATCTGATTCCTGTTGAATAGTCGGCAAGGGATCGCCCGGTTTTTGGTTATCGGTGGACATCTTTTCCCACATGAGTTCATCGTTACGTGGTCGATTATTCCCTCCAAAAAGGATGGCATTAAAACTGGTCAATCCTAACTGATCTGATTCGGCAATATCTAAAAAGCCGAAATTGGGTTCGCCACCTCCAAAACGCATTCCCTCTTCTCGACTCTCTGAAAAAGGTTCGCCGGGATCAAAAATGCTATTGCCATTCAAATCTAGATAAAATAATTGTGTGGGTTGTCCATCGCCCTCTCCATAATCACCGGTATTCGCAATTCCATCTACTCCTACATCATCAAATTCTGGACTCCAGTCTCCATCTTCATCACCTGACCAATGCAACTTTGGTTCTCCGTAACGACCAATGGGTCCAACTACCAGAGTTCCCGCCGCATTGGTTTGACTTTCATCAATCAAACCATCATTATCATTATCAAAACCATCTTTATCAATACCAGGACTCTCCATAAAACGATAGCCAAAATAACCAGGAATTTTACCACCATCACCACGCCCATCACTGTCCCAGGCATAGAGCATATTTCGAACACTGGGACGATCATCATAGGTTGGATCAAATGCCGATATAAACCCTGCGTTATCGTCGGCAAAATCATTTGGGCCTCCAATGTGGGGATCACCAAACATCCCTAAATAAACCTTATCCAGCTTTTTAGGGCTGGTATTGGTAATAGTATAGACTAAAAAGATAATATCTTCGGCCAGAGGATTGTTGAATTGGAAGATCCTGACCTGCAGTTCCAGACCAAGACCTCTTTTACTGGAGTCATCTGGAAATGGATAATAAGGGAATTCGGCATTATCATAATCATCCATAATATAAAACACTTCCTCATCGGGAGTGGTGGCATCGTCTCCCAAGAAGGCTGGCCACACATAACGGCCGAGAACCGGATTGTACCAATGGGTGGGCCAGCTATCCGGTTTTCCATCCGCATCTCGATCCAGATCGGAGAAGGTAGCCACTTCATTGGAGCGGGAATCAGAAAATCCCAATTTCGGTTCCCATCCCCAGCGTTCGGCGGTACCCGGTTCGTAATCTCCATCGGCGGTGCTGAGAAAACCATCATCAATGATATGTAAAGTGTCCCCATTCGATCCAATCACTTCTGCGGCAACCAGTGGACCGAATTCATATCCATATCCCAAACCAGAGGGACCTTTGGGCCACACTAAATCGGCATTAGAATTATCTGCATCGGGAGTTGAAATCGAACCCTGATTGGTCGTTAAGACCCGAATTTGATTGCCTTCAATAATGGTTCGTTTTAATACATCATGCCGGCTATCCTGCTGGAGGGCTTTTTCAATTTTCTTCCACTCTTTGGCAAAATAATTCCATCTCTCCTGATTGGTCATTTGCTTATAATTTATATCGGTAGTACTTTTTTCATCGGCGAAGGCGCCGCCGAGAAAACTAAACATCAGAAAAATCAAGCAGAGTTTAAAATAGAAATTTTTTCCCATAACTTTTTCCATTTTTATATCGTGACTGATCTCGCTCAAAATTTACTTTATCTAAATGAATCAAAATTCAAAAGACATACCCAAACGAATCTCTCGCGGTTCGCTCAGCCAATCTTCTCGCTGATAATATTCATCTAAAAATTCCACCGGGAAGAAGTCATCCGGACGTCTGTTGATGGTCTCCCGCAGATTGTTAAAACGATTGGGATTATAGGATTCTTCCAGATTGGTCAATGACTTTCCGGTATTGGTGTGGACATAAATGTTATTCTTGATGTCAAAGACATTATTGATATGCATAAAGATTGAAAATTGTACGTTTTTCACACTGAAATATTTCTCAAGCTTCATATCGACGTTTTTCAGCCAGGGACGCCGGTCACTATTTACTTCAAATTCTATTGGTTGTACGGAGGAAGGAACGCTGGGAGTATATGGAGTACCCGTTCGGACATAACCAATAGCACTTATTTGCCAATTGCGCGCTTTACCAACCGAGATGGTTCCATTCAGCACATGGGTGCGGTCATAATCCAGCGGAACAAGTTTTTGGGCGGTGGCGCGACCGGTTCGAGTATCAATCGCCAGATCCAGCGGATCGGTAAATGCACCCTGCCCGACCTGGAAGGTATAATCCAGAGTGGCAGAGAATAATCCCCGAGCTGAACGTCGCTTGAGGAAGGACGCCGTGAAACCCTTAACTTTGGCATAACTAATATTGGTGATGACGTTGAACTCTTTATCGATAGCCACCTCACCGGCAATTACCCGGCGATCTTCTATCAGATTATTCACATCTTTATAAAAAATGGTCAGGTCCATCTTTATATCATCCGTAAATTGCTGCTGCAATCCCATCTCATATTGAATGCTTCTCTCCGGTTCCAGATTGGCATTTCCAAAACTGGGAACTGCCGTGAAATTATAATCGATAAAGCGCGGATTGCGATAGATACTTCGCAGATTGGGATACTGGTAAAAAATGCCATAACTGAAACGAATGATTCCGCGTGAAGTGATAGGAAAGCTCAGACTGATTCGCGGCATGAGGCTGTGTTTCGGTTTTGATTTTTTAAGAAATTGGGGGTCACTCACTCCCAGATCCACTGTTCCAGCCAGATTTGGATTATAAAGAGCACGCGAGTAAAAATATTCATAACGCAACCCAATATTAAAAATAAATTCCTTGGCTAATTCCATTTTATCCAGAATATACACCGCCGCCTGGGCTGGTTGACGGTTGTAAGTTTGAAAATCTGTGAATTTAGGATTCCTTTCCGGATCAGGAATAATAAAATGCCCTGTGGTAGGACTGAGCTGTTCAAAAAGATAAGTGAATGACTCATAATCTAAGGTATGATAGGCATATTCTGATCCAATTTTTACCTCATGATTATCGAGCATTTGACTGACCAGATCGAATTTGGCCAGCAATGATCTATTTTCCTCTTCGGTGCGCGACAAATCCATGCCACCTGCCACGTAATCATCCGTGGGAGGAATAATCTGATTGACAATATCATTATCCACACTGGGTACATAACGCGGATCAAATTTATCTTCATACACGGAAGTAAGAGCATGATTCAGGTTTATCCCAAATTTCAATGTGTAGAAAGTTCTTTTACTCAGACTATGAGTGACACCAATGGAGTGACTATAATTTTGGCTGGTCGTTTTCGGACGTCCATCAGGAGTGAAACGGAATCTCCGGAAAGAATTATACCCCTGCGCACTTCGGTTGTAGTTATCTCCATAATCAAAAATCAAATCATAACTTATTTTAATCTGATCGGATGGCTTCCAGGTCAATTTACCGGTTAAATTGATGGTTTCTCTGGTAACCATGGGTACAATGGCTCTATCTCCATCCGCGCCCCGCCGTGATGGATCGGTTGAGATGACTATAGTATTATTAGGTCCTCCGCTAAATGAAAAACCAAAGGGATCCACGACCGGGCGATCAGCTTCTAAATAAAGCAAATCTTCTGGTTTATAAACCCGAATTCCGTACAGATAACCTTTGTCGTTTATATACACCCCGGAAGTAAAAAAAGTCAGCTTATTTCTGACCAGGGGTATCGGTCCGCTGAGCGTCCATTCCAGTCGCCGATTGTTAAAGGGATCAATCTCATCAATATTGAAAAAAATATCCTTGTGATTGCTCACATGATCACCGGTCCAGGCCCGTAGACTTCCATGATATTTATTCCCCCCGTCCTTGGTTACGAAATTGACCACCCCGCTCAGTGCATTGCCATATTCCGCACTAAATGTCCCCGCTGAAACGGAAACTTCTTCTACTGCATTGGTAGCCAATCCCACCCCTTGTGCATTTCCATACGGATTATTAATGGACAACCCATTTACCTGATAGGCAATCTCGTTGCTACGGCCGCCACGGATGTGCAGATTGCCTTCATTATCGGTAATAATTCCTGCCTGCAAGGCAATCACTTCACGGATTTGATCCACCGGCAGGGCATTAATCACGTCGGAAGTGACCGCTACCTGGGTATTTGTCAGATCTTGTCGCACCAAGGGATTTCGTTCGCCGTAGACTTCCACTGCTTCCCCTTCGATAACGGTTGGTTTGAGAGATCGATCGAGGCGAGTAGTGAAGTCTACATTTACCCGGACTTCCCTGACAACCACTCGTTGGTAACCAATATATTCGAATGACACAGTATAGAGACCGGGAGGAATGTTGAGAATAATGTAAGTACCATCCGCATCGGTAGCGGCTCCCAGGGGTGTCCCTTCGATAATGACATTCACTCCCGGGAGACCCTCACCCGTCTCTGCATCGGTTAAGCGGCCGGCAATTTTACCCGTCGTTCCGCCAAAAAGATAACTTATGGCTATCACCAGCCAAATGATATACAGTATTGATCTGGACATACCTGAAACCTCAAAATTGTTGTCAATCTTTCGCTCATTCGGCGAGAATTTTATTAAGTGAATTAACTTATCGTCAACTCTTAACAATCAAATGAACACCATGAGAGAATAATTTTTTTCAATAATCATCCACTGATTAAAAAAGAAGGAAATATAATGAGATGTAAATATCAAAACAGTAGTCCTGCACGATTTATTTCTACTACTGAGTGGCAAAATATAAAAAAAATAATTACAAATTGTCTACATTTATTTTGACTAAAAATGATACTAAATTTACCAAAATAATGAGTATTCAGAATAAAATCTGTTTTTTTAATCATAAATCTATCGGATTATCAGAAGTTACTCCTTGAGAATAAAATTGACTTTAGCATGGAATGATATTGTTTGATATGTTTCAATTATTGTTCAACTGAGTTACAGTTTTTTTTGGTTTTAAGAGGTACACTATCGATGATAAACTAATGACCGATCCAGTTTTTTTGCGATGCCATGATTACTTTTAATAATACATCCTTCATCAAACAAATCCAATATATTATTTCTCATATCCATTCGCAAGTATTCAACTATTTTTTAAAAACTTCCTGAATCAATTTTTCAAAAATAGAATGGAGACTAAAGGTGAGTATCCTTATTTATTTTTAATACGAAATGTAATAAATATCTTCGACTCCATCCCATCTGTCAAATTGGAGAAACTCTGGAAGAAAATTGTCGCGATTGCTTTTAATAAAAGTAAATCAAAAATGTTTTATTTTTTAAAAAAAAGTTGTGTATTTCGAAAATATGTTGCAGATTGAATTGCGAATAAACAGATGAGGATAATTTGTTTCAAACTCAACTGAGAAATTCATACCTGATTAGTCTTACATACGCTGTTTATCTACCAAAGCTACCTTCAAAAGTTAATTATAAAAAATGAAGAGTGAATTGCTTTTACATAATTAACAATAATCTCAGCTAATTTCGTATTAGAATTTGTAAAAATAAATGTAGACATTCTTATAAATAATTTTAAATTTTAATGTAAAAAATAATCTTAAAGGAGGTCACGTATGAACAAATGGTATGGTATGTTTTTAGTCGTGCTTCTATTATTCATTTTTCTTGATAGTTCAATATTCGCCCAACCACCGGCGAATGGAGAAAACGAATATCGTTTGGCGGCTGTTAACCGTCGAATTGCCGGGCCGGATACGATTACTTCTGATGCTGGTCGTGGAGTATGGGTTGCCCACGACCCCGATCTGGATAACGATGGAAAACCTGAAATTTTAATTACTGAATATACTAAGGGCGGACGAGTTCTCGCCTATGAAGTGGTCGATAATGATCGCATCGAATTCATCTGGTCTTCCAAAGTGCTGCATGACTCTCTGACCGGTGGTTATTCTTCACCTCGGATGGTCACTACTGGCGATTTTGATAACAATGGAATTCAGGAAATTATCTTTCCGGTAGGGTATTTTGCTAACGACAGTTTTGAGGTGAATAACCGGGGTATTTACTTTTATGAATGGACCGGAAATGACAATGATTTTGGCAGTGAACCTGCTTACAAACTCAGATATGAGGACATTGACCCAGCCTTTGCTACCATCAATTGCGGAATTATTGAAAACGGGATAACGGTGCGGGATATCGACGGAGATGGAAAGAGCGAATTACTTTTTCCACCACGGGTTTTCAATTTTAGTGTGGCTAAATTATATATCATGGAAATAACCTCTGGAACATTCGCGGGAGGCGATGCTGTGATTCAAATGGAATATGTGTATACCGATATGGTGTATGCTCTGCCGGGTGATGGCTATGTGCCGGTTGGACTCGATATAGGTGATGTCGACAATGATTCATTTCAAGAAATTATCGTTGCTGGCTGGAATAACATTGGTTCTGGTCAGGGAGTCGGCTTCATCCAGATTAATGGTCCAGACTCCTATACTCCGGGAAGCATTGTTCCACTTTCCAATTTCAGCGGCTGGGTGGTAAAGTCAAAACCGATCTTTACTACCGTAAACGGAAATCCGGTGATTTATCTTCATGGTTCTAATACAGGCGGAATTAAAAAAATGTGGGTCATGGAAGGAATCATATCCGATCAATTCGTCACGACGGCCAATATCTACCCGCTCTTCTCGAATCTGGGTTGGTGGAGTGCCTGGTGTTTGGGAGATCAGGACCACCCGACCAATGATCCCGGAGATGGCCTTGACCTCTATCTGTATAGTGGTGGAGGTCGATTTGTGGATATTGAGTATAATGGCACCGGCCTGGTTACCGACTCCAATAGCTACAGCATCAAGCAGGTTTTTGACCTGGGACAAATTTACACCAGTCTGGGAGGTCTATTCAACGATTTCTATTGCTACCCGGGTATGGATATTGACAATGATGGATTGAGAGATTTGATCACTTCTTACAAAGGTTGGGCGCAAGACTCTTTGGGTAATAATTCCTTAGCGAAAGACGGCTTTCACATTTTCATGTTCGAATGGGGTGATTCCCTCACTTCTATTTCACTGGATTCGGTATACACCGGTGTAAAGGCTAAACCACTCACCGTGATCATGCCCGATGATTATAAGCTGGAGCAAAACTATCCCAACCCGTTCAATCCAGTGACGAATATCTCCTTTACCCTGCCGTTAACAAAGACCATCAGTCTAAAAATCTATAATTCACTCGGACAGGAAATTCGCACCCTGATAAACAAACAGGAATATCTGGAAGGCAGTCATACTATTCAATGGGATGGTACGGATGATGAAGGAAATCCAGTAGCCAGCGGTGTATATGTGTACAAATTAATTTTCGGGAATTTCTCCCAATCAAAGAGAATGACACTGGTAAGGTAAAAGAAACGGTCTTCGTTATATAAAAAGCATCTGCAGGTCAAGGGAGCATAAAATTACCCTTTGACCTGCCTGCTTTGTGTACTTTTCCTGTAAGCCATTAAACTAAATTGTTAAGGAGGTATACAATGAGGAAAATGACACTATTTTTCCTTCTTTTCATTACCATTCTCGGATTTGCTCAGACCAATGAGTGGTTCTGCCAGTATGCTACATTCGATGATGATGTGAATGGTACAGGTTATCAAACGTCCAGTGTGGCCACGGTAGGTCCTAACTGTTTTGTTGCCTTAGTAATTTCCACTCCCAGTTCACTTACCGATTTATTTAATCCCTCATACAATTATCTGGTTGGCTATTGGAATGCCGACTCCGGCAATGGACGAGTCCCTTCTCCGATTAATGGGCAGCAAACCGTACCGCAGTATGCCACAAGTGGTCAATTTACTTCCTGGACCTATATTCTCGATCAGGTGGTCTTGAAAGGAGCCTGGCAATTGGCAGGTGAACCAAATGGGAGGGTCTATGTGGCGAATAATGATCCTGCCCATAATATTTTAGTATTCGAATTGACAGCCAGCGGAGTGACCTCTACCGAATATCGGATGGAAACTGGCATGGAGAATATTTACGGAATTGAGGTAGATACCAATGGTTATGTTTATGTAGTCGATTTTGAGGGAAGCAATAGCAAAACTGGTGAAGTGAAAGTATATGCTGGAATTGATGCACCCGGTACCACCTGGGGAATATTTGGGGCTCATAATGATCCACCAATAACCACCATCGATCTTCCTCCCGGAATTTATCAGGGTATCACCATTAACGGTGATGGTAGTGCCATTTTTATCAGTGCTACCAGCGAACGCCGAATCCTTAAATTTGTGGGTAGTCCTACTACTGGTTATACGCAGGATATCGGATTTAATTTTGTGTTGTCTCCAGATGATACTGTAGGCAGCGGTGGATCAGGAACTCCCAGTGTGTTAGGAATGGCTTTTATTCCCAATCCTCCATTGGTGTGTGTGGCGGTAGATACGTTCGTCTATATCGGCAACAGCGGTGGATATCCATACGGCAGGATGTATTTCTTCCACCCCGGAGCGGGTATTCCCTTCGACACCATTGACGTGGCGGCCTGGAATTATGCGCTGACTGGATCGTACAGTACAGGTTCAAACAATGGTCGCTGCGGTGGATTCACCTCTATCGTCGATGTGGATGTAGAGCCTACCGAACCTGCTGTTTACAGTCAGACTTTCTATGGCTGGGCGGTGGAAAAATGGGTTTTTGACGGCGATCTGGGCAGCGTGGTGAATATTCGAAAAATAAATAATCAGGTACCGCAGGCATTTGCTTTAAAACAAAACTATCCGAACCCGTTCAATCCGATCACGTCCATTGAATTCCAAATTGATCAGAATGAACAGGTTGTACTGGAAATTTTTAATGTGAGAGGTCAAAAAGTATCTACCCTGGTCAATCAAAAAATGCAGGCTGGAACATATCTGGTGAGTTTTGATGCCGGTTCGTTGCCAGCGGGAGTCTATTTCTATCGTTTGACCGCCGGTTCACTCAGTGACATTAAAAAGATGACGCTGGTAAAATAGATGATAGACGGTAAGGAGTTCTTCAGTTACATTTCAATTGAAGAACTCCTTACTTTATTATTTCCAACACTATTCATCTGAATAATTAAAGAAAGTCCATATTCGAAATCTGAGACATAGGATTTTGTCGCTGGCTAAAGACAATAGTCTTAAAGGGGGCATTGTGGTTTTTTCATCAGGGGTAAACCTGATGGCTTCATCAGTCAGGATCTTCCGATAAATATCTGGAGGGGCCATGCGAATAATCGTAAAAATTGCATTTTTATATTTTATTTTTCTATCACAGTTATCAGCTCAAAATACCAGTTGTTTTTACCATCCTTTTATCGATTTCCTCATCCAGCAAGTGGATACTTCTCGTATTTCGCAGCATATACTTAACTTAAGCGAAGCCAATGGATTTCGCAGTCGAGTAACTTTTACGCCCGGGAACAGTTGGGCGGCAGACTATATCAAAAACCAGCTGGAGAGTTATAACCGGCTAACCGAGGTAAAGTTTGACACCTTTCTCATTCCCAATGTTCCATTCCCCTTCGATACTATTCCTCTGATGAATGTCACCGCAACTTTAAATGGTAATCAACCCACTTCTCCATATTATATCATCGGCGGTCATTATGATGACTCAGCCAGCTTAGATCAGGGTATCGACTGGTCGACCGCCTGGCCCACTGTGCAGGCGCAGGGTGCCGATGATAACGCGACGGGTATAGCTATTTTATTGGAAATTGCTCGTATCCTGGCCGATCCCCAAAATCAATTTGACAACGATATTTCCATAAAATTCGTGGCTTTCGCTGCTGAGGAATCCAATCCGGGAATCAATAACCTTAATCATCGCGGAAGCTATCATTACGCTTCAACTGCTTTCAATCAGGGAGAACAAATTGCCGGTGTGTATATTATTGATATGGTCGGCTATACCGGCACTATGTATCACCATTTCAATATTGTCTCCAATCAATCATCAGTATCCCTTGGCGAAGCAATTTTGGAAGCTAATCCCTTATACCAGATTGATATTCATACCAATTCCTCACCTTTTACCTATGCCACCTATTCCGATCACGATCGGTTCTGGGTATATGGATATAAGGCTATTTTGCTCATCGAAAATGCCCCTCCCTGGAATGATAACCTCCCCTGGTATATAAAAAATCCCTATTATCACACCCGGGAAGATAAACCCGAGCATGTAAACATACCTCAGGTATCAAAAATTGCCCAATCCGTCCTGGCCACTATCGCCTGTCTTACCGCGCCTCATCTTTCAACAATTGCAACTTCAGAATCTGTAAATTTACCACAGCAGGTTATGTTATTCCCTAACTATCCCAATCCATTCAATGCGACCACCACAATCAGTTATCGTTTAGCAGTGGCCGATAAAATAGAAATTAGTGTCTACAATTTACAGGGTGAAAAAGTAGTTGAATTATATTATGGCTGGCAACCCGCAGGTGATTATAAGATAAACTGGGAAGCACAAAATGAAAATAATGAACCACTACCCAGCAGCATGTATTTCCTGCGATTAACAACAACCCGGCAAGTGGTCACTCAGAAAATGATTTTATTAAAATAAAAAGAGATAAATATATCATGAGGTTTCTGATGAAATACTGGATGTTCGTTATTCTCATTTATGTATCAGCTCTCTTTTCTCAAAGTGCTCCTGACGAATTAGTGAATGTCAAGGAATTCATTCCAGACATTGTCATCGATTTGAAATATAACACAGTAGATAACTTTCTTTCCCAAAAACTGTATACCACCGATGAATGTTATCTGGCCAGAAATGTCATAGATCGATTGGTCATGATACAGGATAGTTTGCGAAATATTCGCCTGCACGATGGAATCAATTATCCGCAGGGAATTGGTTTAAAAATCTGGGATGGTTATCGTCCTCGCTCGGTGCAATTTCTGATGTGGGAAATTTTACCCGATCCTACTTTTGTAGCCAATCCTTATTCCGGCTCCAGTCACAATCGGGGAGCGGCAGTGGATGTGACACTGGTGGATCTGGCCACCGGACAGGAATTGGAAATGCCGACCTATTTTGATGATTTCACCGCCGCAGCCAGTCATACCTATATGAATCTACCCTCCAATGTCATTGCCAATCGCACCCTGCTCAAAAATATGATGACCCAGTATGGAGGGCTTAGTTTATATACCGCCGAATGGTGGCATTATTCCTACTCGCCGGCCACCAGTTACCCTTTACTCGATTTTCAGTTGAAATGAGGTGAGTCATGAAGGCATATAAAATATTTTATTTAATATTTTGTATTTTGAGTTGGGTTTATGCGCAGGATGAGTTTTTAGTGAATACACATCTGGATTCAACCCAGCGCGAGCCGGCTATTGCTCGGGATCCAGCAGGGAATTATGTAGTGGTCTGGACGTCGGAAGTGCAGGTGGATAGTCATTCGCAGGGAGATATTTTTTTACAGTTTTTCAATTCACAAGATCAGAAAATCGGTTCAGAAATCCTGGTCAACACAACGACGGTGGGGGATCAGGAGAAACCAGCTGTGGCCATGAACTCTTCTGGTGATGCGGTAGTCGTTTGGGCTTCACAAACCAATTTTACAGACAGTTATGACATTTATGGTCAAATTTATCGTAACAATCAACCCTTTGGATCTAACTTTTTGATTAATAGCACCCTTCCTTATGCCCAAACTCGTCCGGCAGTAACCTGGAAAAATGACGGGGGTTTTATCGTGGTATGGGATTCCTGGATGCAGGATGGAAGCGATCGCGGCGTATTCTGTCGTTTATTTGATGGAAATGGGAATTCAACCAGCGGAGAAATTCAAGTGAACACCACTACCATCTATAGTCAGGCCCGACCGGCCATTGCGATGACCGCTGGAGGTGAATTTGTCGTGATCTGGGAATCCTGGAAACAGGATATTATTACCCATTCTGGTTACGGAATTTTTGGTCAACGCTTTGATAGCAACGGCACTAAAATGGGTGGTGAATTCCAGATCAATACTTATACCAACGATTATCAGTGGCTGGGAGATATTGAATCTTTTGATGATGGGTATTTCGTGGTGGTATGGTGCAGCTGGGAACAAGACGGAGATGATGGCGGCATCTATTTGCAGCGCTTTGATGCCCAGGCGAATAAAATTGGAGGAGAAGTAAGGGTAAACCGAAGCACCTTATATTATCAATGGCTACCAAAGTTGGTGCGTATTACCTCAGAAAATTTTGCTGTGATATGGTCTTCCTGGAAACAGGACGGCGATCGCGAAGGCATTTATGCCAGGATATATAACATTTATGGTCGAGAACTCACTTTTGAAACTCAACTCAACCTGACGACGGCCAGCTTCCAATGGGAACCAGTGGCTATTGGTGGTTCTAATGAGAAAGAAATTGTGGCGGTGTGGTCCAGCTGGGGTCAGTACGATCACGATTACGAGGTTATTGGCCGAAGATTCAATTTTGCTTCTGCTATTGGGTATATGAATCCCACTACTCTTACTCACCTCAGCGGTAGAACCACCAGTGAATTCATCGTTCATGTGTTTGACAGTTCAGCCGTGACCGGAGATACCTATGAAATTACTTTTACCACGCCCGACACTTTACCCGACTCGATGAAAATTGTCAATATCAACACTGCCCAAACTGTCGTACACCAATTTCCATTTAGCGGTGGGGAAGGATTGTTCTATCTGACTCCCACTTTTGAGGGAGTAGCTGTGGAAGTGCGTCCGGTTTTTACATTAGATGTGGATACTTCCAGATCTTTTTTCAGCAACCACACTGGTAGTAATTTCTCTTTTCTAATTTCTACCACCAATGACAATTTTAGGCGAATCGCACCGATCGATGTGGCTTTGATCTGGGGCAATACGGATACCTTACCCAATGGCCAATGGGCTAATCCGCTGGATACCGCCCTATCCATTGCCGGAACTTTCACGGTGAGCGTGCCGTTTCGCGCCTGGAATTTAAGTGATAATGAACCGTTGGATCTTTGGGTCATTGAAAGCGGAGCATATTACAATCAAAAGTGGGATCCATTTGAAACGATACGGATTCTCACTCCGCCTCCGTACAAGACCAAACTAGGTGACACCCACACCGTGATCCAACCACAGCTGCCTGCCGGTAATCGAATCCTACCAGGCATTGGCGACAGCATCCTGGTATTTGCGAAAAAACCGCTGACCGAACAGGATACCCTTCGATTCACAGCCGACCCGGCCTATATCATCAGTGGACTGGAAACCAGGACTAAAAATATGGTCTTCAAATTCGAATTAGAAAATAATTATCCTAATCCCTTTAATCCAACCACAACCATTGCCTTTAGCTTAGCCAACAGCGGAAAAATTAAGTTGATGGTCTACAATCTACTCGGGCAAAAAGTAGCCACGCTGTGGGATGGATATTGCCAGCAAGGGCGGCATCGCCTACTGTTCGATGCCTCGGGATTGGCGTCCGGAATTTATTTCTATTCCCTACTGCAGGATAATTATAGCATTACCCGAAAGATGATAATCCTGAAGTAAAAGATAATAACTATATTAAAAACCAGTAATGAGAAAGTGAGAAAATCAAACTTAAAAATTTTTCGAGTTCCACCCTTAATTGAGCATTGACCTTTAAATTTTACGAATCACCCTTAAACAGGAGAATGAAATGAATAAAATTTTAAACGAGATTGTGGTCCATATGGAGTTCTTAGGGTATCAGATAGAGCCTCGAGATGAAAATACAATATTAGCGAAACATACCGTCCATGGAAACACTCATGTTAAAGTTTACCTTGAAGGTATATTAGTTCAACAACTCTTCCGACTCACCGATAAAGCAAAGAGTAAACGACTTGAGTTTCTTGAAGCAATTAATAGACTTAATTCCACAGCTAATGTGGCAACTTTTGTTTCCGGTAGTGATGATGATGTACTCAGAATTGATGGATTGTTCCTGGGAGAATATAGCAAACAAAAGTTTGGACTTTTTTTAGAAAAGTATAATTTTGATACGAACCAATATCTCCTCAGTCACGAGGATGTACGGTCTTTTCTTGCTTAGATTCTGATTTGAGCAACGATACGAACCGAATGTTCTTATAGGAATTTTTCATCAACTGTGTGTTTGAATGAAACGGAAACAATTCAAACCACATTTTTACCCTTCTTACATTTTGACTTTTCAATAGGTTTTTAGATTATTGAACTTTTGACATCCTTTAATCCAGTAGATCATGTAATCATGTCTGATACGCTTTTTAAGTATCCGGAGAACCACAAAAATAAAAAATAATAACTTTATTTTCTCTGAACCCTTATAATTAGTTCATTTTATCCAGTCAAACACCTGATAGCGGCTTAAATCGGGAAGATATTCACGCGGGCGCTTCCTTTCCAGATCATAAATCACCCGTCCCAAATTTGCTAAAAAAGGAAATCCAATCTCATCATACTCGTAGGTATCATCATTATAAATTTGATTTTCATTCACCTGAATAATCGCCGTTAATAAAAACTCAATACGATTCTCAAAGTCGACAATATAAGCATCGTCCAGGAGATATCCATACGATTGACCGCACTTATTGAAGCATCGGATGTGAGAAGGTATCCTTTTTTTGGAATCACCGAACATAAAGAGTTTCACATAGCCGTCATAATAAATGTTGGTATCCTGATAAGCTTTTATTTCACTCTCCCGAGGCAGCATACCCATATATTTGTAAAGAAAGTGGTAGTCATCTTCGGTCAAATTAAATCGTTGACTGTCTGGAATAGCTTCTGGAAAAAAAATTGCTTTCAGGTAAGCCTGCAAATCAGGAATGGAAACAAAATTCGAGTGACTGAAATCCATCGGCTGCGGAATAAACTCGTTATTTCGATAGTATCCCTTACCCTGCCGAATCTCTGGCATATCAAGCTGGTAGATATGTGAACTGATAACTAATGGCTGCTGGTAAATAATTTCATGTCCCCGATAAAAAGTAATGGGATTGGTAGCCCTATTTTCGTCAGGAGAAAGTAATTTCTCCAGCCTGCGAATGAGGTAGGTATGCTGGTAACCTTTTTCTTTTAACGTCTGATTGATGTAGTCCTGCCCCAAAAATTCGTAGAGCCGGTTATAGGCATCATTATCACTTACCAGAAAAATTTTTTTAATATAGTGAGCGATAGTAGGAAGACCATCCACTGCACTCGTATCGGTTTCCACCCGATCCTGTCTTGAATAGGCGCTGTCGATTTTCAAAGGCGTATATTTATCCAATCCTGCAATTTTCAGATTATTTAATTTTTCTAAAGCCAGTAAAGCGGCTGGCAATTTTACGGTACTGGCCGGATAAATGTATACGTCTTCATTCACCCGATACGAATAAGTAGTGAAGCGTGGAAAATTATTCTGATCGCGATCAATCTGAGTATAGAGTATCTGTAAACGGAACTTAGTGGGATCATCAAGAACTTTTTGAAAAAGTTCAGGATGGTGATGGAGAATCTGGTAAATGAAATTGTCTTTTTCTGAAGAAGAACAAGAAAATTGAATTGATAGAACTACCAATAAAAGGTAGAAAAGCATCTGCTTCATAATTATCCTCATCATATCTTGATTTCATTCCAGAGAAGGAGATCCCTTCTTTGAAAAAAGAGTTGAGTTATATTTTCACGACCTGCTAAAAACTGATATCTATTCTCATCGCAAAACAGATAATTTTCGAGAAATCGACTGGCTTCCTACCCACAATCGATAGATATAGATACCACTGGGGACGGTCATGCCTTCACGGTTGTTACCATCCCATTTTATCTTATAAGTACCTGCTTCTAATTGGGCATCCAGTAAAGTTATAATCTCCCGTCCCAGGATATCATAGATAGTCAATCTTACAGGAAGAGTGGCAGGTGTGCGAATTGAAATAGGAATAATTGTCATGGAATTAAATGGATTTGGATAATTCTGTGCTAATTCATACTCCGCTGGAAAGGCTGGTTCATTTGACGGTAAGGAATTGACAGGTGCATCAAAGAATTGGACAATTCTATGCATCACACTATCACGTGCCGATTCCGGATAAAGGGTCTCAAAGGGAATGGCAAGATAAACTAATTTGCCAGGGATAGTCCCGGCTCCAAACGTCCCCTCGTAGGCAATGCCCGATCCACCATAGGTAAGCGGATTGAATCCATAATAAATCATGCATTGCACTGATCCGTATAATGGTTTAATTCCATCCGGATAATCCACATTATATGTTCCATGAGTACCATTATCAAAATTCACATTCAACAGGCTATCAAATATTCCGGGAGAGACGCCAGAAATTGTATAAGTATTCACATCATCCATCACATATTGCGCTTTAAAAAACTGTTGATAAAATATTTGATCGGATGGCGTCCCGCGTTCGACTAAATCATAGCCAATCTCTGATCCGGAGATAAATAATTTACCTCCGTTTACCAGAAATTCTGCGATTCGTTGTTGTTCACTCGTGCTGAAACTCTCATCGGCAGTGCCTTCTTCACCTGAAATCCAGATAACGATCTGATAATCCAGCAGAGATATATTTTGATCGATGATACATTCATTACAGCAAGAATCAAAGGCGCGACCAGCCTTCACTAAAGAAGGAGCGAAGCGTTTGATAAAATCGAAGGTATTCACCGTTCCGCTGACCCGGTCAAATCCATTGACGATCAGTACATCTGGTCGATCAGCTTGTGGTTTAACCGCCAGTACTTCTGTGAGCGAACTCTCCCCATTTCCATTCACAGCCGAAAGTTTGAAGTAATAGACGGAATCGGGAGAAAGTCCATTTAAAATTATCTGGGCACTCGGGTAAGTGGTACCCTGATCAAAATTGGTACCGTCCTGGCTTTTATACAGACGGTAACCCGTGGCCCCCGCCGCAGGATTAACACTCACCAGCACTCCTCCGCTCCCCTGATTACGCACCAAAAAATTAACCGGCTTAAGCGGCGGAGTAGTAGAGCCAAACGCATTGGCAATGGCGGCCTGCAATTCCTGCCGCTGTCCATCGTAACTTAAAGCCCAGATAGCAATTCCTTTCAGATTCTCCTGATTCACTAAATTAAATTTTAGTGCCAGACTGAGACTATCATCATACCATCCCTGATGCCATTGACCGCTGCTGTTGTACATGTAATAGGGAGTTTGCGATTCTCCATCCCATAAACGGCCGTAGACCAGAGCATTCGTATAAGCGGTGCTGTAATATAGCGAGTTTCCTGCACCGATGGTGGCTGCTCCCAGTGCATTACTGGTGGTTTGCCATTCAAAACCATAGAATGGGACGCTCAGTATTAATTTGCCGAAATTAAGCATCGTTTTATTCAAATAATCATTCACTGTCCAGCTCACACAATATGTCCCCCAGGTAGGTCCACCCGTGAGTGGAGCCACCGGTCCGGCAGTGGGTGAGGTACTCCAGTGATAATCATATCCCTGCATAATCAGACCATCTGTAGCCTGCGCCAGACTGAAATAATCGAATGCACTGCTCCAATCTACCGCGGGAGTGAAAATGGTGACATACGAACCGGGAATAGCATTATGAAAAGCGCCGGTTAAATCGGTCATAAAAGTAGTCAAATTCTGCCGCTGAGTTCCGGGAACGCCCTCAAAATCGATGGTGACACCATCCGCATTGGCATTTTGCACTTCATTCACCAAATTAGTAATCAGATTGGCACGACGGGATGGATCGCCTAACAAAGAACCGATCTGAGTTGAGTTAAATAAAATTACGGTGAGTACGACTCTTACCCCCTGGCTATGAGCTTGATTAATCAGACCAGCGGCTGGCCAATCATGTAAATTGGTGATATTTCCAAACTCGTTAATATCCACCCCAAAATAAGCGATTGTTGTCAGCAAATTATAATTCAGATAGGGATAATTCGCATAGGTCCAATACGGCAAATATCCAAAGACTTCACGGGTCGGTGCTGCTTCTCGTGGGATCAAATTCATGGGCCGTCCGAAAAATTCAGGCACCTGCTCAGGAGGCGGAAGTTGCTGGTGATATTGCCACTCCAGCTGATGAATACTTTGTGGATTTGATAATTGGGCATCTTTGTGATTGGGAGTTTGAGCGAAAACTAAAAAGGCCATAAAAAACAGGCCATAAAAGATAACTATCTTCATTTTCTGTTTCATTTGGAGAACCTTTTTAATGAGTCAATACTTATCTCATCAAGATAATTTTAAAAGTCTTCTGATAGGATTGAGGAGAGGATTTCCCCCGAGCTGAGAATTTGGCCAGATAAATTCCACTGCCTACCTGCTGATGATCAGCATTTTTTCCATCCCAGCCGACGGTATGCTTTCCACTTTCAACATCGCCCTGAATCAGAGTTCGGATGTGTTGACCTAAAGCGTTATAAATGGCCAATTCAATCTCTGACTGGATAGGCAGGATAAAAGTAAAATGAGTATGGGGATTGAAAGGGTTGGGATAATTGGGCAAAAATTCAAAGGTCGTCATCAAATTATTTTGATTCTCTGAAATATGGCTGACATCATAAAAATAATTTAAAACTCTCTGCACAAATTCACTTCTGAGCGTTGCCTCCGTTATGGTTTCGAAAGGAAAAGTACAATAGACCAGCATCCCTTCTGTCGAGCTGCCACCAAACACACCACGATATTGAATAGCGGCCAGGCTATGAGTCCCATACTCAAAACAAGGAATTGCTTCAGGATCGTAGGGGAAAATAACATCCACTGAATCAACTACGTAAGGACTTTGACCAAAGGGCACTGTCAGGCCTTGAAAAATTGTGCTATCCAAACCATTGACAATAAAACCATTTTCTTCCTTTCCCGCATAATCTACCTTCAAATATTCATGCAGGAATAGATCGTCCTCAATGGTGGCATACGGATTGGCATTCATATCGAGATCACTTGCTATTTCCGATCCACTCACGAACAAATGACCTCCATTCTGCAGATACTGCTTAATTAACTCCTGTTCGACCAGACTGAAGGCTTCATTATCCACTGATTCATCGCCCAGGATCCAGAAAACCGCGTGATAATCGCTTAAATTTACCGTACTATCTACAACGGCTTCATTGGGCACGGTATCAAAACTAAAGTGATTATCTTTTAGGGCTGTTCCGTAAATAAAACTAAAATAGTGGTTTGGTTGTGACCAGCTTCCGTTAGTACGATCAAATCCATCCACAATCAGCACCCGATCCTGAAAAACCGTTCCATTGCTCATCCCATATATGTCAGAAGGAAGGCTTTCATTCGGTAGGGGAGCATTATCCACTGCTGTTAATTTGAAATAAACGGCAGTATTGAGAACCTGTCGGAGAACGGTATCGGTTACCGCCGGTGTCAGGACAGTTTCATTTCTAAACAGAGTCCAGACAGTATTATCAAAACTAAAATAGAGTCGATAACCGGCTAAATCTAAATCAGTATTGGGATACCAGGCCAGTCGCATATCTGTATCGGTACCTTTGATATATTTAAAAACGGGTTGAGCCGGCGGAGTAATGTCAGACGCTACCACTCGCACAGTGACATACGCTGTATCCGCATTCTGACGAGTGTCTTCAGTGAATACCATTACTACGTAGTCACCTTCTGGCAGCCCACGAGTATCCCAGTAATTATCCGATCCAACATTGTTGGTCACTTGATAAACATGACTGGAGGTACTGGAAAGTAGTCGAAAATAGACAATATCCACATATGAATTAGAGGGTTTGTTGTTAAACTGAAAGCGCCATCCTCCATTGGGTGGAATATACACGACACTATCACTATCAGCGGATAAAATCTTATACCCAATTTTATAGGTGCCATTATTTAATACTGAAGACGAAGAGCCCGGTGGGCCATTTTGTTCATCCACTTTCACTACAATATCAACCAGACCGCTTACCTGACCACCTTGAAATTCATTCTGGGTATTGTTCTGATAAAAACGAACATATCGAATAATAGGTGGCCAGGTATCTATTAAGGGAGTAAGACTATTATAAGTTAACATACTGTTTACTTCACTACCTGAATATCCGTTAGTCAGATGGACATGCCCTTGACCGGATAGAATAGTTCCCAGGATGGTTTGACTGGCAAAGACCGAATCACCTATTGATAGGGAGGCATTGGGCATGATATGTACGTATGCTTTATCCTGTACTCTCACATAGGCGTCACTGCCCACGCTGGACAGAGAAGTGATGATACCGTCCTGCACAGGATATACTGGAGAACCATCGGCTTTGGGAATATCAGTCCCATTATGAAAATGAGCCGGTGTAGTGGTACTGCGATATTCGCAAAACGTACCGGTGATTAATTGACTTTGATTAAACGGTTGTACCGGCCAAGGAAAATTTTGCCCAATCAATCCTGAACTCTTCATTAGAATCAATGTCAAAACCATTACAGGAATGCCGACACGATATTTCATCATATAACTTCTATATTCTGTCTTCATGTTCTATCCTAAAAAATCATTCCATACCATCAGTATTCAACATATTTTGTATTTTATATTTTGCATTTTGTATTTTGCATTTTGCATTTTGTATTATCTATTTTAGTCGAAATATTTGGTACGAATTCCCCAAACCTACTAGCAACGACTCGGTTATTCCCCCAAAACATAAGCCAGGCTTCAATGCTTTTTGACCGGTATATTCGATTCTTTGTAATGATTGTCCTTTCAGATTAAAAAGCACTACATGAGGATTTAAGCTGACGAATTGATCATTTTCCCAGGAAATTCCGGCAATCAAAACAGCGGTAATTCCATTTTGGCCTGACACCGCACCATCGATAAAAATTCCATTCTGGCGCGATATTTTTTGTCTCCACAATGATTCTCCCTGTTCAGCATCAACCAATTGAAGCTGATTGTTTTCGGCCAACAGCACATAACGAGAGTCGGGTGAAAACCGGGCATGCTTAAAAAGAAGATCGGTGGTAAATATAATTTGACCTTCTGAATTAAAAATCACTGTCTTTTTAATCAAGCGGCCATTTGTGAATATAGTAAAACTATTGGCGACAATAAGCTGGCCATCAGGGGAGATAGCGACTTCATTGCTATTGAAATCTGGTAAGGCTTTTCTCCAGATTTCCATCCCCTGTCCTGTGAAGAAAAAAAGATGCGGTTCGGCGTTGGGATTCACGGCATCTGACCCGGCGGGTGATCCTCCCCGCTTTCCTGCGATGACCGCTACCCTTGAGCCGCCTTCATTCACATCCATATCCAAAATTTTCTCTAAATCATATTCGACATCCGTGAAAAGCATAATCTGTGTGACTAAATTCCCGTTTTGATCATAGAACCATAATTGCCCAATGTCACTTTCACCCACAATGACCGAACCATTAGCACCAATCACCGAGATAGAAGGAATAACTCGATCGAAAAAGACTTTTCGGTTAATATGATACAATTCCCTGGAAGGATCGGAGATCGAAATGACCGATATCGTAAGGTCGCGGTCAATCGGTTCAACCGAATCTCTTGGATTCAAGGTAACAAGAGCAGCAAACTGTCCATTTTTCGAAAAAACTGTTTTCAAATAGTGAGGTGGCAAGGGAATAGTTTGAGAACCACCTTCCTGATATAAAATAATTTCCCTGCTGGTGATCGCTATCTGCTTCTCAGGGAAAACATACCATTGAGTTACCTCTGCAGGCACATTGATCTGGCGTTCAAGTTCTAACCAACCAGATTCTTTTGTGGATTCCTGCGCGAATAAGAAAGAGCATGAAATCAGTAGGATCGAAACAAACGCGTCGAATAATTTTGATAATCTCATGAATATCCTGATCGTTATTTTTCAATTATCATTTACTCTGAAAACCTCTGAAAATTCTTCCTGGAATGCAAACAAAAAAAATATAACCGCGCAACCGGATTTGGAATAGGGTTATCATCGGTTGTAAAAATCACCCTTTTACTTATCTCAGTAAAGTAAAAAAGGTTAAGGCCAGTAGGGCTGCGGCCGTCCCATCCAGCGTAGGTTCGTTTGTAGAATAATCGGCCAGATCATCATGATAGACTGCTTCTCCCTGAAAAATGGCAAATTCATCGGGTTTTGATAAATATAAGCCTTTTAAATTTCCAAATATGCTGAGATAGACAGGTCCATCTACTAAACCACCGGTAATTTGTCGACCGGTAAGCGCATAGGTGCTGGCATGCGGAAATTGAGGAAATTCTCCTCCGGCAGGAAGTCCAACCAACATTGAAGTTCCCCAGGGATTTCTCCCCCATAACCAATCACGCTGTTCCCTCATGAAAAAATCATATTTTTTATCTCCACTCATTTGCTGATATAAATAACATTGGGAAATTAGTGCGACAACCAAATTGTTGGAGCACCAGATAAAGGGCACACCGCAATGAAAGGGATTTTTTTGGGCTTTATAATAACTTTTCTCGATTCCTTCTCGATAGTAGGCGGCAAGAATTTTTTTAAAGTTTTCTGGCGCCTGAGAGTGCAATGAATAATGTCCCGCATTGAGGAACGGATAATATCTATAATGTTCAGCAGAATCACAGCCCATCCAGGTATAAGCACCGATCAATTGTGAGTATGTCATCGCATCCTTTAAATAATTCTCATCCGCTGTCACTCGATATAATTCAGCTGCTCCCCATTCCATATCATCTGCCCAGCTGTCTTCTCCATAGCGGTAGGGTGCTCCATAACTATTGCCTTGCTGAACTCCTTCATTATTTTTACCCAGTTCATAGACTTCTCTGGCGGCTTGTAGACATTTTATAGAATATGCGGTATCATGTAACACTTCTTTCCAGATCTCGCTGGCCATGGCCATAGCCGCAGCGTAACGACCAGTCAGATTGGCTAATCCGTTGGAGTTGCTTTTATATTTGCCCAAACCTTGCGGTTTACCGTCCGCAAAATATACTACCCGATAACGACCTTTACCCCAACCGTAATCAGAAGAATCTCGAAAGGGATATTTCCAACCAACATGATCACGGTCATCTCCTACCTGATGATACAAATGCGTTGGTTGAGGATGGAGTTTATGCAACCAATCTAATCCCCAGCGCGCCTCATCTAAAATATCTGGTATGTCATTGGGGAAAGGTTGCCCCAGTTGATTGACATGATCATTGAATATCTTTGGATTTAGTCGATACGCCAATAAAAGTGAGGCAGTAGCATAAGAACTGGTCAATAAATATTTCAGATCATCTCCGGCATCATGCCAACCACCACTCACATCAATGAAGGTGCTGTCGGGAAAGGCTGAATACATACAGCGTCCGTCAAGCTGGTGACATACTTCATCCCAAAAAGGATTGTATCCACAGCGCTGTTGGCGAAGATAATTCAATAAAGAATCCATCACTTCCACATAAATACAATCACCCATCGTAAAGACAGGCGAACTCACTTTACCAGCTTTAAGGTAGTATCGCCCCTCAGCCGTGAGGTGGGTAAAATCACATTCGTAAAAATATTTAAAACCAGCCCAGCTGCCGGATATTTTACGAGGATAGGTTGAAAAAACTTTCTTATTCGATTGCACTTCGATCACATCCACTGGTTGACGAAATTCTTTCATGGAAAAAAGTATGGCAACTTTTGGCTCAGCAGTCAAATAGCCTAATTGATTAATGCGGAGATATACTTCTTTAGCCGGATTGCCTCCGCTGGCATCAGACCGGGTGATTCCTGTTAGGAGTATTAAACAAAATAAATTTGACCATAGTTGTTTACGCATCACAATTTTTTTCATTCAATTTAATAATTGATCATGAATTTTATAATCTCATTTGCCAAAATCTAATTACAATGTAAATTTTCCGAGGTAGGTAGTCAACTTAAAAGCGGAGATTTTAAATAACGTAGTAATCCGATCATGTTTTTCTAAAATCATATTCGCCTCTTTTTAAAAAATGAATAGAGTAATAAAAAATTTTGAAACATCGTACACTGTTTTAAACTTTATTCAAAAATAATTTTTTATTAAGGAGCAGTTATGAATAAGTCGGTTATCAAGAAACTTAAAGATATAGTAGGTGCCGAGCGCGTATTAACTTCCACGGAGGATCGTTTAACTTATTCATATGATGGCACACAGCTTCTATCGCAAACACCGGAAGCGATTGTAATTCCCCGGCAGGTAACCGAGATATCAGAAATAGTGAAATTGGCCAATCAGGAAAAATTTTATATCGTTCCACGCGGTTCCGGCACCGGCCTTAGCGGTGGATCTATTCCGGTTCAAAATTCAATTGTTCTTCTCATGAATCAATGGAATCAAATTCTAGAGGTAGATGCGGATAATTTAACCGCCTGGGTTCAACCAGGGGTGATTACCGGACAGTTTCATGAATTTGTTGAAAAAAGAGGTTTATTTTATCCTCCCGATCCCAGCAGCATGACCATTTGTACCATAGGCGGGAATGTGGCAGAAAATGCTGGAGGCTTACGTGGTCTAAAATACGGAGTCACTAAAAATTATGTGATGGGTCTGGAAGTGGTACTGCCTACCGGCGAGATTGCTCATTTTGGTGGAAAAAATGTAAAAGATGTGGCCGGGTATAATCTAAAAGAACTTTTTGTTGGTTCGGAAGGAACACTGGGAATTTTCAGTAAAATATTATTAAAACTCATTCCCAAACCTCAGTCCTACAAGACCATGCTGGCCTTATTTAATTCCATTCAGCAGGCGGCAGAGAGCGTGTCAGACATTATTGCTGCTCACATAATTCCTACCACTCTAGAATTTTTAGATCAGCTCACTATTCGCAGTGTTGAAGGATATGCTCACATAGGATTACCGACAAATGTAGAAGCGCTCTTATTGATTGAAGTCGATGGACATCCGGTTCAGGTGGAAGAGGAGAGCCAGAAAATTATGGAAATTTGCCGTCGCCGTAATGCGATTAGTTTCCAGATTGCTCATAACGATGAAGAAGCTTTAAAACTGAAAACGGCCCGTCGTTCCGCATTTTCAGCACTGGCCAGGATCAAACCGACCACTATTTTAGAGGACGCCACCGTCCCCCGCAGCCAATTAGCCCCTATGGTAATGAAAATTCAGGAGATCGCGAAAAAATATCAGGTGCAGATCGCTAATTTCGGACATGCAGGTGACGGGAACCTTCACCCTACTGGCTTAACGGATGAACGAAATGCTGAAGAAATCCAACGAGTGGAAGCGGCTTTCCGGGAAATTTTTCAAACGACTATTGAATTGGGCGGTACCATTACAGGCGAACATGGCGTTGGATTGGCTAAGAAAGAATTCCTCAAACAGTGGTTTGATATCGGTTCTATGAAGGTGATGCGCACCTTAAAAGAAATGCTTGATCCAAATGGAATTTTAAATCCAGGGAAAATTTTTGATTGTACTCCCAAATGCGAAAATCTGATGGCAGAATCTTCTGCGAAAATAACGAGCTGAATAGACTATTTAAAAAGAACAATTTACTGATCAAAATATGAATTTTGAGAAAAGTACAGATAAAGACCTAAAACCAACCGGACATTTTTTCAATGTGGAAATTCCGGATGATGATATCCTCACGCAGTGTATGCACTGTGGATTATGTTTGCCTGTCTGCCCCACCTATAATCTTACCGGAATTGAACGCTCTTCTCCACGAGGCCGCATCCGCTTGATTAAAGAATACGCCGCCGGTCGACTGTCATTATCTAAAACTTTTATTGATGAAATGTATTTTTGCCTGGATTGTCAGGCCTGTGTTTCCGTGTGCCCGGCCGGTGTGAAATATGGGCAGCTGGTAGAAGCAGCCAGAGCCCAAATCTATTCCTCCAAGAAAGAAGCTGGTTTCTGGATTAAAAAATTCTTCTTCCGCAGTGTCTTCACCTCATTTAAAAGATTAAAACTTTTAGCCCGACTTATTCGGTTTTATCAAAAACGGCTGGAGCCTTTCTTCACTAAAATTGGTTTATTTCGAATTATTCCGAAACAGCTGGTAAGAATGCAAGAATTAGCCCCCCGGATTTCTGAATATTTTTTTGACGAAACCGTTCCGGAAAAAATCGCGTCCGAAAGCAAACCCTCCTATCGGGTTGGAATGCTTTCGGGATGTTTGATGAATATTATGTTTGCCGAAATCAATCAGGATACGATTGAAGTCCTGCAATACAACGACTGCGAAATTATTACTCCTAAAAATCAAGTATGTTGTGGTTCATTAGCCGCTCATAACGGTGATTTTGAAATTGCGAAAAAATTAGCCCGTCAGAATATAGATACTTTTGATGCCCTGCATCTGGATGCCATTGTCATTAATTCAGCCGGATGTAGCGCTTTCATGAAGGAGTACGCTCAGCTTTTTCTTTCAGATAAAGAATATTATCAAAAAGCAGCCAGGATTTCTGCCATCACCAAAGATGTGAATGAATTTTTAATGGACATTAATTTTAAAAAACCAGCTAAACCGCTCCCCTGTAAAGTAACCTACCATGATGCGTGCCATTTGTTACATACCCAGAAAATCAGTCAACCACCGCGTGAACTGATCCGAAGTATTCCGGGAGTAGAATATGTAGAATTAGAGGAAGCCAGCTGGTGTTGTGGAAGCGCCGGCATTTATAATTTAACTCGATACGAAGATTCGATGAAAATTCTGGAGCGCAAGATAAAGAATATCCTGAAAACTGAAGCGGATATTTTGCTCACCGCTAATCCAGGCTGCATGGGACAGATCGCTTATGGGCTTAAAAAAGTAAATGCAAAAATGCAGGTGATGCATCCGATTACTCTGCTGAATCAAGCATATAAAAACAGTAATACAGAAAATAAATACCACAAAGAGGATAATACTTAAAAATCTAGCGAAAGTTATTCATTGATAGAATGCAGATGATGCCTTAGTCTTTCCGCTAAATTGTTGCCCGCCTCCCTATTTGATTCGGAAATGGCACCAAAAAGCCACTTGTCGAATTGTTTGACCACCATATATCCCGTATATTGATGAAATGAATAAAAACCATCTTCTAAAAGTTCTATCTGAACATCTTTGAATTGATTCTGTGCTCGCAGTAGATAGCTCAGATATTTTTTACTCCAATCAGCATTTTGGCAGTTCATGACAAAACCTTTGATGACAATCCCATCTATCTCATATTGAGCTTCAAAGCCGCCAGGTAAAGAATCCAGTCCAAGGAAACCGGTGGCAATATACTTCAGGGTATGAGGGAGCTGATTTTCAGGAACCAGCCATCGAAACTCTGATAAGCGTTCACCAGCCGGAATTTTTTGAGAAATGGTAGAGGCAAACTGCTTCAAGATATGAATTGAGTTCTCGCTGAAATTACTGCGTATTTCCACTTCATAGCGATTCTGCCAAAAGCGTATTTCCTGTGAGGAAAGGATGGCTTCAACGCCTATCTGATCATATTCATAATCGGGGTGGATCATGGAAGAATAAACCCCAAAGGCATTCAGACTTATCCCCATATCATAAATATCCACAGATATCTCTTGAGAAGGATCATCGATATTGTGATAAAAGGCGTTGAGGAGTTTCACAAATCCATATGAAAAATACAGCTCACAATTTCCATCAATATATTCATAGAGATTTTCTTTGGTATAAAAACGAGGGGTTTCTGTAAAATGCCACCCTTTGATTTCGGGAAGCATACCTCCCGGAGTTAGCCATTCTTCCGGTGTCCTAAAACCAAATGAAAATAAAATGATGATAAGATAAATAGTGAGTGATCGCATGATATGCTTAGACAATTGTCGCTGCGAAAAGTTCTTTTGCCCGTTGAACGCGTTCGGGAATATTTAGAGAATACTTACATTTTACCAGACAAGCACTACAATCATTACAGGTACTTGCTGGAAATTTTCTTGATATTTCCGAAAAGGTCTGAAGTGCCAGATCGAAATTCCGATAACCATCGGCATACATCAGACATCTATTAATATCTTGAATGGGGATACCCTGTGGACATTTATTTCGGCAAGAGCCGCACATCCGACAGATTTCTGTATGGTATACATCGGCATAGCGCTGTAAAATCCTTTCATCATTAAAGCTATAGGCTGATTTCATCGCCGCAAAGTTCTCATCCACCTGGGCAAAGGAAGTCATGCTGGGAATGGTAGTAGCAATATGAGGATTTTTTAGCACCCATCGCAAGGCCGCTTGATGGGGACTCCATTCTCCTCGATCTTTTCCCTGATAGCCTCCGGCCTGAGTTTTCATGGCCACAATTCCAATCCCCGCCTCTCCCGCTTTTTTAATCGCTTCACCAATTGCAGGATCCGAACTGAAATTATATGCCACTAAAACCATATCATAAAATTTTGCCTCGATGGCGGCCAGCAAACATTCAGCCTGATTGTCATGAGTAGAAAATCCAACAAATCGCACCATTCCTTTCTTTCTCATTTTATCCAGCGCATTCATATAATCTTGATTTAACACCTGATTCTTATTATTTAATCCATGAAGCTGAATAACATCAATAACATCCGTCTGAAGCTTTTTCAGACTATTCGCGACGGATTCCATCATCGTCTCTTCTGTTCCCAGCTTGGTTTTGGTCGCGATATAAGTCTCCTTCCGTCGGGTCTTCAATACGCTACCAACCATGATTTCATTATTCCCTCTCATATAACTGGAAGCGGTATCAATATAATTGATACCCAGATCCAGCGCGTGATGAATGACAGTCGGATCGGAGGTGATCATTGCTCCGAAACCAACGGTGGATACTTTCAGGCCAGTCTTCCCCAGAGAACGATACTGTATTTTTACCTGAGCAGCATCATCCCCTAATTTTGCCATACTCCTGCTTTTGAATGGTATGAGAGAAGCCAAGCCCCCCAACAATGTGGTTTGAACAAAATCTCTTCTATTCATTTTTTTGAAACCGTTCATGGGATTCTCCTTTTTATTGATCCAGCCTCTGATCAGGAATTATGTACAGTTTAATATCTCTCCGTTTACTATTTAATTTTCCCTTCCAGGAATTAATATGCAAAATACTCAATTTTCACTTTTTAATCAATAATCTGGTTTTTTTGTCACATTTTTTAATCATCGCTTAGAATATGGTCCTCATCTTACTGTTGGATAAGATTGTAGATAAAATATCCATAAACTCGAATATGAATTATCGAAAGTATTTTTGTAGAAAGCGTCAATTATTTATCATAAGCAAAAAAGCCATCGGGGTCGATGGCTTTCATGTTTCACTTTGGTAGTGAATAGGAGTAATAACTGATATTCCGAAAATCTTTAAAATTTTAAATTTCCGAAATCACTAATTTTTTTAAGGTCAAAGCGAGGGACATCTCCAGATATTTTTGTCTAACTTCGCTGATTAATTTTTCTGTTCTTTCTTTTTTGTGGATGCTTTAACTGATATACCCGGTGTATTATTGGCGTTAAATACCACTTCCCATTTATCAACTTTAATTCGTATTCTATTGGCATCTGGAATTAGAGTTGCCTGATCAGCAACTACTTCAGGAGAATCTTTCGACACATTTGAATTCGTAACCTGCATAACATATAAAAATTGATTTTTTAGAGCAGATTGATTGGGTGACACTTCCATGAGATTACTATCCAGAGTTTGATTCACCCGGATTGGCAAGAGCCTTTTTATCCAGAGCGCACTGGAACCATTTTGAATAATTGTTAAAGAACTGTCAATAGATTGTGGAGCAGCAGAAGGATGGATTACCCAACTCTTTTTAAAGCCAGCCTGTCTTGTTTCCACCTGGTCAAGAATGATAAAGATGGCCGGTTTTAAATACACAATTTCGCGGGTAAATTTTTTCAATTTGTCCTTCTCATATGCATTGGAAGCATCTCCAAAAACATAGCTATATTGATCATTATCCTGATAGCTTTGTATTCCGGGACCAATGTCATACTCCGAACCTGGAGCATATGCTTCCAGGCCATCATTGATAGTGGGAAATTTATCGATAGAACGTCGTCCATCTTTACCGATCCAGATGGTATTATCCCAACCGGTAATTAAATCTTCACTTCTTCCGATATGGATTGAATTCTGTGTGACCTGATCTAAATGAGACCAGCGACAGGCTTGACACACAAAGATAGCGGACACATCGTTTGGTGTGGTGAATTTTTCTCTCATGAATACCCATCCCAACTTTTTGAAATGTCGAGTTCCGTACCCCAGCCGTTCCGGATCTCTTGGATTCACCCAATTATCCTCAAATAGCAAGCGGTTTTCATTATCCCAGGATCCTCCGTAACCAACACAAAAATTTGCCTGTTGATAACCCAACCAGGCACCTAACTCCGCCAATCTGAGCTGTTCAGGATCTTTTGAAGCCCGGCGGCGGGCAAACAGCTGACGCGGGAATGTCCAGGGTGAACGATTATCCGATTTCCAAACACCTCCAATCGAATAGTAAGTTGCTTCCCCAATTTTGCAGGGCGGTATCATATAGAGTTGCCAGAGCGTAAAATTCTTGATACATCCCGTAGAGAAAACTGATTCCTCGATTTCTCTTCCTGTTGCCGTAAAATGAGCGAATAAAAGCGGAGCAATAACAATGGGTACGGTATTATCAGCAGGGGTCCCACCCTGCATGCCGGGCCTCCCGGTTGTCCTGGTAATACCACCATGCCACCCCCCATCTCCACCCTGGGCATTCAAAGCGGGCAAAATCTTACCGATCCAGTAACGATCAAAGTCATCTAAATATTCTTTAGCCTTTTGATTGTATTCGGGATCAATATATCGACCATCTGGTTCATACAGAGCGAATCCCACCTGGGGATACATATAATTGTAGATTTCACTGGATTGGAAAAAATGTTCTTTCCCACTGCATTGTTTCTTTAAAAAATCGGCATGAGCGATGAGTCTATTTTGCAATGTGCGACGTTCTTTATCGGATAAAACTGGCTCACCATTTTCCAGGGTCTCACCCATCAACCAATCATAAGCCGCGGCTCCTACTTGAACCATAAAATCGGAATGAATTCTTCCTACAGAGGAATTTGCCAGAAAAAGCAGTTTCTCTTTTGCCCGGATATAATATTCATCCGCTGTATTTTGCGGATGATAATCCGGATTCTGGGAAGCGCCTGGCAGATCAGACGGAAGATTCCACTCCATTTTCATTCGCACTGACTTGCCGGTAGTTATGAGCGATAATAACCGGAGGTGCGTATCGTGCCAGCTGATATCATCAAAATATTTATCAGCGACCTCAGCGGTAAAATAAAAGATATATTTTAGATCATCATGGGCAAAGGCAGGAAACCGCACACTCATCGCAGGTCCATGCACAATGCGCCAGGCATAGCTTCCAAATATATCTTTATCCCAATCTTGCGCTCCCCTCAACCACACCCTCGGATGATAGGAAACAATTTCTACAGACGTAGAGGTTTTGCCCGATCTGATCTGTTTTTCTAAAGGAGATGAATAGTCCTCTGACGGAGATTCAGTACGACCAGTGGCCATGAAGAAAAATATTCCCGAAACCAGAAGAACAGCAGAGAAAATTCCAGAAAGCACGCTTTTAAAATTGTTCACCATTATATCACATTTTTTCTCTTAGAAAAAATTATAATCACTGGTTGTTTTTAAATGAATATATCAGAGAGTGTATTCGTAAGATCTCACGCAAAAATAAAAAAAATAGTAAAATCAAATTCCTGCCAAAAAAAGGACTCCGTAGTATATTATTCTTTTACTGTTGGTGAAAATAAACCAAATTCAAAGGCGCCTAAATCAGGCGCTGACCCGGAAAAGTTCAAACCTGTATCCATCCCGGCATCTATAGCCGGGCTGTTAGACTGGAGCTTAAAATTTCTTTTTTCTTTATTCACAAACAATGGATCTGCGAAAATAGGATGGGAATCGAGAGTTCTTAGACTTAAGGATAATGGTGGCCAATATAGATTATGACTGATCACAAAAGAATTCATTTTACTTGAGATAATTATCTGTTCTCTGTTAAAAGAAAAAATATTATTTCTAACCGTTACATTAACCACATCTTTGGCTGAAATTCGCAAACCATAAGCCTTGTTTCCATCAATAGTATTATGGCTGATCTCGACATTTCTGACTTTGCCATAGTACCTTATAGTTATTCCATCCTCTGCATTATTAATAACCACATTATTACGAACCACAACTCCATCGATTTCAATGCTATAATCGATACTCTCCCCTGCTGATATGATAATCCCGGAGCGACTTTTAGATCCCTCGACAGTATTATGTTCTACCAGCAGGTTAGTAATTTTCGTTGGGTGGTCATATTTTTTTTCATCATAGATGTGGATTCCATATTTTTCGACGCCTGAAATAAAATTATTTCTAATCACATTGCTGTCGCCGTGCATCACATAAATACCGTGAGTGGCAAAAATTGGATGGATATGGTTTTCTGCCACTATTCCTTTATTGGCGTTGAAATAAATAGGGACTGTTGTCGAGCCAGATAGATCATTCCCGATTATTTCAATATGGTTGTGCAAACCGTTCCAACTCACCGCTTGAAGAAAAGAATTTCCGGTGAGTTTAAGACCCTGGATCCGAATATAATCATCATCCAAAATAAAGCGAGTATCAGCAAAAACGCACTCTTCATTCGGGTAATTGATTAAAGTCCAGAATGAGGTCTTAACGCTCCCATCCCGCTGGCCGTCTGTCAGCCAGATTTGCTTATCAGAATAAATTCCACTGCGAACAAAAACCGTATCCCCAGCTCCTGAATTCCGCCAGGCATGCTCAACTGTCCGCCAGGGTGCGGATTGGGATCCAGCATTGGTATCACTTCCATCAAGGGCAAGGTAATAGCATTCGGCAAAAACTATTTTAACCATCTGCAGAACGAAAATGACAACCAACATAGTGGGGTAACGTAACCGATCAATCCGATTCAATAATTGACCACCTGCATCACTGTTAAAAAAGTATTTCTTTCTCATCTCAACATCAAGTCTGTGGTATAGATTTTCATTAACTGATTTTGAGCCGCGTTCCAGGTGTACATGGATTTATCCAATTTATTTTGCGACAACCCATTTTTAATTCTATTCTTAATTTCCTGTTTATTGACGATACTGCATTGCAGATCATCGGCGATATCCAACAGGGCGTTGCTTTCGCGAAGACAGGCAAATGTAGACCATCCGGTTGGTCTGGGTTTATACTTGCCGCCAGAAATGCGACTGAATTTCCAGGATAACGATTCATATAATTTTCTCATTAATCGCGATACTTCCAGGATCGGTATAGGAAACCTGGAATTTAAAAAAGCGGCAGCATTAGGATATCGTAACAACTCAGAATCGTACCGACGAAGGATCGCCTGTTGCAATGTATGAAGAATTTTTTGTGATAAAGGAATGCCACTGGTCATCTCAAAAAATTTCTGATCTGCAAACGGGATAGCAACATCTACATATGAACGACAACTTAATAGCTGAGGTAATAGATACTGAGAACCAAAATACTCAGCGGTAAAGGCTTCGGCCATTTTTTCAATTCTGTAAACTCCGCGTTTTCTTAAGCGACGTATGAATTCATCCATATCCGCATGATTCTCATCCCTCACATCTGGTATTGAATTCCAGAATTCGGGATTGACATACCATGGTCTTTGCAAATGATTCATATGTAGCAAATTATAGATTATGCTGATATCTTTTTTATCTTTCACAGATCCATTTCGTCCAAAACGCAGAATATAAGGAATAACGAAGGTTATTTTCTCCCGCTCACTGATAGGCAACATCGGCCAATGTAGGCCATGGCGCCCGCCGATTACCTCACCCAGCACACCGGCCATCACACATTCATATCCCATTTCCGCCAGATATTTACCACTCCAGTGATAATGAGGAAAGGTAACATTTTCCGTGCGATTAAATCCCTCTATTAAATCAGAGAGATGGAACATCTTACCATCTAACGGTTCGAGATGATAACGGATATGCAGGGTGTCAAATATTTTTTGGGCGAGGTTGATTTCCCGACTTTTCAGATCACCGTGAGTATAACAAAGTATATGTGACCATTCACTCAGTGCTCTGAATACAGCCAGCAATACTCTGGTATCCCAACCCGATGAGGCAAGTAAAGCATTTTGGCGACTGTATTGCAGACAACGTTGCACCGCATGATTCAGGTTTATCCAGCAATCTTCCACCAAATCTTTGGAATTAATCACATTTTCATTATCCCTGAACGCCCTGCTATTCTCGTAAGTTGTGAATTGATCATTATCCACATGATAAGATAACGCCTGTCCCGGCTTGAGCCTGTGAATATCCTTATAGAAGGTGCGCCCTGCCAGCATGAAACCATATTTCATAAATTGAACGATCCCCATCGGATCTGCTGTCGCCCGAGTAAGTTTCGCTAACGGCCGCAGCTGACTGCTGAAAAGAATACCCTTATCCAGCTTGGTATAAAAGAGGGGAAAACTTCCGGTCCACTCCGTTATCAGACATAAGGTCTTCGTTCGTGGATTAAAAAACGCCACGTTACCCTTACCATACTCACCTGGTTCTGCCCGGTCACCCTGCAGGTTAAAAAGTAAAGGTTCGCCCTGTTGAGCGAATCGATGCGCATTCTCATAAAGGGAGTGTTCGCCATCGACCACGAAAGATAATCCTTCCTGATTCACGTGCAAAGCATGGTTATCAGAAAAAGCATGACCTCCTAGATATCCATTGGGTAGAGTCATTGATTCACAATGGCCCCAGATGGATTCGAAATGCTTTTTTAGCGCTTCGTACTTTACCGATCTACATCCACAACCGCCGAAAATACCGGGCATAATTTTCCTTTAATTGGACACTTAATCTCACCAGAGAAAGCAGATCAATAAGTAACAATTTTTACGTTCACTTGCTTATCTACCAAGAAGGATCAACCTAAATATGAATATAATTTTGGTTGAAAGACTTAATCGCTAATTGCCTGGATAAAAAATCCTTTGCCATCCTTTTTTTAATAAATGACCGATAAAGGAGATAAACGGTAATGGGTCATCAATTGCTTTCAAGGCATAAGATCGTTTTCCCTGATAGGAGGCCAGAAGTTCTCTAAAAGTTAATTCTTTGTTTTTAAAATAATTTCGGACAGAACTATAATCTTCCGGTTCATTAATCCAGCGGATTCCTTCTTCAAAGAACTTCGCAGGTTCAGGTTCGAATCCCAATGCATCCTGATATGCGATATAGGGAAAATCTATTCCGGAGCTAATACTACTTCCTTCCTGAGTATCGACTCGACCGACAGTGGGCTCAGTTATTAGAAAGGTATCTCTTATCTTAGAATATTTAAATTCAAGCGAACAGAGCCCCTTGCAATGTGCGGTCTGTAAGAGCTTTATAGATTGGTCCGCCAGCTGGGGCAACCATTTGCTTTCTGCGAGTGAAGTTGAACCAGTCAATATGGGAAATTGTCTTATCTTTCTTCCGGTGAATATTGATAATGGTTGGCCAGATCGATTCAGGTAGGTCAGGCAATAATAGACGTCGGCATCGGACCCATCAATCCACTCCTGCACGATCGGTTGATAGTCAATCAAATGGTAAGTTTTGAAAAATTCAAAATATTCATCTTTATTCCTGGCGCGAAAAATTTTATCAAGTTTTGATACCTGTTGAGTCCATTTATCATCCCTGAATTCTGGTTTTATGACACAAGGATAAGGAATCAGGTTTCCCACTTTTTCAATGTCTTCTTCACTTTTAATAAAATAGGCTTTTGGAATGCTGAACCCATTATTTTCCGCAAATTTCTGGAAATGCTGTTTACTCATCAACTGCCGAATAGTCTCGAATGAAGGAAGTACAAAATGATATAATTCCTCCAGTTGGCTCTGATACTGGGCAACGGTAAGCACACTGGAGTCCTTAGTACAAAAAAGTACTGCTTTGTGATCCAGAGAACGGGCAATTTCCTTCAATTTCTCAACTAAAAGAGCCCCTTCTACACTGGCGCATTTTACCTTTCGGCAATAACGACTTCGGGTAGTGTAATCAGAAAGTTCAGAGGTGAGTAGAATAACGGGAATAGATTTTCTCCCTAAACTCCTTATGATGCTGAGTGCTCCAATGTTTGCGCCAACAACCACAGCCGACGGTTGTCTCTTCCTGTTAGAAAAACGAATCAGTTCGCCCCCTCATATTTTTTAAATCCCAACCATTCGAAAAAAGCTTTTTGTGCCGAATCAGGTGGAGAGAAACTTAAAAATATTTGCCTGCATTTTATAGAAGCCAGAATATGGCAAAGGGCATTCATAATTTTTAGCGCCAATTGTTCATCAACCTTTAAGAAAGAAGAATTATATTCAGTTATGATCCATCCATCATTATGAAAACTACGAAATGCATATTCGGCCCTGTTATCCGAAAGCCAAAAATAATGTTCAATTTTATTATTCCTGGTAATGAGAACACATTTTTCGTTTTCCAATCTTTCCCTCACATCACTAAATCTTTTAGCCCGCATCGCAATTACTAAATCATCAAGATCTTCCATCCCTGCAAATTTTATCTGCCAGCTTTTTTCTTCTGGTTGGGTATAAGTACCATTCATTGTTTTTAAATAAACTTCAGCTGAATGGTGTTTTAAAAACAATTTTGTTTTGGCGATCATCGATAGCTTTTTAAACTGACTTATACTATTTTGAATTGATTCCTGAATGGCGATAAAATATTTCTTTCTCTTGAAATACAAAACAATACGATATCTCAGAAAAAATATAAATGAAACAATGGTTTTCTTATGAGCACCCAGCAGACAAACCTGATTTAAAGGAATGCCTCCATAATCTTGTTTATAGGTTTCATTACCGCGACCAAAATCGATTGATCCTATATCATCCTTTTGTATACAATAAGAATAAATCTCATCCATCAAAAACCTTCCCGGGGAATACGCATAAAATGAGGGATCGAAAGTGGTCTTTCGGCCGAAAAGCTTCTTTCCAGCTCTTACTGTAAATAAATAAGAAATGGGTTGTTGATTGAGGAATAAAGCAAACAGGATGGCGTTATTTTTTTGACAAAAAGCTCGTGCTATGTCATAATAAAAATCTGAATTTCTCTCTTTCCCTTTCCAGCTTTGCTCGTAAAAGGCAAAAAAGGTATGTAAGTTTTTTTCTATCGTGTTAAAATCGGTAAACATCTCAAATGATAGATGGCCAAGGTTTTTTAAGTGGCGATGCCTTCTTTTATATTTTCTTCTGGCATTCGCAGATAATTTTGCTAAAGCCTCTTCCAGAGATATATCCGTTGAAGCTTCCCAGTTGGTGGAGACTAAAAAACGCGGGTGATAAATATTTCGCTCTTCACATAAATTTTCCAGAAGAAACAACGTATTAGAATTTTCTCTAATTTCCTTTAGTTCAAATACATCCCATAATTGATGGTTGCTCTGCAGAAAATCTAAAATAGCGGCCACTGCATCGGCCTGGCGTTCAGTGAGGATAAATTCCTGCGATGGGGTATGCACATTATTTAGAAATCGTATTTTCTTTATTGGTAAGCCCCAAAATTTTTCTCTGGATAAGATGAAGGGAGCGATAGCAATAACCTCTTGGTCTGATTGCACCACCAGTATGAATAAATCATGATGCTTATCAAAATGATCGTAGGCAATCCGAAACCAGTCGTGAGTGAGAAAAGGATTCTCCAGACCACTTTTGGACAAAAGAGAATCCCAGATGGTTTTCATTCGTAGAAAATCATCATAAGTGGTTACCGCTTTAACAAAAAGCATTCGATGTACCCATCCTCAGAGGTTTTAATTGAACTTTATATTGATCAAATATTGTTTTTCTTCTTGAATGAGAATTACCCGATAGAGGAAGATAATTCTTTCTTCAATTTACTGTTTATTGTCGATCACAGAAAATCACAATATATAAATGATTAAAGCATTAGTATTTTACAGGTGATGCTGATATTTTCCCTCCAACGACATCCTCATAGAGTTCATGCATCTTTTTTCCGATCACTTCCCAATCATAATATTCTTCTATTACTTTTCGTGCATTTTTTCCTATCTTTCTGACTATCTCAGGATGCTGGAGCAAAAAAACTATCTTTTCAGCAAATTCTAAGGGTGAATCCGCAATCAGAAGGTCTTCCCCCGGTGTGGCCTTTATTCCTTCGGCACCGACCGTGGTGGTAATCACTGCCTTTTCCATCGCCATCGCATTCAAGACTTTTAACTTTGTGCCGCTACCAATTCGGATCGGGGCAATAAAGACTGTTGCTTCCTGCATATAAGGTCGAATATCATCAATATAACCGTGCACAATCACACTCTTATTGTTCCTGGCCCATTTTAACAATTTGGGAGTGGGAAAATTACCAATAAAGGACACTTTTACTTCCGGAATTCTAACCTGAATGAGAGGAAATATTTCTTCCAGAAAATAATCCACTGCATCGGCATTATAGGCGAAACGCATCCCCCCTACCCAGATCAAACGCTGATCCATCATTTTTCCAGCATCCTGGGCTTGATAATAGTGGATATCCACGCCATTTGGCAACAATACAAAATTATCAAAAGCACACAACTTTTTGAGCACCTGTCTGTCATCTTCTGACACCACAACACAACGGTCGAATTTTGGGCACATCGTTTTTTCAAAACGGGCTAATTTCAGATACTGGATATACAGGTACAATTTCTTAAAAATATTTTTTTCAATCTTCATCCAGCGATAGAGTCTTAAAGATTCCACATTGTGATTAACAAGCACTTTGGGTAAGTGCTTAAACTCATTATAGTAAATGGCCAAAGGCAGTATATCCACATGCACACAATCAATATTTTTTTCAGTCAACACCTGTTTAATTTTACCGCTCACTTCTTTTGAGTTATTCTTAAAAACACTATAAGGCAGTGGAGAAAATAAATTGAGAAAAAGCGACCAGAGAAATCGGAAAGTGGAAGTTCGATAGGGAAGAATAAATATATCGATAGTTTCACATAGACTTTCCAATCCATGTTTAAATCTGCTCCGCCAGTCATTATCGGCCGTAGCAATGAAAAATATTTTATGTTTTCTGGCCAATAATTTCAGGGTATTAAATGTCCGGATATAATGTCCGCCATCAGGAGGATAAGGATTTTCCTGGGATAAAAATAAGATATTCAATTCAGCAAAATATCTTCTGTTAGGATTAACACTCCGGTTTGATACGAAAGAGGAAACGATAGATTCTTGAATAATTTTGAAGTCCTAAGGTTCTGCTCAGACCATTGGTGATGGCTAAAAATATTTTATATTTCAATAGGAGTCTATTATCTTCCAGAATAATCTTCTGAAAATCTTCAATCTGATGATTTCTTTTAATGGGTATTCGTCCAATGGTGAACTGGATATTTTCTGGGGTAACATAGCCAAAGGTAGAAGTACAGATACCCGTATATCCAATTTCCCTGGCGATCTGCAAAAGGTTGGGATGAAAACTCCCGTGAGGAAGACTCAGATACTGAACTGGCTGTTCCAATTTTTCTTCAATAATCTTTTTGGACATGGAAAGCTCATAGAAAACCTCTTCACTGGTAAGTTCTTCCAGTGGTCGATGAGTCATGGTATGCGATTGAATGGAGAAACCATGTCGCTGTAATTCCGTGAGTTGATCCCAGGTCAGATAATGCGTCGAAGCAACCTGATTTACAATGATGAAAATAGTGGCTTGAAAATTATACTCCTTGAGTATCGGAAATGCATAAGTAAAGTTACCCATAAATCCGTCATCAAAAGTAATGACGACTCGCTTATCATCACGGCATTCATTTCGGAACAGATTATCAAGAGTAAGGGTGCGATATTCATTTTCATACAAATACTTCATCTGTTGCTCGAATTGCGGTACAGAAAGCACATAGCCAGGGTAGACTCGTCTTATTCTATTTCTACCCTCATCCTTCATTGATACTTCATGGTACATTAAAACCGGAACTCTATTGTTCTGACTGTTCATATGTGGATACAATTTTACTTCTTATCTGCTTTACAGTTTTGAGATAAAATATTGAATTTTCCCATCTGTTCGATGAGGTAATTCTGGATAAAATTCAAAATCGACTTGAATTTTGGGGCTTAAAAATTTATGAGTCATTCTCACGATGGCCTGCAAGTCTTTCTCACTAAAATTTGTATCTTTGACAATTTGAAATATGAGTCGATCCACTTGATCTTGAATAATCCTGAATTTTTTAATCCCCCCATTATTCTCGATTAAGCTCCTTGACATATAGTAGAATACAAAACCACTTGATATTTTCCCTTCGGGAGTAACGACCATATTATTGACTCTTCCCTCAATACGTTCCAGCAGAGGTAATCCTCTTCCACAAGAACATGCTCGCTCAGAATAACTGGCCACATCTCCGATCTTATATCTGATGAGTGGCATGGCATAATTATTAAGTCCAGTGATCACTACTTCCCCCCATTCCCCTGATTTTACTGGTACACCGTCCCGAACAATCTCTATCACCAGATTTTCGGCTGAAATATGTAATCCATGGTGCGGACATTCAGCAGCGATGATTCCAAATTCACTGCAACCGTATTCGTTAATCACCGGTACATTTAAATATGACTCCATGAGGGTTCTCTGCTCCTCCACCAGGACTTCTGAAGTGACAATTACTGCTCTTAAAAAATTATCTGTAAAATGCAGACTATGATTTTTCATAAAATTGATTAATTCAAAAATGGCGGAGGTATATCCATAAATATAAGGTGGCTGGTACTTATTAATTATCTCAACATACTGCTTCAAAGAATTTTGCGATAAATTGTAAACGCCAAAACGTTTTCGGTTCATCAGAAAGTCTTTTATTTTCTCCCTGAATTTAATCCTACTGTCCATCGGCATCCCATAAAAGCGCGCTTCCTTCTCGCCGATATCGAGGTTATGCCAGCGGTGTTCGCGGTACAGTAAAGCGCGGGCAAAAGCTCCCGCATTGCGATCGTGGATAAACCGCATGGGATCACCTGTGGAACCGCTGGTACTATCCGTTAAGGTTCTCCCTTTAAACGAAGAACTCTGCAATGAAGTAAAATAACGACGAACATTTTCTTTAGTGAGAAAGGGTAAAGAACCTAAGTCAGTCAGCGACTGAAAATTATGGATTAGTTTTTCATACTGTTTAAAATTCTCCTGATAATACGGCACATTTTCGAGTGCATACACTAAAATTTGTTTTAACTTGTCTAATTGATATCGTTCTATTTGCTCTCTTGTCCACCACTGAGTCGATTCCAGCCAGTTCAATGTTTGGAACACTGGTTCTTTGCGTAATCTCTGAATAGTCCTATATAAAAATTTCGCTGTAGTAGATTTCATAATGGTAAAATGTGAATCGCTGGTTCTATGATTTTCATTGATAATATGTGGGGAACGGAATAATAGAAATCGATTGCTAATACATTATTTAATACATTTCAGTAAGATCTCATCTGTGAGAACATATAAAGTAGGTGATTTAAACCGAATTTAGCAATCTATGATACACATCCATATATCTTCTGGCCATAATTTTTGAAGTATAATTATCTACGATTGTCTGATACCCTGCTTCGGCCAATTGATCAGCTTTTTGCTGGTTCTGAAGTAACTCACATATCGAATTTGCCAGTCCTTCTGTATCTGCCGGCTGTGTCAACAGACCTGTTTTATTATGAATAATCAATTGAGGAATTGATCCGACTGCTGAAGCGATCACCGGCTTTTTAGCGGCCATTGCCTCCAATAAAGCCATTGGTAAACCTTCCGTTAAAGAAGGTAAAACAAATAGGTCTATGATTGATAGTATCTTCGGCACATCATCTATTAAGCCAGTGAATAAAAAATGATCACCAATGGCCAGATTCACTGTTTTTTGATGAAGTTCCTCTCTCAATAATCCATCGCCCACAATAAGAAAAAAAGTTGAGGGAAATTTTTTCAGAATTTTCCTGGCGGCCTCAATAAGAATAATATGTCCTTTCTCCACCGATAACCGCCCAACCGTGCCAATAACTTTATAATGAGCGGGGACACCCAGTTGCATTCGCACTTCATCAACGTCATATCGTTGTGTAAAGCGAGTAATATTAATCCCATTGGGAATGATTGAGATTTTTTCCAGCGCTACACCAGCCTCAGCAATTTCGCTCTTTAGCGCTTCCGAAACCGTAATAATTTTATCGAATCGATTTAACAAGAATTTGTCAATGAATGAATAGAATTTCATTTTAAAAGAGGTTTTAATCCAGGGATGACAGGTAACAATCCGGGACGTTTTATAAAATAAAGTCGCCAATACTGCATAAAAATTTGATTTATATCCATGAGTATGGATAAGATCAATTTTATTTTTCTTAATAAATTTGCGAATAGAGATAATAGTAGTAAAATCGAATTGACCATTACAATGAAATAGATGACATGAGATATTATTGTTTTTCGCAAACTCAATTAATTCAAGGTGCGGATTTTTTGTATTATTGAAAACGCCAATGATGGGAGTAAAATCTGAAGATACAAGTTCCCTGCTTAATTCTGCGATGACATTTTCCGCTCCAAAAAAACCGTAACTGCTACTTAATTGAAGAATTTTTTTAGGACAATTATTTCTCATTCCACTATTTCCTGCAGAGATCTATTTGGGTATAAAGTGGGCAATTAAATCATCCTGATTTAACTCTCTTAAAAACGCGTGCAGGTGCTCCAGACTACCGTCCGTTTGTTGTCCTGCATATTCCAATCGCTTTAGTGCTTCACTGCGAGTAATAAAACCTTCTCTAACCATGGCACTGAGAAAAGCGTCGGTAGCTGTAAAATTTACCGTTTTCTTATAAAAATAATTTTGCAAAAGTTTTATTTTACAATCCCATTGCCACGAATTTTTTGGATCGGGGGTTTTCCACCCCACCTCCTTTTCGACCACTCGTTGAATTTCATCTGGATTATAGGGAATATAATCATAGAATTGTATCAATTTGATACCGGGGTGAAGCAGCTTTAAAATAAAATTCCAGTCTCTCACTTTTTGGTAGCTATGAAAATAATCTTTTACAGACGCGACGAAATTATCAGGTTTCAGATAATACGGATTTTTTATAAGATTTTTGATCACGCCCGTTTTTACTGAACGACCATCTTCTTTTAGATAGGCTTCTTTAAAGGGTGTATCTTCTATCGGACTCCATCCGATAATGATCATCGGGATACGGTATTCTTTTGCTACACGTGCTGCATTTCCAATTATACCATATCGGCAACCAGTACAAAACTGGGGTATCATTCCAACTGCCGGTTTATGCAAATATGCTTTTAAATTTGTGATCAGATACTCTTTCTGTTTCTCATTTTTTTTGATAACTAGATCCACTCCCAACATTTTAGTAATAGCCCGCACATTTTCCTGGGCTTGAGGATGAGTGACACCATTATCATAATTGAACGCTAACGCTTTCAATCCATAGCTCTTCGTTATTTGATAAAGCACATATGTACTATCTTTGCCTCCACTAATTGGTACCACACAGTCATAATCTCCCTTTCGTTTCCTTGCTGTCGCCAAATCCGCTTTTAATCTATCACTACCTAAATAAGTAATCCTGGTATAATTTTTACAAAAGTTACACACCCCCTTTTCATCAAAAGTGATACCGGGATAAGCTTCAGGTAGAATACAGACTGTACATCGTTTCATATTTTTATCCATTCTTATTGATAAGGTTTTCTCCATTTAATTTAAAACAAGCAACGAGTGTTAATGGTGATCGCTTCTAACTTTTACTAAACCAATACTTTCGGAATTTCAATATTCCTGCTAAAAATCCCAACCCATAACTTATATGAATAGTGGGAAATATGAACGGTAAGACTATTATATGTTGGATTCCTTTCCTCAAACTAATAAAGAGAGAAACAAAAAGGGTGACCCCCATATACAGAGAAACAATGGACAAAAATATAAAAAAGGCGGGTTTCCATAAAATCCCACAGATTGCGCTGAGGATGAGAGATAGAACAAAAATCGGAGGAACAAATTGTCTGAGCTGCATTCTTTGAAAGTGTTTTTGCAAAATTCTGATTTTCCATAATCCATATCTAAAATATTGCTGCCATAACTTTTTCAAGCTGGATCGGGGATAATAGGTTGCTCTTATGTGAGGAGTGAAGTAAATCTTGCCACCAAATTGTCGCAATCGATAATTAAAATCATCGTCCTGACAGCGTGTGAGTTCAACATCAAAATTTCCAATTTTTTCAAATACTTGCCGTTTATAAGCCCCAAAGGCTAAGCAATCCACCAATCCTTCCTTTCCATTGGTCCGGAAACGCGCATTCCCAACTCCAAAGGGAGAAGACATGGCCAGGGCAATTGCTCTTCCCATATAGGTCTGATTCACACTTTCGATGAGGCCACCCACGCACTCTGCATCCGTTTGCTTCAGGTATTTTTCGCACTGTTGCAGATAATCTCTCTGCAGAGCGGCGTGACCATCCACACGAACAATAATATTACCTTTCGCCTGTTCGATACCAATGTTCAATCCATAGGGTACGGTCAGGTAAGGATTATCATAAACTCTTATATTGGGATATTTAGCAGCGAATTCTTTTATTATCTTTCGAGTGGCATCAGTGGACATTCCATCCACAATCAGGATTTCATACTTATTCTTGTCATACTCCTGGTTCACCAATGAAGTTAAGCATTCAGCAATATATCTTTCCTCATTCCGAACCGGCGAGATAATAGAAAAATAATAACTCATACAGATTCCTAAATTGTTCGGACTATACGGCTTAATCCTGAAACAATGGTGCCCAACGCTTCGAGACTGATATCGCCTCCGAAACGATTTAATTGGAAATTATCTTTCTGGTTTTTTTCCACGTAACCATGAATTACTGTTACGGCCGCTAAATAGTTTAGCTCTTTTAATAATCGAATCGTCTCCAGGTTATAATCATTTTTTCTTCCATTGGGATAGGCAAATAAATTGCACTCTGCGCCTAATTTTTCGGTGATCCTCTGTTGAGATTCTTCCAGCTCTCGCCGCTGTTGATCTACAGTGCAGTGAGAAAGTATGGGATGGGTGACGGTATGGGAGCCAATCGATATTAAACCACTTTCTCTCATCACCCGCATATCTTCCCAGGTTAATGGCTGGAGATCTTCTGGAATCTTAGACCAATCATATTCGACCCCCAACTGATTTTGTAATGTATCCATGAAAAATAATTTTTGAGATTCTGACAGGTCTTTCAAATAACTTTTTATTAGCCGGATTGATTTAATTTTATCGATTCGGGATTTCATTTCCAGGTGTAGTGTATCGCCTTTCCAGTAAAAATCAACATTCTCAGAAGGGGCATTATCGATAATATATTCTAACCGATCAGGCCAGATATAAGTGGTCCGGTCAATGAAACCAGTGGTTACAAAAATTGTGGCCGGAACGTTATACTCTTTTAAGAGAGGAAAAGCATACAGATAATTATTTTTATAACCATCGTCGAAAGTCACCACCACCGGATGTGGAGGGAGTGTTTTTTGCGTAACCGCTTCCTGCAAAGAAACCGGACTACCATATTTGGTAATTATCTTGAGATGTTCCTCAAATTCTTCAATGGTTATCTGCTTTCTATCCACATGAGCCAGCCTATTCCCATCTTGATGAGGGAACAGACAATGATATGCAAAAATTGTCACCAGATCTTTATTAAACCAGCTGCTAATTTTGAATATTCCAGAATTTCGGGCTATTTTTTTTAGAAAAGATTTCATCAGAATATTCTTGCCTTGGGAAGAAATATTTTTTTAAGGAGATTATTAACAAACTCAATTACACAGTTATGAAAATTATTTGTTAAAAATCCGAGCGAATACCAAAGCAGCTTTGGCTCTTATTTCATTCTCGAACAGGATGAGACTAACAGAATAGGTGAAAAATCCAACGATGATTTTTGCGAAAGTCTGATATGGTGCAGATCCCCTGATTGTAAACATTACACCGACCATCACCATGGATATCGCTGCATATTTTAATAAGGCATGCACGTCAAATTTAAAAGTGACAGTCTTAAAAGAGACTATAATCAATAGGATGGTTTCAATAATAAAAGTAATGAGAGTAGTCATGGCCGCCCCGATCAGTCCTAATAGCGGAATAAAGATGATATTCAAAATTATATTCAGGAGAGCAGAACCAAAAATAATGGCAGAAAGCGCTTTGGTCTTTTTCATTAGATAAAGCCCGGCTCCAAATAGAAAATTCGCTTTATGAATAGTATGACCGGCAACAATAAATGGCAAGATCACCGCACCAGCGGCAAATTTTTCAGAAGCAATTAACACAATGAAATCGCGGCCATAAAAACTCACAGCAAAAATAATCGGGACACTCACGATGATATAAATTTTCGATACCAATGACAAAAATTGTTGTGACTCCTCTTTACCATTTCGCTCCCAAATGGCCATCAGAATTGGTAAGACTGCCAATTTCAGGGCATCCGCAAAAAAATCGACCACATAATTGACCAGATTACTGGAAACAGAATATAATCCTACCTCTCCTGATCCTAAAAAATGCTGTAATAGAAAGCGATCGCCGGTGGTCAGCAGTAAGGCCGAGAGCTCTAAACCAATTAAAGGTAATCCATAAGAAATAGACTCTTTCAGAAGTGGAACTGAAAAATGATTGAATCGGATTTTGCCTTGCCTGAAAAATTTGATGCCAAGTACCAGCGCAAATACTCCATCAATAATCGCGCAGCTGATAAAATAGCCAGTTAATCCCAACTTAAATACTAAAACGAATAAAAGATTGATTAACAGATTTGAATATCTAAAGGCAATTCTTGTTAGACTATGATATTTGACCTTTTGTTCAGCTCGTAAAAAAAGCAGAAAAATATCAATGAGGGACTCGAAGATGATCATTAATGGTAAAATACGAAAGATGTTTTTATACTGAGCGTCTAACTGGAGAGCCGGATAAAATTCGATTACCATCAGAAAGATTACTGCTGTAAAGAGGCTGTTGATCAAAATGCTCAGAAACGAAGTGGTATAATAATAGGTAAAAGCTAAATTTCTTTTGTGTTCGGCAAACTCTGAATAAAACCGGAGGGCGGCTGAATTTATCCCCATTTTTGATAGAACAATGATAAATCCCAGCGTGGCAACGGCGATGCTCATCTTCCCGTACTCCACTGGAGTAAACACCCGGGTCCAGATCGGAAAAGAGATAAATCCCGCCAGAGTGATGATCACACTGCTGGAAAAATACATCGAGACTTGCTTCAATAACTTTTTCAAAATACTCTCAGACATGATGGATCGGAATGAATGGTAAATGATTGATTGAATGGTTTTGAATCACCACTCAAATGAGATCAGCAGAGCATTCGAGAGATCAATTAATTTAAAAGTGACTTATAAAGATTTTCTATTTTGGAAATCATGGTTTCTATTGAAAACAACTGCTTTGCACGAAGTCGACCAGCTTGTCCCATTCGATGGGCTAAATTCCGGTCCGCCAGAAGCGCACAAATAGCCTTAGCAAGTTTATCGACATCCCGAGCTGGCACCACATATCCGGTTTTCCCATGTACGACAGCTTCTGCATTTCCGCCCACATCGGTGACCACTACTGGTTTACCGGCCGCCATAGACTCGATCACGGTATTCGAAAATCCTTCACTCAAGGAGGGCAATACAGAAATATCAATCATGGAAAGAATTTCCGGGATATCGTCTCTCTTACCCAAGAAAAAAAGATTGTCTCCCAGCTTTAATTCACTAATCAACATTTGCAATTGCCGGTAGTAATTCTGACTTTCTGGAGTTGGTAAACCACTACCAACTATAATAAAATGGGTATATGGAAATTGTCTTATAATTTCAGCAGCTGCCTGAATAAAATACTCTAAACCTTTTATCGGTTTTATATTCGCTATTACTCCCACTACAGGCCAGGAAGAATGAAGTCTCAACCCATTTCTAAGAGAGGATTGATCGGTTGCTCCATCAAACTTAAAAATGTCTACCCCGTTATAGATGGTAACTATTTTGTCCAGATCCACTTTTTCTTGAATAGACACCTGATTTTTTACCGCATTGGATACCGCGATAATTTTGGTGATAAAAGGGTTAATAAAGCGATAGGCCAGAAGGACTTTTTTACTTTTCAGAAAACCCAGATCTCGCTTACTGGATACAATAACAGGAATCCCTGCTAATTTTGCTAATAAGGTTCCCCAGATATCCGAACTTTCAAAATAACTATGCAAGATGTGTATTTTTTGTTGTTTTATTTTCCCTACCCATGCAAGATATTTTTTGATCCCATCCGGTGATGTAGGATATGGTAACTGTGTGCAGGGTATATTTTCTATTTCCAGAAGCTCCTTCATTGGTGATTCCAGATGAAAAGTATACAAAAAATATTGGAAGTGGGTCTGATCAATATGAGTTAAAATATTGACCAGATTTCTTTCTGCGCCACCCATATCTCTCATCTGGTCAATGAGATAGAGGATCGAGATCTTCTCCATTTTTGCCACAAATTTCAAATGGTAAAAGTTTTATTCTTTTTTGATTGAAGAGCAGTTTTGTTTTTTTCCAGGGTAAGCAAACTGTTCATCACCAAACCTGCCAGGACATACATATGGCCGACCACACTGAGATAATTCCAATAACCGCCGGCGATATTTCCCGCCAGACAGGTCGCAACGCATGCAATGAGTCCAAGACCAATTGCTTTATCAAACCACTCCGTGGCTAATCGAAATAACCGCCATCCACTGATTAACATCAAGGCAAATATCCAGAGATAAATAGCGAGACCCACCAAACCTGTTTCAACGGCTTGTTGCAAATAGGCATTATGGAAACTATGCCACACCTGGCCATTAAAACCTTCGGGAGTAATATTAATAAAATGTGCAGCGTTTACTCCCGCTCCCAACAGAGGATTATTACTCACAATTTCTTTTCCAAACTTCCACATTCCGAACCTTTGCTGAATAGTGCCATCATAACCCTCTTCATTTTTTGTCATCTCTATTCTTTCCTGAACAGCCACCGGCAATAAGGTTTCCCAGGAAATAATTAAAATCAGAATCCCTAGTAACACGAACTTATTTTTCAATAATCCAATAACACTACAGCCCACGACTGCTGCAAGATACCCACTCCTGGAGAAAAGAAACAGGATGGAATAATAAGATAATATTATGGGAATGGATAAAAAGCTTTTTAGAATAAAACCACGTGAGTGCAAAAATAATGATACAATAACTACCACATACATGGCCAAATATACGGCAAGCTCATTGCCGCCCAGACCCTGATCTAAACCACCAATTCTCTGGTCCTGATCATAATGAGAAAAGTCACGCCAGCGGGCAATATTATAAAAACCCCGGTTGACCATCAACACGGATAATATAATGAGTATCACAATGAATTTTTTATGATCAGGATTCTTTATATTATTGACAATGATTAGATAAAGAAAAGGAATGCGGATTAAATTTTTCCAGTAGATTACTCTTGGATTGGCCAGACTCAATTGTATTGTATTTTCAAAATATAAATCTCCCCACCATATGCCGATGAATGTCCATATCAAAAATAAAAATATGGGGAGATTCAAAGGTGTGGAGACCAGAAACTTTTCATTGGACCTAAATCTATCTATCACCCATTTTACTAAAATAGCTAAAAATAAAATATCATTAATATCTTTACCCAGCGGTAAATGATTGACATAATTCAGAATATTCTGGTGAGATAAAAATGGAACAAGAAAGAAAATCCCAATTTCTATCCGGTAAGTGATCGTTAATATAATTGCCAGAATAGCCACAATATAAAGAGGAACGACTAATATTTCTGAAAGACCTAAACCTAATTCCATACCGATTCACATGGTTGATTTAATACTCAAAATTGGAAAACAATGGTTCTTATATAGGAAATCGCGGGGGGGCACAGACTATAAGAAAATTTCACAATAAAGAAGTTACTGGTCATTCATTTGAACGTGAAGGTCAATTTTTTTCCTGATCACTCCCTTTAAAAATCGGTGAGGAAGAAATCCAATCAAATGATCGTTCGAAGAATAATTTTTAAATCTTGAAAGAAAGAATTAGCAGCATAATAATTCAAATCCGTCGATAATTTGCATTTCATTAAATTGAAATACTTTTGTTCCCAATTCTCACCCTCTAACAATTCCTCTTCATTTTTGAACTTAATTTGCGAGGGACCGGTAATTCCCGGTTTAATCAGCAAAATCTCTCTCTCTTTTTCAGAGTATTTTTTTACCCATTCTTCACATTCGGGTCTAGGTCCAACCACACTCATATCTCCTAAAAGCACATTCAGGAAGGATGGGAATTCATCAATTTTAGTTTTTCGTAATATCCTACCGATGCGAGTGATTCTTTTATCATTTGATACCGTAATGCCGGGCCCTTTTAAATCGGCCCCCTCGATCATGGTCCTGAATTTCCACATCTTAAAGATCCTGCCATATTGGCCGACTCGTGTTGCTTTATAAAACACCGGTCCTTTACTATCAAGTTTAATTAAAGTAGCAACAGGTAACAATAATGGGGACATCAGAATTAAAACGATCGATGAGAAAGCAATATCGAAAATCCTCTTACCCGAGTAAATAACCTTCATAAAGAAATTAAATAATATTAACTTTTCAATTCAGTCCTGATATCATCATCAATCTCAGGGGGAATTTTGTAGATACCATTATGGTTGTTATGGTTATGATTTTTGTTCTTTTTATGGTTATAGCTGTTGGAATATTCAGTAAAGGGAACAAATTCAGGTACAATTTCACTGATCGTTCTATTGAGGGATTCGCGATCGTCGTACGATCTAAAATTTAAGAGATTCTCCAACGCTATCTCAAAACGGTTAAAATCTATTGGATATTTTGATTTCAGAATTTTTACATTGGCATGTTTAGTGGGTACCCATTCTTCATTTTGACCGACTAATTCTTCATTCAATTTTTCGCCAGGTCGGAGACCAATTAATTTTATCGGGATATCTTCATAAGGTTTAAACCCATATTGCTGAATCAACTCAATAGCTAAATCCAGAATGCGTATCGACTTCCCCATTTCAAGAATAAAAATCTCACCACTCTTGCCCATGGTGGTTACCTGTAGAATCAGCTGTACGGCTTCTGAAATGCTCATGAAGAAACGTTTGACTTCCGGATGTGTAATGGTAACAGGTCCGCCTTTTTCAATCTGTCGCTTAAAGATCGGAATAACACTACCGTTACTATTGAGTACATTGCCAAAACGGACTGTCACGAATTTTGTATGACTTTTAGCTGAACTGGCCTGGACATAGAGTTCGGCAATTCTTTTAGTAACCCCCATAATGCTGGTGGGGTTGACCGCTTTATCAGTAGAGACCATCACAAATACATCCACCAGAAATTCTTCGGCTAAATCGGTCAGTACTTTTGTACCATATACATTATTCCAAATTGCTTCTTCTGGATTCTCTTCGCTCAAGGGAACGTGCTTATTGGCAGCGGCGTGGAAAATGATCTCTGGTCTATATTCTTCAAAAATCTCTTCCATCTTAATCTTATTGGTAATATTGCACAGATGGCAGTAAATGGGGAAAGAATCAACTTGAGCTTCCAGTTCGGATCGGATTTCATGAAGATAATTTTCGTTCTTATCTACCAGAATGATACTTGCTGGATTAAATTCGGTTATCTGTCGGCATAATTCAGATCCGATGGAACCTCCTGCACCGGTGACAAGGATTCTCTTATTATGTAAGAATGATTGAATAGCTGAGAGATCTAATTTGACAGGCTGCCTACCGAACAGGTCGGTTATATCGATTTCACGAAATCGGGACAGGTGGTACGCGCCACTTAACATATCATTTACCGCTGGCACAATTCGGTATCGAATTTTCGCTTCTTTGCAATAGTTTAAAATTGTTTTCATGTCCTGAGAAGATATCTCAGGCACAGCAATTAAAACTTCGTCAATTCGATACACCGAAATCAGCTGAGGAATATCCTGGTACTCACCTAATACTTTTATTCCATGCAGGGTTTTATTTCGGAGGGCATGATCATTATCAACAAATCCCACCACATAGTTGTGACTTTGATGATCAAGGTGTAACATCTGTAATGCCATATTCCCCAGATCACCCGCTCCGATGATTAGAACGTTTTTACTGACTTTTTTTCCAAATCCATCATTTTCGCTGAGTAGTCTAACCCCCAATCTTGATCCACCAATAAACGAAATGGATAAAAACCAATCAATCAGAAAAATAGAGCGTGAGTGTCCGAAAATTCCTAATAAATAAATACTGGAAATAATGATAATGGAACTAACAGTGCAGGCCAAAATGATTGTGATTAAATCCCTGACTCCTATGTATTTCCATAGATTCCTGTAAATTCCAAACACATAAAAGGTCGCAATGCGCACCACCAGGACTATCATAAAGCATTTTAAGAAAGTTGTAAATTCCTGGGGTGGGACATTCCAATCAAAACGCAATTGATAAGCTAAGAAATAGGAGAGCAATATCAGAACAATATCTACAGGCAGAAAATAATTCCGACTGTGAGCTTCTTTAATAAATTGCTCATTAATGAATTTTTCAATTCTAATTTTAACATAATCGAGTATGACATATATATCCCGTCCCAATCCCCTGTTTTGCATGTAACTCAAATCGGCTTTTACCTTTTCCGGGAAAATAACTTCTCGATAATACTTTTTAGAACGGTATCTTCCATCATTATAATAAATTTTGATTTCATCTTCTAAATGATGATACGGGCCTAAAATACCAGGACGAATTTTAAAAACCTGTTTTTGTTCTTTTGAATAGAATTTGACAAATTCTTTTCGTTCTGGTTGAGGCCCTATAAAACTTAGATCGCCTTTAAAAATATTGAAGAGCAATGGCAAGCCATCCAGGCCTAATGAATTTAAAAATTTACCAAAGGAGGTAAATTCTACTTTCCGCCTGGTGTGAGTTACAGTGGACTCGTCATCGTGATTTTTGTGAACCCTGAAGCGATACAAATAGATCAATTTTTGATTTTTACCAATTCGTTCATCTTTCACAAAGGCAGGGCCACGGCCACTTACTTTAACCCCAACCCAGATTAAAAACAAAAGTGGAAAGAAGAAAATCAGTCCCAGTAAAGAAATAGTAAAATCTAAAAGTCGCTTCATCATTTTTATTTATCTGATACTCAATTGATTCTGGTTATTTCTGAAATCGCTGAGCGATTTCCCGTATCATATCAATAATATACTGCATTTGATTTTCCGTAAGTCTGGGATACAGCGGCAGAGAAATGATTTTACGATAAACGGATTCAGCCACCTGATAATCTCCACTTTTGTATCCGTATTTTTGGGCATAATACGGGTGCAGATGTAGTGGGATAAAATGTACACTGGTCCCGACCTGACGGGCTTTGAGTTCATCAATGAACTGATTCCGCCCAATTTTTAAATACCGTTCATCTACCATCATAACGAATAAATGCCAGCTGTTTTTGATTCCATTATCACGAAGTTCATTGAAGTATTTCTCGTACCAGGGCGGCAATTGAATCCCCGGAATCGAATGCAATTCCTCAAAATACCATTGAGCATATTTTTCACGGATGGAATTAAACTGGTCCAGTTTTTTCAGTTGTTGAATCCCCAGGGCCGCCTGCAGATCAGTAAAATTATACTTATATCCCAGATGAGTAACTTCATAGTACCAATTACCCTGTGAATCGTATCTTTTCCAGGCATCCTTTGAGATCCCATGCAAACTTAATATTCGTATTTTCTCCGCCAGCGAATAATCATCAGTAGTGACCGCTCCTCCTTCCCCGGTGGTCATATTTTTAGTTGGATAAAAGCTGAAAGCGGCCGGGTGTCCATAACTACCAATTTTTTTATTTCCATACATCGTCCCGGTAGCATGAGCAGCATCTTCGATAACTTTCAGCTGATATTGCTCCGCAATGTCATAAATTTGTTTCAGATCACAGGGTATTCCTCCATAGTGAACCGGCAATATGGCCCTGGTGCGCGGAGTAATTTTGCTTTCAATCTGATGAACATCTATGTTGAAATTGGAAGGATCAATATCCACAAATACCGGTCTCGCCTGCAGATATTCAATCACCTCAGCCGTGGCACAAAAAGTCATCGGCGTGGTAATGACTTCATCGCCAGCTTTGATATCATATGCGTATAATATTAAATGCAAAGCAGCCGTACAGGAACTAACAGCCACAGTATATTTGCAACCGATATATTCGGAAAATGCATTTTCAAATTGTAAGGTTTTTGGGCCTTTGGTTAACCAGCTGGAATGTAATGTATCAACAATTTCATTAATTTCCTCTTCCATGATTGTATGCTCACAGTAAGGAATAAACTTCTGAGCAATTCTTGGAGTATCCACTCTGCGCATCATAACATCCATATAACCCTTTTTAGGCAACGATAACTAATTTTTCTTTCATATCTTGATCGTAACGCCGTTGTGAAGGATATTTTACTTACCTTTTTTATTTAGCGTTTAGGCCACCATTTCAAAATACCAGCTTTTCTTTTTTCACTATCTACCCCTTCGCTCTGATAATGATAATACTGGTACTGATATGACTTATAGTCGTAATAGCGAGGTAAGGCATTCTCCATATTATTCAGGACAATTCCGCTGATTTTAACCTTTATATCGTTGAACATTTTGATGCTGCGTTTGACCACGTACCGGGGTGTCGAGCCTGCTTTAATAACTAAAATAATTTCATGGGCAAATTTGCTTAAAAGTAATGGATCGCTGACGTGAATGACCGGCGGTGAATCCACAATTATCCTGTCAAATTTATTGCCGATAAATTCAAAAAATGGTTTAATGCGATCGCTGGTTATGATCTCAGCTGGACTTACATCCAGAATTCCGCTGCTGATAAGCAGTAAATGGGGGATGTGAGTTTCTTTCAAGCACATGCTGAAGGGTAAATTAGACCGCAGAATATCAACTAAACCATTCTCACTATTCACACCAAAAATATGATGCAAATGAGGTCGGCGAAGATCAAAATCAATGAGAACAGTTTCTGTTTTATGGATAGCTATCGAGCGCGCCAGCAGGGAGGCTACCGTACTTTTACCTTCTCCCAAAACAGAGCTGGTAATCAATATAATTTGTTTTTTTCTGCCATCCCGCATGGCATCCAAATTCGCGGCTAAACGCTCGATCTCGGCGGTACCGGGGGTGTCGGTAAAATACTTCTTCAAAGATTCGATGGTTTTATCCTGATTGTTTGGTAATGTTTCCATGGTTTTTTTCTGACTGAATCGTTGAATTTTCTAAAGAATTTATATGAACGAATGGTTCATTCTCTAAGTATGGAATAACTCCAATCACCGGGATTTCAAACAATTGTTCCACTTCTTCCACGGTGCGAATGGATTTGTCATGAAATTCTCTAAAATAAACGGTCCCAAGGCCTGCCATCAGAGCAAATAACATGGTGAGCAAAATGTGAAGAGTAATACCGGCATTGGTTGGTTCTAACGGCTTGATTGGGGGTTCGACAATATTAAATCGACCGGGCTCATTCACTCGTTGAATGGATTCCTCAATTTGTGTACCTTGAATCTGTTGTAAAAAAAGGTTATACAAATCTCGATTTATCTGGACGGCTTCTTCTAATTTTGCCTGAGTAAGTTCATTCGCCTGACTGGTCGATGTACTATATTTAGAAGCAGTGATAATTTGATTCATAACTTCTTTTTTACGATTGGCGATCTCCAGATCTAACAATGCCATCGCGTTCTCATTCATCAGACGTAAAGTTTGAGCGTCGAGAGTGGGGAAACTGTTTCGAAAATATTTTTCCAGTTCAATGCTAATATTTTCCCTTAAATCAATGATACTCTTATTTACAGTGATAACCTCTGAACTTTTCCAGGTATAATGCTTCATCAATTCCGCCAATTGATTGATTTTCATCCGTATCTCTGAATAGTAATTATTGATGGCAGGGGTTCTGGGAAATTTTTCAAGTGCTCTCTGGCCTCTTGAAGTCAGCTGACTTTTCAGGTTTTTTAAATAGGTTTCCTGCTCTCTGACGGAAAGATCAATAGCCACCATCGCTTCGTTAATCCGATCTAAAGCTTCTCTACTCAATATTTTACTTTTAGTATCCTGCCCAACTATTAATTCTTTTTTGTATTCACTTAATCGTCTCTCTGATTCTTCCAATTCTTTTTTATAAATTTCCAACTGTTGATAATTAAATTCTTTAACCTTTTGGATACTCGTCAACTCTCGCTCAATAAATTCCTCCATGAAAATATCCAGGATGGTTTTGACTTTATTATAAGCGAATTCTGGATCTCGGTCGGTGACTCTGATTTCAATGAAGTCATCGCCAAAAGTTCTGACCTTCATCTGTTTTTGCAGATTTTTTAGAAGAAGGAATTGAATTATTTCATCTAAATTTTTATCTGGCATCCGACTTTTCATTTGTAATGCTTTCTCTCGTATCCGCTGGTCCTCGTCCAGTCGCAGTCGCTCAATTATTTTTAATAAATTCGGAGAATTAAGAATTTGCATTTTAAGGCTAACTGCCCTCTGGTAGTACGTCACCTTGGGCACCACCCTTTGTAAGTTACTGGGCAATTGGGTTGGTGTGATTTGTACCACACAATACGATTCGTATTCCGGTGTCCTGGTAGTGATTTTAAAAATACCGATCAGTAAAACCAACATAAAAGGAATTAGGAAATAATACTTCCTTCTTTTCAAGGTACGGATATGATCCTGAATGTCCAGATTACTGTCAAATAATTTCATTTTACCTCACACTCACATATATAATGGCAGTGATGGTACTGGCAATAGCGGTGGTCAGAATGGTGGTTAAGAAAGGAGAAACCCTGCTTCTTCTGGGGATAAATATTGTACTCCCCGGTTCCACAATAGGTAATGGTGTGGAAAGAGAGTTGTTCAAATAGTGTTTAAGATTGATTTTCGATACGGTTGTTCCTCCTTCATGGACCACCACGTAACTGACCTTCGAAAGATTGGCATCGGAGGTTGGTCCGCCCGCCTGGCCAATTGCATCTAAAATATTTAAATTTTCCTCAAATTCCTGTACGCCTGGTGAACCTACTTCACCGACAATAAAAAATTCATTGGAAACATATCCTTTGGTGCTCACCTTATAAGGAGAAGAGGCACCTCTGACATGAACCGCATCACCAGGAAATACTTTCGGAAGTTCACTCACTTTACCGTCTTTCAGAGCGGTAGCCACCCGAGCAGTTATGACCTCTCCTTCATTCTCTTTCCGTATAATCTGCACTTCATCCAGCCGTGCCCCCTCGAGTGGACCACCTGCTTCCATGATAATTTCCCATAGATCGGGAATTTCTTCAAAATAATATTTTCCGGGAGAGAAAACCTGGCCGGTTACAATGACTTTATTATATCCATATTCCAAAACTTTTATATATACCTGATTGACAACTTTATTGTAGATACCCATCTGGGTAATGATTTTTTTATTGAGCTGGGGTATTGTTGAACCTTCCACCTTTAGACTGCCAATTATAGGCAAAGAAATCGTTCCATCATTGTGAACCCGAACCTGGGCATTCATCTCGGGATATTCCCAGAAGGTGATCTCTAAAAGATCTTTTTTGTTGATCTTATAGACATTATCCTGACTGAAAGAAAAATCATAATAGTAAAACAATAACAAGAACGAGAAGAATAAAATACGCCATATTCCAGAATAATTTCGGCAATATCTTTTATTCAGTTCATTAGCGTGAAATAACAATCTTGAATCTGAACCATAACAGTAAAACATTCCACTAATTTTTCTGGATAATCTTAAATAAACATTAGTTGTTTCTTTCAAAAACATAGTCATCACTCATATTTTGACATTGTATAATTTTAAAAAATATGTATTTATAAATAGCTCCGCCAGCTCAGTTACAAGAACTACTGTAACCCTCAATTCATATATACTTCCTTATGTAAATGAACGACAGATACTTTCCATTACAGGCGATTTTTCACACCCATCTTTTATTGCGAAAAAGTTATCCCAACTTTTTCCATCAATTATCCTTTATTATCTGTCTTATTCTTATCAAATTATGCCATAAAAATTGGCATCCGATTAATCCATCCTTTTCTTCATCATTTCAGCAGTACTCTTATTAAATAACTGAGAAATATGAGAGAAATAGAATCTATCATAAAAAGTGAAAAAGAATATCCCTGAATGAGAGAAATAGTTTGTGAGGTTTTCGGATGTTTTGAGAACGAGCTCAATTTGGATCCCAATAATCCTTTATATTCAAAAAGTCCTTTTAAAAAATCCTTTAATTTTTGCACTTCTTGAATTATAAAAAATTCAATATCATCATTTTAAATATATTAACGATTTTAATAAAATGTGTTACAAAACACACATCTCAGACAATAAAAATTTAAATAAAATTATTGAATTCGTTTATTGCTGCTCGATTCGAATGGAATTATCTTTTTTGTGATTTCACTTGCAGCCAGGCAGGGAACCCTCACATCGTTTCACCCATTGCCAATACACCATCAAGAAAAAACGGCCTCATCGGCCGCTCTCTCGGACAACTATCAACTCTAAATTATTAATTCCTTTTTC
>Ga0067045_1002410_pt1 | contig 163574 bp, 132 predicted proteins | sample TerdegcTABiofilm_FD_59184 | JGI IMG/M metagenome (GOLD analysis project Ga0067045, IMG submission 59184) | Combined Assembly of (Gp0054472, Gp0054536) Wastewater bioreactor microbial communities from Singapore -Terephthalate degrading... | reverse complement strand
GGCACCACCGAAGATCAAATGTGGGAGGGAGCTTGCTCCCGATGGCGGTGGGTCAGTCACCCGATGCAGTGGCTGACAGTTGGCAATCGGGGGCAAGCCCCCTCCCACACTGACCGAGGCGATATCTAATCCAGGGTTTAACCCGAACACCCCGCACCTTGCGTCTGACCTTGTGAACGGATCATTCATTCACGAGGTTCAGTCCATGTCCCATCCTCTGCTTTTCCTGCGTCCTGCTGCCCAGGGCTTTGCGGTTACCTTGCTGGTGGCGCTGGCCGGTTGTGGGCTGTCTTCGTCCCCTGATTTAGCCAAACCGACTGAGCCCGTCGCCGAGCTGCACAGCGCCCCGGTCCAGGGCGCGTTGGTCAAGCGCCAGGCGATGCCTGCACCGATGCGGATGCAGGAGTCGGCAACCCTGGATTACCAAAGCGAACCCCGCGAGCAGTACGCCAACCTGCCGGACAACCCGGTGCATCGGGTCGCCGAAACGCCGGTCTCGACCTTCAGCATCGACGTCGACACCGGCAGCTACGCCAACGTGAGACGTTTCCTCAACCAAGGCCGTCTACCACCCGAGGGTGCTGTGCGACTGGAGGAAATGCTCAACTACTTCCCCTATCACTACGCCTTGCCCACCGACGGTTCGCCGTTTGGCGTGACCACCGAACTGGCGGCCACCCCGTGGAACCCGCGCACCCAACTGCTGCGCATCGGCATCAAGGCCTCCGACCGCGCCGTAGCGCAGCTGGCGCCGGCCAACCTGGTGTTTCTGGTCGATGTGTCCGGCTCCATGGACCGCCGCGAAGGCTTGCCGCTGGTGAAAAGCACTCTGAAATTGCTGGTGGATCAATTGCGCGAGCAAGACCGTGTGTCGCTGGTGGTCTACGCCGGCGAGTCGCGCGTGGTGCTCCCTCCGACCTCCGGGCGCGACAAAGTGAAGCTGCGCAACGCCATCGACCAGCTCAGCGCGGGCGGCGCCACCGCCGGTGCTTCAGGTATCGAACTGGCCTACCAGATGGCCCGCGAAGGCTTTATCGAGCAGGGCATCAATCGCATCCTGCTGGCCACCGATGGCGACTTCAATGTCGGCGTCAGCGATTTCGACAGCCTCAAGCAAATGGCCGTGGAACAACGCAAAAGCGGTGTGTCGCTGACCACCCTCGGCTTCGGTGTGGATAACTACAACGAACACCTGATGGAGCAGCTGGCCGACGCGGGCGACGGCAACTACGCCTACATCGACACCCTGCGCGAAGCGCGCAAGGTGTTGGTGGACCAACTCAGCTCGACCCTGGCGGTGGTGGCGCGGGATGTGAAGGTGCAGGTGGAATTCAACCCGGCTCAGGTCAGCGAATACCGCTTGTTGGGTTATGAAAACCGCGCGTTGAAGCGTGAGGACTTCAACAACGACAAGGTCGACGCGGGAGAGATCGGCGCCGGGCACACGCTGACCGCGCTGTACGAAATTGTACCGAAGGGCCAGCAGGGCTGGCTGGAGCCGCTGCGCTACGCCTCCGCGCCTGCGGTGTCGGGCGCTTCCGATGAGTTGGCCATGTTGCGCGTGCGCTACAAGCCCGCGGCCGGTGGCGCGAGCCGCTTGATCGAGCGGCCGGTGAGCAACGCCTCGGCCAAGGCCAGCGACGACCTGCGCTTCTGCGCCGCCGTGGCCGCCTTCGCCCAGCAACTCAAGGGCGATGGCCGCTACACTGGCAGCATGAGTTTGCAGGACACCGCCGCACTCGCCCGCTCTGCCCGGGGCGATGACCCGTTCGGCTTGCGCAATGAATTCGTGCAACTGGTGGAAGTGGCGCAAAGCCTCAAACCTTGATCGTGAACACAACGACCAGAAAGGAGTTCGCCACCGACATGCCCGCTCCAGATGATTCACCCAGCGACGAATCGCTGCTGGCCCGCTACCGAAGCGGTGACGGCGCCGCGTTCGAGGCCTTATACGCGCGGCACCGCCAAGGTCTCTACCGCTTCCTGGTGTCCCTGAGCAACAAGGCCGAACTGGCCGAGGAAATTTATCAGGAGACCTGGCTCAGCCTGATCCGCAGCGCCACCCAGCCACAAGGCCGGGCGAGTTTTCGTACCTGGCTGTTCCAGATCGCCCGCAACCGCCTGATCGACTATTGGCGCAAGCACGGCATCCACAACCCGTTGCACGACAGTTACGATGAACAACTGCACGCCCAGCCCGACACCAGCGCCGGCCCCGAGCAGCATCTGAGCCTGAGCCGCGACCAGGCGCGTCTCGACGCCGCGTTGCAAGACTTGCCCGAAGACCAGCGCGAAGTCTTCCTGCTGCGCCTGCATGGCGACCTCGACGTGCCGCAGATCGCCGCCCTCACCGGCGCCCCGCTGGAAACCGTGAAAAGCCGCCTGCGTTACGCCCAGCAGAAACTGCGCCGCCTGCTGGCCGAGGAGATACCCGCATGACCGACTCCCGATACACCCCCGACCCCGACGACCTGCTCATCCAGCACGTGCGTCAACACAGCCGCGGCGAGCCATCGGCGTCCCTCGATGCCTTCATCCTCGCCACCGCCCGCCGCGAAACCCCAGCGCCGCAACCCAGCCGCTGGCAACGCTGGCTGCACGCCTGCCAACGCCCGCGCTGGCAGATGGCGTTCGCCACCGTCGCAGGGTTAGCGCTGATGATCGGCGTGGTCATGCGCTCGCCCGTGCCTCAACCCGACATCTCCCCGGCGACGTTCTCCGCGCTCCACCAAGAAAGCGCCCGCCCGGCCCCCGCGCCGATGGCCCGGATGGCCGTCGCGCCCAGAGCCGAAAGCGCGCCGGTCCAAGCCGAAATTGCCGGTGCGTTGTCGGATCAATCGCCGGCCAGGCTCAGCAAGCGCGCACCGGTTGCACTGCCTTCATTGGAAGAGGGCTTGCAGGAAATCGTCAACCTGCGGGCGGCCGGGGAAAGCCAAGCGGCGGATGAGAAGCTGCTGGCGTTGCACGCGCGCTTTCCCCAGGAGGACTTGCCGGCGCGCCTGGAGGTGTTGCGCAAGCGCTGAACGCGGGGCGGGCGGTGAGACGCAACGTCTCGCCGTCTCATCGCCACCAGGTGTGGTCTGGCATGGCGCGTCTCATTCGAGCGCGATCGCGGCCGCCCCTGGGTTTCCAGCGGACCGCTCTAAGCAAGGCCTGTTCAGGTGCTTTTGCGGATCTGGCACCGGCCTTGCTCTGGCTCTGGTAACCAGCCCGACTGGTGACCCAATAATAAAAACAGGTGCCCGATGTCCTGCCCAACTCCCTTTCCCGGTTCTGCCCGTGGCGGCGTCATGAGTCGCATGCCGCAACAGCTCAATCGACTGGTTCTGGACCTTGTGCTACCGCGCTGACGCCCCTCCTGGCGGACTCTTGCGGGGCGCCAGGGCCAATCGTTCCAAGGAGATTTCGCTATGACCCTTTCGATCAATCCGCAACGCAGCATGCGCGCCGCTGTCTGGCACGGCCGTCACGATATCCGCGTCGAAGACGTCCCGCTGCCCATTTCGCCGCCGGCCGGTTGGGTGCAGATCCGCGTGCAGTGGTGCGGAATCTGCGGGTCCGATTTGCATGAGTACGTGGCCGGGCCGGTGTTCATACCGGTCGACGCCCCGCACCCGCTGACCGGGATAAAGGGGCAGTGCATCCTCGGGCATGAGTTTTGTGGCGAGATCGTCGAACTCGGCGCCGGCGTACAGGGCTTCAGCGTCGGCGAGCCGGTGGCGGCTGATGCGTGCCAGCATTGCGGCACGTGCTACTACTGCACCCACGGGATGTACAACATCTGCGAAAACCTGGCCTTCACCGGGCTGATGAACAATGGTGCCTTCGCCGAACTGGTCAACGTGCCCGCCAACCTGCTGTACAAATTGCCGGCGAATTTTCCCGCTGAAGCCGGGGCACTGATCGAGCCGCTGGCGGTGGGCATGCACGCAGTGAAAAAAGCCGGAAGCCTGCTCGGGCAAAACGTAGTGGTGGTCGGTGCCGGCACCATCGGCCTGTGTACCATCATGTGCGCCAAGGCGGCCGGTGCGGCGCAGGTGATCGCGCTGGAAATGTCCGGCGCCCGCAAGACCAAGGCCCGGGAAGTGGGCGCGACCCATGTGCTCGATCCCAATGAGTGCGACGCCCTGGCCGAAGTCCGCCGCCTCACGGGCGGGCTCGGCGCGGATGTCAGCTTCGAATGCATCGGTAACAAACACACGGCCAAACTCGCAATCGACCTGATCCGCAAGGCTGGCAAGTGCGTCCTGGTGGGGATCTTCGAGGAACCCAGCGAGTTCAACTTTTTCGAGTTGGTGGCGACGGAAAAACAGGTAATGGGCGCGCTGGCCTATAACGGCGAGTTCGCTGACGTGATCGCGTTTATCGCCGATGGACGGCTGGACATTACGCCGCTGGTGACGGGGCGCATTCAGTTGGAACAGATCGTGGGGCAGGGCTTTGAGGAGTTGGTCAAGAATAAGGAGCACAACGTGAAAATCATCGTGTCGCCCGCTCGGGTCTGAAGCGAGCGATGAGCAGCACGTCACCCTTGCCACTTCGTTGTGAGTGGCAAGGGTGGCGTGCGGCTGATGGAATCTATCGACGGCCTCTCATGCCGTATTGCCGGAATTTGCCGACGAGTAGCGAGTCGCCACCGATCACCCGTCCGGCCTGGGCTTGTGGGTAAGCGCTGCATCAGCACATCTGCCAGACAGGCGTGCCGACATCAGCACGCGTTTGGTCAAGTCATCTATCGAGGCGTGATATGCCCCAAGCATGAATTTCGCTCGGCGCCTTTTTCACACCGCGAATCGGTTAACCAACTGATTCAGGTTGACCGCCAGTTTTGACATCTCACCGCTTGCACTGGCCGTCTGGCTGGCACCCGCAGCACTCTGAGTTGCCAGCTCGCGAATACTGACCAGATTACGATCAACCTCACGCGCAACATGCGACTGCTCTTCAGACGCCGTGGCGATCATGAGGTTACGTTCATTGATCTGAACAATGGCGGTGGCTATTTGATCCAGCGAGGTACTTGCCTCTTGGGCGACACCAAGTGATTCGGTCGCCAGGTCTCTGCTCGTATTCATCGCCTTCACGGCGAGATCAGAATCGTTCTGGATGGCAGCGATCATCTGCTCGATTTCTTGTGTCGACACCTGAGTGCGATGGGCCAACGCCCTTACTTCGTCAGCAACTACCGCAAACCCACGGCCTTGCTCGCCTGCGCGTGCTGCCTCGATAGCCGCGTTCAAAGCCAGCAGGTTGGTTTGTTCTGCAATGGCCCGAATCACCTCGACAACTTTAGTGATGCTCTGGGCACGATCTGACAACCCCTGAATCTGTTCACTCGTGTTCTCAACGTTCCCGTTCAGCTTTTGAATGGACTTCAATGTCTGAGCCACTCGCTCCAAACCTATTTCGGTATAGCCCTGGGTACGCTTTGACTCTTCGGAAGCCGACTCCGCGTTACGAGCGACCTCATCAACAGCTGCGCTCATTTCTGTGACCGCTGTGGCAGCCTGATTGACCTCGTCATTTTGGGCGACAAGACTCCGACTCGACTCCTCAGTGACCGCTGTCATCTCTTCTGACGCAGAGGCCAGTTGGGTGGACGAATCGGATATCTGCATAATTGTAGTTCGCAGGTTTGTCTGCATCTGCGCGAGGGCTTTCAACAGTCGTCCGGCTTCATCAGTCCCGCTGACCAATACCTCTTTGGAGAGGTCGCTGGCCGCGATACGCTCCGCGACAGACAGGGCATCTTTAATCGGAGAGGTAATACTTTTCGTCAACAGCAATGCCAAACCAACTGTCAGGGCGACAACGGCAGCAATAAGGCCGACAACCAACCACAACCCATTGTTATAAAGATCGGTTGCGTTTTGCCCAGCCTGCGCCGCGCCGTCGTTGTTAAAGTTGGTCAAGTCTTTGATCTGCATTTCCATCGTGTTCGTCAGAGGGCGGATGCCGGTCTTCACCAGGCTGACCGCCGCCGCTACGTCACCCTGCCTCATCAACGGTTCAAGACTATCCATTAGTTTGGAGTAGGCATCGGCGCTGTTTTTTACCGGTGTATAAAACGAACGCTCCTTATCACTCGCTATCAGAGGCTCGTAATTCGCCACCGCATCGTTGAACGCCTTACGGTAGCTGGCGAAGCTATCAATCGTCTTTTGTATCGACTGAGGGTCAGCAAGGCCACGCTGTGTTTCGAGCCTCAAGCGAAGGGCTGTACTGTTCATCAGCTCCGTTTGTCGGATGCTAGCCATCCAATTGAGTTCGACGTCTTTTTCGGAGTCCCTCAGCTTGCCCATTTGCACGACTGCGAATGCGCCGAGCACAAAAACCAACGCAATAATCAACGCGAAAAACAGGGCAGCGCGTGGCGCTACGTTGAGATTTCTAAGGTGCATACAAGATTCCTGTTTTCCAACGGTTGTTGATATGTTCAACAGGATATCGACTCAAAGCCGGAAACTTTAAGGATGTCGTCGAAAGGCGATGTGGTTGGCGAACGCCTGGCCGGTGGAGCTTGCCTTGCTTCAATCTGCGGGGGGAGCCAGCTCCCGAAGCCGTCATGCACAAGGACTTTCATGCGAGTTGCGCGGTAACCGAATGGGCATTACAGGTTGCGTAACGGTAACCCGTTATGCGGCAACAACCCGGGGATCTTGCTGGCGCGCTGGTTAGTACATCCTTGAGATAACCAGATGGATCATGCCCATTGAGCTTGGCCGACTGGATCAGGCTCATCAGCGCAGCTGCGTGTTGGCTGCCGAGACCCAGCCAAGACCGTTGTCCGTTAGGTTTCACGCTGAAGTAGAGGCCGTTCCCGTCCTGCTCGCTATAGGTAGCGTGGTCAGGTTCCAGGCCGGCGAGCGTGGTGTTTGCTAAGGGGCGGCTTTCTGTATGCCTCCAGTTATAGGAGTCTCAAGGCATGCATTGTGGGAAGTTATCGGGTTGGAGAGAGACGGATAGCCAGAAACAAGAAAGCCCGCACAAGGCGGGCTTCTTGGGATGTTTCGTAGACTGTCTGAGACAGCCAGAAACGAGTATGTGGTGCCCCGGCGGGATTCGAACCCACGACCCCTGCCTTCGGAGTCCTAAAAGTCGACGTTTAGAATCAATACGTTAGCGGGGATTAGCTGGGAAATCAATGGGTTGTGTTAGCTGGGGTTAGCGGGTTTTCGCGCCGGTTAGCGGGGTGAGTGTGGCAAATTTGTGGCATTTGATGTCCGACCGCGTGGCGACTCGGCTTACGGCTCGGTGGGCCAGCGCGGAACGATAGTAAGGACTTCGGCGCGGTTATTCAGGTGGCGCCTTGTGCTTTCTCTACGGATTGAGGTGGTTCTGCGTGAGAAGTGGAGGGCGTAGGTAAAACTACAGTGGGGCAGCCCGAAAATCACGATAAACGAAGTCAGCTCCACCAAACCCAGTGTTGGTAACCACCTGCTGTGCCCTCAAAACTGAGGGCGTCTCGCCTGTCCCATGTTTTACTGGCCGGTCGCAAACTCCTTTCGATGATGGAAGTAGTAGTCTTCATAGCGGGTTTGCAGCAGCGAGAGCGATAGCAGCGTCGCGACTCGCTTTTCTACCCCTGCTTCTTCGAGCAGTGCTGGCAGCCCGTTGAGCAGACAGGCGAAGCTGGCGTCGAGGCTAGATCTGGCCCCGTCGTACGGAGCTTCGAGGTGCTGATCCAGGTGTAGTCGCAAATCCTCGATGTCGGGCGTCAGTCTTTTGATTGTGTGCTTTGCGGTCTGAAAGAAGCGACGCACCGGGCCGATGAGCTGTTCCAGCTCCACTTGCCAGTAATGCAGCCACCATTGCGCCAAGGGATGCTGCTCCGCCAATGTGGGAATTTTCCACTCGTCGAGCGTCTGGATGTCAGTCGCCAACTGCCGAAGCCAGGTGCTCAATACCTTTTCGCGCATCTGCGCAGCGTCGTAACCCAAGAGTCTGTGCATGTTCATTTTCGCCACGAACTCCCCATTCAGGCGCGCTTTCCCGAGCAAGTCGTTGGCGCGATCCAGAAGCTGAAGGGAGTTGAGCAGCGGTTCGTTGATATCCCACTCTTTGGGCCATTGCCTGAACGCTGTGGCCCACAGGTTGATATCGAGCGCTGGCCGGGTGTCTCCGAGTGGGGACAGTAGGCAGTTCCAGAAACGATCGCGGAACCGCTGCAGATCTTGAGCGGGCGGGTCCTTGAAGTCGACACAGAAGATATCCAGTTCCAGCCTGTCTTCATCTCCGTCCATCTCTTGCCATAAACGCAGAGCGAGATTCTTCGCACGCTGTTCCAGGCGCGCTGATTCCGCGTCCGGGCAGGACGTAATGACCACCATCAGCTTGGTCTGGCCAAGAAACTCTGCGTCTGCCAACGCCTTCATGAAGTCGCTCAGGTGAGTGGCATTGGTGGCACCATCAAGGCGTGCAGCCTGGCAAACATAGATGATCGCCAGGTTATGCATTCCGGTCATCGATGACTTGGCACTCAGTTCTGCAATCTCGTCATCACCTGAGTTCCACCCAGGAGTGTCAATCAGGAAAAGCCGCCTGGGGCATTTGATTTCATTGAAGCCATCACCCTCAGGCAGAATCAGACGCGGTTCCTTGACGGTCAGCCGCAGCCGATGGTGCATTGGATCGTAATGATGCAGTTCATTGCGCTCAGGGAAATGGGTGAAGGCTTTGATAAAGGTCGCCGTTGAGTGATCATCCGTGCGTTTCACCAACACCAGTTCTGGCGTGTCGCCGTAAGTAATCTCCAACGGCAGACGCGTCTGGCGTTCCAGTGAGCTGACAGGCAGCAGCGGTGCCGGGATCTGCTCACCGAACAACTCACTCAGCAGCCGCGTCTTACCGGCAGAAAACTCGCCAATGAAGCGTGCGGTCAATACACCGTCCTGCAGTTGAGCGGCACTGGTCATGTTGGCGGTGAACGTCAGCAGGTGTTGCTGGACGGCCAGCGAGCGGCCGAAGTTCATCTTGCGAGTAACAGTTGGGGTCGTCATGGTATCGATACACCGGATGGAGCAGATAACACGCCGATCAGTCGATCGGCGTTCCAGATGATTCGTTCGGCCGCGGTCGGCCATCCTTCTCGCTTGAGGGTGGTCAACTGATCGGTATCCAGGCATTGGGCGACGAAGGCCAGCAGCGCTTCCTGCAGGCGGCCGTCGGCCAGATCGCCCTGTTTCCATTCATCGCCCGCCTGTACCAGGGCGATGAGGTTCGACAGGCCGGTCCGGCAGGCTTGGTACGCCGCATTGTTGCCGGACAACAGCAGCGGGACCAGCAGCAGGTGGTGGTTTTTCGGCCCCCAGTGCTTCGGGTCGCGCCATAGATCATCAGCCTGCACGGCGAACACGGTCTGCTGGATCAACTGCTCGGCTTCTTGGGCAGCGGTGTCTGAAGTCTTGGCTGCGATACGCTGAACTGCCTGCCAGAACATCGGCTGGGCGCGCAGCAGATTCTGCCGGCAGACGGGAAGGTTTTCATCCAGCGCATCGTCGAGGATACGTGCGTACAGATGAATGCGGGCGCAGTCCGCTAGAAGCTGCTGTGTACGATCGCTGACAGGACCCTCCAGCCATGGTTCGGCCAGCATCGCGAGAAAGGCCGGAGCATGCTCGGCCACCTCGTTCAGTCGTTTGGCGGCGTGACGGGCAGATGAATGGCTGTCCGGCAAATGAATGCGGCTGATCGCTTCGCGAAGCTGTTGTTCGAGATGGATAACTACGGCGTCCATCGAGTTTCTCGAGTGATCCTTGGTGTCACCCCCCCCTGCGCCAATCATCTCCTCAGCCCCCTGAACGACCGGAGCGCTGCGTCCTGTAATTGGAGGTACATGGTTTCAGTTGTGCTTTCGGGCTTCGCGGCCTTTGCCTTTGCCTTTGCCGCTGCCGTTGTGCCACTCAGCGCAACCAACTGCGACTGCATCGTGGCTATTTCGGCCAGCGTCCTGACTTGCACCGATGAGATCGCCAACTGCCTGAGGTACTCATCGCAGTGGTGATGCACGGTGTGTTCCAGTAACTGGCAAAGCTGGGCGTGACGCGCTTCTTCCAATGCGGCTTGAGCTTGAAGCTCAGCGCCTTTTTCGGCGCTGGTCTTCCTGGGCTTTGGCCGGGCCGCTACAGGTTTGTCTGTTGCGGAGGGTCGACGACCTGTCATGGGAGGCTCACTTATCCAGTTCGAGACGCGAGAGGTTTTCCAGGTCACCGTTGTCGATGGCCTGACACGATGTAGCCGTACACAACTCGATAATCGAGGGGCCGACAATTCGTGCAAAAATTCGCTGCCCTGTCAGGTTGCCGCGCAGGTCCAGGCGATTTTTGAACAGCCCCGGCTCGCCCTGCTTCAACTCGCCGGTATGCGATTGGGGTGACTGTGAGTGGTACAGGTTGAATACGCCTTCGCTTGGCGCGCCGAGTTCGTGCCACTGCTCATACTCACTTCCTTGGGCAACCACCACGTGAAACCGGCCCTGGCGAATACGGCCCAGGTAGTGGGCGAATGGCGCTTCGTCACCCGATTGCTCGAACGAGTGGTTAATTACCTTTACCGGGCTGCCGGGGCACAGGCGCAAGAGGCCCAGGGCAACCCCGGTCTTGGCGGTGGGAGTGAAGGGTTCATCCTCGCGGACGGGCAATGGTTCATGGACTGTAAGACCCATGCAGTGGTAGGTGAACAGTTTGCTGGCGTAGTCGCGGAGCCGTGCATGCGACTCGCTGGCAGGTGTCGCGTCATCCTCTGTGGGCAGGGCACCGAAAGTATCCAGTACCCATTGCGAACGGCTGGCGTTACCCGCCAGCAGCACATGGACATGATCAGGCCTGCGTGTGGCAAAGGCCTTCTCCAGCGCCGCGAGGAAACTGCAGACGCCGCTCTCGATACGCTGTTGCAGATACGCGTTGAGTTCATGGATCGGGATTATCAACTCGCAGGACACCTTACGGCCCTCGCGGTCGAGAAGGTCCAGGAGCTCGATACCGGACTGGCTATCCAGTTGTCCGTTTTCCCACAACGGGCGCAGCCGCGCCATGAGCATCACGGTATTGGTTGATGCGGCCTGGGTATGCTCGAGGAACATTTCGCTACCGGCAAAATCGTCGGCATCCAATGGGCGGGTGAAAGCGATACGGTCTTTACGGCAGATGTCCAGGTTATGACGGAAAACCAGGTAGGCGAGGTTTTCCAGCAGATTTTCTCCTCCCAGAAACTTGTCGCCGGCGGCGCCGAAATGCTCGAACACCTCTTCCTTGCCTTCGTCCTCTTCCTCGGGCGTGGCCAGGCGGTAGTAACCGAAGTCGAAGTCAGTGGTGCCCCCGCCAAAATCGAATACGGCGTACGCCACGCCGTCGTCGCTGGGGGTAATGTTCAGCCGTGGCATCACCGCGGCAGCATACGCGGCCGGTTCTGATGCACGCTCTTCAACGCAGAACTGGGCAAACGCTGGCTCGCTGACAAGCGAGGCGGGCAGGGCACGCAACAGGCCACGTCGGAATGAAGCGAGGATCTTGTCCTTGACGTCACGCGGGTAGCCGACCGGAAATGTCATGTAATAGCGCAGGAACACGCCGCGCCCGCGCCAGTTGATGTTCAAGCCCAGGAACCAGGCGTAAAGCTCGATCGGATCGAACGGATCCTGCGGGCTCACGCTCATTTGCTGCCCGCGTACCGGATTGCGCAGTGTGAGGGTGGCGAGCTCGTGCTCCACCCCTTGTGGCTTCTGTTGATCGCTCAAGCGCACTCTTGCCGTCTTGCTTTCGCGCAGGGCCCAATGCTTGATCTTGGCCAATGTGCTGGCGACCATACGCGGGTCGCCTTTGTTGTCACGAAAGTTCTGCAGGGCCGCGTGGGAGCAGCGCACGTGATCCCACGATACGCTCGGGCGAAACGCCTCGCTTTGCCAGGCGGCGAGCAAGCCGTTGAAGTCGATGAACTCCAGCAGCGTGGGGTTTTCATAATCCTCGTGACGTTCCTGTGCCCAATAGTTGCTCACGCCGATGCGCAACAGTTTGTGCTGGTCATTGTCATCGAGGGCGACCACGGTGCTGCTGGTACCGAAGTCGATCGCCACGTTGCAGTCGCGTACATCCAGTGCCGGGTTACGGGAGCGTACGCCTTGGGTGGTCAGAACACCTTCGTCCTTGCCCCAGAATTCCCACAACCCTTTGTTCGGGTCGGTGAACTGTGCTGCTTCCAGCCTTGGCAGGCGTGCCGAAAAGAAGTCAATGTCTTCGTACACCGCCTGAAGGTCGGGAGGGTCTTGCAGCAGGTTGAGTTCTAAAGATTTTTCCTCGGGGGTGCACTCCCGCAGTTGCCAGTCCTGCTGAATCGCCATTTCCGCGACCTGTGCTCTGCTCTTGCCTTTCAAAGCATCATTGCACGCCAGTAAAGCGCCGGTGCTCGTGCCCAACGCACAGCTGTCCAGATCAATTCTGCCGCCAGACGTCATCCAGTAGTCCTTTTCCAGCAGCCTGTCATTGGCACCTTTGCGCAAAGGGTTCTTGGTGTTTTTCGCGAATGCAGTCAACTGCTGCTGGGTAGGGAGGCACCAGTTTGGCAATGCCCCTATCAGGCTGGCTGCAACCTTGGCTTTCGCGTCATTCAGGGAAAGCATGTTGCTAGTGTCCGGGGCAGCGTCCCACAGCAGGCCTGATCGACTGTCGTAGATCATCGCTTTCGTGCTGGAAGTACTGTGCTGTACCCACCAGTAAGTCTGGCGATCCAGTTTTTCGACAACGATCTGGGTCAGCGTCGAGATATAACGCTTGTACAACGTGTCAGGGATGATTTTTTCTGGCGTATCCATCGATATGTCCTGGATCTGAAAAATGACGCTGCTGGTTGGTCTGTTTCGCTCAGGTGCAGACCACGGGCTTGCGCTGTAACTGTCCGGCAGCATTGCGCAGGCCCGGCAACCACTGGGCGCTTACGGTGTCACCCTGTAACTGCCCGCGCTCGTGTAGGAGCGGATCGAACGCTGTGCCCGCCCCGGCGGTTTGCAGATTGGCCTGGCGTTCCTGCCATATGAGGTTATGAATATCCAGGCTACGGCTCAGGATGTTCAGCTCGGTCGGTGACGCCTTGCGCTTTTCATTTTTGCAGCGGGCGGCGAAGCGATCCCACAGCAGCAACAATCTGTCCCATTGAGCGGCTATCGCAATCAGCCTGACCAGTAGGCGCTCTGCAGGTTCGTCAACGCTCAGCCATGCATCTTTCAGTTCGGCATCCGCGATCATCCAGCCCAGCAGCTCCCGCTCGGCATAGCAGGCATTCGGCTGGCTTTGGGGCCCTGCAGATCGAGGGGCGGGCGACGTGACGGCGATTTGCTGGATCGCCTGCCTGACGTGATCGTCGGACTTCAGAAGCTCCAATAGCGTTGTACGAATGTCGGTTTGAGCGGTGGCCGCTGCGAGATATTGATCGGTGTCTTTCATCAATAAGCCTTCATCAACGGTTGCATGGAATGGCGAACCGTAAGTTGGTAGGGCAGTTGATGACAAAACGCGATAATGCTGGCGCGGCTTTCGTCGCTGAGTGAGAGAAAACGCTGCTTCATGGAAGAGACCAGTGCGCTGTCCGGTTCATGATAAGGCGACGGAATCATGGGCACTTGCGCGCTACCTGCGAGCGTTGCCAACTCTTCAGGCCGTACGGTGTTCCAGAAGTTGTGATAAATGATCGGCAGGTAAAGCAACAGCAAATCCAGACTGGCAGTTGTCCTTCTCTTGATTTGCGCACGCAACTGCTCGTTTTCTCGACGTAGCTGACTCAGCTCATTCAGTCCGATGCGCTGCTCAAGGTTCTGCGAGCGCTCGGCCAGCAGATCAAGGTAGCGAAACACCACGGCTGTTTGAGTGAACGAGCCCAGAAAGCTCTCCAGCTGTTCACTGGGCGCAAGGTCAGCCGCCAGGTGGGCGGATGGGGGTTTGGACGGCATACGCAATTGTTCCCGAAAATTATTCGCAAGACGCCCGCTTCATCATTCAGTTGAGGCGGGCGGGCGATGTCAGTGCAGCGTTGCCAGGGTGCGCTCAAGTGCCTGGGCCTGCTCACACAAGCGAGCCAGCAGGTCCTGCTTCTCTTGCGCACTGGCCTGGCTTTTGGCGGTGAGCAGGTCGATGTCCGCCAGGCGTTCGTCCAGCAATGCGCCTACGCGGTCTTCCCAGAAGCTCCTGACCTGGCTGTGCAACAGCTCGTCCATGGCAGACGCCTGACGGTCGAAGTTCTGCAGCCAGTGTTTGCCAGCTTTTTCGGCGCTATGGCGCAGTTGGCCGATGCGCTGCTGCTGCAGATGCTGCAGAGCCTGCTTGTGCTGTTGTTCGGCTTGCAGCTTGACCCGCTCCAGCTCGCCCTTAATCCGGATTTCTTCTTTCTGGCTTTGTTCCAGCGCCCACCCGGTCAACTGACGTTCGTTGGCGATGTCTTCGTTGCGAGCCAAGGCTCGGCGCAAGGCTTCACGCTGCTGGTCAAGTTCCGCCATGGCCGCTTCACGCTCGGCCATGGCGTGGGCATCGACCACCTGTACCTCGGACGGGCCGTCCAGGGCCTTGCCTGCTCGCTCGCCCCAATAACCAATCGACAGCATTTCCAGCCCGCCGAGCTTGTCCATGATCGGCAGCGGCACGCCTTTGACGCTGGTTTTGCCCTGTTGCACACCTTTGACGACCTTGACGCCGGTCGTGATGGCCTTGGCAATTTTCCCGGCGTCTACGGTGATTTTAGCCACCTTGGCACCCTTGCCGATGATGGCCGCGATCTTCGCACCGGCCACGGTAGGGTTGACCAGCAACATGGCGACGTCGCCAACCTCGCCCAGGATCCGGCCGATGAGGGCGCCGTTCGAGTTTCGCGTTTGTTGCATGATCATGGGCAGCGGTTGGCTCGCCAGTGCATTGTGCTGATGAGCCAGCGCGTGCAGGGTCTGCTGGTGCTCGCTCATGTCTTGCACTTGCAGGGACGACTGTTTCTGGGAGATCGCCTGCTGGGTGCCCTGTTGTTCGCTCAAGGCTTGTTGCAACTGGGTCAGGCGGCCGATATCCACGAAGTCTTCGGTACAGACCGTTTCTGGCGTAGGCAGGCGAAGGTTGAATGCGACGATGTCGGCTTCGGGCAGTTGCAGCTCGCCGTAGCTTTCTGAAAGCACGCTGAATGCCTTGGCCAGGGCACGGATGGCGGCTTCGAGATGGAGGCCGCCTTGCCGGCCAAACTGCTCCCATTCGGACTCTTGCGTCAGCGCATCGGCTTGTTCCTCGACTTGCGTTGAAAGCAGGCTGCGGCGTTCGTGCACACTACCAGTGGCCTGCTGAGCAAGGCGGGTACGGTCTGCCTGCTGATCTTCATAAAGGTCGGATTTGAACTCGACCAAGCGCTGCTTACGATCGATCATCTCCTGATGCAAGGCCTGCGCCTGCTGTTCCGAGTCGACCTGACAAGCGCGCTGCTGCAGGGCGTTCTGCCCGAGGGCATTGAGCAAGACCGGACGCAACTCCGCCTGGAAACGACGCAGGCGAATACCTTGCAGGTCCTTACGCGACCGTTGGACGAAATCTAGAATGTCGTCACGCCCCAGACCGTCGCGGTGAGTGGTTTGCAGCCGTACGCGCAGGCTGGTAGCGCTTTCGATCTGCTGTGCCCACTGTTCCAGCGAAGGTGCTTTCTCGCCTCGCGAAACCGCCGCTGCAACCTCGTCCCAATGACTGACCAGCACTTTCACGCGCTTGCCGGCCTGCTGAATGACATTCAGCGTGTCCATGTCGGCCGCGGACGGCCCCCTTGGGCTGAGCAGGTACAGCACTGCATCGGCCTGGCGGACCTGGGACAGGGTGTACTCGCGATGATGGACCGAGGTGCTTCCCAGCCCTGGGAGGTCAATGATGGAGACCCCCGCGAGCCAGGGCTGTGGCAGCTCAAGCAGCGCGCACGCTGCCCCCTCAGGCGCATGGGTCGTGACGTGGGCGAACTGCGCTTCATCCAGCGGCACCTGGCTGCCGTCCTGGCCGATGAGAAACATGCCGCGCTGGGCGGCGTATTCGATAAAGGTGGGCAGGGTGGTGGTTTCTTCCATCGCCGTCTGCAGTAGACGTTCTTGCAACAGCATGTTCAGCATGCTGCTCTTGCCGACCGAGAAGCTGCCCAGCAGGACCAGCCGCAGAGGCGTATCCGGGTGCAACACTTGCGCGGCCAGGGCTTCTACGGGCTCATGCCACTCCGCCGGGAGGTTCGACAGCAGCTCATGAAGAAATGCATTGGGTTGGGACATGGTCGTTCCTTCAGGCCTTCAGTGCGTTTCGGGTGAGAGTCAGCAGATCGTCGACTTCTTTGCTCGCCTGCTCCAGCCGAGTCTGGCGCTGGGCAACATCCAACTTGCCCTGTTCCAGCAGGGAGTGGATTTGCGTGCGCTTCTCGAGTTTGGCGTTCAGGGGTTCCAGGTACTGCTCTTTCACACAGTCCTGGAGTGCCTGAAGCTGGTCGGCGAAGACATTGTGAATGGCGTCAGACACGTGGTCCTGTAGGTGGTCAATACGCTGTTGCAACTGACCGGCGGTATTTTTTATCAGCCGTCGGGTGGTGTCCTTGACGAGTTCACCTTCGGCGGCCAGGAATTCCTGCTCGATACGAGCCTTCTTCTTTTCGAAGGCTTGCATCTCACGCTCGTATTTTTTCTGAGCCTTTTCCAGGGAGATGCGAATACCGGTCTTGCGTTCTTCTTCGGCGGCGATCTCCTCCAGGCGCTTTTCCTTGTCGGCCAGCGCGCTCGTCAATTGATCTCGCTCTTTCATCCACACATCGACATTGCTGCGATCGGTGTATGCCACATCTCCATAGGTGTCACGGCTATACATGCCGCCTTTCTGCACGACGTCACGGCGAGTCGCCGTTCTCGGGCTCGGCTGTGGGCCCTGGTTGTCGCGCATTCGCTCGGCACGAGCGAGGGCATCACGAGCCAAGTCCAGGTTTTTTTCGTTGGCCCTGTGTTGCGAAAGGTCACTGTCGATGCTTTCTATCTTGTCCTGGCGGGCGGCAATCTCCTCTTCCAGAGCCATGGCTTGCTGGTGATGCTGTTCGATAGCGCTGAAGTCCAGGCTGAACTGGGTGTCAAGCGATGGCATCTGCACATCCAGCTTGCCCATCTCCGCCTTGATGCGGCCAGCGTGCTTTTCCATCTGCTTGCTGTAGTCGACGCTCAATCCGTCCAGTACTTTGATTAGTTGCTGTTTTTGTTTGTTCCAGACAACACCTACCTGCACGGAAATGGACTGGAATTGCTTGTGCAGATCCTCGGGCAGGGAGACATTCTTGACACGCTGTTTGATCTGTCGCTCGACATAACGCTCATCGACCTGATTTTCGATGTCGCTCTTGAGGTCCACCAGTGGCGAGATCAGATCACGCTGGATTTTCTCGACCAATGCCTTGGCTGCGCGCTCATGTTCTTCGCGAGAGTTGCGGGCAACGGCGGCGGCCTCTTGCTCCAGCATCTTGGTTTCCACGTCGAAGTGGGCAAGCTCGCGCGCCCGCTCCTCCAAGGTTTTATCCGATGAAAGCTGGCGCAATTCGTCCTGCAGCGTCTCCGCCAGTTGCAGCTGGATATGGGACATTTGCTGCATCGGCTTGTGGTATATCTGCTCCAGCGCTTCACCGCTGGTAAACATCTGTGCGATGCGTTGTGACAGCTGTTCGATGCCTGATTGCGCCTGCTTTTGTGGATCGCTGTCCATGGCCCAGTGGGCGCTGACCGGAAGCAGATGGTTCTTGTCAGTAAGCAGCTCGTATTCGGCATCATCCTGTAAGTGCCTGCGAAAGTTCTGGCGCACGACATCCAGCTTGTCCTGCATGCGTTGCTCCACCGGCACGCGGCGCTCACGTGCGTCGTCCGGTGCCAGTACCTTGTCCCACCAGCTAATGACCGTCACGAACTTGCGGAAGTTATTGCGCAACGTTTCTGTTAGAAACTCCCATTCGGTGGCCGCACCACCAAGCTGTGTGGTGTTCTGGACCCACAAGGCGATATGGGCTTCGGCAATGGCCTTGCGGGTGATCGCTTCGTGGTGCTTGATCACGGTTTCCAGGCCCGGTGTATCCACCAGGACCAAGCCCTTTTCAAGCAGCGGGTGAGCCATGAACGCTTCGATGTAATCGAGCGTCTGCCGAACATCGGCATGGCTCTCATCGAGTTCTGTGCCCCAGCGCTCAAGCGCCAGGTCGTCATTCCACGGCACTTCCTGCACCGGGCGGCCATCCTGGAAATGAATCCGGATGAAACGCTCGGTACGGTCAGCCGGCAGCATGCGCACGAAGGTATTGATCGCCGTAGTCGCTTGTAGCGCTGTGGGCAGCAATTCAATCCCGAGCAGCGCATTCACCAAGCTCGATTTACCCCGGGAAAACTCTCCCAGTACGACCAGGCGTATGGCGTCGGCATCAAGTGCATCGAGCAGTTCGGCAAAACGCGCATGGGAGGTGCGCAATTCAGCACTTCCGAACTCATCGAAGAGTACTTGCGTGCGACGCAGAAAATCCTTCGCGACAGCTATTTTCTGCTGACGCCGTTCAAGGCCTTGGGTGAGTACGTTGGTCATAGGAATTACTTTTCTCGGGTCGTCTGACGAACTAACGCTTATGCCGATAGAGCGGCGCGTTTGACTGAGGGGGCTTGCGCTGCATCAGGCAAGAACTCCAAAGCAGGTTCTGAAGAGGTTTGCCAGAGCTTGCGTAGTACGTCGATCTGGCTGGACGCACGATTTGAAAGGCGATGAAAGGCATTGCGGGTGTCTCCTGACAAAAATGCTCCAGGTCTGAATGGGTTCCCCAGGAGCGGGGACGTACAGCGTGATCAACGTGACGAGCTGTTAAAGGACATCCTGGGGTGCGCTCGCGACAAAATATGTCGCGGTTTTCTTATAAAGTAAGGCATGTCCATCCTCCAGCTACAACACTCCAGGACCCGCGGCTTGTCAGCTAGGGCAATCAGGGGGCCGCTTTCAGAAATGTATCCATTTTTTAATCCATGGCTTTTTGGCGATGTCTGTCCATGTCAAATAGCCGTGACGACGTCTCTCGCTTGAGTGAGCATTCGTAAGATACGTTAACGGCCGACAGCTGGATAAGTTGAGTCTTAGCAGGCGACGTCGGCCGCTCGATTTCGGCAAACGGTCGGCTTTGACCTGCCATGAGTGACGGAATCCTTGGTTACACCCTTTCTCTTGCAGGGAGGTGAAGAAAATTGACGCCCTGCATGTCCTGTTTTTACGTCAGGTTGTCGAGGTCGAGGGTCTTCCCTTTGAGGTTCGGGTTCCCTCGACCCGCACCGCGAGAGCCCTTCAGGAAGCCCGCGACATCCGCCATCAGCAGGGGAGCTGACGGGGAGAACCAGAAAGAGTCGCGCTAGCCACACGCTCGCCTGCGCCGCCTGCCTAATGCAGACGAGTATGCAAGCCTGCTGATAAAGCTAGCCAATCTGCAGAAGCGCCTACCCACCGGCGGTAGGGATTCACCGATAAGAATTGCGATCGTTACCGCACGGAACTCCCCGTCGGAAATGCGCGTAATCAATACACTGCGTGCCTGGGGCGTGCATGTTGACAAAGCTTTCTTCCTCGGCGGTGTGGGCAAGCCCAAAGTGCTCACGGCCTTCAACCCCCACATTTTCTTCGATGACCAGGACGTCCACTTGGAAGCTGCGGCAAATCTGGTACCCTCGGGCAAAGTGCCATACTTGACCAGACCTGACCCGGTGGATCAGTTGCTGGGTCAGGCTGAATAGATTCGTCGCTTATGCATGCAAAGGAATGCCAATGTCAGCCCAGAAGTACTCCGTTAACCAGCACCTGATCGAAACTCTCCTGAGCTGGGTCAAGTCTGGAGAAATTGCGATTCCGGAAATTCAGCGCCCTTTCGTCTGGGATGCCAGCAAGGTGCGCGACTTGATGGACAGCCTGTACCAGGGTTTCCCCGTCGGCTACATCATCGCGTGGCGCAACCCCACGGTTAAGCTCAAAGACGGCTCGTTGGCCGAAGGCAAGAAGGTGCTGATCGACGGCCAGCAACGCGTTACGGCGTTGACAGCGGCCATCGCTGGCCAGCGGGTGATCAACCAAGATTATCAGCAAATACGCATCCGCATTGCTTTCCACCCTATTGAACAGCGGTTTGAGGTCAGCAACCCGGCGATCGAGAAGGATAAAGCCTGGTTCGCCGATATCGCGCCCATCGTCAACGGCGAACTGAAGTCACACAAAGCCGCCAGGGATTATCTGACTGCAAACCCTGAGTTGAATGAAGACCTGGTTTATGAGCGGCTAGACAGGCTATGCGATATCACCAAAAAGCAGATCGGTCTGATAGAGCTAGCAGCTGATCTGGATATCGAGACGGTGACCGAAATCTTCATCCGTATTAACTCAAAAGGCGTTGTGCTCAGCCAGGCAGATTTCGTCATGTCGAAGATTGCCGCCAACGAAGAGTTCGACGGCAACACTCTGCGCAAAGCAATCGACTATTTCTGCCACCTTTCCATTGCGCCTGAGTTCTACGCGCACATCGAAAACAACGACAAGACGTTTGTTCAGACCGATTACTTCCGTGCGATGCGTTGGCTGAAAGGTGAGAACGACGATCTGTACGATCCTAGCTACTCGGACATGCTCAGGGTGGCGTTCACTACTAAGTTCATCCGTGGACGCTTGTCAGATTTGGTTGGACTGCTATCAGGTCGCAATTTCGAGACCCGTAGCTACGAAAAAGAGATAGAAGAATCGTCCTTCAATACGTTGAGCGAAGGGGTCAAAGAGTTCATCAACGAGACGCACTTTAAACGCTTTCTGATGATCATCCGCTCTGCAGGGTTTGTGGATCGGTCCATGATTGGTTCGACCAATGCGCTGAATTTTGCATACGTACTTTATCTCAAGCTAAAGCGCGACTTGGGCAATAATCCCAATATCGAAAGCTGGGTACGCCGCTGGTTTGTGATGTCGTTGCTAACTGGGCGCTACTCTGGTTCACCGGAGTCGCGCTTTGACAAGGATATTAGGGAGATCCATGAGCGGCCATTCGTAGAGGTATTGGGCGAGATTGAGGCGGCTGAGCTTTCTGATGCCTTCTGGGACTTCGGTCTGCCGCAGGCTTTGACCACATCCTCTGTCAATGCGCCAGCAATCAAAGTGTTTTGGGCAGCGCAGGCTAATCGCGGCGACAAAGGCTTCCTGTCAAAAGACATCACCGTCCGGGACATGCTCACGCACCATGGTGATATTCACCACATCTTCCCGAAGAACTTCTTGAAGCAGCGGGGGTTGCAACGAAGCAAGTACAACCAGGTTGCAAACTATGTGTACGTGCAGCAGGAAGTGAACATCAAGATCGGCCACACCGCCCCGGCAGCCTACATGGCCGATGTGCTCGCGCAGTGTGATACCGGCGTGGCGCGCTATGGAGCTATCACACGCTTGGATGATCTCAAAATTAACTTGGCCGCCAACTGCCTTCCAGAGGCTTTGGCCGCCTACCAGCCTGAGCAATTCGATGCCTTCCTTGCAGAACGTCGCCGGCTGATGGCGCAGAAAATTAAGCAGTATTACTCTGGGTTGTAAGGGCCTACTGGCAGGGCTGTCGAGCCCTCTCTAGTGAACCGGTAGGCTAACGCGCGCAGCAATTTGTGACGCCCTTTGTTAGGTCGTGGCTCAATCAGGGAAGTAGCTCATGCCTCAGTCTATATTCAGATTCTCTAATTGGCTCGGCAGGTTTCTTCTGCGACGGGGTATCCAGTCCCCTGATTATCGTGGTCTGTACGCCTATCATTGCAGCCATGAAGAGTATCTAGACCTGTTGCACCTGCTCAGAGAGTTAGAAACCTTCGACAAGGCAGTAAATGACACGGCTGCAAGCGCCTGTTTGGTTCTCTTCTGTTCCGAGTGGTACCGGCGTGAGTACCAGCGAGATCATGGCTGGAGCTGGGAACCGATCTGGAAGACGCTGGGGTACAGTCTATCGCCCGGCGATCTCGGCAAAACTATTCCAAAAGGGCTGGAGCACTACTGGAAGCGCCCGATACACTTTTACGAGTCTGAGCGGAGGGATTTTCTCGGCTCATTGTTCAGTGAGGGCGGGCTGCCTTTTCAAGTGCTACGTGAAGGAGGAAACCGTTTTCACGCACTGTTCGACCGAATCCTCAAGCAGTATGACCAGTGGCATATCCTAGGCTATAGCACTGCACAGCAAGTAGAGCAGCAGCTGGAGAAGGCGAGCTTACCGAAGGTGTTTTCCTCGCAGACTTCAGTGGAACTGGTTGCGCATATGGCCGATCAACTGGTGTCTTTGGTGCGGGACTATGGCCTGGTCCAGACCGCTGAGCCTGTTGCTCGTTTGGATGCCATGAATCCGAAATGGCGTGAGCTGTTCCCGCTACCGCTGGATAACCAAACTGGCAGTGAATTGCTTAACGGGCTTTTGAAAACTGCCACGGTCGAGAGTGGAAGATGTCGCAAAGAATCTGGCGGCTGGGCTTGTAGACACTTTTTGCAAGAAGCACAACCCAATGTATTGAAGGTGCAGCTATCGCTGCCGGCAGAAGCGGTTTTCCAATTAGCGATGCAGCCCTCTACAACTCGCTTCGAGCTTGTGATTTTGGAAGGCAGTACGGTTATCGCTAAGTTAGGCCCCGGTTATGCCGTCGTGGACAAGGGGGTCGCCCGGATCAGGTTGCGGCAGCGAGAGGTAATGGGACTCCGTTGTGACTGCTCGTTGTCACTGAGCTTGGTAGCGATGGTAGGGGGGGTGGTGATCGCTTCTTTACCTATCGAGAACAGCACCGTAGCGCTAGGTGAGGTCCCAGTTGGCTTTGAACCGGTAAATGATGGGTGGCAGCTATGTGGTCAGGCTTCATTCAATAGCGCCAGTGAAGAACTATTGCTTGTGCTGCCGGCCGGCACTGCATTGGAGCAGGTAGGAGACGCCGACAATGTCAGTATCACTGATTTAACTCCGATATTTAGTCTACGAGCACTTAAAATACAGGGAGTAGCCGAGTTAAAAGTTGATTGCGAGGAGCCATACAGAGTTCGAACAGGGCACTCGGCCGGTACAGCCCCCGGACTAGAGCTGGCAGGTAGCGAGCTAGGCTGGTCGACAAAGCCCACACATACTTTTGTAGGACTGCCCAAGGTGCAATGGCCTGGAGCTACAGGCGAGCTGCAAAAACAAGGTGGCGATCTTTTCGTTGGCGGTAAGCAACCCGGTAGCAGCTCTTTACAAGAAATGCTCGGTGCTCAATATGTAGCCGTTCGCAACAGCAGTGGCGATACCTTGTTGCGTCGTAAGATCGGCATCTTACCGGCTGACTTCCGTCTTGAATTGCGCAGTGGCGAAAGGCCCGGTCAGGGCAGAATTCTAGTGCACACCCAGCAGCGTTGTTTGTTGAGAATAGTAGGCGAAGGTCTTCACACTCGGCAGATCAAGCGGGAGGATCATGTCGAGCTAGAACTCTCAACAGAGGGTTTGCCGCCGATCAGGGTTCTTCTTTTAGTCACGCCAAGCCTGATGTCAGATCCGGTTGAGATTGAGCTGCCCTTCCCCAACTCGGGCTGCCTGGCGATTGATGGTAATGGTAAGCAACTTAAGCGCGATATCAGTATTGATGATCTGCTAGGCGCGCGTATTTATTTGTTTGGCCGCCACGGCGCGCCTACCAAGTTCGGGCTTGAGTTGACTCTCAAGGGGAATACCGCCAAAAACGCTTCTTACAGTTGGTCCTATACGGCTAATGAAAAGCCTGTAGAAATCAGCCTGTTTAACATTCGTGAGCAGATTGTGAATCTGCTTTCATTGCAGTCTGGCATCGATCAGGTCGTTGAGTTGCGGGTGTTTGGTAATGGCCAAGACACCAATTTCCGAGTTCGCAAGTACGCAACCGAGATGATGCTGGATCGTGATCGTCAGGTGCTGCGCGCCTCCAGCCTTCTGGATGGCAATGCCGGATTACCTGAGCCGATTTTGATGTTACTGCATGAGCCGATACGCGGTGCCGTTCACCTTGGTTCGCGTTGTAGCGAAGGTGTCCCCACCGGCGAGTTTGAGCTACCGGCGTTGGTGGAAAAAAATGGACCTTGGCTTTTGCTGCCCAAGCAAGGATCAGCTGTTTCATTCAGACCTCTGTTTATTGTAGGTGGTTGGGAGCCGGTACCGCAAAGTGATGACGCACAGAGTCTGCAGAAAGCGGTCCTGACCTTCGACTATGCCTCTCCTGTCAGCTCATTTGCGCCTGTTCTGGATTCCATGGCAGTGAATCCGATGCACAGCGGATGGCAGTTCCTGAGAACCCTGTACGAGGGTTACGGTTATCTGCCTTTGGCCACGTTTGAGGCTTGGAGGGCGCTGGTGGGACACCCCCGTGCTTTGTCGATGGCGCTTTTCAAGTTTGAAATGGAGCCGAAGTTTCTAATTCGAATTGAGTCCGAGTTCCCCATTTTTTGGGAATTTCTCCCCGTCACTGAAATTCATCTAGCTGCTAAGCGTTTCGGCGCTTTCCTTGAGATTAAGGGCGTTACTGATGAAGCCGTATCTGCCTTGATTGGCCGAATGTTCGCCAAATTAGGGGAGGCCTTCCCAACCTATGGGGAGAGTGTGCAACGTTATCTTTCAGGGAAACCTGTAGGGCCGGAAATCAATATGGATCTCAAGACATTCAGGGCTGTACTTCACGGCTGGTACATCCAATTGATGCGAGATCGGAGTGAAGCCTTTTGGCCTGAATATGGTGGCAAGAGGTTGGAGCGCTGGCACAACAAACAGAGTGATTCAGTAATTTCTTTTCGGCTGGAAATGGATTACCGCAATGCTGTGGTCTACCTGCCTGTTTTCGCTGCTGCTATCGCTAGCGGTAAAGCAAAGTTTTCGGATGTTTTCGAAGATAGTGTTGAAGCGATATTTTTCCTTCGACAGGTTCGCGATTTTGATTCGAGTTGGTTTAACAGCATTTACCAATATTGTCTTTTGAACAATGTCATGGGTATGCACAAGGAAGTAGTAGTCAATGGATAAGTATTTTTCTGCGCTTGTCGAGCAGGCGCTGTCCCGCACCACAGAATCAACCTTAAGTGTTTTGAGCATCACAGATCCGGGCTTACGTGAGCACCTTGGAGGGCTCATGCGAGCCGAGTGTGGCAAGGAGGGCTCGTTCCTGGCGCCGCCTTTGTTTGAGCAGACCTTCGGCTGGGAGGAGTCGCCTTTTACGATGGCGCAGCTGGCTGCTCAAGAGCAGCTACTTAGCAAAGAGATCGTGGCGTCGCTTGATGGTGAAGCCAATGGACGCTACCGCTTTGGATCGACCTGGAGGCCATTCACGCACCAATTGGCTAGTTGGCGCTCCCTGCTGCAAAAGAAGCACTCAGTAGTGGTCACCAGCGGTACTGGCTCGGGTAAGACCGAGTGCTTTATGGTTCCGGTGCTAGATGATCTCTACCGGGAGTATCGCAGTGCCGGGAGTAAGCCGATGGTGGGGGTGCGAGCACTTTTTCTCTATCCGCTTAATGCTCTGATCAACTCGCAGCGTGAGCGTCTGAATGCCTGGACACAGAGCTTTGGTTCCGGAATCCGTTATTGCTTGTATAACGGTAATACAGAGGAGCTACAGGCCAAAAAACGCACAGAGCAAAGGGAGCGGCCAAACGAAATTCTGTCCCGTGAGCTGATGCGTGAGCAGCCTGCCCCTATTCTGGTTACCAACGGCACCATGCTTGAATACATGATGGTGCGTCAGGTCGATGCGCCTATAGTGCGCAAATCGAGGGAGCAGAAGTCGCTCCGCTGGATAGTCCTAGATGAAGCTCACACCTACGTAGGCTCGCAGGCTGCTGAGCTTGCACTGCAGTTACGACGCGTGATGACAGCCTTCGGTGTCACGCCTAAGGATGTCCGCTTTGTTGCGACCTCTGCAACTATTGCCGGTGACGATGCTGCTGAGCAACTGAAACAGTTCCTCCACGATTTGTCAGGGGTTCCGGTCACTCAGATTGACGTCTGGGGTGGTAAGCGTGTCATTCCTGAGCTCGCATCGTGCCAGCCAAAACCGGTTAGTTTGCAGCAGCTCGAGTCTATGCCTGCTGTAAACCAAGCCGATCCGGAGATTCACCCCGACCGTTATACGGCGCTAGTGCATTCGTCCATAGCTCATGAACTGAGAAATGTTCTGGTGAGCGCTCCCAAACCATTAAAGCTGACCGAAATGGCCAGCCACATGAGTCGAGATCAGGGGCGGTCGTTAACGCAGGATGAGATTTTGCGTTGGTTGGATCTGTGCTCTGGCACTCGCCCCAACGAATCTGAGCCTGCGTTCTTGAAACTGCGTGCCCATTTCTTCCAGCGCACTACCCACGGTCTCTGGGCTTGCTTCGATAAGCACTGTTCAGCCAAAAATGGTACGCCGCTGCAAGAAAAGTGGCCCTTCGGTTATGTCTATGTGAACCAGCGACAAGCTTGCTCCTGTGGCAGCCCCGTTTTCGAGTTGGTTTTCTGCAATGACTGCAATGAGCCACACTTGCTGGCGCGTGATCATGGCGGAAAGCTAATCCAGTGGGAGAGTTCAGCTGGGGATGAGTTTTCGCTCCAGGCTGAAGCCTCGGTTGAGGACGATGCTAGTAGTCCTGGTGGGAAGCTGCTAACCAAGACTCCTTTGGTGCTTGGCACTGTTAACAGTGACGGCCCGTCGTATATCCCTGTCGAGTTCGATAAGCATGCAGGGTCTTTTTTGGATGTCTCCGGCGAGCGTGTGCCACTGCACATGAATGACCACGATGTGGTTTGTAGCCGTAAAGACTGCAGCTACAGCGGATATCAAGGTGCTTTTCCGTTTCGTCGTGCGATGTTGGGTGGTCCCTTTTACGTAGCGAACGCTGTACCGACGGTTCTTGAGTATTGCCAAGACTATCAAGATGACGAGCAAAAACCGGAGTTTGGCCCGCAGTCTTTGCCAGGGCGAGGGCGTAGACTGATTACCTTTACAGATAGCCGTCAAGGCACGGCGCGTATGGCGGTGCGCATGCAGCAAGAAGCCGAGCGCAGCAGGTTACGTGGGCTCGTTGTAGAGATTTTGAACTGGCATCAGAAGAGCCACTGCAATGCTCAGACATCATCAAGTAGTCTTGAACCAGAGGTTCTGCAGAAACTAATTGCTAAAGCAAGGGAAGATGTGACGCTATACCGCAGCCTAGGTATCAAGGATGAGGTCACGGTTGCGGAGGACAAGGTCGCGCGCTTGTCGGCGCTGCTTGCTGCGGCCAGTGGGGTTAAGGTTAGGCCAGCGCTAGTGTCCTTGGCTTGGTCAGAGCTTGTGAATGAGCTCAAACAACGGGCCGATCTTCAAGAGAAAGGCCCTATGCTGCTTGCGAACAAGTATCAGAAGCCGGAGATATTTAAAGAAACGGATGGACCACAAAAGCTGGCTGAGATGCTGCTTTTTCGTGAGTTTATGCGTAGGCCTAAGCGCCAAAACAATCTGGAAACTCAGGGGCTGGTGAAGGTCAGTTATCTTGGGTTAGAAAAGATTCACGAAGCCCCAGCCTATTGGGAGCAAAAGGGCCTGAAACTGGACGATTGGCGTGATTTCTTGAAGGTCGCGCTGGACTTTTATGTGCGCGAAAGCAGTTTTATCCAGATGACTGAGGAGTGGAAGGACTGGATTGGTAGCCGGTTTTCTTCCAAAACTTTGCGCAACCCCGAGTCCAAAGAAGCTGACGAAAATCGAGTAAAACGCTGGCCGCAGATTCGCAATGGCAACCACTCACACCGCCTGACCAAGCTGCTGCTGTTGGGCGCACGTTTGACTCCCTCAAACTCATCTGATGTTGACTTGGTTAACGCCTGGTTACGAGCCGCCTGGCTGCAGTTAACCAAGCCTGGCTCGGCATTGAAATCTGATGAAAATCGGTACAGTTTACCCAGAGAACACATGCTTTTTTTGTTGGTTGATCAAGCGTTTGTTTGTCCAATCACTAACAAACTGCTGGATACGACGTTCAAAGGATTTACGCCTTACCTGCCAGCTCATTTGGATTTCTCCCAGCTTACCGATGAGAGGCGTAAAAGTTTTATGTGTGAACTGGTTGAATTACCCAGTGTTTGGGAGTTTGATCGCTCACAGGAAGACTATGCTCCGGGCCTTGCGAAAATCAGAAGTCAGATCGCGGCAGATGTTCACATCACCAACTTGCGTGCGCGAAATCTTTGGACAGATATCAATGACAGGTCGGTTGAAGGCGGCTTCTATTACCGCACTGCTGAGCATTCGGCGCAGCAGTCTTCCGAGCGACTTGGTTCATATGAAGATATGTTCAAAAAAGGGCAGATCAACGTCCTGAATTGTTCCACTACCATGGAGATGGGGGTTGATATTGGCGGTATCTCCGCCGTTGTGATGAACAACGTGCCTCCACATCCAGCCAATTATCTTCAGCGCGCTGGCCGTGCAGGCCGCAGCAATGAGTCCAGAGCATTGGCTTATACACTTTGCAAAAACAATCCACATGACCAGCAGGTCTTTGCAAACCCTAGTTGGCCATTTCAAACAAAAATACCTGCACCCGCTGTAGCGTTGAACTCCGGTCGGCTTGTACAACGGCATGTGAATTCATTGGTGTTGTCTGACTTCCTCTGCAATGTCGTTGGCCCAACTCAAACTGAGAAAACCAGTCTTAACGCGCAGTGGTTCTATGACGATACGAATGGTGGCTCGCAGTGCGATCGCTTTCTGGAACGTTTGGGACTCGTTGTTTGCGACATGGATGAGTCGCTTTCGCTATTGGTAAAGGGAACCGCCCTGGCTGGGATAACGCCTGATCAGCTGCGCAGACGCTCAATGGATCAGTTGAAGGCGCTACAAGGCCGATGGTTGGGGAGTTACCGTTATCTGCTTTCAGAAGAGCAGGGGGCAAAGCCTAACAGCCCTTATCTCAAGCGCCTTCACGTCGAGAAAGCCCGCCACTGCAATGAGTACCTATTGCGTGACCTATCTGCTCGCACATTTCTACCAGGCTATGGGTTTCCTACAGATGTAGTCAACTTCGATAACTTTACAATTGAGGACTATATCCGTGAAGGAGGAGCCGAGAGGAAGGTAAAGCGCGACCGTGAGGATAATGTGTCCCGGTATAAGGGGCTTCCCTCTCGCAACCTGGCAATTGCCATCCGAGAGTATGCGCCGGGAGCCGAGATTGTTTTGGACGGACGAGTTTTCAGATCAGCTGGTGTTTCTTTGCATTGGCACAATCTCAACGCTGATACCAATGAAGCTCAGAAAATGGATATCGCTTGGCGTTGTGACGTCTGCGGCGAACTCGGTTATGAGGAGGGCTTGGTCAAAAGTGATGAGCTGACGTGTACCAACAATGAATGCCTAGCCGTCATTAAATCGGCAAATATCCGCAAGGTACTGCAGCCATCTGGTTTTGTTACAGATGCCTATCAGTCTGCGTCGAACGATATTCAGCATCAAAAATTTGTACCGGTTGAAACTGCATGGGTCTTTGTGAAGGCGGCCAAAACCCCGCTACCGAATCCGGCGGTAGGAGCAATGGCCTATGGCACGGAAGGCCAGGTTTTTCATCACAGTTCCGGCGAGAACGGTGCTGGTTTTGCACTATGCATGAGTTGTGGTCGCGCGGCATCGATGCTGTCAGCAGATGAGTTCCCGGCAGGCCTGTCCCCATCCGGCGAACACTTTCCACCCCGGCCTAGCAAAGCTGATAAAGACCAGAATAACAAAAGACTGCCTTGCCCAGGCAGCGGCAGTATTGTCCCCAATGTCAGTTTGGGGGTTACCTCCTTTACTGATGTGTTCGAGTTGATGCTGCACCATCCAATAAGTGGGGAGTACATCGCAGATAACGACCAAGGGCGTTGTATCGCAATGACCTTGGCTGTAGCAATGCGTTCAGCTCTTGCCGAAATACTCGGTGTATCGGCCTCTGAACTTGGTTATGCAACACGACCAAGCAAGCTGGAAAACGGCCAACCAATCAGAATTTTGCAGCTTTATGACGTGATCAGTGGTGGCGCAGGCTTCGCTTCAAGTGCACCCTTGCATGTCGAAAATCTGCTGAGCAGGATGGTTAAGACTCTGCATTGCGATCATTGCGAGAGCGGTTGCAGTGAATGCCTATTGGACTCTCAGACCCGACATGATCATGACAAGCTGGACCGAAAACTGGCCAAGGACTGGTTGGGCGATGACTTCGCCCATTACGTCGGCCTTTCCGTAGAAGACAAGCTGTCCTTGCCAGATGGACAATATGCGCCTGGTAGTATCGAAAGCGTTTTGCGTCGCTTGATCAATGAAGGTGTGGAAAAGGTTACGCTGCTAGCTACAGGAGATCCGAATGAATGGGATCTACTTGCCCCGCAATTCCGTAAGGCAATCCAGCGTTATTTGAATATTGATGAAGTGGCCGTCCAGCTTCTTGTGCCGGATGGCATCACCGATGAAGATCTTTTGCAGGATCTGCAGCGCCTTTCTCTCCTTGGTGTAAGTGTCGGCTGCTACTCGTCTGATTGCGAAAATCATATCCTCGTGCAGGCAAGTAGGGCGGGCGAAATAATTACGCTTGCCTCGCGCTCTGAGCTGGCAGCTGTGCCAGGTCGTTGGTGGCACCAGAGTGATGCGCTGGTAGTGGTTTCCCGGTCTCAACCTGGACTCAGTTGGACTGAACTTGATTTTGCAAACGCTGGAAGTAAGTCTGCCGACAGTAGCAATAGCTTGATCATAGATTTGCCGATTCACCAAGAGCTTAACGGTCCTTTACTGACATTTGGAGATCGCTTCTGGTCGCTTCTCGCTGAGAACGCGCAAATTGCGGACGTGCTAAAAACAGCAACCATTTGTAGAATCCGGTACTCGGATCGATATATACAAAACCCATCCGTGATCACGATTTTGGGTACTTTGTTCAAGTTTCTAAAAGAGCGTATTGCTGACGATGCCGAGCTTCAGGTTTTTACGCTGTTCAAGCTCGGAAAGCTGCAAGGTCGCAAGGCTTTTGACGACTGGTCCAGAAAAGACGACTTCGAATTTTTTGTCAGTAAATGGCTGTCGGCGATGGCCGGTCAGACCGTAAATCTCGTGGTAGAAAGCTCAAACCGCGATATCCCCCATCGGCGCCGACTTGATTTGGAGTTTAATGATGGCAGAAGCCTGACTGTTAGATTCGACCAAGGAATTGCCTATTGGCAAGTTCGTTTTCGCTCTCGTACAGACATGTTGTTTGACTTTGATCTTGAGGCCCGAGATCAAGTGATGCACATGGCTAAAGTGGTGGAGGCAGCCCAGGTGCAGAACTCTGAGCAGAAGTGGTCGACGGATGTACTTGTGGAGTTTAAGGGTTAGCTAATCGGCGCTCCTGCTTGCTCTATCTTCGTGCACTCGAAGCCGGGTGGATAAGCTCCGGCCCGAGTGCACTGAGGAAATGGATCTCACCTATTAACAATACATAGAGGGAGTGCCAACATTCAATACGTCACAACGTGCTCATAACGCGATAGTAAGTCTCGGAAAAGGCGAACTCAATCAAAGTTGGCTATTTTAAGACGCAATTTATCATGCATCCACTGACCGTCACGCCGCATCTCTTCGCGCAAGCTAGCTATATCTTCTTGAGAAAGTGAAAACAAAGACCTGATAGGTGGCTCAGTGGTGGTACGAAGACCGTCGACCTTCTCCGGATCAAACTGCTTTCTATCGAACCTCATACCAATTATCTCGACAAAGTCGAAATGTGCAGGACATTCTCTACCCCGGCGATCACGCACCATCAGGTCGCCATGTTCATCACGAATGACGTAATAAGCGGTGCGGTCTTGTTTCATCATGATCGGCTTCACAAGGTCGAACGCCTGCCGCTCAGGATCAAATTTCCATATGTACATGAGCTTTTCCTCGGCTACTCAGTCGAAATCGTACAAGCTAATGCAATAGATCCGCGTGGGCCGGACTCAGCAGTCGATATCCGGCCTGCTCGCGGTCCCTGTCGCTGCAGAAGGCTAGCTGCCTGCTCAACCTGCTGCTGACTCCGTTTTTCAATCACCGCGGTGTAGCTGGAGCGCTGCTCATCCGTCGAGCCTACGGATAATTTGATCATCGAGATAGGCAGTCCCATTATGGAGAAGTCGTGAGGGGGTTGTATCTCCCAGGTGCCTTTTGCGTATTGGGGAAAACCTCTCAGTTTTTCATCGCTCATATCGAGTCCACTTGATCATTTCAGCGCTGAACGCAGCAGTGGCTCTGCTGCGAGCCATTGATCAATCCTCGGCGATGGCGCTGTGCTATCCATCAGTACGAGAGGCATCGCAGCGAGCAAGAGCGTTTTCATAGTGATTCTCTTTTGGCTCGGCGCCCATGTTTAGCAATTGAAAAGTACGTTACAGCGGGTACACCAGTCCTGTGCTGCGCGCTGGCTCATTGGGAAGCGCAGGGTTGGCTGGGCTGCATCAGCGACCACCAGAACCAGGGCGAAGTCTTTGAAGCGACTCGTGCGCTCGAAAATCGGAACGCTCATACCTGTTGCGTTGACCATGCGAGCACTGCCGCCCATTTCCGTCGACTCGGCTTCTCGCCACTCGCAATGCCAGTTCACCACCCAAGAGAATTCTCTGACCTGATAGTCGCCGGTGACGCTCTGGCATTGAGCGAGTTTCTTATTGAAGTGATCAAAGACCATAAATGACGGGCTTGGGTAGCCGAGCAGCTGGGTACCCTCGAGGTTCAAGCCTTCTTGTAGGTTGACAGAGGCGACGAGCGATTTTGCCCGTTTCTGCTGTTGCACCAGGTGCCATATAGCGAGGCAAAGAATTGAAAGCGCTATCAGGAAAAAGCGAAATACGTCGGCTGTACGGTTTTCGCCTGAAAGTAGCATGCCCAACAATGATCCTATCGTCGCGAGTCCTGATAGCCCGGCTGCTGGGATGGCGATAGCACTAGCAAAACTGATCCAGACTGCTCTCAAAGCGCTTTTCATAATTATTGAATCGCCCCGGGTTTCGTAGACACCTCTTTGCCTTAAACTGAGGCCAATTAGGAGGTGCCATGAGCAACCCGCGTTACCCCGAAGAATTCAAAATCCAAGCAGTCAATCAAGTGACCGAAAAGAAGCTGCCTGTCGCTGAGGTAGCGGCCCGTCTCGGCGTGTCAACGCATAGCCTCTATGCCTGGATAAAGCGCTACAGCAAACCTCAAGAAGAACGGCAGCAGGATGATGACCAGCACGCTGAACTGCGTCGTCTGCGAGCGGAGCTAAAGCGCGTTACTGAAGAGCGAGACATATTAAAAAAGGCCGCCGCGTACTTTGCCAAGGAGTGCGGCTGAAGTACGCCTTTATCAAGCAGCGCGCCGGCGACTATTCCATTCGACGGCTTTGCCTCACGCTGAAAGTCCATCCCAGTGGCTATTACGCCTGGTTGTCTGAGCCGCAATCTGCACGCGCCAAAGACGACCAGCGACTGCTGGGTTTGATCAAGCATTCATGGCTGGAGAGTGGTGGCGTTTATGGCTATCGCAAAATCCATGACGATCTGCGCGAGGTCGGTGAAGTTTGCGGGCGCCATCGCGTGGCAAGGCTGATGCGTCTTGAAGGGCTGCGCTCTCAGACAGGTTATCGACGCCGCCCAGGAAAGTACGGCGGTAAGCCAGCGGTCGCCTCACCCAATTTGTTGAAGCGCCAGTTCGATGTCGTGGAACCCAACAAGGTTTGGGGCACCGACATCACCTACATTCGTACTTATGAAGGCTGGTTGTATTTGGCGGTGGTGCTGGATCTGTTTTCTCGTCAGGTCGTTGGCTGGTCAATGAAGTCGCAGATGACCAGTGATTTGGCCATTGATGCGTTGTTGATGGCGGTTTGGAGGCGTAAACCGAAGCAAGAGGTGATGGTTCATTCCGACCAAGGCAGCCAATACAGCAGCTCCGATTGGCGCAGCTTTTTAAAGGCAAACAATTTGGTTGCCAGTATGAGTCGCCGAGGCAACTGTCATGACAACGCCGTGGCCGAGAGCTTTTTCCAGCTTCTGAAACGGGAACGGATCAAGCGAAAAATCTACACCACGCGGGAAGATGCTCGGAGTGATGTGTTCGATTACATCGAGATGTTCTACAACGTAAAACGCCGCCATGGTTTCAACAAGCAGCTGTCACCGGTAGAGTTTGAAAAGCGTTACGCAATGAGCTTGCAAGGTGTCTAGAGAATCCGGGGCGATTCAAGGCGGTACGTTCAGCCTCGACCCGAGAGACAAATATACCCCGGTCGATTTCGCTTTCGATCATGCGTGCCCAGGCCTGGGCATCGGATTTGGTTTCGAAGGTTTTGCGCTGGGCTGGATAGCCCTTACGGCGGATTTGCGCTTCCCACTGATACTCGCCGCGATTCCTGATTGTTGCCATTTCGACCATTCCCGCCACTTTTGAGTGTGGCAAATTTGTGGCAAAAACGACTTTCAGGACTAGGACAGGTTTCTGTCAGGAGCGCTATCCCCTTGTAATACAAGGGAAAGAAGATGGTGCACCCGGCGGGATTCGAACCCACGACCCCTGCCTTCGGAGGGCAGTACTCTATCCAGCTGAGCTACGGATGCTTGTGCGGGCGACATCATACCCATGTCGACCTTGGGCGTCCATGCTGGTTTTTGGCTGCTGGCGGGTGGGAATTGTCTGTGTTGGGGCCTTGCGTCGGGCGCTGTGGCTCGGTGGTGGGGTGCGGGGCTTGAGGTCGTTGATCTGATAAAACCGGCAAATAAGCGGTTTTCGTTCTTTTTTTCGAACATCCTATTGCCCTGTACCCCCTTTGATCCTAGGATTCGTTTGAGATTTCAAACGCTCTGTCTCCCGTGCGCTCTCCACTTGCTTGCACGCAGGGGCTGATTTCCCTGACGGCAGCCCCCAAAGGCGCCTTTCAACAACTCTAATTCGCTCCGCGCGCGCGCGGTGCTGTTAAGGAAAGCCGACATGCAGCTTAAAGATGCCCAGTTGTTCCGCCAGCAAGCCTTTATCGATGGGGCTTGGGTCGATGCGGACAACGGTCAGACCATCAAGGTCAACAACCCCGCCACGGGCGAGATTCTCGGCACCGTGCCGAAGATGGGCGCCGCTGAAACCCGCCGCGCCATCGAAGCGGCGGACAAAGCGCTGCCGGCCTGGCGTGCGCTGACCGCCAAGGAGCGCGCCAACAAGCTGCGCCGCTGGTTCGAGCTGATCATCGAGAACCAGGAAGACCTGGCGCGCCTGATGACCCTGGAACAGGGCAAGCCGCTGGCCGAAGCCAAGGGCGAAATTGTCTACGCCGCCTCCTTTATCGAGTGGTTCGCCGAAGAAGCCAAGCGCATCTACGGTGACGTGATTCCCGGCCACCAGCCGGACAAGCGTCTGATCGTGATCAAGCAACCGATCGGCGTGACCGCTGCGATCACGCCGTGGAACTTCCCCGCCGCGATGATCACGCGTAAAGCCGGCCCGGCCCTGGCCGCCGGTTGCACCATGGTGCTCAAGCCTGCCTCGCAAACGCCGTTCTCGGCGTTCGCCCTGGCTGAACTGGCGCAGCGTGCCGGCATTCCGAAAGGCGTGTTCAGCGTGGTCTCCGGCAGCGCCGGCGATATCGGCAGCGAGCTGACCAGCAACCCGATCGTGCGTAAATTGTCCTTCACCGGCTCGACCGAAATCGGTCGCCAGTTGATGGCCGAATGCGCCAAGGACATCAAGAAAGTGTCCCTGGAGCTGGGCGGCAACGCGCCGTTCATCGTGTTCGACGACGCTGACCTGGATAAGGCCGTCGAAGGCGCGATCATCTCCAAGTACCGCAACAACGGCCAGACCTGCGTCTGCGCCAACCGTCTGTACGTTCAAGACGCGGTGTACGACGCGTTCGCGGAAAAACTCAAAGTGGCGGTGGCCAAGCTCAAGATCGGCAACGGTCTGGAAGACGGCACCACCACCGGCCCGCTGATCGACGGCAAAGCCGTGGCCAAGGTCCAGGAACACATTGCGGACGCGCTGGCCAAAGGCGCCACGCTGCTGGCGGGCGGCAAGGTCATGGAAGGTAACTTCTTCGAGCCGACCATCCTGACCAACGTGCCGAAAAATGCCGCTGTGGCGAAGGAAGAAACCTTCGGCCCACTGGCGCCGCTGTTCCGTTTCAAGGACGAAGCCGAAGTGATCGCGATGTCCAACGACACCGAGTTCGGCCTCGCGTCCTACTTCTATGCGCGTGACCTGAGCCGTGTGTTCCGTGTGGCCGAAGCCCTGGAATACGGCATGGTCGGCGTCAACACCGGGTTGATCTCCAACGAAGTGGCGCCGTTCGGCGGTATCAAGGCTTCGGGCCTGGGCCGTGAAGGTTCCAAGTACGGGATCGAGGATTACCTGGAAATCAAATACCTCTGCCTGGGCATCTAAGCCCGGCAAGGCATTGCTGCAAACGCAAAGGGCACGAGAGCGCTGACCCTTTGCGTGTTTTACACCGTTATTCGTAGTGGCCGGGAACGCTGTGTCAGTCGATCATCGCATGCTGCCGTAGTTGCCCCCCGCCACGTATTCCTTGAACAACGCCACCCGATGAGTGGCGAATGAGGACTTTATGAGCAAGACCAACGCTTCCCTGATGAAACGCCGTGAAGCCGCTGTACCGCGCGGTGTTGGCCAGATTCACCCGATCTTCGCCGAGTCCGCGAAGAACGCCACCGTGACCGACGTTGAAGGTCGCGAGTTCATCGACTTCGCCGGCGGTATCGCCGTGCTGAACACCGGCCACGTACACCCGAAAATCATCGCGGCTGTGACCGAGCAACTGAACAAGCTGACCCACACCTGCTTCCAGGTACTGGCCTACGAGCCTTACGTGGAACTGTGCGAAAAAATCAACGCCAAGGTCCCAGGTGATTTCGCCAAGAAAACCCTGCTGGTCACCACCGGTTCCGAAGCGGTTGAGAACGCCGTGAAAATCGCCCGCGCTGCCACTGGCCGTGCCGGCATCATCGCGTTCACCGGCGCGTACCACGGTCGCACCATGATGACCTTGGGCCTCACCGGTAAAGTCGTGCCTTACTCGGCCGGCATGGGCCTGATGCCAGGCGGCATCTTCCGCGCGCTGTACCCGAACGAACTGCATGGCGTGAGCGTCGACGACTCCATTGCCAGCATCGAACGCATCTTCAAGAACGATGCCGAGCCGCGTGATATCGCTGCCATCATCATCGAGCCGGTGCAGGGCGAAGGCGGTTTCTACGTCGCGCCTAAACCTTTCATGAAGCGCCTGCGCGAACTGTGCGACAAGCACGGCATCCTGCTGATCGCCGACGAAGTGCAAACCGGTGCCGGCCGTACCGGTACGTTCTTCGCCATGGAACAGATGGGCGTGACTGCCGACCTGACCACCTTCGCCAAATCCATCGCCGGCGGTTTCCCGTTGGCCGGTGTGTGCGGCAAGGCCGAATACATGGACGCCATCGCGCCAGGCGGCCTCGGCGGCACCTACGCCGGTAGCCCGATCGCTTGCGCCGCGGCCCTGGCCGTGCTGGAAGTGTTCGAAGAAGAGCACCTGCTGGATCGCTGCAAAGCCGTCGGCGAGCGTCTGGTCTCCGGCCTCAAGGCCATCCAGGCCAAGTACCCGGTGATCGGCGATGTGCGTGCCCTGGGCGCGATGATCGCGATCGAGCTGTTCGAAGGTGGCGACACCCACAAGCCAAACGCTGCTGCCGTTGCCGCTGTAGTGGCCAAGGCGCGTGAGAAAGGCTTGATCCTGCTGTCCTGCGGCCCTTACGGCAACGTGTTGCGCATCCTGGTGCCGCTGACCGCGCCGGACGAGCAACTGGACAAAGGCTTGGCAATCATCGAAGAGTGCTTCTCCGAGCTGTAAGCCCGGGCTGAACCGATCGATAGAAAAAACCCGCTTCGGCGGGTTTTTTTTTACCTGATGCAGCACATTCAGTGGTTGTTCATTGTACGTAGGCCGCCGCATTGTCTAAGGTGCAGGCATTGCAGATGGAGCGTGCAGGATGAGTGCTGTGGATTTACCCGCTGTACCCCGGGTGTTGATTGCTGAGGCAGACCCTTGGTCGCGGGACCTGCTCAAGCAGGTGTTGTTGAATGTGCGTTGCGACGCACGGCTGGATATGTGTGGCGATGGCCGGCAAGCGGCTACGCTGCTGCGCGACAAAGCCTACGACCTGATCGTGGCGGATTGGGAACTGCCGGGCATCGATGGCCTGAGCCTGTTGCGCAATGTGCGTCAGCAGCGTCGCTCGCCCGCGTTGCCGTTCATCCTCTTGAGCAGTCGCAATGACAGCGCCAGCGTGCGTGAGGCCTTGCCCTTGGCGCCCACGGCGTATCTGACCAAACCGCTGAACATGGACGGCCTGACCCAGCGCCTGCAAGACCTGCTGCTCAACGAAGGCGAAAGCGTGTACTGCGAAGTGCCGCGACTGGCGCCGGGCATGACCTTGCCGGTGTTCCTCGAGCGCCGCCGCGACGCCTGCGATGGCGCGCCGCTGTGGGTCGATGTGAAGGCCGCCGTGCAAGACAGCCTCGGGCCGGAGGGCCTGGACCTCAAGTGCCTGGAAGACCGCGTGTGTATGGACCCGCAGATCACCGCCGTGCTGATCGCCGCCGCCAACAGCGCCGGCCATCACGGCACGCCGGTGCAGACCCTGTCGGCGGCGTTGCACAAGCTGCAGGCCGGGCAAAGCATGAACCTGATACTCGGCCTGGCGCTCAAGCACAACGTGGTATTGGGTGATCCGGGCCTGGTGGCGTATGCCGAGCGTCACTGGCAGTTGTCCCAGGACACCGCCGACTACGCCAGCCGCCTGGCGCGCATGCTGGAGCTGGACCACGAGCGCTGCTACAGCGCGGGCATCCTGCATCGGCTCGGCGACCTGGCGTTGTTGCGCTGCCTGGAAGACTGGCGCCAGGGTGGCGGGGCGCTGGATGACGAAGCGATTGGCGAGTCGCTGCACGCCTTGGGTGCCGCCTACGGTTCGGCGTTGCGCACGCGTTGGCGCTTGCCGCTGGAACTGCGCCAGTTGATCGCGGCGATCTACTCCCTGGAAGGCGGGGTGTATTCGCGGGAGGCGCTGGTGATGAACCTGGCGGCGCAGATGGCGCGGTTGACCGAGCATGAAGGGCTGGAAGCGCTGGCCAGGAGCAAGACCGCGCGCTTGCTGAAAATGGGGCTGTCGGAGCTGATGAGGTTGCGCAAGGCCTAAAGGGCTATGAAGTTCAGATGTGGGCGGGGCAAGTCCCCTCCCACATTTGCTTTGTGTTGATCCTCTAACCAGCAACTACGCGGTTTTTGCCCAGGCGCTTGGCCTCGTACATGGCGCCATCCGCGCGGGCGAACAGGTTGTTCAGGGTCGAGTCTTGCTCGTTGAGGCTGGCCAGGCCTTGGCTGACCGTCACGGTGAACGCGTGGCCTTCATAGCTGAAGCTCAACGCCTGGATTTCCTTGCCAAGCCGCTCAGCGACCTGCAGCGCCATCTCCGGCGCGCAACCGGGCAACACGGCGGCGAACTCTTCGCCGCCAATGCGCCCGAACAGGTCGCCACGGCGCAGTACGCCACGACCGCTCTCGGCAATGCGCCGCAACACCTGATCGCCCTCCAAGTGGCCGTAGGTGTCGTTGACGTCCTTGAAGTCATCGATGTCCAGCAGCAGGAATGCCAGCGGCGCAGCCTGGGCGCGGGCGCTGTCGAAGGCCTGGTTGGCGCATTCGAAAAAGTGTCGGCGGTTGCTGCTCTGGGTCAGCACGTCGGTGGTGGCCAGGCGGTGCAGCTCCAGCTCCAACTGTTTCTTTTCGGTGATGTCCTCGGCCATGCCGACCACGATCAACGGCTCGCCCGGTTCGGCCTGCTGGTTGATGTAGCACTTGTCGCTGAGCCAGCGAATCTGCCCGCCGGCCGTGATGATGCGGTACTCGCGGTCTTCCACGGCGCCTTGCTCGAGTACGCGGGCCAGGCTGTGTTCGGCGTAGTCGAGGTCTTCGGGGTGAATGCTGTTGCGCCATTCCCGGTGGTCGGCCAGCAGCATGCCGGCGGAACGGCCAAACACCCGCTCATACGCCGGGCTCACATACAGCACGCGTCGCGACGCCCAGTCGATGGCCCATAGCACCGCATTCACGCTGACCAGCAGGGAACTGAGTAATTGCTCACGCTCACTCAGCCGCTCGACCTCGCCCTGGGCGTGCATCAACGCCAGCAAGGTTGCTGCGGCTGCGGGGCGTGGGGGTTCAGCGGTGGGGGGATCGGGCAGGTGCGTTTTTTCTTGGACCATCGGCACAACTCTCTCTGGGCGCGCCGCAGGGTTCAGCAGCGGTCACAACAAGGGGCCACCATGATGGCGAAGTGTTGTTTGAGAGGGGCGAATTGCGTCTAAGTTCCGTCATTGGGGGCGATTGTGACGGATTTATGGGTGTCTGGAGAATGGCGTCAAAAAAGCGATCAAAGGGGAAGGCAAGCCTTCCCCTCCGCGTGTTCACACCGTTGCAGGGCGCAACGAGTAGGTCTTCAATTGGTGGGCAAAATCGCGCAGGGACTGGATGCCGCTGGCCTCGGCCTCATGCACCCATTCCTTGATCGCGGCCAGCATATCGTGGCCGTTGGAGCTGGTCTTGAGCCAGATCTGCTGCAGGGCCAGACGCTTTTCGTAGATCACTTTCAGGGCCTGGCTGTGTTCCAGCATGCTCTGGATACGCAGGTGGTGGCGGTCATCCAGCAGGCTGGTTTCCCGCGACAGCAGGCGCTTGGCGCGGTGGAACTGGTGGCGCACCGAGTGATCGACCTTCTCCAGTTCCTGCTTGACCAGCGGGCCGATCACCAGCTTGCGGTACTGGGCCATGATCTGGAAACGGTTGTTGAGGATCGCCATGGCGGTGTCCATGTCCAGGTGGCCCTTGCCTTCGACGCGGTGGGCGATCGGCGCGACGCGCTGCACCTTGGCCAGGCGCAGCAAGCTGAACAGCTTGATCCACGCCCAGCCGAGGTCGAATTCCCATTTCTTCACCGACAGCTTGGCGGAGTTGGGGTAGGTGTGGTGGTTGTTGTGCAGCTCTTCGCCGCCCACGATGATGCCCCACGGCACCAGGTTGGTCGCCGCGTCCCGGCATTCGAAGTTGCGATAGCCCACGGCGTGGCCGAGGCCGTTGATCACACCGGCGGCCCAGAATGGAATCCACATCATCTGGATCGCCCAGATGGTGATGCCGATGGTGCCGAACAGCAGAAGGTCGATCACACCCATGATTGCCACACCCAAAAGCGGGTAGGGCGTGTAGAGTTTGCGTTCGATCCAGTCGTCCGGGCAGTTCTTGCCGTAGATGCGCAGGGTCTCGGGGTTCTCCGCTTCGGCGCGATAGAGCTCGGCACCTTTGCGCAATACGGTAGACAGGCCTTTAATGACGGGACTGTGCGGGTCGTCGACGGTTTCGCATTTGGCGTGATGCTTACGGTGGATGGCGGTCCACTCGCGGGTGTTCTGCGCCGTGGTCAGCCACAGCCAGAAGCGGAAGAAGTGTTTCAGGCCGGCATTGAGCTCCAGGGAGCGATGGGCTGAATAGCGGTGCAGATAGACGGTGACCCCAATAATGGTCACGTGGGTCATCAACAGGGTGACTGCCACCAGTTGCCAGGCTGACAGGTCAAGAAAACCGTTGTACCACATAGGCTGTATGGCCCTCAGATAAAGAAAAAAACAGCTCACGCATTATCACTAAGCTCACAGAGAAAACCAGCCGACCTTTCAGATAGGAGTGACGGGATGTTTCTTATTCTATAATCCGTAACCTTTGTAGGGCGAATCTAGCTTTTTAGTAAGGATTACTGGCCATATGTTGTTCTCATACCGAGGTGCCCGGCGCGCGGGGTTGGTATATCTGCTGGTTTCGCTGCTGTGGGTTGTGCTTACTCACCGGGTATTGATCAAGTTCCTCGATGACCCGGTTGAGTTAGATCAGTGGCTGCAGCTGCGCGGCTATGTGTGGGTGGCCCTCAGCGCCCTGGTGATTTACCTGATTTGCGCGCGCTTTGCGCGCGTCAACGAATTGCAGCAACCGCTCAAAGAGAGTCGTGAGCGCCTGCGCCAGGCCGCTGCCGTGTTCGATTGCACCCGTGAAGGGGTGCTGGTCACCGATGCCAAGGGGCAGATCGTCCATGTGAACCGGGCCTTTATGGCGATCACCGGCTATCGGCGCGAAGATGTCATGGGCGAGCAACCCAGCTTGTTCAAGTCAGGCCGCCATTCGTCGAGTTTTTACCAGCAGATGTTCCTGGCCCTGGAGCAAACCGGCGAGTGGAGCGGGGAAATCTGGAACCGGCGCAAAAGCGGCGAGATTTATCCACAGTGGCAAACCATCCGGGTGATTCACGACGACCTCGGCCATGTCAGCCATTACGTCGCGGTGTTTTCCGATATCAGCGCCATCAAGGATTCCGAGCACGAACTGGCGCACCTCGCGCACCACGACCCGCTGACCGACCTGCCCAACCGCCTGCTGTTCACCGACCGCGCCGAGCAGGCCCTGGCTTCGGCGCAAGTGCATAAACGCGGCTGTGCGTTGCTGCTGCTCGACCTGGACCACTTCAAGATCATCAACGACAGCCTGGGCCATAACGTCGGCGACCAGTTGCTCAAATTGGTCGGTGAACGCCTGAGAAGCCAATTCGGCACCGGCGTGACGCTGGCGCGGCTGGGCGGGGACGAATTCGCGGTGTTGGCGGAAAACTGTCCACAGGTGGTGCAGGCCGCCGCGCTCGCGCAACGCATGCTCGATGCGATGAAACTTCCGTTCAATTTCGACGGCCACCAATTGTTTATCAGTGCGAGCGTTGGCATCAGCCTGTTTCCCAGCGACGCGCTGAGTGCCCAGCAGTTGTTGCGTAACGCCGATTCCGCGTTGTTCAAGGCCAAGAGCGTCGGCCGTGAAGGCTACGCGTTGTACACCGAAGAGTTGACTGCCCACGCGCAGAACCGCGTGGAAATTGCCGGCGAACTGCGCCGCGCCCTCGACCAGCAGGAGCTGCGTGTCTACTACCAGCCGGTTCACGACCTGCACACCAGCCGCCTGATCGGCGTAGAAGCCCTGGTGCGCTGGCAACACCCGGAGCGCGGCCTGGTGCCGCCGGTCGAGTTCATCCCCATCGCCGAACGCACCGGGTTGATTGCCGATATCGACGCCTGGGTCATGCACGAGGCTTGCGCCCAGATGTGCCAGTGGCTGGAGGACGGCGCGCCGTTGAGGTTTATCGCGATCAACGTGTCCAGTCGCTTGTTTGCGCGACGCGAGTTGTATGAGCAAGTCGCCAAGGTGCTGCACGACACTGGCCTGGACCCGGCTTACCTGGAGCTGGAAGTCACCGAAAGCGCGGTGATGGAAGACCCCGAAGTGGCCCTGGAACAACTGCACCGCCTGCGCGAGCTGGGCCTGCGCCTGGCCATTGACGACTTTGGCACCGGCTATTCGTCGCTGCTGCGCCTCAAGCGCCTGCCGGTGCAGAAGCTCAAGATCGACCAGGGCTTTGTCGCCGGGGTGCCGTGGGATGAAGACGACGCCGCCATCGTGCGCGTGGTGATCGCCCTGGCGAAAAGCATGGGCATGCAGGTACACGCCGAAGGGATCGAACAGGTGGAGCAGGCGCGGTTCCTGCTGGAGCAAAACTGCGACATGGGCCAGGGCTATTGGTTTGGCCGCCCGATGCCAGCGTGTGAAATCGACTGGGACCGGGCACCCGCCATCCAGAGTTGAAATGCAGTCAACTGTGGGAGGGAGCAAGCCCCCTCCCACAATTGGATATTCGCCAGGCTCGATTTTGGCACTTGGCCACAAAACGCCGTCGTAACCCCACGTCCGGCCAGAAAATTCTTTCTGGTTATATAAACATTCTTAAATAGTATTTTTAAGAATATCCGCGCTTATCTACTATCGCCCTCACGCCGCAAGCAGTGCCGCCACTGCGCGGCACTTTTCATTTCAGGAGCGAGACCATGAGCGCATCTCTACGTAGCGTCGACGGCCAGGACGAAGCAGCCATTTTGCGTGAGATCCAGAGCGCGTTGCGCGATCTGCGCTTTGGCGCGGTGGAAATCACTGTACACAACGCTCAAGTAGTACAGATCGAACGCAAAGAAAAATTCCGCCTGCAGAACCCGGGTAACAAACCGGCCTGAGCAAGAGCGGCGATAGACCCATCACTATAAAAAATGCCCCTGTAGGCGCGAGCTTGCTCGCGAAAAGCTTGAAGGCAACGCGTTGCACCTGATGCGCAGCGTTATCGTTGACGTTTTTCGCGAGCTAGCGCGCTCCTACAGTCGTCAGCCAACACCCCGGAATTTCAGGAGCTTTCTATGTCGTCGATTCGCCGTTACGCCCTGGCTGCCTTGGCCAGCGCCGTGTTTGCCGGGTCTGCCGTTGCCAAGGACTACGAGTTGCTCAACGTCTCGTATGACCCGACCCGTGAGCTGTACCAGGACTACAACGCTGAGTTCACCAGCTACTGGAAACAGTCCCACCCCGGCGACAGCGTCAAGATCCAGCAATCCCACGGCGGCTCGGGCAAACAGGGCCGTGCGGTGATCGACGGCCTGCGTGCCGACGTCGTGACCCTGGCCCTGGCCGGCGATATCGACGAAATCGCCAAGTTGGGCAAGACCCTGCCGGAAAACTGGCAGACCCGCCTGCCGGATGCGAGCACCCCGTACACCTCGACCATCGTGTTCCTGGTGCGCAAGGGCAACCCCAAAGGCATCAAGGACTGGGGCGACCTGATCAAGAAAGACGTGGCGGTCATCACCCCGAACCCGAAAACCTCCGGCGGTGCGCGCTGGAACTTCCTCGCCGCCTGGGCCTATGGCCTGAAAGCCGGTGGCAGCGAAGCCAAGGCGCAGGAATACGTCAAAGAGCTGTTCAAGCACGTACCGGTCCTCGACACCGGGGCGCGCGGTTCGACCATCACCTTCGTCAACAACGGTCAGGGTGACGTGTTGCTGGCCTGGGAAAACGAGGCGTTCCTGGCATTGAAAGAAAACGGCGGCGCCGACAAGTTCGACATCGTCGTACCGTCCCTGTCGATCCTCGCCGAGCCGCCTGTGGCCGTGGTCGACAAGAACGCCGAGAAAAAGGGCAACACCGAGATCGCTACCGAGTACCTCAAGCACCTGTACAGCCCGGCTGGCCAGGAGATTGCGGCGAAGAACTTCTACCGCCCACGCGATGAGAAAATCGCCGCCAAATACGCCCAGCAGTTCCCGAAGCTGGATTTGGTGACTATCGACAAAGACTTCGGCGGCTGGAAAACTGCGCAGCCGAAATTCTTTAACGACGGTGGCGTGTTCGACCAGATCTACTCGGCGCAATAAAAACACCGCCCTCTGTAGGAGCGAGCTTGCTCGCGAAGAAGGTCCAGGCACCGCGTGCACCCAGAATGTGCGCGTTATCGTTGACGTTTTTCGCGGGCAAGCCCGCTCCTACAGAGCACGCATTCACCTGCGGGTTTTGTGTGTCAGACCTGCTAACCAAGGACTTTTATGTCGCGTCGTATTTCCCCCGTCATACCCGGCTTCGGGCTGACGCTGGGCTACACCGTGGTGTACCTCAGCCTGATCGTACTCATCCCCCTCGCGGCGATGTTTGTACACGCCGCTCAACTTACCTGGGATCAGTTCTGGAACATCATCACCGCACCGCGTGTGCTGGCGGCATTGAAGTTGAGCTTCAGCACCGCGCTGTACGCCGCGCTGATCAATGGCCTGATCGGCACGCTGCTGGCCTGGGTGCTGGTGCGCTACACCTTCCCCGGGCGCAAGATCATCGATGCGATGATCGACCTGCCGTTCGCCCTGCCCACCGCTGTCGCCGGTATCGCGCTGACCGCGCTGTACACCCCGACCGGCCTGGTCGGCCAGTTCGCCGCCGACCTGGGCTTCAAGATCGCCTACAGCCCCTTGGGCATCACCCTGGCGCTGACCTTCGTCACGTTGCCGTTCGTGGTCCGCACGGTGCAGCCGGTCCTCGCCGATATCCCCCGGGAAATCGAAGAAGCCGCCGCCTGCCTGGGCGCCAAGCCGTTGCAGGTGTTTCGCTACATCCTCGTGCCCGCGTTGCTGCCTGCCTGGCTGACCGGCTTCGCCCTGGCGTTTGCCCGTGGCGTCGGTGAGTACGGTTCGGTGATCTTCATCGCCGGCAACATGCCGATGAAGACCGAGATCCTGCCGCTGCTGATCATGGTCAAGCTCGACCAGTACGACTACCACGGCGCCACCTCCATCGGTGTGCTGATGCTGGTGGTTTCCTTCGTGTTGCTGCTGCTGATCAACTTGCTGCAGCGGCGCATCGAACACCCATAAGGAGGCGCGGAACATGTCCCAATCGTCTATCTCCGCTGCGTCCTCGGCCAACGCTGCCCGGCGTGGCAGTGCGCTGTCGCGGCGCATCCTGATCAGCCTGGGCTGGCTGGTGTTCTTCCTGTTCCTGGTGCTGCCGCTGTTTATCGTGGTGTCCCAGGGCTTGAAGAATGGCCTCGGCGCGTTCTTCACCGCGATCCTCGAGCCCGATGCGCTGTCGGCGCTCAAGCTCACGGTGGTCGCCGTGTTGATCTCGGTGCCGCTCAACGTGGTGTTCGGCGTCAGCGCCGCATGGTGCGTGAGCAAGTACTCGTTCCGTGGCAAGAGCATCCTGGTGACGCTGATCGACCTGCCGTTCTCGGTGTCGCCGGTGATCGCGGGCCTGGTCTATGTGCTGATGTTCGGCGCCCAGGGCTTCTTTGGCCCGTGGCTGCAGGCGCATGACATCCAGATCGTGTTCGCCTTGCCGGGCATCGTGCTGGCGACCATCTTCGTCACCGTGCCGTTCGTGGCCCGGGAGCTGATCCCGCTGATGCAGGAACAAGGCACCCAGGAAGAAGAAGCCGCGCGGCTGCTTGGCGCCAATGGCTGGCAGATGTTCTGGCATGTCACCGTGCCGAATATCAAATGGGGCCTGATCTACGGCGTGGTGCTGTGTACCGCGCGGGCGATGGGTGAGTTCGGCGCGGTGTCGGTGGTGTCCGGCCACATTCGCGGCGTGACCAACACGTTGCCGCTGCACGTCGAGATTCTCTACAACGAATACAACCACGTCGCCGCGTTTGCGGTGGCGAGTCTGTTGCTGATCCTGGCGCTCTTCATCCTGCTGCTCAAGCAGTGGAGCGAGAACCGTATCAACCGCCTGCGCGCAGCTGCGGCTGAGGAATAATCCATGTCCATCGAAGTCCGTAATGTCAGCAAGAACTTCAACGCCTTCAAGGCCCTGAACAGCATCAACCTGGACATCCAGAGTGGCGAGCTGGTGGCGTTGCTGGGGCCCTCCGGCTGCGGCAAGACCACCTTGCTGCGCATCATCGCCGGTCTCGAAACCCCGGATACCGGCAGCATCGTGTTCCACGGTGAAGACGTCTCCGGCCACGACGTGCGTGATCGCAACGTCGGGTTTGTGTTCCAGCACTACGCGCTGTTCCGCCACATGACCGTGTTCGATAACGTCGCGTTCGGTCTGCGCATGAAGCCGAAAAACCAGCGCCCGAACGAAAGCCAGATCGCGGTCAAAGTCCACGAACTGTTGAACATGGTGCAACTGGACTGGCTGTCTGACCGCTACCCGGAACAACTCTCCGGCGGCCAACGCCAGCGCATCGCCCTGGCCCGCGCCCTGGCGGTGGAGCCCAAAGTGCTGCTGCTCGACGAACCCTTCGGCGCCCTCGACGCCAAGGTGCGCAAAGAGCTGCGCCGCTGGCTGGCGCGCCTGCACGAAGACATCAACCTGACTTCGGTGTTCGTGACCCACGACCAGGAAGAGGCGATGGAAGTTGCCGACCGTATCGTGGTGATGAACAAGGGCGTGATCGAGCAGATCGGCTCACCGGGCGACGTCTACGAAAACCCGGCCAGCGATTTCGTCTACCACTTCCTCGGCGACTCCAACCGCCTGCACCTGGGGGGCGACCAACACGTGCTGTTCCGCCCTCACGAAGTGTCGCTGTCGCGCCATGAACTGGAAGACCACCATGCCGCCGAAGTGCGCGATATCCGGCCGCTGGGGGCGACCACGCGGGTGACCTTGAAAGTCGAAGGCCAGAGCGAACTGATCGAAGCCGAAGTGGTGAAAGACCACGACAGCCTGATCGGCCTGGCCCGGGGCGAGACCTTGTTCTTCAAACCCAAGGTCTGGCAAAAAGCCTAAGTACACTACAACACCCAATGTGGGAGGGGGCTTGCCCCCGATAGCGGTGTATCAGTCAATATCTTCAGTGACTGACCCACTGCAATCGGGGGCAAGCCCCCTCCCACATTCAAACTTCTCTCGGCTTTAGATCGCGGCGAGCGACTGGCCCGGAGCGGCGTTCAATCTGCTCTTTGAGCTCGTGCCGCAACCCCAGCAAAAACGCCAACTCCGCCACCACAAACAACGGCCCGACGATCAGCCCCGACACATCATCCACAAACGCCGGCTTCTTGCCTTCGTAGTAATGCCCGACAAACTGAATCACCCAACCCACCACGAACATACCGATACCGCCGCTGAGCCAGACCGGCGTGCTTTGCGCCGCCAGCACGTGCCCGGCCCACACCGACAAGCCCATCAGCACGCTCATCAGCACGCCCAGCGCGAGTTCCAGGCGCAGGTAGAACCACGCCGCAAGCAGCGCGACGATCAGCGCCGGCGACAGCCAGAGCCCGGCCAGCGGCCACTCCGGGCGTGAAAGCAACACGGCGACGGCGACCACGATCAGCGGGATGCCGATAAAGTGGCTGGCGATATTGCGCGGGTCGCGGTGGTAGGCGGCGTATTGACTGAGGTGGTCGACGAGGCTTTTCATTGTTATTCCTCCTGTAGGATGTTTGATCATGCCCTGTCAGCCTTCGCCTAACTGTCAGTTGGGCGACAATCTTCGGAGTTCTCATGAACGCAGAGCAATGGCGACCCCGGCTGGCTGCCGGGCACTGGTTCAGCCACTTGCCCGGCGCTTTTCAGCATAGTCTGCTGGCCCACGCGCGGCTGCGGCTGCTGACGGCGGGGCAATACCTGTTCAAGCGCGGTGACCAGCCCTGCGGCTTGTATGCGGTGCTCGACGGCAGTTTGCGGATCAGCGCGGTGAACGAGCAGGGCAAGGAAGCGCTGCTCAGCCTGGTGGAGTCGCCCTACTGGTTCGGTGAAATCTGCCTGTTCGACGGCCTGCCGCGCACCCACGACGCCTGTGCGGTCGGGCCGTGCAAGCTGTTGCAGGTGCCCCAGCAGGCATTGCTCGACATTCTCGATGAAACCCCGCAGTACTGGCGCGACTTGGCCTTGTTGATGAGCCAAAAGTTGCGCCTGAGTTTCATCGGCCTCGAACAGCTCAGCCTGATGCCCGCCTCGGTGCGGCTGGCCCATCGTTTGTTGATGATCATTGAAGGGTACGGCGACATCGAGCCCTCAAAACGCCGGCTGCAGTTACCCCAGGAAGACCTGGCGGCGATGTTGAGCCTGTCGCGCCAGACCACCAACGCCTTGCTCAAGGACCTGCAAGCCCAGGGCATCGTGCGCCTGGGCTATGGCGAGATCGAAATCCTCGATGCACAGCGCCTGCGTGAGGCGGCGCACACCTGAGGGTGTTAGCCTGCAGGTCTGATCAATCGAGGTGTGTTATGCGCGTGCTGTTAGTGGAACATGAATCCGAAGAAGCACAGCGGATGGCCCAGGGTTTGAACGAGGCCGGTTATTCCGTGGAAGTCGCGGCCAACGGCATGGCCGCCCAGCGGCTTGTCGAGGGCAACGAGTACGACCTGGTGATTCTGGACGTGATGCTGCCGGGGCTGAATGCCTGGACACTGCAGCAGGCGATTCGGCACAAGGGCGAGACGCCGGTGTTGTTTCTGACCAGCCCGGGTGGGATCGAAGACCGTCTGCGCGACTTGGAATTGCATGAGGATGATTATTTACTCAAGCCGTTTGAAGACAAGGCGCTGGTCATGCGCGTTAAAAAACTACTGCGTCGCGATCGCGGGCGCTGATAGATGTGTGGCCTGGGCTCTCGCGATCGCGGGCAAGCCCGGCTGTTAAATGTGGGAGGGAGCTTGCCCCGATGACGGTGGATCAATTGATGAATGCGCTAGCTGATACACCGCCCCTCCCATAGTTTGATTTTTTAGTTATTAATAAATAGCTTCTTATTCCTTAACGAATATAAACCCCGTCCCTATACTGTCCAGCAACGTTAAACGCTGCAGGAGGGCACACCCATGCACAGCGAATCGATTCGTTACCTGATCGTGCCGGGCTGGCAAGGATCGCCAGAAGATCATTGGCAAACGCATTGGCAGAACAGCCTGCCCAACAGCGCCCGGGTGGAGCAGGCCGATTGGCTGACGCCGCGTCGCGAAGACTGGGTGGCGGCGCTGGCCGAGGCGATCGCCGCCGACAGCACGCCAGTGATTCTGATCGCCCATAGCCTGGGCTGCATCACCGTGGCCCACTGGGCTGCCACTGCACCGCTGCAGTTTTTGCGGCAGGTGCGCGGGGCGTTGCTGGTGGCGCCGGCGGATGTCGAACGCCCGGCCTGTGCCCCCGCGCTGCGTAACTTCGCGCCGATTCCACGCGACCTGCTGCCGTTTCCCAGCCAGGTGGTCAGCTCCGACAACGACAGTGCCGTCAGCGCCCCCAGGGCCATGGAGCTGGCGCGCGAGTGGGGTGCTGAAGCCGGCATTTTGTCCGGCGCGGGGCATATCAATGTGAAGTCCGGCCACCAGCGCTGGGAGCAGGGTTTCGCGTATCTCTATCGCCTGCAAAGCCGCCTGGAGCATCACGCCCGGCGCACGGCCTGAACCTTTTTCAACGCCCCGTCCCTGAGCGGATTGGGGGCGGGAGCCTGCCATGAGTCTGCATGAAACCTTCGGTCAGCCGCTGCTGACCTTCCCCGACGCCGAAAAAAGCCCGCTGAGCATCCGCGCCAAGGCACTGGTGTTCGTCGACCCGCGTTCGCGGCAACTGCGCGAAGCGCTGGAACACCTCGCGCCCCGCGCCTTGCCGGTGTTGATCCGTGGCGAGACCGGCAGCGGCAAAGAGTTGCTGGCGCGGCATATCCATCGGGGCAGCGACCGCGCCGGGCTGTTTGTCTCGGTCAATTGCGGCGCGATCAGCCCGACCTATGCCGATGCCGAGCTGTTCGGCTACGCCGCCGGCGCCCACAGTGGCGCGGCGAGCAGCCGGGCCGGCTGGTTCGGCTCGGCCAACGGCGGCACCTTGTACCTGGATGAGATCGGCGACTTGCCGTTGCCGATCCAGGTCAAATTGCTCGCCGCCCTGGAAAACCACGAAGTCACCCGCGTCGGCGCGCAGCAACCAAGCCCGGTGGACGTGCGCCTGGTGGCGGCGACCAGCATCGACCTGGCCCAGGCCGTGGCCGCAGGCAAGTTCAATGAGCGCCTGTTCCATTACCTCAGCGAAGGCCAACTGGACCTGCCGGCCTTGCGCGAGCGGGTCGGCGACATCCTGTCCCTGGCCGAATACTTCCTCGGCATCTACAGCCAGCGCCTGGACCTGCCGGTGCCGCTGATCAGCGACGCGGCCCAGCGCGTGCTGGAACACCACAGCTGGCCGGGCAATACCCGCGAGCTGGAGAACGTCATCCACTTTGCCTTGCTGGTCAGCAGCGGCGACGAAATCTTGCCGGAGCATTTGAACCTGCCGACCGCCGGTTCGCCGCTGGAGCAGGTGCAGCGGATATTCGAAAGCGCCAGTGCGGCCGAACGGGAAACCTTGCGCAAATTCCTACATGAACAAAATGGAATATCAACCTGAATAAAAGGTATTGTTCGGGAATAAAAAATCTAGGTATTGTCACTCTCACGCCGCGATAGCACTTCGCTGGCACTCCACCCCAATACGGTCGTCAGAGACGCCCCGGAATGTCGATAAGGACACTCATGAAAAAGGTTCTGTTGTTTACCGCACTGGCGGCTGCCCTGACTGCGGGCTTCGCCCAGGCCAACGAAAAGCTGATAGTGGCCGCTACCCCGGTCCCGCACGCCGAGATCCTCGAACTGGTCAAGCCGACCCTCGCCAAAGAAGGCGTGGATCTGGAAATCAAAGTCTTCACCGACTACGTACAGCCCAACGTGCAGGTGGCCGAGAAGCGTCTGGACGCCAACTACTTCCAGACCCTGCCGTACCTGGAAAACTTCAACAAGGGTAAGGGCACCAACCTGGTTACTGTGGTGGGCGTACACGTTGAACCCTTCGGCGGTTACTCGAAGAAAATCAAAAACATTTCTGAGCTCAAAGATGGCGCCACTGTGGCCATTCCGAACGAAGGCTCCAACAGCGGCCGTGCCCTGTTGCTGCTGCAGAAGGCCGGTGTGATCACCCTGAAAGACCCGACCAATGCGCTGGCGACGCCAAAAGACATTGCCAGCAACCCGAAAAACCTGAAGTTCAAAGAGCTGGAATCAGCCCTGCTGCCACGCGTGCTGGACCAGGTTGACCTGGACCTGATCAACACCAACTACGCCCTGGAAGCCGGCCTCAACCCGGCCAGGGACGCGTTGATCATCGAAGACGCCAAATCGCCGTATGTGAACTTCCTGGTGGCGCGCCCGGACAACAAGGACAGCGCTGCTATCCAGAAACTGGCCAAGGCCCTGACCAGCCCGGAAGTCAAAGCGTTCATCGAGAAGAAATACAACGGCGCGGTTGTGCCGGCGTTCTGATCGAGCGGTAAAACCTTTCAAGGTTTAAACGCCGACGGCTTGCATAGCGTCGGCGTTTTTTTATGGGTGGAATTTGGAATGCGCTCAAAATTGTGGGAGGGTGCTTGCCCCCGATAGCAGTGGTTCAGTCAATGCATCGGTGACTGTCATACCGCTATCGGGGACAAGCCCCCTCCCACATTTGATTTTTATCTCACCGTGGATTTTCAGCGTTTCACCGCACTCGGGCGTTGATCGCCCTGCGCAATGCCACCAACCATTTCACCAGCTCCTGCGGATCAATCGGTTTCGCTTCGTTCATTGTTCATTCCCTCGAATCACAGACCCCACAACCATAGCCGTCACTCGCCAACCCCGCGAATCTGGCGGCTATCGTGTTGGGCGATATCAATGTGATATTTCGGTATCAAAAATCGACGGTTTATGCCAATAAAGGCCGGGCTACCCGGCGTCTTGAGCGTGGGCATTCGTTTGGCTTCGGAACCATTGGCGTTGGGCGCCATCCATGCACATGGAACCCTGCTAAAAGGTCGTAGTCGCCTACACTCCGGCAAGTTGGCATCACGTAAAGGAGCCTGCATGGGCGGTCACCCTTCGACAGTTATTTTCGCACTTGGCCTGTTGGCGCTGCTGAGCGGCTGCGGCCAGGAAAAAGCCGAGCCCAAGCAGCATGCGCGGGTGTTCGTGCAGGCCGTGCAGCCGACGGACTACGCGGTGGCCGTTACGCTGACCGGCGATATCCAGGCGCGGGTGCAAACCGATCTGTCTTTTCGCGTGGGGGGCAAGATCATTCAGCGCATGGTCGATGTGGGCGACCATGTCAGCGCCAAGCAAGTGCTGGCCAAGCTCGACCCCAAGGACTTGCAGAGCAATGTCGACTCCGCCCAGGCCCAGGTCGTGGCCGAGCAGGCGCGGGTCAAGCAGACCGCCGCCGCGTTCGTGCGCCAGGAAAAACTCCTGCCCAAGGGCTACACCAGCCGCAGCGAATACGACACTGCCCAGGCCGCGTTGCGCAGCAGCCAAAGCGCCCTGGCCGCCGCCCAGGCGCAACTGGCCAATGCCCGCGAGCAACTGGGCTACACCGCGCTGTTCGCCGAGGCCCCCGGGGTGATTACTGCGCGCCAGGCTGAAGTGGGCCAGGTGGTGCAGGCCACCGTGCCGATCTTCAGCCTGGCCCGCGAGGGCGAGCGCGACGCGGTATTCGACGTGTACGAGTCGTTGCTGGTGGAACCGCCGGCCGATGCGCCGATCACGGTGAGCCTGTTGGATAACCCCAGTATCAAGGTCCAGGGCCACGTCCGCGAAGTTACCCCGGCCGTCGCTGCCAATACCGGCACGGTGCAAGTCAAAATCGCTCTGGAGGCCCTGCCCGCGGGCATGCATCTGGGCTCGGTGGTCAGCGCTACCGCCAACGGCCCGGCCAAGCCCAGCATCGAGCTGCCATGGTCGGCGCTGACCAAAGACCTCAGCGACCCCGCCGTGTGGCTGGTGGATGGCGACGGCCTGGCGCAGCTGCGCAAGGTCAGTGTGGCGCGTTACCTCACCGGCAAGGTGATCATCAGCGACGGTCTGCAGGGCGGTGAAAAAGTCGTGGTGGCCGGCGGGCAATTGCTGCACCCCGGCATGCGCGTCGAAGTCGCCCAGCCGCCCGACTCGGCCCAGGCCCAAGGAGTGCAACCATGATGCGCCTGACCGGCCTGCTCGCCGCCAGCCTGTTGCTGCTGGCCTGCTCCAAGAACGACCCGCCACCCGAGCCCGTGCGCCCGGTGTTGTCCATGGAAGTGAAAGCCGAAGACCAGGAAACCCTCGGCCGTTTCGCCGGCACCATCCAGGCGCGCTACGAAAGCAACCTGGGATTCCGCGTGCCCGGGCGCATCGCCCACCGCACCGTGGATGTCGGCGCCGAGGTGGAGAAGGGCGCGGTACTCGCCGTACTCGACCCCACCGACCAGCAAAACCAACTGCGCGCGGTCCAAGGCGACCTCGCCCGCGTGCAGGCGCAGTTCATCAACGCCCAGGCCAGCGCCCGTCGCCAGCAGGCGTTGTTCAACCGTGGCGTCGGCGCCCAGGCCCAGTTGGACGCAGCCCAGACCGACCTGAAAACCACCCAGGCCAGCCTCGACCAGGCGCAGGCCTCGGTCAACCAGGCCAAGGACCAGCTCAACTACGCCCGATTGCGTACCGACCATGGCGGCATCGTTACCGCCTGGAACGCCGAGGCCGGCCAGGTGGTCAGCGCGGGCCAGCAAGTGGTGACCCTGGCGCGCCCGGACATCAAGGAGGCGGTGATCGACCTGCCCGCCGGCCTCGCCGAGCGTCTGCCGCCCGATGTGGTGTTCCTCGTCGCCGGGCAACTCGACCCCAGCGTGAACACCACCGCCACCGTGCGCGAAATCGAGCCCCAGGCCCAGAGCGCCACGCGCACCCGTCGCGCGCGCCTGACCCTGGCCGACACGCCGGCGGCTTTTCTGCTGGGTACGGCGATCAGCGTGACCTTGAGCTCGGCCATCCCACCGCGCATCGAACTGCCGTTGAGCGCCTTGCAGCAAATCGGCGGCAAAACGCGGATCTGGTTGCTGGACACCCAAAGCCGGACCGTGCAGCCGCGTGAAGTCACGGTGCTCAGTCGTGACGCCGACAGCGTTTTGCTCAACGGTGGGGTCAAGCCCGGTGAGCGCATCATCGTCGCCGGTGTGAACAGCCTGCAACCGGGGCAAACAGTCAAGATCGACGAGGACAGCCCGCGATGAAAGGGAGTTTCAACTTATCCGAATGGGCCCTCAAGCATCAGTCCTTCGTCTGGTACCTGATGTTCGTCGCGCTGCTGATGGGCGTGTTTTCCTACAAGAACCTGGGCCGCGAGGAAGACCCTTCGTTCACCATCAAAACCATGGTGATCCAGACCCGCTGGCCGGGCGCGACCCAGGAAGAAACGCTCAAACAGGTGACCGACCGCATCGAGAAAAAACTCGAGGAACTCGACGCCCTCGACTACGTGAACAGCTACACCCGGCCCGGTGAGTCCACGGTGTTCGTGTACCTCAAGGACACCACCAGCGCCAAGGCGATCCCCGAGATCTGGTACCAGGTGCGCAAGAAGATCGACGATATTCGCGGCAGCTTCCCCCAGGGCTTGCAGGGGCCGTCGTTCAACGATGAGTTCGGTGACGTGTTCGGCTCGGTGTACGCCTTTACCGGCGACGGCCTGTCGATGCGCCAGCTGCGCGACTACGTGGAGCAGGCGCGCGCCGAGATCCGTGCGGTGCCGGGCCTGGGCAAGGTCGAGCTGATCGGCCAGCAGGACGAAGTGATTTACCTGAATTTCTCCACGCGCAAACTCGCGGCCCTGGGGATCGACCAACGCCAGGTGGTGCAGAGCCTGCAGGCGCAGAACGCAGTGACCCCGGCCGGGGTGATCGAAGCCGGGCCGGAGCGCATTTCCGTGCGGACGTCCGGGCAGTTCGCCTCGGAAAAAGACCTGGCCAACGTCAACCTGCGTCTCAACGACCGCTTCTATCGCCTGGCGGACGTCGCCGACATCAGCCGCGGCTACGTTGACCCGGCGACGCCAATGTTCCGTTTCAACGGCAAGCCGGCGATCGGTTTGGCGATCGCGATGCAGAAGGGCGGCAATATCCAGTCGTTCGGCGAGGCCCTGCACACGCGCATGGACGAACTGACCGCCGACCTGCCGGTGGGGGTCGGCGTCTACAAGGTCTCCGACCAGGCGGAAGTGGTGCAAGAGGCCGTCGGCGGCTTCACCAGCGCGCTGTTCGAAGCGGTGATCATCGTGCTGGTGGTGAGCTTTATCAGCCTCGGCCTGCGTGCCGGGCTGGTGGTGGCGTGCTCGATCCCGCTGGTGCTGGCGCTGGTGTTCGTGTTCATGGAATACACCGGCATCACCATGCAGCGCGTGTCCCTGGGGGCGCTGATCATCGCGCTCGGCTTGCTGGTGGACGACGCGATGATCACCGTGGAGATGATGATCACGCGCCTGGAAAAAGGCGAAACCAAGGCGCAGGCGGCGACCTACGCCTACACCTCCACCGCGTTCCCGATGCTCACCGGCACCCTGGTGACCGTGGCCGGGTTTGTGCCGATCGGCCTCAACGCCAGTTCGGCGGGCGAGTACACCTTCACCCTGTTCGCGGTGATTGCCGTGGCGATGCTGGTGTCGTGGGTGGTGGCGGTGCTGTTTGCGCCGGTGATCGGCGTGCATATCCTCAGCGCCAACGTGAAACCCCACAGTGCCGAACCGGGGCGCATCGGCCGCGCTTTCAATGGCGGCATGCTGTGGGCGATGCGCAACCGCTGGTGGGCCATCGGCATCACCGTGGCGCTGTTCGCGGCGTCGGTGTTTTCCATGCAGTTTGTGCAGAACCAGTTCTTCCCGTCGTCGGACCGCCCGGAGATCCTCGTCGACCTCAACCTGCCGCAAAACGCCTCGATCAACGAAACCCGCAAAGCCGTCGACCGCCTCGAAGCGATCATCAAGGACGACCCGGATATCGAGCGCTGGAGCACTTACATCGGCCAGGGCGCGATCCGTTTCTACCTGCCCCTCGACCAACAACTGGAAAACCCTTACTACGCGCAGTTGGTGATCGTCAGCAAGGGCCTGAAGGCGCGCGGCGAGTTGATCGCGCGCCTGCAAAAACGCCTGCGTGAGGATTTCGTCGGCGTCGGCAGCTTTGTGCAGCCGCTGGAGATGGGCCCGCCGGTGGGGCGGCCGATCCAGTACCGCGTCTCCGGCAAAGACACTGACCAGGTGCGCAAGCACGCCATCGAACTGGCGACCTTGCTGGACAAGAACCGCCACCTGGGCGAGATCATTTACGACTGGAACGAACCGGGCAAAGTCCTGCGCATCGAGATTGCCCAGGACAAGGCGCGGCAGTTGGGCTTGTCTTCCGAAGACGTGGCGCAGTTGATGAACAGCGTGGTCAGCGGCGCGTCGGTGACTCAGGTGCATGACGATATCTACCTGATCGACGTGGTCGGCCGCGCCGAAGATGCCGAGCGCGGCACGCCGGAAACCTTGCAGAACCTGCAGATCGTCACGCCCAACGGCGTCTCGATTCCGCTGCTGGCTTTCGCCACTGTGCGTTATGAGCTGGAGCAGCCGCTGGTGTGGCGCCGCGACCGCAAGCCGACCATCACCCTCAAGGTGGCGGTGCGCGACGCGATGCAGCCGACCGATCTGGTCAAACAGCTCAAGCCCGAGATCGATGCGTTCAACGCCGGCCTGCCGGTGGGCTACAAGGTCGCCACCGGCGGCACCGTGGAAGAAAGCAGCAAGGCCCAGGGCCCGATTGCCAGCGTGGTGCCGTTGATGCTGTTTTTGATGGCGACCTTCCTGATGATCCAACTGCACAGTGTGCAGAAGATGTTCCTGGTGGCCAGCGTCGCGCCGCTGGGGCTGATCGGCGTGGTGCTGGCGCTGGTCCCCACCGGCACGCCCATGGGCTTCGTGGCGATCCTTGGCATTCTGGCGCTGATCGGCATCATCATCCGCAACTCGGTGATCCTGGTGACGCAAATCGAGGAATATGAACTGGCCGGCTACACGCCGTGGGATGCGGTGGTGCAAGCCACCGAACACCGGCGCCGGCCGATCCTGCTGACGGCGGCTGCGGCGAGCCTGGGCATGATCCCGATTGCGCGGGAAGTGTTCTGGGGGCCGATGGCCTACGCGATGATCGGCGGGATCATCATTGCCACGCTGCTGACGCTGTTGTTCCTGCCGGCGCTGTATGTGGCCTGGTACAAGATTCGCGAGCCGAAGAGCGAATAACGCGCCTCACAAGAACGCTCGCGCTCAGCTAGGATTCACCGTGCCACCCTTGTCGGATACAGCATTACCGCGTTTTAAAGGAAGGCGGAACACTCATGCAGTATGCGTCGACACTCATGGCTTGGAGTGTCGACCACGACAGGAGAGAGCGCTATGTTTCTCAGATCTGCGGTACTTGCCCTGAGTCTACTGATTGTCATCGCGTGTCAGCATCAGCCTCGACAAAGTGACCCACGGTTGCTGGTCGAAAACGCTTATATCCTCACCCTTGAACAGGGCCAGCGCGAACCGGTGAAGGGCTATTTGCTGGTTGACCACAAGGGTGTCATCAGCGAGCTGGCCGCCGGCAAACCGCCTGCTGGCCTGGTGGTACAACGCCGGCTCGATGCACAGGGGCAGTGGTTGTTGCCGGGATTTGTGTCGGCCCATAGTCACCTGTGGCAAAGCGGATTCTACGGTATTGCCGCCAACGATAATCTTGAAGGCTGGATTGACCGGCTCTATGGCGTGGAGGCGCCAAAGTTGGACGCTGCGCAGCTTTACCAGTTGACCCGGCGCGGTGCCACACAGCACCTGCAGAACGGTATAACCAGCGTGTTCAATTTCACCTACACCGGCGCCGATCGCAGCGGCGAAGTCGATCGCCAGCAATTACGCGGCGCGCTGGATGCCGGCTTACGCGTGGTGCATGGCCTCAATGTGCGTACAGTCAATGAAAGCTGGACGCCGGCAATGGCGCGTGAGCGCACGGCGGCCTTTCTGACGTGGGCCAGTGCTCAGCCCGAGTCGGGGCGTTACCTGGGCACGATGTTGGCGGGCGCCGCCGGATATGTCAGCGCGACGCCGGGTCAGGCACAGGTCGAGGGCGACTTGATGCGTGAGTTTTTCCTGGGCAACCAGCAGCATTACCTGGAGTCTGTGGTGGACTCAGCGGGAGAGCGCGCCCGCTATCCGTTGCTCGAGCAGGCCGGTATCGCCGGGCCGCACTTGATCTTCGGTCATTTCATTCATTCCACGCCCGAGCTGACCGCCATGGCGGTGCGGGCGGGGGTGGGTATGACCTGGAATCCAATGTCCAATGGGCGGCTGGGATCGGGAATGGCGGATGTGTTGGCCTATCGAGCGGCGGGCATGAAAGTCGGCATGGGCGTGGATGGCGAGGCCAGCGCCGACCGGGCCGACCCGTTTGAAAACATGCGTATGGGCTTGTATCAAGTGCGCGCCAGGCAACAACGTGCGGCGGCGATGCAAGCCTATGAAGTGCTGCGCTTGCACACCCTGGGCAGTGCCGAGGTGCTCGGTATTGATTCGCAGGTGGGGAGTCTCAAGGTGGGCAAGCGTGCAGACATGCTCCTGTTGGACCCACGGGCTTTCACGCCCTGGCAGGAACCTTACGCCGCGCTGGTGTTTGCCGCGGGCGTGAAGGATATCCGGGAAGTATTCGTGGATGGCGTGTCATTGGCCCGATGAAGCGGCCGGCTTGCGCCACACGCTGGCCAGCCAGGGTTGCTGTTCCCGGGGCAGGCCGGCGGGGCGATAGTAATGCTCCAACTCCACAAACCCGGCGGCAGTCAGCAGGGCTTGCCAGGCCGTGAGGTCGTGATAGGCACCGTAGCGCGGCCCATTCCAGCCTTCGCGGTTGTCACCGCGTGGATTGGAACTGAACAACACCCCGCCCGGTTTCAGCGCGCCATGCAGTTGCTTGAGCACACGCGGCAGTTCCTGCTTGGGAATGTGAAACAGCACCGCATTGGCAAAGATCCCGTCGAAGCGTGCGTTGGGTAGGTCCAGCTTCAGGAAGTCCTGCTGCAGCACCTCGCAGCCGCTGTCTTCGCGCGCCATCTGCGCAAAGCGCTCGGAGCCGTCGAGGCCCACGGCGATGTGGCCCATGCGCGTAAAGGTCTGCAAATCCCGCCCCGGCCCGCAGCCGAAGTCCAGCACGGTAAACGGCGCCGCGCCCTGGATATGCCGCAGCAGCGCGTCGATGTTCTGGCTCACATCGTGATCGCGGGTGCCTTCACGGAAGTCCTCGGCCACGCTGTTGTAGTGGTCGAGGGTGGTGGCGGTGATCTGGTTGAGGTCGTCGGGGGCGAGTTTCATGGGGAGGCGCTTTGGAGGTGAAGTGCTGACTATATCCCATGTCCAGTTGACTGCCCCCTGAGACGGCTCTTCATTTGATGACTGCGCTTGAATTAATCAGTGAAATTTACGGAGTAGTACGACTCATTGGATAGGATTTGTAGACTCCGTAAAGAGGTCATCAAGATGTAACTGTATTTGGGTTGGGGGATGTTGTTAACGGTAGTTGTTGAATTTTGCCGGTGAAGCGGAGTTGCCGCTGCATCGCCAAGCGTGACGGCAGCCAGCGCCAACACCAGCGTCGCGCACCTGGCGCAGGTGGTTATAGTAGACATGGTATTCGCTCCTTGATTCGTCGCAAACGGTGTCGAGCCGATTAAACCTGCATAACCCCCCTCCAACAACTGTCAACCTTGACAGGTCCAAACGAGTGCTCAGCGCGCCAACCGATCCCGACCCAACGATGGCCTACGCGATGATTGACGGGGTCATCATCGCCATGCCGCTGACGCTGTATGTGGCTTGGTACAAGATTCGCGAACCGAAGCAGGGCAGTTGAAAATGTGGGAGGGGGCTTGTATTACCAGGCCGTGACCGTCGAGGCCCGTGGCGATATGGTTCATGCGCGTAAAGGCGTGCCCTGAAGTAACGTCAGTATTGGACAAGCGATCTATAGAAAGTGCTAGCTTTCCAGTTAAAGATCGTTCCTTTGTTGAATGCGAAGGAGTTGTTAACGGTAGTTGTTGAATATTGCCCGTGAAGCGGAGTTGCCGCTGCATCGCCAAGCGTGACGGCAGCCAGCGCCAACACCAGCGTCGCGCACCTGGCGCAGGTGGTTATAGTAGACATGGTATTCGCTCCCTGATTCGTCGCAGACGGTGTCGAGCCGATTAAAGCTGCATAAACCCCCTCCAACAACTGTCGACCTTGACAGGTCCAAACGAGTGCTCAGCGCGTGTTCAGCCCCCGCGCTTTGTGAATTAATCACAGTGATGAGTAAGGGTGAGGGTGGAAGTCCACTCACACTACATGTCAGTCAGTGTCTATTTGTATTGGAGCTTCTGTGTAAACACATTATTACTCCAGTTAAAGATCCCTCCTTTGTTGAACGTGAAGGAGTTGTTAACGGTAGTTGTTGAATATTGCCCGTGAAGCGGAATTGCCGCTGCATCGCCAAGCGTGACGGCGGCCAGTGCCAACACCAGCGTGGCGCACCTGGCGCAGGTGGTTATAGTGGACATGGTATTCGCTCCCTGATCCGTCGCAGACAGTGTCGAGCCGATTAAACCCGCGTAAACCCCCTCCAACAACTGTCAACCTTGACAGGTACAAACGAGTGCTCAGCGCTTGTTCAGCCCCCGCGCCAAGCGGTCTCCGCCCAGCTGAATCACCGCCACCAGCAGCACCAGCAGCACAATCACCGTGAGCATGATCTGCGTATCAAAGCGCTGATAACCATAGCGGTAGGCAATATCCCCCAACCCACCTGCACCAATCGCCCCAGCCATGGCTGACGAGTTGATCATGGTCACCAGGGTGATGGTGAACCCGCCGACGATCCCCGGTAGCGCTTCGGGCAACAGTACGTGCCAGATGATGTGCCAGCGCCGGCAGCCCATGGCTTGTGCGGCTTCGATCAAGCCGTGGTCGACTTCGCGCAGGCTCACTTCGGCGATGCGCGCAAAGAACGGCGTCGCGGCGATGGTCAGCGGCACTACCGCCGCCCACACGCCGTAGGTGGTGCCGACGATCAGCCGGGTGAACGGGATCAGCGCCACCATCAGGATCAGAAACGGAATCGAGCGGAACAGATTGACGAACGCCCCCAGCACCCGGTTCAGCGCCGGAGCCTGGTAGATGCCGCCCTTGTCGCTGGTGACCAGGAACACCGCCAGCGGAATCCCCACCAGCAACGCGATCAGCGACGACACGCCGACCATCAACAGCGTGTCAATGGCGCCCTGCACTAAACGATCAAACCACATAACCCAACACCTCCACCTGTTGTGCCCAATGCCCGGCGCGGCTGCGCAGTGTGTCGGCGTCATGGGGCGAGCCATTCACCGCCAGCAGCAATTGCCCCAGGGCATGCCCCTGAATCCGTTCCACGCCGCCTTGCAGCAAGCGCACGCGCCCGCCGAGGGCGCCGAACAGCGCGGCCAGGTCGGGTTCATCGGTGGCGCTGCCGGTGAACTGCAAGCGCAGTACCAGCGCGGCGTCAGCCGAGGCCGGCGTGGGTTGCAGGCGGCTTTGCAGTTCTTCCGCCAGGCCGTGTTGCAGCGGCGCCAGCAGGGTTCGGCTGACCTCATGCTGCGGGTTGCCAAATACTTCCCACACCGGGCCTTGCTCGACGATGCGCCCGTGTTCGAGCACCACCACGCGGTCGCAGATCTCGCGAATCACCGCCATCTCATGGGTGATCAACACGATGGTCAGGCCCAGCCGTTGGTTGATCTCGCGCAGCAGGCCGAGGATCGATTGGGTGGTCTCCGGGTCGAGGGCCGAGGTGGCCTCGTCGCACAGCAGAATCTCTGGGTCGTGGACCAGCGAACGGGCGATGCCCACGCGCTGTTTCTGCCCGCCGGAGAGTTGCGCCGGGTAGGCCTTGTGCTTGTCCTTCAGGCCCACCAGCTCCAGCAGTTCACGCACTTTCTGCTCGCGCTGCAACTTGGGGACGCCGGCGACTTTGAGCGGCAACTCGACGTTCTGCCACACGGTCTTGGCCGACATCAGGTTGAAGTGCTGGAAGATCATGCCGATGCGCCGCCGCAGCGCCACCAGGCGGTCTTCGTCGAACGCGCCGATGTCGACCTGATCGATCAGCACGCGCCCGCTGCTGGGCTGTTCCAGGCGGTTGATGGTGCGGATCAGCGACGACTTGCCGGCGCCGCTGCGGCCGATGATGCCGAACACTTCGCCGCGCTGGATGGCCAGGTCGATGCCTTGCAGCGCGTGTACCGTGCCGTCATAGGTCTTGCCCAGGTTGATAAAACGCACATGGGCGCGGTTGAGGTGCGGATGCAGTTCAGTCTGCTCGGCGTTCCTGGGTGGTGTGCCCAGGTCGCGCAGTTGGATGTTGGCGACCGTCATGTTCAACCTTCCCAGCCGACTTGGTAGAGCTTGCCGAGGGATTTATCCAGGGCGGCGCGCACCACCGGCGAGTGCTGGTAGAGGTCGACGAACTTGATCACCCGCGGGTCGGTTTTGGCTTTCGGCTGGATCACGAACTGGATCACGTATTCCGGGTGGTCGAGGCCGTCGAACAGCAGCGCCGACTCGGCATCGAAGGTCTTGGACAGGCGGATATACGCCGGATAACCCTGCACCAGATCCGCATCGTCATAGGCGCGCACCAATTGCACGGCCTCGACTTGCAGGATCTTGAGCTGCTTCGGGTTGGCGATGATGTCTTCTTCGGTGGCCTTGTAACCCACGCCCGGCTTGAGCGTGATCAGTCCCGCCTTGGCCAGCAGTTGCAGGCCGCGCCCGCTGTTGATCGGGTCGTTGGCAATCGCCACGCTGGCGCCTTGGGGCAGGTCGTTGAAGCTTTTGTATTTTTTCGAATACAGCCCGACGTTGTTGATGATGCCCGGCGCATACGGCACCAGATCAAACCCGGCGGCGGCCTTGGCGTTTTCCAGGAAGGGGATGTGCTGGAAGTAGTTCACGTCGATATCGCCGGCGGCCAGGCTGACGTTGGGCGCGATCCAGTCGGTGAACTCCACCAGCTCGACGTTCAAGCCTTGCTTACCGGCCTCGGCCACGGCGGCTTCCAGGGGAATTGCGAAGGCCGCGGTGGTGCCGACTTTCAGCGGCGCGTCGGCGGCGAACAGCGTCGAACTGAACAACCCGAAGGCCAGGGCCAGGGCTTTGACTGGGTGGGACAACAGGGTCTTTTTCATAGGTAGTTTCCAATGTGTAGGAGCGAGCTTGCTCGCGAAAAACTTGAGGGCGCTGCGGGGTATCAGGGGCCCCGCGTTATCGTTGACGATCTTCGCGAGCGAGCTCGCTCCTACAGGGGGCCGTGGCGGTAGGTGGAGCCGGTGTGTTGTTCGGGTAAGCGGGCGCCGCCGTGGAAGACTTTTTCCCGCAGCGTTCCAGTGTCGTAAGCGGTCTTGTACGACCCACGCCGCTGCAACTCCGGCACCACCAGGTCGATGAAGTCCACATAGCTTTCCGGGGTGACGATGCGCGTGAGGTTGAAGCCATCCAGCCCGGTTTCAGCGACCCAGGATTCCAGCTCGTCCGCCACTTGCTCGGGCGAGCCGACCACGGTGATGTAGCGCCCGCCGAGGGCGTGCTGCTCGAGTAATTTGCGGCGGGTCCAATCGTTGTTCTGCAGGTGCTGGGTGGCGGACTGGATCGCGTTGCTCTTCACGTACTGGATCGGTTCGTCGAGGGCGTACTGGGAAAAATCGATCGCCGTGGACGCCGAGAAATGCGCCACGCCGGCTTCCGCGCTGGCATAGCTCAGGTACTCGGCATGCTTGGCCCAGGCCAGCGCCTCGGTGGCGCCGACGATCACGTTGAGGCCCATGAACACCTTGATGTCGTGCGGGTTGCGCCCGGCCGCCACGGCGCTGGCGCGCACCTTGTCCACCTGGAGCTTGGTGCTGGCCTTGTCCCGCCCGCTGATGAACACGCACTCGGCATGCCGCCCGGCGAACACCAGGCCACGCGCCGAAGTGCCAGCCTGGAACAGCAGCGGTGTGCGTTGCGGCGACGGTTCGCACAGGTGATAACCCTCCACCTGGTAGAACTCACCGTGGTGCTCGACTTTGTGCACCTTGCCCGGCTGCGCATACACCCGCGCCTGCGGATCGTTGAGCACGGCGTCGTCTTCCCAGCTGCCTTCCCAGAGTTTGTACAGCACCTGCAGATACTCGTCGGCCTGGTCATATCGCCGATCATGTTCGACCTGTTCGGTCAGGCCCATGGCCTTGGCGGCGCTGTCGAGGTAGCCGGTGACGATGTTCCAGCCGACCCGACCACGGCTCAGGTGGTCGAGCGTGGACATGCGCCGGGCGAACAGATACGGCGGCTCGTAGGTCAGGTTGGCGGTCAGGCCGAAACCGAGGTGTTGGGTCACGGCGGCCATGGCCGAGAGCAGCAGCAACGGGTCGTTGACCGGCAGTTGGATCGACTCTTTGAGCGGCACGTCGATGGCGTCCTGGTACACGTCGTAGACGCCGACGATATCGGCAATGAACAACCCGTCGAACAGCCCGCGCTCCAGGGTTCGCGCCAGGTCGGTCCAATACTCGAGGGTTTTGTACTGGGTGGACGTGTCCCGCGGGTGCGTCCACAAGCCGTGATTGATATGCCCGATGCAGTTCATGTTGAAGGCATTGAGCAGGATTTTTTTCTTCGCCATTCAGATGGTCCCCCGCAGTGGCGGTTTTTCATCGTTGAGGTAGTAATTACCCACGGCGTGGTACTTCCAGCGCACCGGGTCGTGCAGGGTATGCACGCGGGCGTTGCGCCAGTGGCGATCGAGGCCGTGCTCGGCCAGGGTCGCCTGGCTGCCGGCCAGTTCGAACAGGGTGCTGCCGGCCGCCAGGGAAATTTCGGTGCTCAGGGCGCGTGCTTCGGCGACCGCGATCGAGGCAGCGGCCACGGTCTCGGCGTGGCTGTCGGCCTGGGCGCGGTCGAGAAACTCGCCCGCGCGCTCCAGCAAGGCTTCGGCGGCGTGCAGGCGAATGCTCAAGTGGCCGAAGCTCTTCAGCGTCAGCGGGTCTTCGCTGGCCTTGTCGCTGCCGGAGTCGATCCACGGGCGGGTCTTGGTGCGTACAAAGTGCAGCGCGTCCTCGAAGGCGGCGCGGGCGATGCCGGTGTCGATGGCGGCGTGGAGGATCTGCGCCAGCGGGCCGACGGTGGTCGGGCGTTCGAAGGCGCTCTGGAACGGGAGCACGTCGTGCGCTGCGACCCGCACGTTGTCGAACACCACCGAACCGCTGCCGGTGGTGCGCTGGCCGAAGCCGCTCCAGTCGTCGATCACCGTCAGGCCCGCGCTGTCGCGGGGCACGAAGGCCAGGTGCTGGATGCCGTTTTCGTCCACCACGGAGGTCGGGATACGTTGCGCGTAGATCGCGCCGGTGGCGTAGAACTTGCGGCCGTTGATCCGAAAACCGTCGCCGTCGCGGGTGAGGCGGGTCACGCGGTCGTGGGCGGTCTTGGTGCCCAGTTCCGCCAGGGCGTTGCCGAAGCGCTGGCCGGCCAGCACCTCGGCGTACAGGCGTTGTTGCTGCGCGGGGCTGCCGTTCACGCGCAGCACTTCGAGGGCGTAGAAATGGTTTTGCGGGATCTGGCCCAGCGAGGCGTCGGCCTGGGCGATCAGCGCGATGACCTTGGCCAGGGTGACGTTGGACACGCCAGCGCCGCCATAGGCTTTCGGCACGCTGATGCCCCACAGGCCGGAGCGCGAAAATACGTCCAGTTCGGGCAGCGGCAGGCGGCGCTCGCGGTCGCGCTGGGCGCTGTCGCGGCGCAGGTCTTCAGCCAGGTCGCTGGCGACAATCAGGGCTTGTTCGTCGCTGGTGATGAGCGCGACGTGGGTAGATAAAGTCATCGGTGTTCTCCAGAAGCGCGTGGAAAAAGTGTTCTGGGCGGTTAGATCCAGGAGTGACGAGCCGGCAATGTGCCGTTCAGGCGATAAGCGCCCACCGCGTGATACTTCCAGCGCACCGGGTCGTGCAGGGTGTGGACCCGGGCATTGCGCCAGTGGCGGTCGAGGTTGAATTCGGCGAGGGTGGCGCGGCTGCCGGCCAGTTCGAAGAGTTTTTCGCTGGCCAGCAGCGACACTTCGGTGGTCAACACCTTGGCCTCGGCTACGGCAATCGAGGCGCGTGCGGCGGACTGCGCGGTGATTGGCGCGGCGCTGACCTGGTCCAGCACCTGGCCGGCCTTGCGCAGCAGGGCTTCGGCGGCGTGCAGTTCGATCTTCAATTTGCCGATGTCGGCGATCACATACAGGTCATCGCTGGCGCGTTCGACCTTGGCGTCGATCCACGGGCGTGAGCGCTCGCGGACGAACGCAATGGTGTCATCCAGCGCGCCACGGGCAATGCCGGCATCAATGGCCGCCTGGATCAATTGCGAGACCGCGCCCTGGATATTCGGGCTTTGGCCGAGGCGCCAGTTTTCGACCACCAGCTCTGCGTCCACCGGCACCCGGTCGAGCAGCACGGTGCCGCTGGCGGTGGTGCGTTGGCCGAAGCCGGACCAGTCGTCGACGATGCGCAGTCCTTGCGTGCCACGGCGCACAAATGCCATGACCTGCTTGCCGTCGTCGTTCAGCGCCTTCACCGCGACCCAATGGGCGAACAGGGCGCCGGTGGAGTAGAACTTCTGGCCGCTGATCACGTAACCGTCGCCTTCGGCGCTGATCCGCGCCTTGAGCTCCAGGGTGTTTTTGGTGCCGCGCTCCGGGCCGCCGTTACCGATGCGCCAGCCGTCGAGCACGCTCTGGAACAGCTGTTTTTTCTGGCGCTCGGTGGCGGCGCCCTGCAGCAGGTGCAGGATGCCGAAATGGTTCTGCGGGATCTGCCCGAGGGCCGGGTCGGCCGCGCTGATGATCGCGAAGACTTCGGCCAGGGTGGTGAACGACACCTGCGGGCCGCCGTACTCGTGGGGAATGGAAATACTGCCCAGACCACTGCGGGTGAATTGCTCGATCTGCGCCCAGGGCAGCTTGCGCTGCTGGTCGCGCTTGGCGGCCTGTACGCGCGCGGCCTGGGCCAACTCACGAGCCGCGCTCAGCGCTTGGGCATCGTTGCGCAGCACAACGGCCGGCAACAGCAGGGGAGCGACGTCCAGATCACTCTGGGGGGGTGTTAGAGCCAAGTTAGACATCAGCGCCGCTCCTTGGCTGCACGTAATGCCCTGGCGTTCTGCACCGGGGTAATTCTGACCATACCGACCTCGCATTCAATGAAATGGAAACAAAACAATCAGGAATGTCCGGTGGTCCGGTTTATATACCCTAAACGTGTTAAATATTTAAATAAACTAACTTTTAGGAATATGCATAGAAGGGCCGTTACCCACGCTTCAGGGGCGACGCGGTTGATAGATCTGCGCGGCGCTGGAAGGGCGCTTCGGCGTCGCCGGCACATAGGCGGCGATGCGCAGTGTGCGGGCCGGCGCCCAGCGTGAGTTATTGCCCACCCGATCGAGAATGCAGTACGTGACGTCCAGCCGGCTGTCGTCGCCGGCTTCGATGATGATCGCCGACGGCACCCACACCTGCACCGCGATGCCGACGGCTCGGGCCTGGATTTTCGGCAGGTCCAGGCGCGCATCGCCCCAGCGCAGGGTGATGGCGTCGCCGCGGGTCATGTTCAGGTAGGGTTCGATGGTCAGCGGAATACCGCGCCGCACCTGGCTGCTGTTGACGCCGTAGCGACGAATCATGTCGGGCAGGCCCACAGGGGCGAGGTTCTGGTTTTCGTCGCTGTACAGCGCGCTCGGTTGGCCGCCCGGGTAGTTGGTCTTGACCTGCACCGTGGTCACCGCTGAGCGTGCGGGGCCGTGGCCGATCTGCATGACCTGGTAGTGAACCCGCGCATGGCCGTCCTGCACAAAGCTTTCCGGCACCCGCAGTTGGGTGGCGGTGCCGACCTTGCACGCGGTGATACGCCGCGAGTCGGCAAAGCAGTTGTTCCAGAACAGCTCGATCAGGTCACCCTCATCCATGCCGGGGTAGGGCGCGATGTCGACTTGCAGCTGTGTGGCGGCCAGGGCGTTGATGCCGTTGCCAAGTGCCTGGGGCAGGGTCGGGGCAGTGAGCAGGGCCGGGGTTGCGGTGCGCGTCATAGTAATCTCCTTGATGCAGCCAGCAGCAATCGTTCCGGACCCTTGGCGCGGGAACGCGACGGGGGCCGAAAGGAACGATTCAGTGAAAAGCCGGGATAGGATCCAATCCTCTGGGCGCTAGATAAGAGCGTTGGCCGGAGGGCGTCAATGGCGGCAAAAGGCTAAACGGCGGGTTTGGGACGATTCAGAACGGTCTGACTGGGCGCGGGAATTTCGGGGGTGGCGCGGGGGCTGTTTTACCCAGGCAGGCCGGGCGTGTGCGGGAGCGGGCTCCCCCACACGCGTTGTGCTGCCGGTGGGCGCGCGTCAATGCGCGAGAAACTTGCTCAGGAACTGTTTCGTGCGTTCTTCCCTGGGGTTGGCGAACAACGCCTTGGCCTCGCCTTGCTCCACGATCACCCCTTTGTCGAAGAAGATCACCCGGTTGGCGACATCCCGGGCAAAGCTCATTTCGTGGGTGACGATCACCATGGTGCGGTTTTCTTCGGCCAGGCTGCGAATGGTCGCCAGCACTTCGCCCACCAGTTCCGGGTCGAGGGCCGAGGTGGGTTCGTCGAACAGGATCACCTCCGGCTCCATGGCCAACGCCCGGGCAATCGCCACGCGCTGTTGCTGGCCGCCGGAGAGGCGCCGGGGGTAGGCGTCTTCCTTGCCGGCCAGGCCGACCCGCGCCAACAGCGTGCGGCCCAGGGCGGTCGCGGCCTCGCGGGGCATCTTCTTGACCACGGTCGGGCCTTCGATGACGTTTTCCAGCGCGGTGCGGTGCGGGAACAGGTTGAAGTTCTGGAACACAAAACCCACGTGCTGGCGCAGACGCCGCACCAGGCCCTGTTGCTGGTTGAGCGGTTTGCTGCTGTCGATCTCGATGTCACCGACCTTGATGCGACCGCTGGTGGGGGTTTCGAGGAAGTTCAGGCAGCGCAGGAACGTGGTCTTGCCGGAGCCGCTGGGGCCGATGATGGCGACGACTTCGCCTTCCTTGACCTCCAGGTCGATGCCGTTGAGCACCACCTGGCCGTTGAATTGTTTGGTCAGTTTTTCAACCACGATCATGCTTCAAGACTCCAGGTCATGCCGGTTGACCCGGTCTTCCAGACGATTTTGAAAATGCGCCAGGATGCTTGCCAGGACCCAGTAGATCAGGGCGGCGGACAGATACATGGTGAAGATTTCGAAGGTGCGCGCCGACACCAGTTGCGCCTGGCGGAACAGCTCGGGCACCTGGATGGTGGCCGCCAGCGCGGTGTCCTTGACCAGCGAAATAAAGCTGTTGCCCAGCGGCGGCAACGCGGTACGCATCGCTTGCGGCAGGATGGCCCGGCGCAGGGTCTGCGCGCGGGTCATGCCGATACTGGCCGCGGCTTCCCACTGGCCGCGCTCGATGGACGCGATGGCGGCACGCAGGATTTCACAGGCGTAGGCGGCCATGTTCAGCGAGAAGCCGATCATGGCGGCCGGGATCGGGTCCAGCTCGATGCCCACTTGCGGCAAGCCGTAGTAGATCAGGAACAGTTGCACCAGCAGGGGCGTGCCGCGAAAGAACGACACGTAGACGCGAGCGACGCCGCGCAGCAGCATGAAGCGCGACAGGCGCATCAAGGCCAGGCCGAAGCCCAGCAGCAAGCCGAAAAACATCCCGCCGAGGCTGAGGATTACCGTGAAATACGCGCCCTTGAGCAGAAAGGGCGCGGAGTCCAGCGCGAGTTGGAAACCTGCTTCCATTATTGAGTGACGTCAGCGTTGAAGTACTTCTCGGACAGCTTCTTCAAGGTGCCGTCGGCGCGCAGTTTGTCGAGCGCCTTGTTCACGGCCTCGAGCAATTCCGGCTCGCCTTTGCGCAGGGCAATACCGGCTTCCTGGCGGGAGAAGGCGTCGCCGGCGGCGGCAGTGTCCTTGGCTTTCTTGGCGTATTCGAGTGCGGCGAGGCGGTCGATCAGAATCGCGTCGATGCGGCCGATGCGCAGGTCCTGGAACTTGGTGGGGTCATCGTTGTAGGTCTTGATGATGGCTTTGGGCTGATTGTCCTTGAGCCATTGTTCGTAGTTGGTGCCCAGGCCCACGCCGACTTTCTTGCCGGCCAGGTCGTCGGCGGTCTTGATGGTGTCGACGTTTTTGGCCAGGGTCAGGGCCTGGATACCGGAGACGGTATAAGGCTTGGAGAAGTCGTACTTCTTCTTGCGCTCTTCGGAGATGGTCACTTGGTTGACGACCGCATCCAGGCGCTTGGATTCCAGGGCGGCGAGGATGCCGTCCCATGGCGTGGCCTGCAGTTTGACCTTGACGCCCAGCTCCTTGGCCAGCGCCTCCGACAGCTCGACCTCGAAACCGCTGAGCTTGCCGCTTTCGTCGACAAAGCTGAACGGTGGGTAAGTGCCTTCGAGACCGATCTTGATCTCACCGGCTTTTTTGATGTTGCCCAACTGTTCGCCAGCCACGGCCTGGCCCAACCAACCAGCGCCGAGGGCCAGGCCCAGAGTGCCGACCAGCAATGTGCGACGGAATACAGAAATAGTCATGAAGAGCCCCTGTGTTGTTATGTTGAGCGAAGCAGGTGACGCGGTAGACGTATCCTGCCTTAAAGCGCGTAGCGCGTCTTCGCCTACGGCGCGATGATAAAGCCGGTTTTTAAGACTTGAAAATAATATAAATCTAAATTGATATTCTATTTTTGAATATGTACTTAATCCAATGTGGGAGGGGGCTTGCCCCCGATAGGGCCGTGTCAGTTTATGCATGTATCACTGACCCACCGCTATCGGGGGCAAGCCCCCTCCCACATGTTGATCCCTGTTTATTCAGTTAAATACGGCGTTGTAAGCAAACAACGCCGGCGCCCCACCGGTATGCAGGAAAATGATCGGGCCATCCTCAAAGCGCTGACGCCCGATACCGTCCAGCAAGCCGGCCATGGCCTTGCCAGTGTAGACCGGGTCGAGCAGCAAGCCTTCCTGGCTCGCCAATAGCTTGACCGCTGAAAGGGTGCCGGCGTTCGGTTCACCATAACGCGGGCCGAAGTATTCGTCCCACAGGATCACCTTGAAGGCCTCGGGGATGTCCACACCGAGCAACGCGGCGGTGCGCTCGGCCAGGCCCTGCACTTTCGGGCGTTGGGCTTCGTCGGTGCGCGACACGGTAACGCCGACGACCGGCAAGTTCGGCAGCACTTCGCTCAACGCCAGGGCCAGGCCACTGTGGGTGCCCGCACTGCCCGAGGCCAAGACCACGGCGGCGAATTCCAGACCGCTGTCTTCGATCTGCGCAGCCAGTTCCAGCCCGGCCCGCACATAACCCAGGGCGCCGAGCGCATTGGAGCCGCCGATGGGCACCAGGTACGGCTTCTTGCCGTTGCTGCGCAGGCGATCGGCGAGGGCGTTGAGCTGGTCGTCGGCGTTGTCGAGGTTCTCTACCAACTCGACCTTGGCGTCGAACAGGTCCAGCAGCAGACGGTTGCCGTTGCCGAGGTAGTTGGGGTCTTCGGTGCCGGTGGGATTTTCCAGCAGAGCGACGCAGCCCAGGCCCAGCTTGGCGGCCAGCGCGGCGGTCTGGCGCACGTGGTTGGATTGGATGGCCCCGGCGGTCACCAGGGTATCGGCACCCTGGGCGATGGCATCGGCCGCCAGGTATTCGAGTTTGCGCAGCTTGTTGCCGCCCATGGCCAGCGGTGTGGTGTCGTCGCGCTTGACGTAGATGTCCCTGCCCAGCCAGGTCGACAGCCGCTCGAGTTTTTCCAGGGCAGTGGCGCCGCCCAGCAGTTCCAGGCGGTTAAAACGGTCGAGCTGTTGTTTGATCATGGCTACGCACGGTTGCTAAGTGATGGGGCGACTATAGGCAGGCACTTTTCATCGGGCAACCGCCAATCGTTTATGCTTGATGGTTCTTAGCATCGCACCATTGGTTCTTAAGAGCAGCCGGGGTGCCTATCGTAAAGTGATGGCCATTTTGTCAGGAGTGAATACCGTGAGTGAGCGTTCCAGTCATTGGCAATTACCCACCATTGTCAGCCAACTGCGCAGCGCGCGGGACCAGTGGCGAGCGCGCAATGGCCGCATGAGTGGCGAGCATGGCGGTCGCGAGCTGCCTTCGCGCGAGGCCGTGGCGCAGATCCTCGAAGCGCTGTGCGGCGCGCTGTTTCCGATGCGCCTGGGGCCGGTGGACTTGCGTGAGGAAAGTGAAGATTTCTACGTCGGCCACACCCTCGACGTCGCCTTGAATGCCTTGCTCGGCCAAGCGCGCCTGGAACTGCGCTACGCCGCGCGCCAGAGCGGCCAGGATGACAGCGAGGTCGACGCCCGCGCCATCCGCCTGATCCAGGATTTCGCCCTGGCCTTGCCGTCCCTGCGCAGCCTGTTGGACACCGATGTGCTGGCCGCCTACCACGGCGACCCGGCTGCGCGCAGTGTGGATGAAGTGCTGCTGTGCTATCCGGGGATACTGGCGGTGATTCACCATCGCCTGGCCCACCATCTGTACCGCGCCGGCCTGCCGTTGTTGGCGCGTATCAGCGCGGAGATCGCCCACTCGGCCACCGGCATCGACATACACCCCGGCGCGCAGATCGGCCCGAGTTTCTTTATCGACCACGGCACGGGTGTGGTTATTGGCGAAACCGCGATCATCGGCGAGCGCGTGCGTATCTACCAGGCGGTGACGTTGGGCGCCAAGCGCTTCCCGGCGGATGAGGACGGGCAGTTGCAGAAAGGCCATCCACGCCATCCGATCGTCGAGGACGACGTGGTGATCTATGCCGGGGCGACGATCCTCGGGCGGATCACCATCGGCAAGGGCTCGACCATTGGCGGCAACGTGTGGCTGACCCGCAGCGTACCGGTGGGGGCGAACATCACGCAGGCGAATCTGCAGCATGACGACGGCACCCAAAAGTAGCGCACGCCCTTAAACATCACACACAAACCTGTGGGAGGGAGCTTGCTCCCGATAGCGGTGGGCCGCTCAATGCCTGTGCTGGCTGACCCACCGCTATCGGGGGCAAGCCCCCTCCCACAGGGTGACTGCGTTTCAAATGTGAACCGTGTTTGAGCCTGCAACCGCTGGATGATTTGCCTCGTTCAATCACCTACCCCTCAGCCTTGCGGCTCATCCATGTTCAATTTATCAGCATGACGACGGCACCCAAAAGATCACACAAAACCCTGTGGGAGGGAGCTTGCTCCCGATAGCGGTGGGCCGCCCAATGCATGTGCTGGCTGACCCACCGCAATCGGGGGCAAGCCCCCTCCCACAGGGTGACTGTATTTCAAATGTGAGCGGTATTTCAGTCGGCAACCGCTGAACGATTTGCCTCGCCCAGGCGTCATACCAGTCCTTGAGCTAGTGTAGGAATCACCTACCACTCAGCCCTGCGATTAGTCCAAAACCGCCTATCCATGTTTAACTTGAACGTTCGTTCAAGTTAAATCGGTGGTTCGCTGCCCGCTCACAACAGGAGGCTTACCTTTGCTGAGTCCGTTATTCACAGCCACATCTCACACCTCAGGGGTGCATCGTTCATGAGTGCATCGACCACCCCACCCAGCGGTCTGGTGCGTATGAATGCGCCCGTGTTCTATTTCGCCGCAAGCTTCATCCTGCTGTTTGGCATCACCGTCATCGCCATCCCGCAACAGGCCGGTGCCTGGTTGCTGGCGGCGCAAAACTGGGCGGCCAATACGGTCGGCTGGTACTACATGCTCGCGATGACTCTGTATCTGGTCTTCGTGGTGGTCACCGCGCTATCGGGCTACGGCAAGATAAAACTCGGTGCCGACCACGACGAGCCCGAGTTCAGTTACCTGTCCTGGGCCGGCATGCTGTTCGCCGCCGGGATCAGCATCACGCTGTTTTTCTTTTGCGTCTCCGAGCCGCTGACGCACCTGGTGCAACCGCCTCAGGGCGCGGCGATGAACGCCGATGCCGCGCGCCAGGCCATGCAGATACTGTTTCTGCACTGGGGTCTGCATGGCTGGGGCGTGTTCGCCTTTGTCGGCATGGCCCTCGCGTACTTCGCCTACCGGCATAACCTGCCGCTGGCGTTGCGTTCGGCGCTGTACCCGCTGATCGGCAAGCGCATCAACGGCCCGATCGGCTACGCGGTGGACGGCTTCGGCATCATCGCCACGGTGTTCGGCCTCGGTGCCGACATGGGCTTCGGTGTGCTGCACCTCAACGCCGGGTTGGATTACCTGTTTGGCATTGCCCACACCCAGTGGATCCAGGTCGGCCTGATCACCCTGATGATGGGTGCGGCGATCCTGGTGGCGGTGGCTGGCGTGGACAAGGGCGTGCGCGTGATGTCCGACATCAACATGCTGCTGGCCTGTGCGCTGCTGCTGTTCGTGTTGTTCGCCGGGCCCACCCAGCACTTGCTCAACACCCTGATCCAGAACATCGGCGACTACCTCGGCGCACTGCCGACCAAGAGTTTCGACGTCTACGCCTACGACAAGCCGAGCGACTGGCTGGGTGGCTGGACCGTGTTCTACTGGGCCTGGTGGATTGCCTGGTCGCCGTTCGTGGGCCTGTTTATCGCGCGTATTTCCCGTGGCCGCACCATCCGCGAATTCGTGTTTGGCGTGCTGCTGATCCCGCTGGGTTTCACCCTGGCGTGGATGTCGATCTTCGGCAACAGCGCCATCGACCAGGTGCTCAATCACGGGATGACGGCGCTCGGCCAGTCGGCCATCGATGACCCGTCGATGAGCCTCTACCTGCTGCTGGAAACCTACCCGTGGAGCAAGACGGTGATCGCGGTCACGGTGTTTATCAGCTTCGTGTTCTTCGTCACCTCCGCCGACTCCGGCACCGTGGTGCTGTCCACGCTGTCATCCAAAGGCGGCAACGCCGATGAAGACGGGCCGAAGTGGCTGCGGGTGTTCTGGGGCGCGATGACCGCGCTGGTGACCAGTGCCTTGCTGTTTGCCGGCAGTATCGATTCGCTGAAATCGGCGGTGGTACTGACCTCGTTGCCGTTCTCGTTGATCCTGCTGCTGATGATGTGGGGGCTGCACAAAGCCTTCTACCTCGAATCGCAGAAGCAGATCGCCCAACTGCATTCGTTGGCCCCTGTGTCCGCGGCGCGCAAGGGTCGTGGCGGCTGGCGCCAGCGTTTGAGCCAGGCGGTGCATTTCCCGTCGCGCGACGAGGTGTACCGCTTCCTTGAGTCGACGGTACGCCCGGCGATCGAAGAAGTGACCGCCGTGTTCGTCGAGAAGGGCCTGAATGTGGTGACCCAGCCTGACCCGTCCAACGACAGCGTCAGCCTGGAAATCGGCCATGGCGAAGAGCATCCGTTCGTTTATCAGGTACAAATGCGCGGGTACTTCACACCGTCGTTTGCCCGTGGCGGCATGGGTTCCAAGGAGCTCAACAACCGTCGCTACTACCGGGCCGAAGTCCACTTGAGCGAGGGCAGCCAGGACTACGATCTGGTGGGCTATACCAAGGAGCAGGTCATCAACGATATTCTCGACCAGTACGAGCGCCACCTGCAGTTCCTGCATTTGGTGCGTTGATGTTCCAGGCCCTGCTCCCGCGTGGGCAGGGCGCGCTTTACCCCCACGCAAAGCCTCTATTACGGGGCTTTCTTAAACTTAATTTCATGTGCCCCCGCCGCGTTTTGACGCGCAACTGTCATCTAGCCACTGCGTAATTGTGTGAAGCGTTTGACGCTTTCATTTCAGAACAGTGACGGAGACCGGTAACAATGAAGACGTTATTAAGCCCCATGGTCGGTGTCGCCATGGCGAGCTTTATGCTGTCCGCCCATGCCGATTTTATCGATGACAGCCACGCCGATGTGACCCTGCTCAACCGCTATCTCAACCAGCAGGGGCGTGACGTGGTCGGCAGCAATGCCAAGGCCCACAGCATTCGCGATTGGGGCCAGGGTTTCGAGTTCAACTTCAAGTCCGGCTACACCGAAGGCCCCGTGGGTTTCGGCCTCGACTTGCAGGCGTTTTACGGTTTGAAACTGGACTCCGGCGGCGACCTCAATGACAAGAATCACCAGGGCCGCTACCCCGGCAGCATGTTCCCGCTGGACGACGGTAAATCCGCTGACCAGTTCGGCGTGCTGAGCCCGACGTTCAAAATGCGCTTCGCCAAGGATGAACTGCGGGTCGGTACGCTGTATGGCAACAACCCGGTGCTGGCCAACACCGACGGCCGCCTGTACCAGCAGACCAACACCGGTGTGCAACTGGTCTCCAAGGACCTCAGCGACTTCACCTTCACCGGTGGCGATATCTTCAAGACCAAGATCCGCAATGAAACCGGCGACCAGGGCATGATCACCGCGGGCGGCACCAAGGAAAGCGACCGCTTCCTCTTCGGCGGTGCCGACTACACCGGCTTGCCGGGCACCACCGTCAGCCTGTGGTATTCCAACCTTGAGGATTACTACCAACAGTTCTTCCTCGGTGCCAAGCGCCATGACGCGTTGTCGGTCGGTGCGATCGACACCGATGTGCGTATGTTCCGCAGCCTGGGGGTGGGCGGTAACGCCGATGGCGACAAGGATTATGCCGCGGCGGGGGTCTATGGCGATGGCGTGAACAAGGGCCGCATCAACCAGTCCACCGTCAGCCTGTTGGAAAGCTACAGCCTGGAAGGTCATACCGTCGGCCTCGGCATCCAGAAAAACAGCGGCAGCAGCGACTTCCCCTACCTGGATTCCGGCCTGAACAGCGGCGACAGCCGCCAGGGCCCCGGCTCGGGTGCCGACACCCCGGCGCTGACCAACATGCAGTTGAACAAATTCCAGCACGCCGGCGAACGCACCTGGCTGGCGCAATACAAATATGACTTCGGCAAACTGGGCCTCAACGGCCTGACGTTCTCCGCCGCCTATGCCCACGGCGATGACATCCGCACCGCACAGGGCACTACCAGCGAATGGGAACGCAACGTTGCCGTGGCCTACCAAGTGCCGACCGGCACCCTCAAGGGCCTGGGCGTGACCTGGAAAAACGCCCACGCCAGCCCAGACATTACCGGTGCCACCGTGCAGGATGAAAACCGCTTTTATGTCAGCTATGTCGTTCCACTCTGGTAGGAGTTTGCTGTAAAACGGAAAGGCAACGTTAAGCGATTCAGCTGCTTAAAAGGCCTGGGAATAGGCTTATTCCCAGGCCTTATTTGCCCCCGTCCAAGAGAGGATTCGATGACTTATATCGCTGCCGAAAACCGCTACGAATCTATTCCGTATCGCCGCGTCGGCCGCAGTGGCTTGGTGCTGCCGGCACTGTCCCTGGGGCTGTGGCACAACTTTGGCGACAGCACCCCGATCGACACCCAGCGCGCCCTGCTGCGCACAGCGTTCGACCTGGGGATCAACCACTTCGACCTGGCCAACAACTACGGCCCACCCTATGGCAGCGCCGAGATCAACTTCGGGCGTTTGCTGCGCGAAGACTTCAAGCATTACCGCGACGAATTGATCATCTCCAGCAAGGCCGGTTGGGACATGTGGCCCGGCCCTTATGGCCAGGGCGGCGGTTCGCGCAAATACATCCTGGCGAGCCTGGACCAGAGCCTGCAGCGCCTGGGCGTCGACTATGTGGATATTTTCTACTCGCACCGCTTCGACGCCGACACCCCCCTGGAAGAAACCGCCAGCGCCCTCGCCACCGCCGTGCAGCAAGGCAAGGCGTTGTACATCGGTATTTCTTCCTACTCCGGGGTGAAAACCCGCGAAATCGCCGCCTTGCTCAACGAGTGGAAAGTCCCGCTGCTGATCCATCAGCCGGCCTACAACCTGCTCAACCGCTGGGTGGAAAAAGACCTGCTCGACACCACCGAAGCCCTCGGCGCCGGGGTGATCGCGTTCACGCCGTTGGCCCAGGGGCTGCTGACCGACAAGTACCTCAATGGCGTGCCGGCCGATGCACGGGTCAATCGCCCCGGTGGCGGTTCGTTGCAGGCCAAGCACTTGTCCGAAGCCAACCTCGCTCACGTGCGCGCGCTGAATGAAATCGCCAAGCGCCGTGGCCAAAGCCTGGCCCAACTGGCGCTGGCCTGGACCCTGCGTGACCCACGGGTAACCAGTGCGCTGATCGGCGCGAGCCGGCCGGAGCAGATCATTGAAAACGTCGGGGCGCTGAAGAACTTGAGCTTCACCGCCGAAGAACTGGCGGAGATCGATCGGTTCGCGTTGGAAGGCGGGATCAACTTGTGGGAAAAGCCATCGACGGCTGAATAATCCGGTCAATGTGGGAGGGGGCTTGCCCCCGATTGCGGTGGGTCAGTCAGTACATGCATTGACTGATACAGCGCCATCGGGGGCAAGCCCCCTCCCACATTTTGTCTTCAGTGTGGCGACTGTCGTGTTCGGCTCAGAACGGCACATCGCCAAGAATCGTCGCCCGATGCATCACCCGCCGCTGCGGCCGGTAGTCATCCACCGCGTAATGCTGGGTGACGCGGTTATCCCAGAAGGCCACGTCATTTTCCTGCCAGCGCCAGCGAATCGTGAACTCCGGGCGTGTCGCGTGGGCGAACAGCAGCTTCAAGATCGCCTCGCTTTCCGCCGCTTCCAGCTCGTTGATTCTGGTGGTGAAGCCCTCGCTGACAAACAGCGACTTGCGCCCACTCACCGGGTGGGTGCGTACCACCGGGTGCGACAGCGGCGGGTTCTTCTTGCGGGTTTCTTCCCAGCGCGCCAGGTCTTCGGCAGTGCTGCCAAAGCGCTCCAGCGGGAAGGACTTGGTGAAGTCGTGCGTGGCGGTGAGCCCGTCGAGCAGCCTCTTCAGCGGCTCGGACAGGGCCGCATACGCAGCAATCCCGCTGGCCCACAGCGTGTCGCCGCCAAACGCCGGCAGTTGCTTGGCACTCAGCACCGCGCCGAGGGCCGGGGTGGGCAGGAAGGTCACGTCGGTGTGCCACACGGCGTTGTCGCGCACGTCGGTGACGGCGGTGTCGAGGATCAGCACTTCAGGCTGTTCCGGCACGTTGGGGTAGATCGGATGAATGTGCAGATCGCCGAAGTTCGCCGCGAAGCGTGCTTGTTGCTGCGGGGTGAGCGGCTGGTCGCGGAAAAACACCACCGAATGAGTGAGCAACGCCTGTTCGATGGCGTCGCGCTGTTCGGGGCTCAGCGGTTGAGTGATATCGACGCCACTGATCTGCGCGCCGAGGGCGGTGCTTAATGGGGTAACGGTCAGGCTGCTCATTGGGTTCTCATCACTCAGTGTGCCTGGCCATGCCACGGCACCCATTTACGCTGCAGGGCCCGCAGGCCCATTTCCATGGCGAAGGCGATCAGTGCGATCACCAGAATCCCCAGCACCACGACATCGGTGACCAGGAACTGCGCCGCCGACTGCACCATGAAGCCCAGGCCGCTGGTGGCGGCGATCAGCTCGGCGGCGACCAAGGTCGACCAGCCAACTCCCAGCCCGATACGCACGCCGGTGAGGATGTCGGGCAGCGCGCTCGGCAGGATCACATGGCGAATCAGCTGGGCGCGCGTGGCCCCCAGCGACTGCGCGGCACGCAGCTTGGCCGGGTCGACGGTACGCACGCCGGTCGCGGTCGCGATGGCAATCGGGGCAAAGATCGCCAGGTAGATCAGCAGCACTTTGGACAGCTCGCCGATGCCGCACCAGATCACGATCAGCGGCAGGTAAGCCAGGGGTGGAATCGGCCGGTAGAACTCGATCAGTGGGTCGAGAATGCCCCGCGCGATACGGTTCGAGCCGATGGCAATCCCCACGGGGACCGCGGTCAGCACCGCAAAGCCCAGGCCCAGGCCGATACGTTCGAGGCTCGCGCCGAGGTGCTGCCACAAGGTGGAATCCATATAGCCCGTGGTCGCCAGCAACCAGCCTTTTTGCAGCACGGCGGACGGTGGCGGCAGGAACAATGGTTCGATCAGGTCGCTGGCGGTCACCGCCCACCAGATCACCAGCAAGGCAACCAGCGTCAACAGGCTGATCCAACGCGTACTCAGGCTGCGCCGCAGCGGGATAACGGTGCGCGCCACCGGCTTGGCGACCGTGGCGGGAAGTTCGTAGCTGCTCATGCGGACACCTGCCGTTGGGAGAACACTTTGCCCAGCACGTGTTCGCGGGTTTCGATAAAGCGCGGGTCGGATTTGATCGCTCGCGCAGACTCGCCGGCCGCATAACGTTGACCGAAATCCAGGTGCAGGCGCTCGACGATCTGACCGGGGTTGGGCGCCAGCAGGATCAGATCGGTGGCAAGGAACACCGCTTCTTCGATGTCATGGGTAATCAGGAACACCGGCTTGGCCGTGCGCCGCCAGACTTGCAGCAGCAGCTCCTGCATCTGTTCGCGGGTGAATGCATCGAGGGCGCCGAAGGGTTCGTCCATCAGCAGTACACGCGGGTCTGCCGCCAGGGCGCGGGCCAGGCCGACGCGTTGCTTCTGGCCGCCGGACAGTTGCCAGATGCGCCGGCTGTCGAAACCGGCCAGGTCCACCAGCGCGAGCATTTCCCGGGCGCGCACTTCGCGTTGCGCCTTGCTCACGCCGGCCAGCGCCAGGCCGAAGCCGACATTGGCCAGCACGTCCTGCCAGGGCAGCAGGGCATCGTCCTGGAACACCACGCCGCGTTCGGCGCTCGGGCCTTTGACTGGCACGCCATCGAGGCTGATGCGCCCGGCAGAGGGCTCGACAAAACCGGCAATCAGGTTCAGCAGCGAAGTCTTGCCACTGCCGGACGGGCCGAGGGCCACCAGCAATTGCCGGGGCCCAAGTTCGAGTGAAATATCAGACAGTACCGGTTCTGTGGCGCCTGGGTACCGTGCGCTGATGCGCTCCAGTTGTAGCAAGGCCATCGCGATGAACTCCTGATCAGTGGGTGATGAACTTGGCGCTGATGTAAGGGGCGTAATCCGGCAGCACCGCCTCGACCTTGCCTTGTTCCTTGAGGAATGCCGCGGTGTCGGTTACCGCCTTGATGGTCGGCGCGCCCAGCAGGGTCACCTGCTCAGCGGCCAGCGGGTAGACGTTGCCTTGCAGCAGCGCGGGGATGTCGCTGGCCTTGGCCCCGGAGAGTTTCACCAGCTTGTCGACGTTGCTTTTGTCGGCGAGCCAGGCTTGTGGGTCTTTGCGGTACGCGGCGTAGGCATCCAGGGTGACTTTGGCGAAAGCGCTGACGATTTCCGGGTGCTTCTCGGCGAAGTCCTTACGCACGATCCACGCGTCGAAGGTCGGCGCGCCGAACGTGGCCAGCTCGCCGGAAGTGATCAGCACCTTGCCGTTTTCCTTGGCCACGCCCAGGGCCGGGTCCCATACGTAGGTGGCGTCGATATCGCCGCGCTTCCAGGCGGCGATGATGGCCGGCGGCGCGAGGTTGAGGATGGTCACTTTCGCCGGGTCGATGTTCCAGTGCTTCAGCGCGGCCAGCAGGCTGTAGTGGCCGGTGGATACGAAGGGCACGGCGACTTTTTTGCCGATCAGGTCCTGCGGGCCGTTGATCCCCGAACCGTTGCGCGCCACCAGGGCTTCGGCGCCGCCGATCTGGGTGGCGACGAGGAAGGTCTGCACCGGCACTTTACGGGTGATGGCGGCGGTCAGCGGGCTGGAACCGAGGTAGCCGATCTGCACATCGCCGGACGCGATGGCGGCGATGATGTCGGAACCGTTGTCGAATTTGCGCCAGTCGATCTTGGCGTTCGTGGCTTTTTCATACGCGCCGTCGGCCTGGGCGACTTTCGCCGGGTCCACGGTGGTCTGGTAGGCGATGGTCACGTCCGCCGCCTGGGCGAACAGGCTGGCACCGGCCAGGGACAATGCCGCCAAGAGGCGGAGAGGGGAATGCAGTTTCAAGGGGAAGCTCCTCAATCAGGCGGCCGAGTGTCGGCGTGTGAGGAGACTAAATGATCTAAGAATGCTAAAATAAATAACTTTTTAGAATTAGCTTATGAGGAGAAGGGTGGGCGGGATTCTTCATCCCAGTGAAGGCAAATGTGGGAGGGCGCTTGCTCCCGATAGCGGTGGGTCAGTCACTGATCAGTTAACTGAGGACCGCTATCGGGGGCAAGCGCCCTCCCACATGAAGCTCATTTCCCTGGGGGAGTGAGTTCGGTTTTTAGTTGCTGATGGCCAGGATGCTAGCCTGGTACGAGCCGACGAACACATCGAAATCGCCCACTTCGTTCTGCTCCAGCTCCACCTGTTGCGCCAGCGACTTGCGTGCCAGTTCTTCAAAGTGCGCCTGCTCTTCGGCGGGCAACGGTTCGCTGCGAAAATACTCGGCATGCACCTCGCTCTGGTGCAGGGAGAACTGGGCGAAACTTTCCTTGCGCTCGGCCATCGCGGCCAACACCTGGGCCGATGGCGTCAGGGACGGGTCGTTGACCTTGGCCAACTGGGCGTCCAGTGCCTGGCGGTGTTCCTCGATGCCGTGGCTCTGATCGAGCAGGGCCGCCAGCGGCGCGATCTGCTCCAGCAGCTCGGTGGCCCATTCCTTCATGTCCACCGCCTGGCCCTTGCGCTGCAGTTGCAGGCCCGGACGCCGGCCTTCCTTGACCACGCTGAGGAAGTTCGAGGTGGCGTTGCCGCACTCGTTGTCGGCGAACAGCGGGCTGTCGTTCATCGCGCAATACAGCAGGAACGCATCGAGGAAGCGCGACTCTTGCAGGTCGATGCCCATCGGCAGGAACGGGTTGATGTCCAGGCAGCGCACTTCGATGTACTGGATGCCACGGGCCATCAGCGCCTGGATCGGCCGCTCGCCGGTGTAGGTCACGCGCTTGGGGCGGATGTTGGAGTAGTACTCGTTTTCGATCTGCAGGATGTTGGTGTTGAGCTGCACCCACTCTCCATCCTTGTGGGTGCCGACTTCGACATAAGGCGCGTAGGGCGTTGCCACCGCTTCGCGCAGGCTGTCGGTGTAGCTGGCCAAATCGTTGTAGCACGGCGTCAGGCCGGCCTGGGCGTTGCTCTGGTAACCCAGGTCGCTCATGCGCAGGCTGGTGGCATACGGCAGGTACAAGGTGTCGGCATCCAGCACGTCCAACTGGTGCGAACGGCCGCGCAGGAAGCCTGCGTCCAGCGCTGGCGAGGCACCGAACAGGTACATCAGCAGCCAGCTGTTGCGGCGGAAGTTACGGATCAGGGCGATATAGGCGTCGGACTGATAGTCGCGGTCGGTGCCGACGAAGCCTTCGCTTTCCTTGAGCAGCGGCCACAATTTTTCCGGCAGGGAAAAGTTGTAGTGGATGCCGGCAATGCACTGCATGGTCTTGCCGTAACGCAGGGCCAGGCCCTTGCGATACACGTACTTGAGCTGTCCGATATTGGAGGTGCCGTAGTAGGCAATCGGAATGTCTTCCTCGGCCGGCAACGGGCACGGCATCGAGGGGCTCCACAGGTATTCGCTGCCGAGCTTGCTGTAGGCAAAGCGATGGATCTTGTCCAGGCTGCTCAGGGTATCGGCCGGGTTGGGCAGGGCTGGGGTGATGAACTCCAGCAACGATTCCGAGTAGTCGGTGGTGATCTGTTCGTGGGTCAGCGCGGCGCCCAGGGCTTCGGGATGCGGCGTCTGCGCCAGGCGACCTTCATGGGTGACACGCAGGCATTCGCGCTCGATGCCGTGCAAGCAATGCTCCAGCAGGGAGAGGTGTTCGCGCTTGCCGAGCAGGGCCAGGCGGCGGTTGAGAAGTTCGCTCAAGTTGGATTCCTTCACGCGTCAGTCGCCCCAATATGGGGGTGGGCAGGACGGTCTACAAGGGTGAAGTTAAAACTGGCGTGATCGCCTGGTTTTGAGTCGATTTGACCCGCTTTGAAAAAGCCTACATCACTCCATGAATTGGGCTGTAGCGCAGCAAGAAAATTCCGACGCTGTTATCGCAGCGCCGAAATTAACTCAAATCGAGGGCGGGGAGCTATAGGACAGCGAAGGTGCCCTGCGCTTTTGCGACAAGTCTTTCACCTTGGTACACGTCGGCTTCGACCACCAACGTGCGCCGCCCGGGGTGAATCACCCGCGCGGTACACAGCACCTCGCCGTTTTCCACCGCGCGGATGTAGTTGATTTTGCATTCGATGGTCGCGCTCTGCTGGTCGAACCCGTGGGCGCTGGAACAGGCCAGCCCCATGGTGATGTCGACCAGGCTGAAAATCGCCCCGCCATGCAGCTTGCCTGCGCGGTTGCGCAGTTGCGGCTCCAGGCTCAGGGCCACCTCGGCAACGCCCTGCTCCAGGCGTTGCAGGCGGCAGCCGATCAGTTCGCTGAACGCGCTTTGGGTCAAACCGGCTGGAATCTCCATCAGCGTTTCTTCAACTGTTTGGCGTTGGCGAACAGCGAGGCCATGGCGTTGTTGCTCGGCGCTGCGGTCGCGGTTTCCTTGCGTGGCGCGTTGTTTTGCGACTGGCGCGGCGCCGAGCCTGGGCGGGCGCCACGGGCACCGTCGATTTTCTCGCCGGGGGTGTCGCTCATACGCATCGACAGGCCGACGCGCTTGCGCGGGATGTCGACTTCCATGACCTTGACCTTGACCACATCACCGGCCTTCACCGCTTCGCGCGGGTCTTTGATGAACTTCTCCGAAAGCGCGGAGATATGCACCAAACCGTCCTGATGCACGCCGATGTCCACAAAGGCACCGAAGTTGGTCACGTTGGTCACCACGCCTTCGAGGATCATGCCCAGTTGCAGGTCCTTGAGGTCTTCGACGCCGTCCTGGAACTCGGCGGTCTTGAACTCGGGACGCGGGTCGCGCCCGGGTTTTTCCAGCTCTTGCAGGATGTCGGTGATGGTCGGCACGCCGAAGGTCTCGTCGGTGTACTTCTTCGGGTCCAGGCGCTTGAGGAACGCAGCGTCGCCGATCAGCGAGCGGATGTCGCGGTCGGTCTCGGCGGCGATGCGTTGCACCAGCGGGTAGGCTTCCGGGTGGACCGCCGAGGCGTCCAGCGGGTTGTCGCCGTTCATCACACGCAGGAAGCCGGCGGCCTGTTCGAAGGTTTTTTCACCCAGGCGTGCGACTTTTTTCAGCGCGGCGCGGGTCTTGAACGCACCGTTTTCGTCGCGGTGGGTCACGATGTTCTGCGCCAGGGTCGCGTTGAGGCCGGAGATCCGCGCCAGCAGCGCGACGGAGGCGGTGTTCACGTCCACGCCCACGGCGTTCACGCAGTCTTCCACCACCGCATCCAGGCCGCGTGCCAGTTTCAGCTGCGACACATCGTGCTGGTATTGGCCGACGCCGATGGATTTCGGGTCGATTTTCACCAGTTCGGCCAGTGGGTCTTGCAGGCGACGGGCGATGGACACCGCGCCACGGATCGACACGTCGAGGTCCGGGAATTCCTTGGAAGCCAGTTCCGACGCTGAGTACACCGAAGCGCCCGCCTCGGAGACCATGACCTTGGTCATCTTCATGGCTGGGTATTTTTTGATCAGTTCGGCGGCCAGTTTGTCGGTTTCACGGCTGGCGGTGCCGTTGCCGATGGCGATCAGGTCCACCGCGTGCTTGGCGCACAGGGCCGCGAGGATCGCGAGGGTCTGGTCCCACTTGTTGTGGGGCACGTGTGGATACACGGTGGCGTGGTCCAGCAGCTTGCCGGTCGAGTCGACCACGGCGACCTTGCAGCCGGTGCGCAGGCCCGGGTCGAGGCCCAGGGTGGCACGCGGGCCGGCCGGTGCGGCCAGCAGCAGGTCGTGCAGGTTGTGGGCGAAGACGTTGATTGCTTCGGTTTCGGCGCCGTCGCGCAACTCGCCGAGCAGGTCGGTTTCCAGGTGGGTGTAGAGCTTGACCTTCCAGGTCCAGCGCACGACTTCACCGAGCCACTTGTCCGCAGGACGGTTCTGATTCTGGATGCCGAATTGTTGACCGATCATGCCTTCGCACGGGTGCATGGTGCCCGGCAGTTCGTCGCCGACTTTCAGCGCGGAGCTGAGAATACCTTCGTTGCGGCCGCGGAAAATCGCCAGGGCGCGGTGGGACGGCATGCTCTTGAGCGGTTCGTCGTGTTCGAAGTAGTCGCGGAACTTGGCGCCTTCTTCCTCTTTGCCGGCGATCACGCGGGCGCTGAGGATGGCTTCCTGCTTCAGGTAGGTGCGCAGCTTTTCCAGCAGGCTGGCGTCTTCGGCGAAGCGTTCCATCAGGATGTATTTGGCGCCTTCGAGGGCGGCCTTGACGTCGGCGACGCCTTTTTCAGCGTTGATGAAGCGCGCGGCTTCGGTATCCGGGTTCAGCGATGGGTCGTTGAACAGGCCGTCGGCCAGGTCGCCGAGGCCGGCTTCCAGGGCGATCTGGCCCTTGGTGCGGCGCTTCTGTTTGTACGGCAGGTAGAGGTCTTCGAGACGGGTCTTGGTATCGGCGAGTTTGATGTCGCGTTCCAATTGCGGGGTCAGCTTGCCCTGTTCCGCGATGCTGGCGAGGATGCTGATGCGCCGTTCGTCGAGTTCTCGCAGGTAGCGCAGGCGCTCTTCCAGGTGCCGCAGTTGAATGTCGTCGAGGCTGCCGGTCACTTCTTTTCGGTAACGGGCGATGAAGGGCACCGTGGAGCCCTCATCCAGTAGAGCGACGGCCGCTTCGACCTGTTGGGGGCGTACGCCGAGTTCCTCGGCGATGCGGCTGTTGATGCTGTCCATAAAACCACCTGAAATTCTTAAAAGCAGCTCGCAAGCCCGGAAAACAAGGCCCGACGAGGCTGGTTGAGCGGCCCGACTGGCGCCGCTGCCTGGGTCAAGAGGCTGCCTATTGACCCTCGAAATCGTAAAAAACACGACAAGCGGGTGAAAAAAAGCCCGGCAGTAAACGGTAACGATCTGACGTTGCCCTGCACGAAGGCGCCGCATTATAACCAGCGTTCTGTCCTTGGGGGGGACTGCGCCGCAGGTTGTAGGGCGTGGGTTCGCTGGCAGTAGAGGAAAAATCTGCTAACAATGCACACGGTGCGTATAACGGCAGCTAGGCCATAATGCGCGCCGAGATAAGAGGAGCATCCAATGAGCAGCACTGCACAAACTGCTGAAGGCGAAAAAATTCTCATCGTTGATGACGATCCGGGGCTGAGCAGCCTGCTGGAGCGTTTTTTCAACTCCAAGGGTTATCGTGCCCGCGCGGTGCCGAACACCGAGCAGATGGACCGCCTGTTGGGGCGCGAAGTGTTCAACCTGGTCGTGCTCGACCTGATGCTACCCGGCGAAGACGGCCTCACCGCCTGCAAACGCCTGCGCGGCGCGAACAACCAGATTCCGATCATCATGCTCACCGCCAAGGGCGATGAGCTGAGCCGCATCAAGGGCCTCGAACTGGGCGCTGATGACTACCTGGCCAAGCCGTTCAACCCGGACGAACTGATGGCGCGGGTCAAGGCCGTATTGCGTCGCCAGGCGGCGCCGGTGCCGGGCGCACCGGGCAGTGAAGACGAAAGCGTCACCTTCGGCGATTACGAACTGTCATTGGCCACCCGTGAGCTCAAGCGTGGCGATGAAGTCCACATGCTCACCACCGGCGAGTTCGCCGTGCTCAAGGCGCTGGTGATGAACGCGCGCCAGCCGCTGACCCGCGACAAACTGATGAACCTGGCCCGTGGTCGGGAATGGGACGCTCTGGAGCGCTCCATCGACGTGCAGATTTCCCGTCTGCGCCGAATGATCGAGCCGGACCCGTCCAAGCCGCGTTATATCCAGACGGTGTGGGGCGTGGGGTATGTGTTTGTGCCGGATGGCACTGCAACCAAGTGACCGATGATTTGCAGGGGCGGGCATCCTGGCGTTTGGCTCCATGAGGGGCGACGGGATGTCCGGCGTCTGCAATTCTGCGAGCGCCGCTCGTTCCTGCAAGGTGTCTAGCTGTCTCCTATGAAAACCCCGCTGTGGTTCCCGCAAAGTTTCTTCTCCCGCACCCTTTGGCTGGTGCTCATCGTCGTTCTGTTTTCCAAGGCACTCACGCTGGTTTATCTGTTGATGAACGAAGACGTGCTGGTGGATCGACAGTACAGCCACGGTGTCGCCCTGACCTTGCGCGCCTATTGGGCGGCCGACCCCGAGAACCGCGAGAAAATCGCCAAGGCGGCGACACTGGTGCGCGTGGCGGGTGCAGGTGTGCCGGAAGGCGAGCAGCATTGGCCCTACAGTGAGATTTACCAGCGCCAGATGCAGGCGGAACTGGGCGACGACACCGAAGTTCGGCTGCGTATGCATGTGTCACCCGCGCTGTGGGTGCGCGCGCCGAGCCTGGGGGAAGATTGGCTGAAGGTGCCGCTGTATCCGCACCCTTTGCGAGGGCAGAAGATCTGGAATGTACTGGGCTGGTTCCTGGCTATCGGCTTGCTTTCGACGGCGTCCGCGTGGATTTTCGTGCGCCAGCTCAATCAACCGCTTAAACGCCTGGTGTTCGCCGCCCGCCAGCTGGGACAGGGGCGCAGTGTGCGCCTGCCGGTCAGCGACACGCCCAGCGAGATGACCGAGGTCTACAGCGCGTTCAACCAGATGGCCGAGGACGTCGAACAGGCCGGGCGCGAGCGCGAGCTGATGCTTGCGGGCGTGTCCCATGACTTGCGCACGCCATTGACGCGTTTGCGGCTGTCCCTGGAGCTGATGGGCAACCATACCGATCTCACGGACGACATGGTGCGTGATATCGAGGACATGGACGCGATTCTCGACCAGTTCCTGGCCTTTATCCGCGATGGTCGCGACGAGGTGGTGGAAGTCGTCGACCTGACGGACCTGGTGCGCGAGGTGGTAGCGCCCTACAACCAGAATGGCGAGCAGGTGCGGATGCGCCTGGAGCCGATCCAGCCGTTTGCGTTGCGTCGGGTCTCGATGAAGCGCCTGCTGAACAACCTGATCGGCAACGCCTTGCACCACGCCGGTTCGGATGTGGAAGTGGCGGCGTATGTTTCCGGTGACAGTGCTGCGCCCTATGTGGTGCTGAGCGTGATGGATCGCGGGGCCGGTATCGACCCGGCCGAGCTGGAAGGCATCTTCAACCCCTTCACCCGTGGCGACCGTGCTCGGGGTGGCAAGGGCACCGGTTTGGGGCTGGCGATTGTGCGGCGGATTGCCTCGATGCATGGCGGCAATGTTGAGCTGCGCAACCGCGAGGGCGGCGGGCTGGAAGCGCGGGTGCGCTTGCCGTTGGGTTTGATGTTGCCCCGAGACGCGGTGTAGCTGCAGCGGCAAGCTGCACGTTTAGAGCTGCAAGAGAAAAGCAAACGGCTTCTGCCCGTCTCTTGCAGCCTGAAGCTTCAAGCTGAAGACTGCTCCTCTAGCCCTTGCCCTTGGTCCGGGTCATGTTCGGCCCGCCACTCTTTTCCAGATGTTGAATGATGATCCCCGCCACATCCTTGCCGGTGGTGGTCTCGATGCCTTCCAGGCCAGGTGATGAATTGACTTCCATCACCAGCGGGCCATGGTTGGAACGCAGGATGTCCACACCCGCCACGCTCAACCCCATGACCTTGGCCGCCCGTAGCGCGGTCATGCGCTCTTCGGGGGTGATCTTGATCAGGCTGGCACTGCCGCCACGGTGCAGGTTGGAGCGGAATTCCCCGGGCTTGGCCTGGCGTTTCATCGCGGCAATCACCTTGTCGCCGACCACGAAGCAGCGGATATCCGCACCGCCGGCTTCCTTGATGTATTCCTGCACCATGATGTTCTGCTTGAGACCCATGAATGCCTCGATCACCGACTCCGCCGCCGTGGCGGTTTCGCACAGCACCACGCCGATGCCCTGGGTGCCTTCCAGCACCTTGATCACCAGCGGCGCGCCGTTGACCATTTCGATCAGGTCGGGAATGTCGTCGGGGGAGTGGGCAAAGCCGGTGACCGGCAGGCCGATACCCCGGCGCGACAGCAATTGCAGCGAGCGCAGCTTGTCCCGTGAGCGCGCGATCGCGACGGACTCATTCAGCGGGGAGACGCCCATCATTTCAAACTGGCGCAACACCGCGCAGCCATAAAAGGTCACCGAGGCGCCGATACGCGGGATCACCGCATCAAAGCCTTCCAGTGGTTTGCCGCGGTAATGGATCTGCGGCTTATGGCTGGCAATGTTCATATAGGCACGCAACGTGTCGATCACCACCATTTCGTGGCCACGTTCGGTGCCGGCCTCGACCAGGCGGCGGGTGGAATACAGACGCGGGTTTCGCGACAGCACAGCAATCTTCATGCAGCACCTGGGGCAGAAATAGTGGAGACCGGGAACACCGGCTTGTCTTGAACGTACTTGACGCCGGGATTGACCACCAACTGGCCGTCAATCAGCGCCTTGGAACCGAGGAGCAGGCGGTAGCGCATGGCCTTGCGGCAGGCGAGGGGGAATTCCACCCGCCATACCCGGTCGCCCAGCGCCAGGGTGGTGCTGATCACATAGCGCACCTGCGCATGACCATTGGAGCTCTTGATGGTTTTCATCGCCACCAGCGGCGCTTCGCAGCGGCGGTGACGCAACTGCACAACGCTGCCCAGGTGTGCGGTAAAGCGCACCCATTTCTCACCGTCGCGCTCAAAGGGTTCGATATCGGTGGCGTGCAGGCTCGAAGTGCTGGCACCGGTGTCGATCTTCGCGCGCAGGCCTGCCACTCCCAAGTCGGGAAGTGCCACCCACTCACGCAGACCGACAACGGTCAAATGGTCAAATGTCTTCAATATGGGTAACCGGTCAATTCGCCCAGGCTTGAGGGGAAACCTCGGCCAGCGCGTTGAATGCGGGCTTGGCGAACCAGTAGCCCTGCATCAGAAATATTCCACAGTCGGACAGGAAGTCGCGCTCACCGGCACTTTCAATGCCTTCAGCGATGACAGTAACGCCCAACTGCTCACAGATTGTGACAATCCCCTGGACGATGACCTGGCGGACACGATCCTGGTCGACATCGCGAATCAGCGCCATGTCGAGTTTGATCAAGTCAGGTTGGAAATCGGCCAGCAGGTTCAGCCCCGAATAGCCCGCGCCGAAATCGTCGATGGCAGTTTTGAAGCCGAATTCGCGGTATTCACGCAGAATATTCGTCAAATGGCGATGGTTATCTATGTGTTCGCTTTCCAGTGTCTCGAAAATCAGCTGGTCAAGCGGAAAATTGTGCGTGCGGGCGGCCTCCAGGGTGCTGCGAATGCACAGCTCGGGTCGATACACCGCGTTGGGCATGAAATTGATGGAAAGACAGGTTTGCATCCCCAGGGCCGCGGCGCCGGCGATTGCCTGGGTACGGCAACGCTGGTCGAAACGGTAGCGGTTGCTATCGTTGACCTGGGCCAGCACCGACAACGCCCCTTCGCCCTGTGAACCCCGCACCAAGGCTTCGTGGGCAAAAACCGAATGGTCGCGAAGGTCTACGATCGGTTGGTAGGCGAATGCAAAATCAAAACCCAAGGGCTCGCTTTGCTGGCAGCCCACGCAATGCTGGTTGGGCGAGGTGAGTGAAGTCGGGAAGTCGGTCACAGGGTATCCTCGCGAAAACAGGGGGCTACCTGGCGTATCTTAGGTGAGCCTTGGGGTTTATGCGTCGAAGGGTTTCAACAGTAAAGTTGCGACATTTTTCAGAACGAGGAATTCAAGTGGCTCAGAAGCAGGCAGAGGAAGAAAAAATCCGTTTGGACAAGTGGCTGTGGGCGGCGCGTTTCTATAAGACCCGTGCCTTGGCCAAGGCTGCTATCGAGAGTGGCAAGGTGCATCATCGCGGCGAACGCTGCAAGCCGGGCAAAGAGCCGCGCGTGGGTGATGAGTTGCAGATTCGTATCGGATTTGACGAAAAAACTGTCGTGGTCCAGGCGCTTTCCAGCGTGCGCCGTGGCGCACCCGAAGCGCAGGCGCTGTATGCCGAGACCGAAGCCAGCGTCGCCAAGCGCGAAAACGCAGCGGCGATGCGTAAGGCCGGCGCCACAGGCATGACCACCGATGGCAAGCCGAGCAAGAAGCAGCGCCGCGACCTGTTCAAGTTTCGCGGCAGCGGTAATGACGATTGACCGCGCACATCGTCAGCGCAAAGCAGATCGATAGATGTGGGAGCGTCAGCAGGATGCGCGCATGACGCTCAATCGCCCGATCACCGGCAGCTTGGCGAGTAACCCGAACACCGGCGCGGTCAGCCGTAGCAACACCTGCGACACCTTTGCCGCAAACGGTGTGTAATAGCCCCATCCCAATGCCAGCAGTGCCAGCAACACTCCGCCGATATAATCGTCCTGCGCCCAATGTGCGCCCGCCACCAGCCGCGGCATCATGAACAACAACGCCAGGCCCCAGATCACCAGCACCTGGCCCCGCCGCTGGACGAATACCGTCATGAACATTCCCCAGATCAGCAGCACCGAAGCATGATCCCCAGGGAAACTCTGGCTCGAACGGTCTTTCAACTCCCAGGTTTTCTCCAGCCCCGGGAAATAGTCGCTCATCCGAATCGCGCCGCTGAGCACTATCGAAGGGCTGCTGTGTTGCCAACCCATCTGCGCCGCGAGTTTGGAAAACAGCATGCGGATAAACAGCAACAGCAGCAGAATCCCGAAGAAGCCAAGAAACGCCTGGCGCACCTGCGCCGCCTTGAACACCCAATCGCCGCGAATCAACAGCGTCAGCAGAATCACGCCGACCACCGCATCAAACGGCCGCAGGCTGGCCACGGCCCACACATGCAGCCAGGTCGGATTGCTCGCCAGGGGGGCATTGAACAGGTGAAACAGCCACTCGTCGAAAAACACGCATAGCATCTGGCCTGTGGGCCACAGCCAAAAACACAGCAGCCCGAATGCGAGTAGATTGCAAAAAGCCCATCGCCGGAGGTTCCACTTGGCTTGGAACAAACCCGGATTGTTCATAAACTGTCCCTCTTTGCTCTATATAAGCTCTCTGTTTCCAGGAGAGAGCTGCACCAAAATGGTGCTAAAGCGTTCAATTTTATAAACGTTGTAACAATTTTGTCATCAATTCAGATACCTAGACCTATGACTGATTTACCGGATACCGACTTCACCCAACGCTTCATCTTCGACGAGAACGACGCCCGCGGCGAACTGGTCTCGTTGGAGCGCAGCTATGCCGAAGTCCTCGCCAAGCACCCCTATCCGGAGCCGGTCGCGCAACTGCTCGGTGAATTGATGGCGGCGGCGGCGCTGTTGGTAGGCACCATGAAATTCGACGGGTTGCTGATCCTGCAGGCGCGGTCCGAAGGTCCGGTCCCGTTGCTGATGATCGAGTGCTCCAGCGAGCGTGAGATCCGTGGCCTGGCCCGGTATGAGGCTGACCTGATCGCCCCGGACGCGACCCTGGCCGACCTGATGCCCAACGGCGTGCTGGCGCTCACCGTCGACCCGACCGACGGCCAGCGTTACCAGGGCATCGTCGACCTCGACGGCGAAAACCTGTCGGACTGCTTCACCAACTATTTCGTTATGTCCCAGCAGATCGGCACGCGCTTCTGGCTCAACGCCGACGGCAAGCGCGCCCGTGGCCTGTTGCTGCAACAGCTGCCCGCCGACCGCATCAAGGACGACGACGAACGCGCCGAAAGCTGGCGCAACCTCACCGCCCTGGCTGGCACCCTGACCGCCGAAGAATTGCTGGCCCTGGACAACGAAACCATCCTGCATCGCCTGTACCACGAAGAGACTGTGCGCCTGTTCGACGCGCAGGGCTTGCGCTTCCATTGCAGTTGCTCTCGCGAGCGTTCGGCGAACGCGCTGGTCAGTCTCGGTCTGGAAGATGCGCAAAATCTGGTGGTGGAACACGGTGGTCAGATCGAAATCGACTGCCAGTTCTGCAACCAGCGCTACCTGTTTGACGCCGCCGATATCGCCCAATTGTTCGCCGGCGCCGGTATCGGTACCCCCTCCGATACCCGCCACTAAAACGTTTAAGCACAGGTAAATCACCTGACAAATGCCGGATTAGCGCTGTTCTGACGGGAGGGCCCTACTTTTTTTGGGCTTTTCTGGCATAATCCGGCCCACTTTTTTCGCGGTAGTAGTGCGCAACTTTCTACTACAAAACGTTTGGAGCACTCGGCCACAGGCCGACGGGGAACCTCATGACGCAAGCCAATAACGCCGTATACACCGATCTGAGTGTTGACGATCTGGTCAAAGAAGCCCTGCAGCGCGGTGAAGGCGTGCTTGCCGATACTGGCGCACTGGTCGTAGAAACCGGTCACCGTACCGGCCGTTCGCCAGTCGACCGTTTCATCGTTGAAGAGCCTTCGACCCAGGACGCCATTGCCTGGGGCCCGATCAACCGCAAGTTCCCGGCCGACAAGTTCGATGCCCTGTGGGCTCGCGTCGAGGCGTTCAACAACGCGCAAGAACATTTTGTTTCCCACGTGCATGTAGGGGCCTCCGAAGACCACTACCTGGCCGTGAAGATGACCACCCAGACTGCCTGGCATAACCTGTTCGGTCGTTGCCTGTTCATCAACCCGGCTCAGTACAACCCGGCCGGCCGTGACGAGTGGCAAGTGCTCAACGTGGCCAACTTCGAGTGCGTGCCTGAGCGTGACGGCACCAACTCCGACGGTTGCGTGATTCTCAACTTCGCCCAGAAAAAAGTGCTGATCGCCGGCATGCTTTACGCTGGTGAAATGAAGAAAGCCATGTTCTCGGTGCAGAACTTCCTGCTACCGGCCGCCGACGTACTGCCGATGCACTGCGCCGCCAACATTGGCGAAGCAGGCGACGTGACCCTGTTCTTCGGCCTGTCCGGCACCGGCAAGACCACCCTGTCCGCCGACGAAAGCCGTTACCTGATCGGTGACGACGAACACGGCTGGGGCAAGGGCGTGGTGTTCAACATCGAAGGCGGTTGCTATGCCAAGTGCATCGACCTGTCGGAGAAGAACGAGCCGGTTATCTGGAAAGCCATCAAGCACGGCGCGGTGCTGGAAAACGTCGTCATCGACGAGGCCAAGCATGCCGACTACAGCGATGTCAGCCTGACCCAGAACAGCCGTGCCGCCTACCCGCTCGAGCACGTGGCCAAGCGTTCCGAGAAGAACCTCGGCGGCGAGCCAAACGCTGTGATCTTCCTGACCTGCGACCTGACCGGCGTACTGCCGCCTGTGTCGATCCTCAGCGAAGAACAAGCGGCCTACCACTTCCTGTCCGGCTACACCGCACTGGTGGGCTCGACTGAAATGGGTTCGGGCAGCGGCATCAAGTCGACTTTCTCGACTTGCTTCGGTGCGCCATTCTTCCCACGCCCGGCCGGCGAATACGCCGAGCTGCTGATCAAGCGCATCCGCGGCTTCGGCTCCAAGGTCTACCTGGTCAACACCGGCTGGACCGGCGGCGGCTACGGCGTCGGCCAACGCTTCAACATCCCGACCACCCGCGGCGTGATCGCAGCGATCCAGAGCGGCGCGTTGATCGGCGTTGAAACGCAACACCTCGACACCATCAACCTGGACGTGCCATTGGCTGTACCGGGTGTTGAGACCGGCCTGTTGAACCCACGTAACACCTGGGCTGACAAGGCTGCCTACGACGAAGCGGCGAAGGCGCTGGCGGGTCTGTTCATCGAGAACTTCAAGAAGTTTGACGTGAGCGATGCGATCAAGGCAGCGGGTCCGAAGTTGTAAGATTCGGTCGTTGTGAAAAAGCCGCCCCTTGTGGGCGGCTTTTTTGTGCGCGAACGGTCAGTTGGCGCCTGCCGCTGTTTTGCCGGTTAGCTCAAGTTTTCCAGCGTCTGCGTGTCCCAGCTGTGGGTTTTGATCGCCAGATAAAGCATGCCGATAGTCAGCGGCACCTTTTCGCCACGCCCCTTGGCCCGCCGCTTGAGGAACACATCAAACACCGGTGGGTTGAAGTAACGATAAGTGTCGTAGTCGCCCAGATCGAGGGCGAATTCCTGTTCCAGCGCTTCCATGAGTTGCTTGGCTTCGCTGCCGTCGCAGCCCAGGTCGAAGTTGAGTGAGGTCTGCAGGCGAATGGTCTTGTGTTTCGGCAGGCCGATTTCTTCGTGCAGCAGTTGCAGGAGTTGCTGCATGACCGGGTCTTCGGGGAAGTTGGGGGCGAGGTTCATGGTGGGAGCACGCAGGAGTGGGTGAGGGGGACGGTCGCGTTTGAGGCGAAATTTGTTTCGGGTGATGAAGAGTGCCAAGCCTATCAAGAATAGAAAAACAGGCAGGAAGGGCATTCTAAGGATTACTGCTACGTAGGGTAGTAGGAAGGTGAAAATCAGGCCGGTTGCGAGAAATGTGATTGCCAAGCGCTTTCTGAGCGTGCAGTCGGTTATTTGGTAGTGCAGCACAAGGTAGAACCCGAGGAAACACATTAATTGCAGGTAGAAATTCATCGCTTCTGAGGTCCCGTCGCTTCGAGTGTTCGGGTATCCCAGCGTTTGGCTTTGACGGCTTGATAGAGCATGTGGATGGTTAGCGGGATCTTTCCCTCGCAGCCTCTTTCCACGAGTCGTAAGTACGCATCAAAACCTCGGTGCTTGAAGTAGCGGTTGTTTTTATAGTCGCCGAGGTTTATGCCGAAATATTGTTTCAGCGCTGCCATCAGTTGTTTTGCCTCGACGCCGTTACAGCCGAGATCATGGTTGATTGAGGTATTGATGGTTATGATTTGGTGTTTGGGCAGACCTACATCTTCATGAATTAGCTGCAGAAGATGGAGCATGACAGGATCGTCAGGAAAACCGGGGGCCAGGTTCAACGTTGGGGCGACGAGTAGCGGGTGAGTTGACCTGATTCGACTGTAACGGTCGCGGTCCAAGAACAATCCTGAGCCTATTAGGATAGCGCCTATCGGGATGCTGGGAAGTTGGATTTCAGTTATCCAGTAAGGGAGCCATATTGAACAGATCAGCCCCGCAGCCAGTAGGGACAGGCCTGCGTATTTCCTGAGGTTATGGGATCTGATTTTTTTGACAAGGACAATGTCCAAAACGATAAAAACGATCCATTGAAGATATTCAATCATTGGGCTTAACCGCCTAGGAACGGGACGACAATGGCAGACATGGAGCGTTGAGGGCCTATCCCGCCTTCGACCTGGGCTTCAATTCCAATGACCACGTCGCCAGCGTGGTAGCTACGGATGATGCTTTTGATGATTAAGCCCACCGTGGTGCCAACGACGCGTGCTACAGGTTTTGAAAGCGGGTGAATGGGCGCACCGAAGGCCCCTGCCAATAATAAGGCGACGATGGTCCCGCGTTCGTTAAGCAGATCGGCTTGTTGCCGGGTCAGCGGCTTGGAAGTCGCGACAGTCATCTTGCAGGGCAAATCACGAGCAAACATCTTTTCATAAAGATCCACCAGTCGATAGCGCACCTCGTTTGCTGAAGCACCGGCTTCTAACAAGCAAAGGTTTGCCAGAGCATGCTTGTGAGTGGGGAGAACGGTAAGGCGAATGACCGTGAAGGTGACGCCGTAGTGGCCGATGTGTTGAGTCCTTTCGATGTCCATGGGTTTTTGCCGAGGCAGTTGAGAGATCAATAGTTTCGGCCATGCGAAGGGGGGTTATGTAGAGGATTGGGCGGGTGTTTTGAGCAGTTTGGGAAGGGGACTACGTAGTAATAGATAGTTTCTTACGGAGGATTCCCGCATTTTCAATTTCACCGAGATTTGCAGGGCAAAGCCAATCAATTGTGGGAGTCGGGCTTACCCGCGATGGCGGTGGGTCAGGTATAGAAATATAGCCTGAAGTTTCGCCGTCGCAGGCAGGCCCACTCCCACAGTTTTAGCTGTGTGGCTGGCTTGGTTGTGTTTGCTTAATAGCTGGTTTAGCCGTTCGTGGTTCGATCAGGCACTGACAGGCCTACTGATACACCCTGGATGATTTTCGCCGCTTCCGGCGGGATGCGTTCCGGGGTGCAGAACAGTGTGCTGCCTTTCTGGATGTTGACGCTGCGCAACTCGCCAGCCCAGTCGTAGATGTCGTCGAACAGCGTGCGGTGGATGTGTTGCAGGCGGTCGAGGTCGTAGGGCGGTTACGCAGGACGCCGCTACCGGGGTAGCAAGGCTTGATTGTAGCGAAATAAAATCACGTCACATTTTGTATAAAAAGTCCGCAAGGGCTCTAAATTCAGCGTATGTTTCACCGCAAAATCTTGTAGGACGATCCCGTCCACTACTTAAAGGGAGTTAAGCATGGGTTTGCTTCGTGTCGCTTCGGCGATGTCATTGTGTGCAGTGGCTTTTTCGATCCAGGCCGAGCAGTTGCCGATCGAGGTGCTCAGTGCGGTGGTCAAGGACCAGAAAATCGCCGACGCCGAAGTCCTGCTGCAACGTAACGGCGCACAGAACGTAGTGGGCCGCACCAACGCCCAAGGCCAGGTGACCCTCACCAGCGAAGCGGCCGATGATGCCAGCAACCTGTTGATCATCAAGAAACCCGGCTATTCCAACCTGGTAGTGAAGTGCCCCTGCGCCGGCATGACCTACGCCATCAGCCCGGTGATGGAAAACCTCGACGGCCTGCGTGTGGTGCTGACCTGGGGCAAGACCCCGCGCGACCTCGACTCGCATATGATTTTCCCCGGCAATAACATCTTCTTCCGTAACAAAAAGGGCACCGACGCTGAGTTGGATGTGGACGACACCGACAGCTATGGCCCGGAAACCATTACCCTGCAGAAGAAGCACTACGGCGAAAGCTACGTGTATGCCGTGCATGACTACTCCAACAGTGGTTATCCAAACTCGAACGAGTTGTCCAACAGTGAGGCCAAGGTGTTTGTGTACATGGGGCAATCCCTGGTACGCACCTACTACGTGCCGCAGAACCGCGCGGGCAACCTGTGGACCGTATTCCGCATGACCGGTAGTGGCGACTTCCAGGACATCAACACGTTCACCGGTGTGAGAGTCGGTGCCGAAGACGTACTCAATGAGGTCAAGCCTCTGCTGGACGACAGCGTGGCCGTCACCGCAGTGGCTGTCAGCTCGTCGGTACAAGCGGATGCGAAGAAGCTGAACCTGAAGGGCGAAGCAGCCTACCAGGCAGGTAACCTGGACCAGGCCATCGACCTGTTCCGTCAGGCCATCGACCTGGACAATAGCTTCGGCAAAGCCTACGGCAACCTGGGCCTGGCGTATCAGAAGGCTGGCAACACCGCCGAGTCGATCTGGGCCAACCGCAAGGCCATCGCCCTGGCGAACGGTGCCACTGCCGCGACCGTGCGTGCCGGCGCCTACTACAATATTGCGCGGATCTACGAAGCGGCGGGGCAGTTCGCGGATGCGTTGCGTCACTACCAGTTGGCCAAGGAACAGAAGGCCAATCCGGTGTATGACACGGCGATCGAGCGTGTGCAGAACCGCTGATTTAGCTGTAGGGCCGTTCTAAGGTGTGGGAAGGGGGTTGCTCCCGATGGCGGTAATTCAGTCGGTTAATTTCTGACTGATACACCGCCATCGGGAGCAATCCCCTTCCCACATTTGGTTTGTGATGTTCCTACTTACACAGTCGAACTTGTCACATTTGGCCCAAGGCCATTGCCCCAGCCTGTGTATCATCCTGTCTCTTTTTTCCTTGCGACCTATCTCGATTCGCTGAGCGTCCCAGGCTATGTTTTTGAGCCACCTTCAGCGGTCAATGGAGTGACAGCTTATGCACGACACCCTCCAGCAGGTCTTTGGTTATCCACAATTTCGTTTGGGCCAGGAAGCCGCGGTCAGCGCCGTGCTGGCCGGTCGTTCGGCGGCAGCGATTTTTCCGACCGGGTCGGGCAAGTCCCTGTGTTACCAGCTGTCGGCGGTGTTGCTACCGCACCTGACGCTGGTGGTATCGCCGTTGCTGGCGCTGATGCAGGACCAGTTGGGTTTCCTGCAACGCCATGGCATCTCGGCCGGCAGTATCGATTCGGCGCAAAGCCGCGATGAGGCCAATGAGGTGATGGCGCGCGCGCGCTCGGGCGAGTTGAAAATCCTGATGATTTCCGTGGAGCGCTTGAAGAACGAGCGCTTTCGCAACTTCCTGCAGAGCGTGCCCATTTCATTGCTGGTGGTGGATGAGGCGCACTGTATTTCCGAATGGGGCCACAACTTCCGTCCGGATTATTTGAAGCTGCCGGACTACCAGCGTCAGTTCAATATCCCACAAGCGCTGCTGCTGACGGCTACAGCGACGCCCAAGGTGATTGCCGACATGCAGGCCAAGTTCGCCATTGCGCCTGACGACGTGATCACCACGGGCTTCTACCGGCCGAACCTCAACCTGTTGGTAGAGCCGGTGAGCGGCGCGGACAAGCGTCGGCGGCTGGTCCAATGGATGAGCGAGCGGCCCGGCCAGCCGAGCATCGTCTACGTCACCTTGCAGAAAACCGCCGAGCAGATCGCCGAGCACCTGAATCGCCATGGCATCCAGGCCGAGGCGTATCACGCCGGCTTGCCCCACGATAAACGCGAGGGCATCCAGCAGCGTTTCATGGGTGGGCGCTCCAATTGCATCGTCGCCACCATCGCGTTTGGCATGGGCATCGACAAGAGCGATATCCGCAACGTGGTGCATTTCGACCTGCCCAAATCCATCGAAAACTACAGCCAGGAAATCGGCCGCGCCGGGCGTGACGGGCAACCCTCGGATTGCCTGGTGCTCGCCAACCGCGACAGCCTCAATGTGCTGGAAAACTTCGTGTACGGCGACACGCCCGAGCAGGAAGGCATTCGCCGTGTGCTGGACGAGTTGCAGGCCGCGCGAGGGGACGGGCAGTGGGAGTTTCTGCTGCGCTCGCTGTCGGACCACAGCAACATCCGCGAGCTGCCCCTCAAGACGCTGCTGGTGCAGTTGGAACTCAAAGGCGTGATTGCGCCGCGCTACGCGTTTTACGCCGAATACCGGTTCAAGTACCTGATCGAGCCCGAGGCCTTGTTGGCGCGGTTTTCCGGGGAGCGGCAGGCGTTTGTCGCAGCGATCGTCCAGGTGTGCAAGCGGGCCAAGACCTGGGCGACGGTGGATTTCGACACGCTTTATCAACAGCACCAGGCCGAGCGCAATCGCGTGGTGAAAGCGCTGGATTACTTCCAGGAGCAGGGCCTGATCGAGCTGGAAAGCAAGCAGATGACGGAGGTCTACAGCCTGCTGAATACCGATTTCGATCCGCAGGTGTTGAGCGCCGAGTTATACACAGGCTTCAAGCAACACGAGGTCACGGAAGTGGCGCGGATTCACGCCATGCTCGACCTGTTCGCCACCGAACACTGCCTGGGCCAGCGCCTGGCTCGCTATTTCGGTGATGAACATGCACCGCAGCGCTGCGGGCATTGTTCGGTGTGCCACGGCCATGTCGCGCATTTGCCGGCGCCGCCGAGCCTGGCGCCGCTTGTGGATAAAAACTTCATGGGGCTGTGCGGTGATTTTATCCACAGGCATCATGAGTACTGCGGCCAACTGCCCGGCGCCGAACGGCTGACGCGGTTCCTGGGCGGTATCAGCGTGCCGCTGTTCACCAAATTGAAGGCACGCGGCATCCCTGGTTTTGCTGCGCTGGAGGACTACCCCTACGCCGAGGTACGCGAGTGGGCCGAAACCCATTTGAATAACCTGTAAACCCACTTTGACGAGACGCGCCGATGCCTGACTCCATGCCCCAACGCGCCGATTACCGGCACTTCCAGCCGATCATTACGCGCTGGCACGACAATGATGTGTATGGCCATGTGAACAACGTGACCTATTACAGCTTCTTCGATACCGCGGTGAATACCTACCTGATCGAACACGGTGGCTTGGATATTCATGACGGCGAGGTGGTGGGGTTTGTGGTGAGTTCGGCGTGTGATTACTTTGCTTCCGTCGCCTTTCCCGAGCGCATCGAAATAGGCCTGCGGGTCGGCAAGTTGGGCAACAGCTCGGTGCAGTATGAGTTGGCGGTGTTCAAGGCAGGCGAGGAGGACGCCTGTGCGGCAGGGCGCTTCGTGCATGTGTTCGTGGATCGGGGGACGAACCAGCCGGTGACGATTCCGGGGATGTTGCGCGAGGCGTTGCAGCGCTTGCTGGCCTGACTGTGGGAGGGGGCTTGCTCCCGATAGCGGTGTATCAGCCAGCACATGGGTGACTGAAACTCGGCTATCGGGAGCAAGCTCCCTCCCACAGTGTTTCTTCAGTGTTCTTTAGATCTGATCAATCACGGTAGTGATGCTTGTTCTTGCGATGGCCATAGGCATGGCCACGGCCAGGGTGACCATCCCGGTAGTAGCGACGGTCGTCACGGCCACGGTAACGACGGTCGTCGTCATCGCTCTTGTTGCCCATGTAGTTGCCCAGCGCGCCGCCCGCGCCGCCGCCAGCGGCTGCGCCGATCAGGCTGCCGGTGGTGCCGCCCATGCTGCGGCCTACCACGTTGCCGCCCGCTGCGCCCAGGGCGCCGCCAATGGCTGCTTCGCCGCGGCTGCGCTTGTCAGCGCCGACCGCACTGCCGCCCGCGCCGCCCAGGGCTGCACCGATGGCTGAACCGGTATTACCGCCGACCTGCTGGCCGACAACCGAACCGAGTACCCCGCCCAATGCGCCGCCTACACCGGCTTCGGTGGTGCCACCGGCCATGGCTGCGCCACTGACCAGGCCAAGGGACAACAAGAGAATCGAGGAGAACTTCATAGAGAGACCTCAAGAGGATGACGGCGCGATCCTGAGGCTGTGTCGACATTGTGACAATAGAAATCCGACCAGTAACACGACTTGTACACAATTCTCTAACTTACTGTTTTAGCTAGGGAACTTAAGTGATTTCGGCGGGTCTTTAGTTACTTCGGAACGGCCGCTTTTATGCAAAAGCGGCCTTTTTTGTGCCTGGGATTTACGCCGAGCGCGCCATGATCAGGCCATTGTCGCTCGCCGCTTCCAGACGGATCGCCACAAATTTCGACGTCGGCGTATGGCTGCCATCCCCGGTGCTTTCCAAGGGCACCAGCGGGTTCACTTCCGGGTAGTAAGCCGCTGCCTGCCCCGCCGGAATATCGAACGCGAGCAAGGTGAAGCCTTTTACGCGGCGCTCACGGCCGTCTTCCCACAGCGACACGATGTCGGCCTTTTGCCCCGGCTTGAAGCCCAGGCGGATGATGTCGGCTTCGTTGACGAACAACACGTCGCGTTGACCTTTGACCCCGCGATAGCGGTCGTCCAGGCCATAAATGGTGGTGTTGTACTGATCGTGGGAGCGCATCGACTGCATGATCAGGTCCGGCACGTGCCCGGTGGCGTGGGTGCGTTCGTGGATCAGGTCCTTGGGCAGGACGTTCGGGCGGAAGTTGGCGCGGCCCGAAGGCGTGTTCCAGCGACGTGCCCCGGCGGCGTTGCCCAGGTAGAAACCGCCCGGGTTTTTGATCCGCTCGTTGAAGTCCTTGAAGCCTGGGATGGTGTCGGCGATCAGCTCGCGAATACGTCCGTAGTCGCCCACCAGCCAGTTCCAGTCCACCGGTTGGCTGCCCAGGGTGGCGGCGGCGATGCCGGCGAGAATGGCCGGCTCGGATTTCATCCGGCTCGACAGCGGTTGCAGCTGGCCGTTGGAGCCGTGGACCATGCTGAACGAGTCTTCCACCGTCACTGCCTGCGGGCCTTCGGCCTGGATGTCGATGTCGGTGCGGCCCAGGCACGGTAGGATCAGCGCGTCTTTGCCGTGCATCAGGTGGCTGCGGTTGAGCTTGGTGCTGATCTGCACGGTCAGGTCGCAATTGCGCAGGGCTTCGAAGGTGCGCGGGCTGTCCGGGGTGGCTTGGGCGAAGTTGCCGCCCAGGCCGATAAATACTTTGGCGCGGCCTTCCAGCATGGCGTGGATCGCCTCGACCACGTTGTGCCCGTTGGTGCGCGGCACCTGGAACTGGAAGCGCCGCTCCAGGGCGTCGAGGAACGCCACCGGCGGCCGTTCGTTGATGCCCATGGTGCGGTCGCCCTGCACGTTACTGTGGCCGCGCACCGGGCACAGGCCGGCGCCCGGGCGGCCGATATTGCCGCGCAGCAGCATCAGGTTGGCGATTTCCTGGATGGTCGGCACCGAGTGACGATGCTGGGTGATGCCCATCGCCCAACACATGATCACGTTCTTGCCTTTGGCGTACATGCGCGCCGCTTGCTCGATTTCTACCAGAGGCAGGCCGGACTGCGCGACGATTTCTTCCCAGGAGGTGTCATCGATCTGGCCGAGGTAATCGAGCACGTGGGTGGTGTGTTCGTTGAGGAAGTCGTGGTCGAACACCGCTGCCTTGCCTTCGGCCTGGGCCTGGCGCTCCCACAACAGCAGGAACTTGGCCATGCCGCGCAGGATGGCCATGTCGCCCCCCAGCGCCGGGCGGAAGTACGCGGTGTTGGTCGGCTTGTCGCCGTTGGTGAGCATTTCCAGCGGGTGTTGTGGGTGCTGGAAGCGTTCCAGGCCGCGCTCTTTCAGCGGGTTGATGCACACCACCTGAGCGCCGCGTTTCACCGCTTCGCGCAGCGGTTCGAGCATGCGCGGGTGGTTGGTGCCGGGGTTCTGGCCCCAGACGAAAATCGCGTCGGCGTGTTCGAAGTCGTCAAAGGTCACGGTGCCTTTGCCGACGCCGACACTTTGCGCCAGGGCCACGCCACTGGCTTCGTGGCACATGTTCGAGCAATCCGGGAAGTTGTTGGTGCCGTAGGCGCGCACGAACAACTGGTACAGGTACGCCGCTTCGTTGCTGGCGCGGCCCGAGGTGTAGAACTCGGCCATGTCCGGGCTCGGCAGGGCGTTGAGGTGCTGGCCGATCAGCTCGAACGCCGCCTCCCAACTGATGGGCTGGTAACGGTCGGTCTGTGCGTCGTAGCGCATCGGCTCGGTCAGGCGGCCCTGGTATTCCAGCCAATAGTCACTTTGCTCCAGCAACGCGGTGACGCTGTGCTTGGCGAAGAACGCGGCATCGACGCGGCGTTTGGTGGCTTCCCAGTTGACTGCCTTGGCACCGTTTTCGCAGAACTTGACCATGCCGCTTTCCGGCGAGTCGCCCCAGGCGCAGCCCGGGCAGTCGAAGCCGCCGTTCTGGTTGGTCTTGAGCATCATGCGCAGGTTTTTCAGCGCGTTGTCGCTGGTCAGCCATGCCTGCGCCACGCTGATCAGCGCGCCCCAGCCGCCCGCCGCACCCTTGTAAGGCTTGTAGCGCGGGGTTGGGGTTTGGTCGGCTTGGTGGTGATTGCTCATGGCTGTTTCTCCATCGCAGGGCTGTAGACCCGCGGCGCACTTTTCTGCGGCAGGTGGATGAGATTGAGGTTGTGCCGGCGTGCCCATTGCAGGGCCAGGCCGGTGGGCGACGACAGGCTGACCAGGGTCTGGATGCCCGCGCGCAGGACTTTCTGGATCAACTCAAGGCTGCAACGGCTGGTGACAATGGCCAGGCCGCCTTCGCTTGGAATCCGTTGGCGGATCAGCGCGCCGATCAATTTATCGAGGGCGTTGTGTCGGCCGATGTCTTCGCGGCCCAGCAGCAGTTCGCCCTGGTTGTTCATGAACACCGCCGCATGCACCGCGCCGCTGTGCTGGCCCAGAGGCTGGAACGCGCTGATGCGCTGGCGCAGGCCGTCGAGCCACTCGGCCGGCGGCAGGGGCGCGCCGGGCAGTACCTCAAGGTCCGGCAGGGCGTGTTCCAGCGCTTCCACGCCGCACAACCCGCAACCGCTGGTACCGGCCAGTTGGCGGCGCTGCTGCTTGAGGTTCCAGAACGCGCGGCTGGAAATCTGCACCTGAGCGTACTGGGCAGAGCCCGTGCCGCTGAGTTTCAGGTCATAAATGTCGCTAACGTCGGCGATAATGCCGCTGCCGATACTGAAGCCTACAATGAAGTCTTCCAGGTCCGTCGGCGTCACCAGCATCACGGCCTGACTGATGTCGTTATAGGCAATCGCCAACGCCACTTCTTCCGCCAACGCGGTGCTGGCGACTTCCGTGTGTTCGAGCGTGCAAAACTGGTAGCTCTGGCTGGCGGCGGGCGCGGGCGTTTGAACAGCGGGCGCCGCGCAGACTGGGCGCTTGGCGTTCATGAGGCAGTACCGACGGCGGATGGGTCAGTGTTTAGACTAGGCGCGACAAAGCGTCGCGTCTAATTGCCAGTACTGATCTACCGATAGATGACGTCGATCAAGACTCGGTTTGCGATTTCTGAAACAGCGCGAAACACGCTTCCGCCAACGCAGAGCGCGGGGCGCTGCGGCGCATGATCAGCCCCAGGCGCGCCAGGGTGTGGGCGTCTTCGATCGGTTGCAGGCGCAGATGCTCGGTCAGCGCATCCAGGCCACCGTCCAAGGGCATCACCGCACAGCACAGCCCGCCGTGGACCGCTTGTAACAACTGATGGACCGCGTCGGTCTGCAACAACGGTTGCGGGTGCAGGCCCCGGCTATGGAAGTTGTGATCGATGGACTGCCGGAAGTGCATGCCGCTGGTGAGCATGCCCAGCGGCAGTTCGATCAGGGCTTCCCAGCTCAGGGGCTTTTCGCCGAAGCTGAAATAGCGTTGGTCGTACAGCAGGCCCATGCGGGTTTCGCCGAGGGCCAGGGAGTCGAAGCGCTCGTTGTCCAGGCGGTCGAGGTAGGACACGCCGAGGTCCAGGCGATTGCTCGCCAATTGTTCGAGGATCTGTTCAGAGCTGAGGGCCGACAGCTCAAAGCGCAGGCTTGGGTGTTCTGTGTGCAGTTGTTGCATCAGCGCCAACGGATCGAAACTCGACAGCGGCACTACGCCCAGGCGCAACGTCCCCACCAGGTTGCCGCGACAGGCTGCGGCTTCGGCCAACAGGCCGTCATACGCCGCCAGCACCGTGCGCGCCCAGGCCAGCACGCGCTCACCTGGGGCGGTGAAGCCTTCGAAGCGCTGGCCACGGTTGACCAGTGGCAGATCGAGTTCTTCTTCGAGGCTGCGCAGGCGCATCGACAGGGTCGGCTGGGTGATATGGCAACGCGCGGCCGCCTGGCCGAAGTGGCGCGTCTCGTCGAGGGCGATGAGGAATTTCAGTTGCTTGATGTCCATCTTCGCTCCAGGGCTTATTCCAATGGCGGGGGGATTCTAGCGTGTTTGGGTCTTTAGGCGGCTGGGAACCCAGATCTGTTGGGCTGGTCTAGTCTTTGGCATCTGGAACTCAAACCCAAGGAGAGAGCAGCATGAGTATTTTGAGCTTTGTTAAGGAAGCCGGCGAAAAGTTGATCGACCTGTTGACGCCGGGTAATGCGAACGCCAGCGAGCAGTTGAAAGAGCATGTGGCCAAGGTCGGTCTGGGTAATCCGAACGTACAGACCACGGTTGACGGCGACAAGGTGACCGTGACCGGCGAAGTTGCCAGCCAGGAAGAGAAAGAGAAGATCCTGCTGGCGCTGGGCAATATTGCCGGGGTCGCGAGTGTGGATGACCAGATCAAGGTCACCGACCCCGCACCGATTGTGGCGGCGCGTTTTGTCGTGGTGAAAAAGGGCGACACCCTCAGCGCGATTTCCCTGGCGGTGTACGGCAACGCCAATCTGTACAACAAGATCTTTGAGGCCAACAAGCCGATGTTGTCGCATCCGGACAAGATCTACCCGGGGCAGACGCTGCGCATTCCCGAGTAGTACACGCGGTAAACCTGTGTGGGGGCTTGCTCCCACATGGGTTCAGAGTCCGACAATGAGATCCCGGTAATCCTCGACTGCCGCAAATTCCCCTGTGTCCTTTGGCCCTTTTTTGCTGTCCGGCTCTTTCACCGCCAGCAAATGCCCCACGCCGAAGTCCCTGGCGCTGCGCAGGATCGGCAAGGTGTCGTCGATGAACAGGCTGCGCGCCGGGTCGAAGTCGATATCGGCCTGCAGGGCGTCCCAGAACTGTGGGTTTTCCTTGGCGAAACCGTAGTCGTGGGAACTGATCATCCGCTCGAAATACGGCGCCAGCTCGATGCGTTCCATCTTCAATGACAGTGAATCACGGTGCGCGTTGGTGATCAGGATCACGCGCTTGCCGGCCTGTCGGATCGCCGCCAGAAACGTATCGGCATCCGCACGCAGGGCGATCAGGTGGGCGGTTTCCTGCTTGAGTTCGCGCACCGGGATTTTCAGCTCGGCACTCCAGAAATCCAGGCAATACCATTGCAACTGGCCGGCGTTACGCTCGAACAGAGGCTGCAACTCCATCTCGGCCATGGCACGGCTCACCCCGTGCAACTCAGCGTAGCGTTGGGGCAGGTGTTCCATCCAGAAGTGGTTGTCGTAATGCAGGTCGAGCAGGGTGCCGTCCATATCCAGCAGGACGGTGTCGATGGCGTGCCAGGGCAAAGAGGGCATGGGGCGTTCTCACGTAAGTAAAGATATCCGACACAGACAATCGGAAAAGCCACGGTATAGTAACCCGATCATCCCAAGGAGCCGCTTATGCGCCAGAAACCCACCGTCCTCTCCCGCGAAATAGTCGCCAGTAGCCGTTTGTTCCGCGTGGAAGCAGTGCAATTGCGCTTTTCCAACGGCGTAGAACGGACCTACGAGCGCCTGGTGGGACGCGGAGCCGGCTACGGCGCGGTGATGATCGTGGCGATGATCGACGCCGAGCATGCGTTGCTGGTGGAGGAATACTGCGGCGGGACCGACGAATACGAGCTTTCGTTGCCCAAGGGTTTGATCGAGCCGGGCGAGGATGTGCTGGCGGCGGCGGACCGTGAACTCAAGGAAGAAGCCGGCTATGGCGCACGCCAGTTGGAGCACCTCACCGAGCTTTCGCTGTCGCCTGGCTACATGAGCCAGAAAATCCAGGTGGTACTGGCCACCGATCTGTATGAAGAACGCCTGGAAGGCGATGAACCCGAGCCGATGCGTGTAGACCGGGTCAACCTGCGCGAGCTGGCGCAACTGGCGCAAAACGAGCAGTTCAGCGAAGGCCGTGCCCTGGCCGCGCTGTACCTGGTACGAGACCTGTTGACCCAGCGTGGAGTGTTCAGCGCATGAGCGAATTGTTTCTAGGCCACCCATTCATTGCCCCGGTGATCGAGCTGGCGCGCCAGGCCGGTGAAGTCATCATGCCGTTCTGGCGCGCCAATGTGGCCGTGACGTCCAAGTCCGATAATTCACCCGTGACGGCGGCGGACCTTGCCGCTCATCATCTGATTCTCGCCGGCCTTACCGCGCTGGACCCGAGCATCCCGGTGCTTTCTGAAGAAGACGCCGATATCGACCAGAGCGTGCGTGCCGGCTGGCAGCGCTGGTGGTTGGTGGACCCGTTGGATGGCACCAAGGAATTCATTTCCGGCAGCGATGAATTCACTGTCAACGTCGCGTTGATCGAACAGGGCCGCGTGGTGTTTGGCGTGGTGTCGATGCCCACCAGCGGCCGTTGCTACTTTGGCGGCGCGGGCCTGGGGGCGTGGCGCTCCGATGTGAACGAAGCGCCCAGGCCGATCCAGGTGCGCCTGGCCCCGGCCGCCGGCGAGGCGTTTACCGTGGTTGCCAGCCGCCGGCACAGCAGCCCTGAGCAGGAGCGTTTGCTCCAGGGCTTGAGCGAAGGCTTGGGTGAGTTGAAGCTGGCGAATATCGGCAGCTCGTTGAAGTTTTGCCTGTTGGCCGAAGGCAGTGCCGATTGCTACCCGCGCCTGGCGCCGACCTCCCAGTGGGATACCGCCGCAGCCCAGGGCGTGCTCGAAGGTGCGGGCGGCGAAGTGCTGGAGTTGAGCGGCGAGCCGTTCAGCTATCCGGCGCGGGAATCGTTGCTGAACCCGTTCTTCCTGGCGCTGCCGGCCAAAGCCGCGTGGCGCGAACGTCTGCTCACCCTGGCCCGCGCTTAAGGCCTCAGCAGATCAAAATGTAGGGGGGGGCTTGCTCCCACTTTGTTTTGTGGCGCGGCGGCTAGCGGTGCAGGACGTACTGGCCGCTGAAAACCACTGCGCGCTCGTCACTGCCGTCATTCACAATCCACGTTTCCAGGGTCAACCGCGCGCGGCCATAGCGCTTGTACGTCGCCACAAAGCGCCTCCACACGTTCTCCTCCGGCGCCTGGCAGATCACGGTCGCGTCTCGTGTGACCGGCAGCGGGTAACTGATCTGCCCTTCCTGGATCACGATATGCCCGTCTTCGAGAATGCCTTCTTCACGCAACTGCAAGTGCAGCCAACCCCAACCCGCCAAGACCGCGCCGCAATACAGGCTGCCGCCGAACATGGTGCTCTTGTGGTTGATATTGGCTTGCAGGGGCAAGTGCAGTTGCAATTGGCCGTGTTGCCAGTCGAGCACCTTGAGGCCCATTTCCCGGGTGAGGGGGATGTCGTGGTGGAGGATAGATTCCAGGTAACGGCTGTCGCGGCTCATGGCGGCCTCTTGGCGGATAGGGTGGGTCATTCGTCGTCGCTGCTGTGGCTGGCGCTGTCGGCAAAGTTGAGGCCGTGCTTGCGCAGTTTGTCATGCAGGGTCTTGCGCGGTACGCCGAGGGCTTCGGCGAGGCTGCGCAGGGAACTGTGGGGGCGGCTCAGTTCGGCGGCGATCAGGCTTTTTTCGAACTGTTCGACTTGTTCGCTCAGGCCGCCGGGGGTGGAGGTCAGCAGGCCGGCGGAGAGATTGTCCGGGGTGTTGTCCAGCGCCAACTCCAGGCCCAGGGCGAAGCGCTCGGCGGCGTTCTGCAATTCCCGCACATTGCCCGGCCAACTGTGGCGCAGCAGCAGCGCGCGTTGGCCCGGCTGCAATTCGTGCAGCGGCAGGCCATGGCGGCTGCTGGCTTCGTCGGCAAAGTGCTGGAACAGCATCAGCGCATCTTCACCGCGCTCACGCAGCGGCGGAATGCGCAACGGTGCGACGTTGAGGCGGTAATACAAGTCGGCGCGGAAGCGGCCCTGGTCGGCGGACTGGCGCAGGTCTTCCTTGGTGGCGGCGATGATGCGGATATCCAGCGGGATCAGTTGATTGCCGCCCAGGCGCTCGACCACGCGCTCCTGCAGCAGGCGCAGCAGCTTGACCTGCACATCCAGGCTCATGCTTTCGATTTCGTCGAGGAACAATGTGCCGCCGTTGGCGAATTCGAATTTGCCGATGCGGCGTTTTTGCGCGCCGGTAAAGGCGCCCGGCTCGTGGCCGAACAGCTCGCTTTCGACCACCGACTCGGCGAGCGCGCCAGCGTTGATCGCCACGAAAGGCCCGCTGCGCCGGCTCGACAAGTCGTGCAGTGCGCGAGCGACCACCTCTTTGCCGGCGCCGGTTTCGCCGAGGATCAGTACATCGGCCTTGGTTGCCGCCAGCGCGCCGATCTGCTCGCGCAGGCGCAGCATTTGCGGGGAATGCCCGACCAGGCGCGTGCTCAATTGCTGGCGATCGCTGAGGGCCAGGCGCAGGCTGCGGTTATCCAGCACCAGCCGGCGCAGGGCCAGGGCGCGGCGCACGCTGTCGAGCAGGGCGTCGCTGGCGAACGGCTTTTCGAGGAAGTCATACGCACCGGCACGCATGGCCTGCACCGCCAGCGGTACATCGCCGTGGCCGGTGATCAGCAGCACCGGCAGCTCCGGGTCCTGGCCGTGCAGCTCGGCCAGCAACTCCAGGCCGTCCATGCCGGGCATGCGGATATCGCTGACCACCACGCCCGGCCAATCCCGCGACAGCTGCGCGGTGAGGCCGGTGGCTTCGCCCAGGGGCAGGACTTTCAGCCCGGCCAGGTCCAGGGTCTGGCACAGGGCCTGACGCAAGTGTGGATCGTCGTCGATCAACACCACCTGAATCTGGTTATCGATACTCATACACTGCGGTCCTCGGACGGTTGCAGACTGACGCCCGGCGAGCCGGCACGCAATTTCAAGGTTAACAGCGCGCCGCCTTGCTTGTGGTTGGCAAACAGCAGTTCGCCACCAAAGGCACGCATCAAGGTGTCACAGATCGCCAGGCCCAGCCCGAGGCCCTGGGTGCGGGTCTTGGTGGTATAGAACGGCTCGCTGGCGCGTCCCAGGGCTTCCATGCAAAACCCCGGGCCGTTGTCGCGAATGTACAGGTTGACGCCCTGCTCGGTGGTTTCGGCACTCAGCCAGAGTTTGCGCGGCGGGCCTTTTTCGGTGAGGGCGTCGAGGGCATTGGCCAGCAGGTTGCCCAGCACTTGGCGTAGGCGGGTTTCACCGGCCTCGACCCACAAGGTCGCCTCGGGCAAATCGCGGATCAGCTCGACTTCCATCGCGCGCCGCCGCTTGGCCAGCAACGCCAGCGCGTCGTCCAGCGCCGGTTGCAGGGCGACGCTTTCCGGCGCATGCCGATCGCGGCGGGCGAACGCGCGCAAGTGGGCGATGATCGAGGCCATGCGGCCGGTCAGTGCGCTGATCAGTTTGAGATTGCCGCGCGCGTCGTCGGTTCGCTCATGGTCGAGCAGGATTTCGGCGTTTTCCGCGTAGCTGCGAATCGCCGCCAGGGGCTGATTGAGCTCGTGGCTGATGCTCGCCGACATGGTGCCCAGCGCCGACAGTTTGCCCGCCTGCACCAGATCGTCCTGGGCGCGCACCAGTTCCTGCTGCGCATGTTCGCGCTCCAGCACTTCCTGTTTCAGGCGCCGGTTGAGCCCTTCCAGGTCGCTGGTACGCTCGGCCACGCGCATTTCCAGTTCGCGTCGGGCCTTGGCTTCGAAGGCGATGCGGTCCAGGTAGTGTCGACGGCGCTGCATCATCAGGCCCAGCAGCAACATCAGCACCAACAGCGTGGCGCCGCCCACCGCGACCACGGTGCGTACCGGGCGGTTGATCAACGATTGTGGCGCGAGGATCTCCACGTTCCAGCCGGTTTCGGCGATGGCCGTGGATTGGCGCAGCCAGGCCGTCGGGCTCAAGGCCAGCGGTTGCGGATCGCGGGTCGGGTAGGGCTGGATCGCGATGATCGCCTGGCGCTCTTCGTCCGTCAGTGGCCGGGTGGCGCGGAACCGCCATTGCGGGCGCGAGGTCAGGATCACGACGCCGTTGTGGTCGGTGACCAGCAGTTGCTCGGGGGTGTTGCCCCACAGGCTTTCGGTGTGGTCCAGGTCGACCTTGACCACCAGCACACCGATGACTTTCTCGCCATCGCGCACCGCGGCGGCGAAGAAGTAGCCGCGTTTGGCCGAGGTAGTGCCCAAGCCGAAGAACCGGCCCAGGCGCCCGGCCATGGCTTCGCTGAAATACGGGCGGAACGAGAAATTGCGCCCGACGAAGCTGTCTTGCTTGTCCCAGTTGGACGCAGCGAGGGTCTTGCCGGTGGTGTCCATCAGGTACATCACTTCGACCCCGGCCTGGGCGGCGACGTCCTTGAGCAACAGGTTGGCGTTGGCCAGGTTGGTACTGACCTGCGGTGCCGCCAGCGCGGTGCGCAGGGCTGGCAAGTCGCCGAGGATCTGCGGCAGCACTTCATAGCGGTGCAGGGTGCCCAGCAGGTTGGCGACGTACAGGTCGAGGGTCTGGCGGTTCTGCCCGGCCAGTTCGCTGCGGTAGTAGCGCTCGGCCAGGTGCTCCAGCGGCCACAGCAGCGGCGCCAGGCACAGCGCCAACAGGGCGAGGCTGCGCCAGCGGGGTCTTCGCGGGAGGGGTGGGGTCATGGGAGTCATGCGCCTGAGGGTACAGGCGCATTATGCCTAGTGCTGCTGTGCAAGACACTCGCGCAATGCGTCTTGCCACAGCGGCTGGCTGACCTGCCACTGCTGTTGCAGGCGGCTGCAATCGAGGCGCGAGTTCAGTGGGCGCCTGGCCGGCGTCGGGTAGGCGCTGGACGGGATCGCTTCCAGGTCGGCGCAGGGTTTGCCTGTGGCGCGCAGGTGCTCGCCAATCGCCTGGGCGAAGCCGAACCACGACGTTTCGCCTTGGGCGGTCAGGTGATAGACACCCCAGTCGCCCGCTTGCCCGGCCTGCCAGCGCTCGATCAACGCGCGGGTGCTGTTGGCGATGGTGCCGGCCCAGGTCGGCGCGCCGATCTGGTCGGCGACGATCCGCATCTGCGGTTTTTCTTGCAGCAGACGCTGCATGGTCAACAGGAAGTTCTTGCCGTGAAGGGAGTAGACCCAACTGGTGCGCAGGATCAGGTATTCGCCCCCCACTGCCACGATCGCCTGCTCACCGGCGAGCTTGCTCTGGCCGTAGACGCCCAGCGGATTGGGTGTGTCGGCTTCGGTGTAGGGCGCAGGTTTACTGCCGTCGAACACGTAGTCGGTGGAGTAATGGATCAGCGGCACGCCCAAGGCCTTGGCTTCTTCGGCGAGAACGCCGGGCGCGGTGGCGTTGATCGCGAAGGCCGCGTCCGGCTCGCTTTCGGCCTGATCTACCGCGGTGTGGGCCGCGGCGTTGATGATCAGGTCGGGGCGATGGGCGCGAACTTGCTGGCGGATCTGGTCGACGTGAGCCAGGTCCAGCCTGTCGCGGCCCAGCACGATGAGTTCGCCCAGGCCCAGGAGTCGTTGTTGCAGCTCTTGGGAGAGTTGGCCGTGTTGGCCGGTGATCAGGATATTCATGGGAACAGGTCGGCTTCCATCAGCAGTTTGCCGGCCTGGTCCTTGGAGGACAGTTGCGGCGGTTCGGTCAGTTCCCAGTCGATGGCCAGCGTAGGGTCATTCCAGAGGATGCTACGCTCGGCGCTCGGTTGGTAGTAGTCGGTGGTCTTGTAGAGGAATTCTGCGTAGTCGCTCAACACCACGAAACCATGGGCGAAGCCTTCCGGCACCCACAGTTGGCGGTTGTTCTGTGCCGACAGGCGCACGCCGACCCATTGACCGAAGTTCGGCGAGCTGCGACGAATGTCGACGGCTACGTCGAGTACTTCGCCGGCAATGACACGCACCAGTTTGCCCTGGGTATGTTCAAGCTGATAGTGCAGACCCCGCAGCACGCCTTTTTGCGAGCGTGAGTGGTTGTCCTGCACGAAGTCGCGCTGCAGCCCGGTGGCCGCTTCAAAGGCACGGGCATTGAAGCTTTCGTAGAAAAAACCGCGCTCATCACCAAACACTTTCGGTTCGAGGATCAGTACGCCGGGCAGTGAGGTTTGCACTACATTCACGGGTGTTCTCCGGCCAGCGAGTACAGGTATTGGCCATAACCGGTCTTGCCGAAGTACTTGGCGCGTTCCAGCAGATGGTCACGATCGATCCAGCCATTCTCGTAAGCGATCTCTTCAAGGCAGGCAACTTTCAGCCCTTGGCGGTGCTCGATGGTCTGCACATAGGTCGAGGCTTCGAGCAGACTGTCGTGGGTGCCGGTGTCGAGCCAGGCAAAGCCACGCCCGAAGCGCTCTACGTGCAGGTCGCCGCGTTGGAGATAAGCATTGTTTATGTCGGTAATCTCCAGCTCTCCGCGTGGCGAGGGCTTGACCGCCTTGGCGATGTTGATCACGTCGTTATCGTAGAAATACAGACCGGTTACGGCATAGCTGGATTTCGGCTTCGCCGGCTTCTCTTCGATCGACAGGGCGCGGCCCTCTTTGTCGAAGTCGATTACGCCGAAACGCTCTGGATCTTTGACCCAATAGCCGAACACGGTGGCGCCGGACGGGCGTTCGGCCGCGGTGCGCAGTTGATCACCGAAGTGTTGGCCATGGAAAATATTGTCGCCCAGGATCAGGCACACCGGATCGTCGCCGATGAATGCTTCGCCAATGATGAAGGCTTGAGCCAAACCGTCCGGCGACGGCTGCTCTGCATAGCTGAAACGCACGCCGAACTGGCTGCCATCCCCCAGCAGATTGCGGTATTGCGGCAAGTCCACTGGCGTGGAGATCACCAGGATGTCCTTGATTCCCGCGAGCATCAGCACCGAGATCGGGTAGTAGATCATCGGCTTGTCATACACCGGCAACAGTTGCTTGGACACGCCCAGGGTGATGGGGTGCAAACGGGTGCCGGAGCCGCCGGCCAATACGATTCCCTTTGTCATGCAATCAGATCCTTCATGTCGGTATTGCCCAATCGTTCGCCCTGATAACTGCCGTCCTGGACCCTGCGGCACCATTCCAGGTTATCGAGGTACCACTGCACGGTTTTGCGCAGCCCGGTTTCAAAGGTTTCTTGCGGGACCCAGCCCAACTCGCGTTCGATCTTGCTGGCATCGATGGCGTAGCGCTGGTCGTGGCCGGGGCGGTCCTTGACGAAGGTGATCAGGTCGGCAAAGTGCGCGACACCGGCCGGGTGTTGCGGTGCCAGCTCTTCCAGCAGGGCGCAGATGCTGCGTACCACGTCGATATTCTTCTGCTCGTTGTGGCCGCCGATGTTGTAGGTCTCGCCGACCACGCCTTCGGTCACCACCTTGAGCAACGCACGGGCGTGGTCTTCGACGAACAGCCAGTCGCGGACCTGCAAGCCGTCGCCGTAGACTGGCAACGGCTTGCCAGCGAGGGCGTTGAGGATCACCAGGGGGATCAGCTTCTCGGGGAAATGAAACGGCCCGTAGTTGTTCGAGCAGTTGGTCAGCAATACCGGCAGGCCATACGTGCGCTGCCAGGCGCGAACCAGGTGGTCGGACGCGGCCTTGCTGGCCGAGTAGGGCGAGCTGGGTGCGTAGGGCGTGGTTTCAGTGAACAGATCGTCTACGCCGTGCAGGTCGCCGTACACCTCGTCGGTGGAGATGTGGTGGAAGCGGAACGCGCTCCTGGCCGGCTCTGCGAGCGTTTGCCAATACGCGCGGGCGGCTTCCAGCAGGCTGTAGGTGCCGACAATGTTGGTCTGGATAAAATCCGACGGGCCGTCGATGGAGCGGTCCACGTGGGACTCGGCCGCCAGGTGCATGATCGCCTGGGGCTCGAAGCGCGCGAGCACGGCGCTGACGGTGGCCTGGTCGACGATATCGGCCTGGACGAACTCATAGCGGCTGTTGGACGCGATGCTGGTCAGCGACTCCAGGTTGCCGGCGTAGGTCAGTTTGTCCAGGTTGAGCACTTCGTGCTCGGTGTGTTGAATCAGGTGGCGGATCAGGGCAGAGCCAATGAAACCGGCACCACCGGTGATAAGAATACGCATGTCGGGGGGCCTTTTCCTTAGACGGACATTTAGCGAATGGAGCATAGCTTGAGTTGTGACGCGGATCTGTGCAAGCGCGGCACGTTGGGGGGTTGCTTAACCCCCATCAACAATGGCGATATAGGCGCCTGATAAAAACAGAGGTCCTCATCATGTTGCTTGCCACGTTGATCCATCGTACCAGCCTGCCTTGCCCGCAAGTGGGGCCCGATCAGGCTGCACACTTGCTTGAGCGGCATTATGGCCTTGGCGGCACATTGCAATCACTTGGCAGCCAACAAGACCTCAACTACAGCGTCGACACCAACCATGGCCGCTTTGTTCTGAAAATCTGCCTGGGCGACTACGCCGCCGTCGAATTGCACGCCCAGCATGCCGCGCTCCACGCCTTGCAGACGCAGGACGGGTTGCGCGTCCCCCGAGTCATCAAGGCCCTGACCGGTGAGGACCTGCTGACCGTGACCGTCGACGGGCAAACCCTGCACCTGCGGCTGTTGGATTACATCGACGGCCAGCCCTTGACCCACCTGCCTCACGTGGGCCGCGAGGTCATCGCAGGCTTCGGTGACTTGTGCGGGCGGATGAGCCAGGCGCTGGCCGATTTTGCGCATCCGGGCCTGGAACGGACCCTGCAATGGGACCCGCGCCACGCGCAGGAACTGATCAGCCACCTGCTGGCGACCCTGCCAGCCCTGCCCAACCGCGCGGCATTGGAGCAAGTCGCCGAGCAGGTCGGCGAGCGCATTCGGCCCCTGGCGGATCACTTGCCGTGGCAAGCGGTACACATGGACATTACCGATGACAATGTGGTCTGGCAGCGCGATGCCCTGCGTCATTGGCAGATCCAGGGGGTGATCGATTTCGGCGATCTGGTGCACACCTGGCGCATCGCCGACCTGTCGGTGACCTGCGCCGCCTTGCTGCACCATGCCCAGGGCGATCCCTTTGCCATTTTGCCGGCAATCCAGGCCTGTCACGCCGTTACGCCGTTACAGCGCGAAGAACTGCAGGCGCTATGGCCGCTGATCGTCGCCCGTGCGGCGGTGCTGGTGCTCAGCAGCGAACAGCAGCAACGCCTGGACCCCGATAACGACTACCTGTTGAAAAACGCCGAGCATGAGTGGGAAATTTTCCAGGTTGCAACGTCGGTACCGTTTGAATTGATGGAGGCGGCGATCCTGCTCTGTGTCGGGCAGACGCTGCCACCGATCGCCAGCGAGGGGTTCGCGCCGCTCTTGCCGGGGCTGGTGGGACGCGAGTTCGCGCTGATCGACCTGGGAGTGCTCAGCCCACACTTCGAAGCGGGTAATTGGGAACAGCCGGGGATTGACCGGCGCTTACTGGACGAGGCTGCGGCGGTTCACGGGTTGGCCGCCAGTCGCTACGGCCAATACCGTTTGTCGCGCACCTGCCCGGACAGCGCCACGGAACCGCAGACGTTCCCGCTGCATGTCGAGTTGCACCTGCCCCACGGTACAGCGGTGGAGGCGCCCTTCGCTGGGGTGCTGCGTGTCGGTGCCGATGGCTTGCTGTGCGTGCAGGATGGTCCGTTGAGCCTGCGCTTGTGGGGTGTAAGCACCTCATTGAGCGCGGGAGCGGCGGTGGTGGAGGGGCAAATACTGGGCGAGGTCCATGCTCCCCTGACCGTGCAATGGTGCCGCGCCGACGTTGAGCCACCGCTGTTCTGCACGCCGAGCCGGGCGTCGGCGTGGCAAGCGCTATGCCCGTCACCCTCGGCGCTGCTGGGGCTGGCCTGCGATGCCGAACCCGAACTCGACCCCCAAGCCCTGCTGGCGCGACGCGATGCCAGCTTCGCGCGCTCGCAGAAGCATTATTACGTCGATCCGCCGCGCATCGAACGAGGCTGGCGCAACCATCTGATCGACATGCAGGGCCGCTCCTATCTGGACATGCTCAACAACGTCGCTGTGCTCGGCCATGGTCACCCCCGCATGGCAGCGGTGGCGGCGCGGCAGTGGTCGCTGCTCAACACCAACTCGCGCTTTCACTATGCGGCGATTGCCGAATTCTCCGAGCGCTTGCTGGCGCTGGCGCCGGACGGCATGGACCGGGTCTTCCTGGTCAACAGCGGCACCGAGGCCAATGACCTGGCCATCCGCCTGGCCTGGGCCTACAGCGGCGGGCGCGACATGCTCAGTGTGCTGGAGGCCTACCACGGTTGGTCGGTGGCGGCGGATGCGGTGTCCACGTCGATTGCCGATAACCCCAAGGCCCTGAGCAGTCGTCCGGACTGGGTCCACCCGGTGACCGCGCCCAATACCTATCGCGGTGAGTTCCGCGGGCAGGACAGCGCGCCGGATTACGTGCGAAGTGTGGAACACAACCTGGCGAAAATCGCCGCGAGCCAGCGCCAACTGGCCGGCTTCATCTGTGAGCCGGTGTATGGCAATGCCGGGGGCATCTCCCTGCCGCCGGGCTATTTGCAGCAGGTGTATGCGTTGGTGCGCGCCCAAGGTGGCGTGTGCATCGCCGATGAGGTTCAGGTGGGTTATGGCCGCATGGGGCATTTCTTCTGGGGCTTTGAAGAGCAGGGCGTGGTGCCCGATATCATTACCATGGCCAAGGGCATGGGCAACGGTCAGCCGTTGGGGGCGGTGATCACCCGTCGCGAGATTGCCGAGGCGCTGGAGGCCGAGGGGTATTTCTTCTCGTCATCGGGGGGCAGCCCGGTCAGTTGTCGGATCGGCATGGCGGTGCTGGATGTGATGGAGGAAGAAAAGCTCTGGGAAAACGCCCAAGTGGTCGGCGCGCATTTCAAGGCGCGGCTGGAAGCCCTGATCGACCGTCACCCGTTGGTCGGCGCGGTTCATGGTTCCGGCTTCTATCTGGGCCTGGAGCTGGTGCGCGACCGGCATACCCTGGAACCCGCCACCGAAGAGACCACACTGCTGTGCGACCGCTTGCGTGAGCTGGGGATTTTCATGCAGCCGACCGGTGATTACCTGAACATTCTCAAGATCAAGCCGCCGATGGTCACCTCCAGACGCAGTGTGGATTTCTTTGTCGACATGCTGTCGAAGGTGCTGGACGAACAGTTGTAAATAATCGATTGTTATCGATTAAATGCTGTCATATTTATCGGCTATGTTGTTTTTATGCTTTTAAGGTCGATTTTTATCGGTTATAAAGTCGGCCTTCACCCTTTCGGAGCCCTGATCGCCATGACCACCCTGCACAGCACACCTCGCGCCGATGGCTTTCATATGCCTGCCGAATGGGCGCCACAGACCCAGGCCTGGATGATCTGGCCCGAGCGCCCGGACAACTGGCGCCTGGGTGGCAAGCCGGCGCAGGCCGCGCACGTGGCGGTGGCCAAGGCTATCGCGCGTTTCGAGCCGGTCACCGTGGCGGTTTCCGCCGGCCAGTACGAAAACGCCCGTGCCCGCCTCGACGTGCCCAATATCCGCGTGGTGGAAATGTCCAGCGACGACGCCTGGGTGCGCGACACCGGCCCGACTTTCGTGATCGACAGCCGTGGTGAAGTGCGCGGCGTGAACTGGGATTTCAACGCCTGGGGCGGTTTTGACGGCGGCCTGTATGCGCCGTGGAACCGTGACGCGCAGGTCGGCGGCAAGATCCTCGAGATCGAGCGTGCGCCGCGCTACCGCACCGAAGGGTTTGTGCTGGAAGGCGGCTCGATTCATGTCGACGGCGAAGGCACCCTGATCACCACCGAAGAATGCCTGCTCAACCGCAATCGCAACCCGCATCTCGACCGTGCAGCCATCGAGGCTGTGCTGAGCGCCAACCTGGCTGTGGATAAGATCATCTGGTTGCCAGACGGCCTGTTCAACGACGAAACCGACGGCCATGTGGATAACTTCTGCTGCTATGTACGCCCGGGCGAAGTGCTGCTGGCCTGGACCGACGACCCGCAAGACCCGAACTACTCACGCTGCCACGCCGCCATGGACGTGCTGCAAAGCAGCACCGATGCCCGGGGCCGCTCGTTCACAGTGCATAAAATGCCGATTCCGGGGCCGCTTTATGCCACCGAAGCAGAGTGCGCGGGTGTGGACCCGGTGGACGGCAGCCAGGAGCGCAACCCTTCCGTGCGTCTGGCCGGTTCCTACGTCAACTTCCTGATCGTCAACGGCGGCATCATCGCGCCGAGCTTCGACGACCCGCTGGACAACCAGGCCCGCGAAATCCTGCAGAACCTGTTCCCGCAGCACGAAGTAGTGATGGTGCCGGGCCGCGAACTGTTACTGGGTGGGGGCAATATCCATTGCCTGACCCAACAACAGCCTGCCCCGCAGAAAAATTGAGTGCGGTTGTAACAACGTCGGAGCGACGACCGAGCGCCACTCGGTTCTAGCGTTCACAGCAAGCCCGCGGCCCCGTAAGGCCGTGGGCTTTTTTGTGTCCAACTGCCTATAAATACTGCACATTGGCATAGCTTTTGTATTGGTATTGTCACAGTGGCCCACGGTGATGACTGCGCAGTTCTGTCATAAACCTTGAGTAAGTTAGCGGCTCACGCAGTAGGAGAGAGCGCTGAAATGAATGTCGATATCAACTTGATGCACACGCGCACGTTCCACCCCGTGCGAGTTAACAGTGACGAAATCCATGCGCTGGCGCTCTGGTTGAAGGCACATGGCTCACGGCAGGTCAGGCAGCCGCCTGATTTATTCAGTGTGATGAGTGAGCGCTACCCGGCAGGCTTGTTCAGCGACGAAGAAATGCACGCATTGTGCGAATTGATGAATAACTGAGAACTCGCCGATCAACCATCGGCGAGGGAGCATGTTCGCCATTGCGGTGTGCCCTTCACTGAATAAGTGATTGAGCTATACCTGTCGCGAGCAGGCCCCCGTTTAAAGTCGGTTCAGTCTTAGAAACAGCAGGTTCCCCTCACCATGATGTGACGACAGATCTTCGGGCTGAATCTGCGTCACATGGCTCGCTTAAGCGCATAAGACCTTACTTGAAAATAATGACAATTATTTGCATTTGTGCGCGTGCCTGTTCCCACGCGTTCGACTTATAAAATATGTTAGTGAGTCCGTATTTTTTCTGTATGGATAAGATTTCCAGGCGATGGCCGAAGCGCAGTAGGCCGTGGCTTAGAATTTTTTTGCCTAAATACAGACGATTAGCGAAATTGACACATAGTTCAACGCGAGACTAGCATTGCGTCCAACGCCTGTGGCTAACAGCCATGACTCAACCAATAAGAAAAGGCCCGCGGCAGTTCAGTCGTCCGCGGGCTTTGTTTTTTTCGGAAAAAGTCGACACCAAAACAGCAATACGGAGCCTGGTGTCATAGCGCGTACTCAACCAGTAATAAGGAATATAAGAAATGTTGAAACAACGGATGAGTCTGATCGCTCTGGGGATTTTGAGCGCATCGACAGCCATGGCAAACGACCAGGAGCAATCCAAGGGTTTCGTTGAAGACAGCCACCTGAACATCGCCGCACGTAACGCTTACATCAGCCGTGACTACAAGAACGGCAAGCAAGACAAAGCCGAATGGGGCCAAGGCTTCATCGGTAAGTTCGAGTCCGGTTTCACCCAAGGCACCGTCGGTGTGGGTGTGGACGTGATTGGCCAGTACGCTATTCGCCTGGACGGCGGTAAAGGCCGCAGCGGCGCGGGCGGTATCGACTTCTTCAAGCAAGGCGACAGCGGCTCGGCTGCCAACGACCTGGCTAAAGGCGGCGCGGCGGTGAAGTTCCGCCTGTCCAACACTGTGCTCAAGTACGGCGACCAGTTCCCGAACGTGCCCGTGCTGGCTTACGACAACTCTCGTCTGTTGTCGGAAACCTACACCGGTACCTCGATCGTTTCCAAAGAGATCGAAGGTCTGCAACTGGATGGGGGCCACTTCACCAAGGAAGCGCGTAAGAGCGCTGAAGGTACCGACAGCGGCCGTCTGAAAAGCATCGATTACATCGGTGGTAGCTACAAATTCACCGAAAGCCTGTCGGCAGCGCTGTACGCCTCCGACATGCAGGACGTGCTGAAGAAGCAATACGTGAACGTCAACTACGTACTGGCCCTGCCGGAAAAGCAGTCGCTGACGTTTGACTTCAACGGCTACAAGACCAAGCTGGATCGCAGCTTCGCCCTGGAAAACCAAGGTGATGCAGACGCGCGCGACAACAAAATCTGGAGCCTGGGCGCCACGTGGGCTGTTGGTCCGCACAGCTTCACCGTCGCTCACCAGCGCAGCACCGGCGACACCGGCTACCTGTACGGCGGCTACCGCAACGATGGCGGCATCGGCGACGGCGGCAACACCATCCTGCTGGCCAACTCCTACTGGTCCGACTTCAACGGCAAGGACGAGCGTTCGTGGCAAGCGGCCTACGGCATCGACTTCGCTACCTTCGGCATGCCTGGCCTGACCTACAACGTGGCCTACGTGCGCGGTACCAATATCGACGACGGCAGCGGTCGTGGCGATGGCACCGAGCGTGAAATCTGGAACCAGTTCAAGTACGTCGTTCAGAGCGGCCCGGTCAAAGACCTGAGCCTGCGTGCTCGTGCCTCGTGGTTGCGCGTTTCCAACAACGCCAGCAACTACAACGTAGGCGGTAACGAATTCCGCCTGTTCGCCGACTACCCGATCAACGTTTTCTAATTGATCCGGCGTCGCGCCTGATTGCAGGCGATAAAAAACCCCGACTGGTTCGGGGTTTTTTTATGTCGCGGGTTCAGTCCTGCCGGTTTTGCAGAATCTTGCGGGCGAGGGATGCGTTGACGTAGTCGGTCATCAGCGTCAGGCCTTCATAGGGTTCGATCTTCTTGTTGTCGATGCACAACTGCGCCATCTGCAACAGCACCTGACGTTTCTTGCGGTTGACCCGCGCACCGGGTACGCCGAATGCGGTTTTGCGCAGTTCGGGCAACGGCGCCTCGGGCGTGAGTTCGACGGTCACCCAGATGCCTTGGACAAACTGCAGCGTGACAGTGGCGATGTGTTCGATGGGCAGCGGTTGCGCCAGATTGGCAAACACGAAATGTTCCGGCGTCAGGCGCAACGCGGTCTGCGGCGCGCGTTTGAACCGGCGGATGCCCAGCCACAGAAATATCAGCGCAATGCTGGCAATCCCCGCCCCGGCACCCACGGCGGACAGCGCCGTGCCTTTCAAGCGCTCCGGGGCAAGCCAGGGCTCGCTCATCATCGCCAGCCCCAGCAACATAAACGGCAGCGCCAACACCGCCATTAACACGGCACGTCGGCGACCGCCTTCGTGCAGGGCATGTTCGCCTTGCGCCGAGGCGGCCAGGGTTTCCAGCAGATGAGTGTGAGCGCTGTGTTCGCAGGCCGCTGCGGCGATCAGGTCGTGGGACAGTTGCTCACGCAGCGGGTGCGCCGCGCTGAAAAGGGCATCGATTTGCCGGCCCGCAGCCTCTGCGTCCACGCCACGGGTGGCGCTGTGCATGGCGTCGGCCCAGGGCACACGCAATGCGTGCAAGCGCTCGCCGTTGGAGGGGTGGGAATCGGTCGGGTGGGGTTGATGCGTTTCCAGCGCTTCGTCGGGTGCCTGCAATTCTTGGCCTTGCAACGCGGCGAGGGCGGCGTTCAGCACATCGCCCTCAACGGGGGTGTCGCAATGGGCCAGTAGCACGTCTTCCACAGGCGTCTGCAACACCGATATGCGCAACAGCGCCGAGGCTACTGCCGCATTGCCTGCCAAGCGGCCACCGGCGGCGTCGGCCAGCAACTCGCGCTCACGGCTCCAGCGGTTCACCGCATGATCGAAGCGCTGCATGAAAAACACCCCGAACAGGAACGACGGGCGCATCAACCAACCCTGGATCAGATCGCTGTTCATCATGGTCTGCGCCAGCGTCTCCAGGCTGCGGCTGACGCCATCGTAGATCGGCACAAAGCGCAGGCTGTACTCGGTGTCTTCGCCGACAAAATGTGCCAGCTCATGGCCGATCACGGCGTCGACTTCCTCGCGGCTCAGCAACCCCAGGTACAGCAGCGGCACATGCAGGGTGCGCCCGTGCAGCGGCGTTTCAGCGGGCCGCACCGTGGCGGGGCTGGAGGTCACGTAAAAGCCCAGGGCGAGGCTGACCACAATATGATCCGGCGGCAACGCGCCCAGTCTGTCGGCCAACTCGCGCACCTGGCGCCATAACCCGGGCGCCTGTTCAGCCGTCACCACCCGGCCGAACATCTCGAGCGGCGTGGGCTCGAACATCACCAGCATATGCCGCAGTTGTTTGAGCAGCAGCCAGATCGAATACAGGCAGATTACCGCGATTACCCCCAGCCACCCCATCAGCTTGACTTCGCCCCGGCCCAACCGGCCGATATGCCACAGCGCCAGGCCCTCATAACTCAGCACCAAGGCGAGCGTCGCCGCCATCGCCACCACCTGGCTTACCAGTACGTAGGGCAACAACCGGCTGCCCAGGGAAAATACCTGCAGCAACTGTTCTCGCGACTGCTGCGCGCGCCGCCCCGCCCATTGCGTACCGGCCAGCGCGGCCACGCCGATCGCCGCGGCGAGCAGTCCGAGCCCCATCACCCAGGGTGCCAGCGTGCGCAAGACGCGATTGAGTTGGCGCGCGGTGGGCAGCTCGGCCTCGATTCGCGCCAGTCGGGAGAGAAACTGCTCCGGGCTGAGGGCGTCACTGCCCACCGTAATGGGCACCGTCGGATTTTCTTCCACCCACCTCTTCAGCACGGGCTTCATCACGTTGACATAGGCTTGGGCTTGGTCGGGAACCTGTGCGCCCTCGGTGGCGCGCTGCAATTGCCATGTTCCAACGCCGGCCAGCAGCAGGGGAAAAATGATCAGCAGGAAAATCAGTTTTATGGCGTTCATGGGAGTCCGTTCGCAACGCAGAAAGCGAACGTTTATACCGAAGAACAGGTGGGGTGGGCGAGAGGAGCGGTCTTCCCGGGCGTTAGGAAAAAGCGCCGCGGGAAGGAGGAGGGCTCTGTAGGCTAGATCGTCAATCCTGAAACGCTTTGACCTGTCAGCGGTCGAGGCGTTTGGCGTGGGGCTTGCTGACTGTTAACCATGGGCGATGATTTGTCCTCAGAATCGCCCACTGATACCCAACAGCGGCCCCTTCTGGACAATGTCGTAGACAAAGCCATCGTGACGATAATCAACCCCCATGGCCCGGTAGCCGAGCACCGCCGAAAACCCGGGTGAAAACTCCCAGCCTGCCAGCGCTGCCAGGTCCCAGTCTTCCCGGGACTGCCCGGTGCCCACCATCCCCCAGGATGACAGCCAGAATCGATCATTCACTGCATAGTGCCCTCGCAGGCCCGCCATGGCGTCTGCCCACGTCGCATTGTCAGAGCCAGAGGAACCGCCAGCCGGCCCACCATGCAGGCGGATGGTGGTGCCGCTGTACCAGACGCGCACGCCACCCGCGACATCCAACCGACGGCTTTCATCACCCAACACCGTGTACCCGCCTCCCAGGAACCCGGAGGCGGTCTTGCTTTCCACCTCAAGTTTGGACGCGGGGGCGTCCGCCGGCAGACGGTTGCGGGTGTCGGTGTCGATGTACATCAGGTCGGCGAGTACGCTGTATGGGCCGCGTCGCGCCTCGCCCATCAGCATCGCCGACATATCCACAGTGCGTGCGATATCCGCGAAATCGGACTTTATAAACTGGGTTCCGGTGCTGCTATGGCCCACATGTCCGCGAATGCCGGCGCCCCACACGTAAGGCCCACCGTTGAAGGTCCAGCCATCGCCGTCGGCCGCCATGGCCCTTGTTGGCAAACCGGACGCGGCTACCGCCAAGGCGCCAGCCACCAATGCCAGGCGTGCATGTTTGCGCCGCAACGCCGAGCGTGGGTTGTCGCTGTGCATCATGGTGTTTCTCCGGTCAATGCTGAGTCAGCGAGAGCGCCACGCCCTCGGCCGCACAGTCCTCTGTAGGCTTGAGCCCCGCTTTTTGAGCGGCCTTGACCTCTTCCTTCGCGGCCGCCAGGTCCGCCAGGAACATCTGATTACTATGCAAACTCGCCACGGTCGCAACCCCCATGATGCGGCCTGCGTCCACATCGCTCTGCCAATGAGCATCGCAGATGACCCGGCTCTGGCCGAATGACAGCCCGCGAGTCATCAATTCAGTGGCGCGTGCGGGTTGAATCTCGGCCAGCAACAGCCCCCAGGCCCAACCGGCAGCGGAGTGGCCGGACGGCCAGGAGCCATCCGTGCGCAGCAACGGTTCCATGTCTTTACGACAGGTTCCTTCGTTGTGCGCCACGAATGGGCGGGTGCGGTTGTAGGCGTTTTTCCCGGCATAGGTGGAACCGCCCGCATCCGTCAGGGTGCGCTGCATCAAGGTATAAAGATGCGGTGTGTTTTCTTCGGTGATCGGTGTGCCCATCGCGCAGGAAAATGCTCTCGCCGGACCCGGAAATGACAGCTCGGCATCCGCTGCCGCGAGTTTCTCCCGGGCCGTACCTCGCAGCGACAGCGCCGCTCGGCGTGCTTCCTCATCCCGCGCGAGCGCTGCAGAGTCGGGCTTTGGCGGGGCGCCAAGCAATGCCAGGCGCAGTGGCAAGTCGGCCGAGTCAAGATAGCCCGGGGCGAGTTTGAAGTGAGGGTCCGTGACCTTGGTGACAGCATCGTCGGCCAACACCAGCCTGGAGCAGAGCAGGCCGGCCAGCCCCAGTTGCTTTTGTATTGTTTTCATCGAGGATTCCCTTATCTATCCCGGAATTGCCGGCTGATCAAAACCGGTAGAGGGCGTTCAGATAGGCGCCTGCGCCCACTTTTTCGCCCGTCAGCGGGCTGTTGCGGGCATCGGAGACCAGGGCGTAGGTCTTGACGCCGCCTTCCAGTGCCAGTTGTGGTTGCCATTGCCAGGTGAGGCCCAGTTTCAAGGTCACGTCGCGCATCCCGCCACCGGGGTGGTATTCGTCGAACCGGGTGCGTGCAGCCTGTTGGGCGGTGACACCGAAGCGCGCCATCATGTCGTTCTCGTTGCTCCAGGTGCCGTACAGGGTCGAGTCCAGGGTCAATGTCGAAGACAGTGCGTAGGCAGTGGCCACCCCGGCCTCCAGATACGCGGTACGCCCCAGGCTTTGCCCACCGTAATCACGGTTCTGGGTTGATTGCAGGCCTCGAACGAACAGGCGACCGGCCGGCAGTACCCAATACGCTTCCGCCCCGACCAAGGCCGTGCTGTCCAGGTTGCCCATTCCCCTCAGGTAGTTATCCCGACCGTCGAGGGTGTGGATTCTTTCCTTGCGCCCCGGGTCGTAACCCATCAGCAGAGCCACGCCAAAAGGAGAAAGCCCCGGCAAATCCCAGCGCAGTCCGTCCGGGAAAGCGGCGGTGAATTTGCCCCAGTTTTCGGTAGGCAAGACCGCTTTGAATTTCAGTGAAGGGAATGCGGCATAGTGTGAAGCGCCTTCGTACAACGGGCCGACGGCCAGCCCGCCGCCGACGGTCACGGAGGGTTCGTTTGAATCCTCCGCGTGTGCAGGCAATACCATCGCAAGTGCGAGTGTCGCACCGGTAATGAGCGTTACCGGATGCTTGAAAAAGTTTGAACCACCGATGGTTGTCATTGCGTCTCTCCTATGCGGTAAAGCCAAACTTATTGGCGTTTTTATTTAGTTATAAAGTTTGTAGATTTTTAATCAGCGCGTGACTGGCTGCGGCTTCGGGAAGCTCCATTGGCCATTCAGTATTTGTTCGCTTGGCTGATAAAGCCTGACTGTGTAGTTCCAGCCGGGTGGAGTCGGCAGGCAATTCGCGATCTTTGCGTCGCAGCCACCGAACTGAATGACAATCGAACCATCCTCACTTTTCTTGGCGGTGAGGTTGTTCAACGAGTAAGCGTCCTGAGGGTTTTTCTCAAAGTAACCGTCTGCGTTATAAACACTCACGGACCAGAAACTGTTCACCGGAACATCCCCGACTTTGAGCCGGTACACAGTGTTGCCGTTGTTCTTTGGCATCACCCCGCCCAGGTAGATAGCGTCCTTGGCTGGGTTTCCGCCCCACCCCGTCGCAGTGCCGATCAAGTGATGGATCGGGTTGACCGCGCCCTTGGGCCCAAAGGACTGGTTGTAGTCGGGAATGGTCGAGCCCAGGACGGCCAAGGCATCACGTACCTTGGCCTGGCTGGCCTGGTCCCACTTCGGTACGACGAACTCCCCAACCTTGGCTTGGCTGACCGTGATTGCGTCCTGCAGTGCATGCACTGTTTCAAGGTCTTTGCGATCGGAGGGGTCGAAGAACGTCCGCACCGCCACAAACACATAACGTGTGCCGACAGCCTCTTTCGTCAGCGTCCGGCGACCGGCGCCGTAAGTGACGATGGGTACGTAGTGATCTTCATTGATCACCGCCATCGACATGAACCTTCCCCCGGCCTCGGGCAAGGTGATCGTGACGGGGCCTGCATCGAGATCGAACACCGCCGATGAATAGAGCGTGTCCCGATTCATCCGCACCACATTCTGGGCATCGATTGGCACGGCTTCGCGGCTGTGAACAAAGCGGCCCAAACTGCCAGTCGCCACCATTTTTCCCAAGTAGAGATCGGACTCGGCACGCACGAAGTTATCTACACCCACCGGTATTGCCGCGTCCGAGGATGACTGGGCGTTCGCGCTTCCAAAAGCTGCCAACGCCATGGCGAAGATGCAGGCCGTGGATGAAGGGGACATGTAAACCTCTTGGTTTTATAAGTTGGCGTTAATTTTTTGACTGTATAAGAACGCCTTGGCACAAACTTGCCATTTGGTGCCAAAAGCAAAGCGAGCGCGCACGCGAAGGCCATCCCTGAACGGGGCTAAAGAGTTGGGCAAGCAGGCGAGGAGGGGAGGTTAACGATCGTGTTTCAACAAGATGGAGCGATAGCGCGACGGCGGGCTCCCGGTCCAGCGCTTGAAGGCACGCGTGAAGTGCGCGGGATCGCTGTAGCCGACCATATAGGCAATCTCGGTTGCGCTGTATTTACCGCTGGCCAGTAACTGAAATGCTTCGCTACGACGTGTCTCGTCACGTAATGCGTCAAAGTCGATGCCGCAATGTTCGAGGCGACGCTGCAACGTTCGGGGCGACAGCCCGATCGTTCGTGAAATAGTCGCAAGTTTGGACAGTTCCTGATCCGCTATCTGCTTGGCGAGCACGTCAGCTGTTTCAGTGGTCGACTTCAAGGCTTGAGTGGTTTTCCAGGCAATATCCCGAGTGTAGTGCAGGGGAATTTCAAGCAACTCACGATCGAACTCGATCATGTTGTACTCAGCGTTCATGTGGAGATTCGGGCCCAGGTATTCTTCAAGCGCCTCGTCGCCTCTTTCTCTTGGGTTCTTTAGATGTACGCGTATGGCGCCGGGCTCGCCGGACATGAGCGGCACTTTTCTGAGCACCACCAGGCTGGCGGTAATGACTTGCTTCGGATCAGCCCCGTGCTGCCCGTTAAAGTGGTGGATGAGTTTCGTCGTGCGCCCTTCGGTGACAATGTTTACTTCTCCTCCTTGATGCAGTAATTGCGTATGGACTGCCGCCATTGCACACGCCTGAGCGAGGCTGGTGGAACCCAATATCAATTCGCCCCATGCACCGAGTGAGCGCACGTCGGTCAAATGCCCCACAGACGCACCGGCGAAGGGGTCCTGTGCGATAGCTGCCATTTCGTTGGCGATATGAAAGCAGGCCGCTCGTGGTACCCAGGCATCCGGGTTTTGAAACACGTGAGGAGAGATACCAAAACGCCGAAAGAACTCCAGCGGCAACACGCTGCGCATGCTCAGATAGGGGGCTATTTGTCGAAGAGTGCTGAGTTTGATGGCTGGCGCAGCATTCGTCATGGGGGGCGCACCTGTTTTTAGAGGCAATCCACTTGAAACCGTCTGGGTGCGCGGGGAAATACGTGTGGAACTTCTGCTGAAGTCGCGCTGTTGAAAGCACAGTAAACATGATGGTCGAATCGGCGACAAGATCATCGCTTTTCGACATTCGCCCCCTTTCCCGTTACTGCTCAAGCATCAAGCTACGCCAAATGATTATCGGCGCTTCTACAGGTGCAACTTGCGGTTGCAACGGCGCCTGTGTGTGCGGTGGCGGTTCCTCTGGTTCAGGCGCTGGGGGCTGATACTTGGCGGCGTGCGCGTTATCGACTGACATATTGTTGGAGTGCGCTTATTGGAGAGTGATGATGACTTTGCCTTTTGATCTGCCCTGCTCGACGTAGCGCAACGCCTCTGCCGTCGATTCAAAAGGGAAGGAACGATCAATGACCGGTTTGATGACACCAGCTTCGATAAGCGAGCTGATTTTTTGCAGTTGTGCGCCGCTGGCCCGCATAAACAGAAATGCATAGTTCACCCCGTGCTTGCGGGCTTTTCTACGAATACCGCTGCTCAGCAGGCGCATGACTTGTCGCAGCATCCAGGACAAGCCTTGCGCTTGGGCAAAGGCTGCCGTCGGTGGCCCGGAGAGGGAGATGAGCTGTCCGCCGGGCTTGAGAACCTCGACCGATTTCATCAGCACATCCTTGCCCTGGCTGTTCAATACCAGGTCGAAATCGTGTAATTCGCTCGCAAAGTCGTGCTTCTTGTAGTCGATGACCACATCCGCCCCGAGCGCCTTTACCCATTCGACATTCGCCGTGCTGGTGGTGGTCGCAACAAAAGCGCCGAGGTGTTTGGCGAGCTGGATGGCAAACGTGCCGACACCGCCGGAGCCGGCATGAATCAACACCTTCTGGCCTTTTTTCAGCTGGGCGGTCTCAACCAGCGCCTGCCAAGCCGTCAAGGCGGCCAAGGGGACGGACGCCGCTTCGGCCATGTCCAGGTTCGAGGGTTTCAGCGCGAGTGCGTTTTCGTTCACGGCGATCAGTTCGGCAAACGTGCCGATCCGATCCTCGGGAGGGCGTGCATAGACTTCGTCTCCCGGGTTGAACCGCGTCACCGCCGAGCCTGTGCGAACGACCACCCCCGCCAGGTCGTTGCCCAAGACCAATGGAAATGTATAAGGCAGGATCAGTTTGAATTCGCCGGTTCTGATCTTCGAGTCCAACGGGTTCACGCTTGTTGCGTGCACCTGGATCAGAACGTCATGCACACCGACCGCAGGGTCGGGCACTTCGCCAAGCATGCCGTTCTGCTTGCCGTAGCGGTCGATAAGAAATGCCTTCATGTTGCAACGCTCTTGTCGGTGGAATGAGAACGGGGCGCGGCCCCGGCAACGTTGATGCGATGAGACGTTCAGGCGTCGAGGAACGCCAAGGTCTTGCTCACGAAATCGCCAGGGTGCTGGAAAATGCTGCCATGCCCGGCGTCCGGGTAAATGACCAGTTGCGCGTCGGGGATTCGCTTTGCCAGCTCAAGCGAGTTGACCGTGGGCACCATGATGTCGTTGTCGCCGTTGGCGATCAGCGTCGGCATCTGCAAGCGCCCGAGGTCTTGCGGCGCCTGCTTGCCCCACGCAGTAATGGCTTTTAATTGCCGAAAAAACGCACGGGGTGTCGGGCCTTTGTCCCGGTCTTGCTGGCGTTCTTTCAGCCGTCGCAAATACTCGGACGCGGCGCGTTGTCCGTTGGCCGTGCCGGTAAAGAATAGGTAGAACTTGGGATCGCGTAGCGTCAGCAGCCCCTTGAGCATCAACGGCCAGGTCACCGAACCGACGTTGTCGATGCCTGTGCCGCCGGCCGGTCCGGTTCCGGTGAGGATCAGCCGGCGCACGCGTTCGGGGGCTTTCAGGGCGATGTCTTGAGCGACGAAGCCGCCGAGTGAAAAGCCGAGCAGGTCCACCTTGTCCAAACCCAACGCACGGATAAAACCGATGCCATCGTCAGCCATTTCACCGACGGTCAACGGCGCGACGCCCCCCGAGCCACCGATACCACGGTAATCGGTGGTGATGACACGCCGGTTTTTCGCCAGACCGTCAATGATCCTGGGGTCAAAGTTATCCAGCACTGCCCCCCAATGGTTGAACATGACCAGCGGAACCTGCGTTCTGGGGCCCAGATCGCGGTAGGCAAAAGGTATCCCGCCCACCAGAACCGACTGGTTCGCCGCGTGGATAAATGACGACGGTGAACCGGGATGATTGCTGCTAGCCAAAAGAGTCATGTTTATTCCGTGCGATTGCGGGGTGAGGCCGACCTGCTCGACAGGGTTCAGACTTCAGTCAAATAGCGCGGCGCCACGACGGACTGTCTGATCTGCGACAAAAGACCCTGACGTGCGGTTTGCAGGGCATCCCAGCGCTCGCCTTCTTGCAGCGGCGGAATGGTCACCGGTTCGCGGCGATCGAAGCCGACCAGTGCGGCATCGACCAGGTCAGCCACTTCCATGACTTCGCTCAAGGTGTTGATGTCGATACCGGCGCGATCCCAGATCTCCGTGCGGGTGGCAGCGGGCAATACGGCCTGCACATAAACACCCTGAGGCGAAAGCTCCAGGCTCAGGCCTTGGGAAAGGAACAGCACAAACGCCTTGGTCGCCCCGTAGACCGACATACCAAACTCAGGCGCCAGGCCCACCACCGAACCGATGTTGATGATCGCGCCTGCACCGGCTTTGGCCAGGCGTGGCGCGATGGCGCTGGCGAGTCGCACCAGCGCCGTGGTGTTGAGGGCCACCAGTTGCGCCACGCTGTCGGTGCTTTGCTCGATGAAGCTGCCGGACTGCGCGGCACCGGCATTGTTGACGAGGATGCCGATGCGAGCGTCATCCCGCAGGCGCGCTTCGACGGTGTGCAGGTCGCCGAGTTGAGTCAGGTCGGCCGCAAGCACTTCAACGGCAACGTTGTGTTCGCCACGCAACTTTGCGGCGAGCGTTTCCAGGCGCGCGTGGTCGCGGGCAACCAACACCAGATCATGCCCGCGTTGGGCAAAACGCTCGGCGTAAACCGCGCCGATGCCAGTGGAAGCGCCAGTGATGAGAACGGTAGGGTAAGTCGTCATGATGTCAGCTCTTTATCGGGAACATGGATTGATGCACGAATAAAACCGGGCTCGATCAGCCAGTGCTCAGTTCGCGCGGGTGCTGGATTCGGCAAGCGTTGGGTAGTCGATGTATCCCGCCGCGCCGCCGCCGTAGAGCGTGGAGGGGTCGAAGGCGGACAGCGGCGCAGCGGTCTTGAGCCGCTCCACCAGATCGGGGTTGGCGATAAACGGGCGACCAAAGGCGATCAGGTCGGCCCTGTCATGCGCAAGGCGCGTCGTGGCCAGGTCCAGGTCATAGCCGTTGTTGGCGATGTAAGTGTTCTTGAAGCGCTGGCGCAAGGCGTCGAAATCAAAGGGCGCCACATCGCGTGGCCCACCGGTTGCGCCTTCGACGACGTGCAGATAAACGATGTCCAGGGCATTGAGTTGATCGACGATGTAATCGAACTGAGCCTGCGGATCACTGCTCGATACCCCATTGGCCGGCGAGACCGGCGAAAGGCGAATCCCCGTGCGATCAGCACCGATCTCGGCGGCCACCGCGGCTGTCACTTCCAGCAGCAGGCGCGCACGGTTTGCGATCGAGCCGCCGTAGGCATCAGTGCGCAGGTTGGCACTGTCCTTGATGAACTGATCCAGCAAATAGCCGTTTGCACCGTGGATTTCCACACCGTCGAAGCCTGCCGCAATGGCGTTTGCCGCCGCTTGGCGGAAATCGTTGACGATGCCTGGGAGCTCGTCAATTTCCAGCGCGCGCGGCTCGGAAACGTCCTCGAAGCGATTGTTGACGAACACCTTGGTCGCCGCACGCAGCGCGGAAGGGCCTACCGGCGCCGCGCCGTGCGGTTGCAGATCCATGTGGGAAACTCGGCCCACATGCCACAGCTGCAGGAAAATCTTCCCGCCCTTGGCGTGTACGGCATCGGTCACCTTGCGCCATCCCTCTATCTGAGCCGCTGTGTAAATACCTGGCGTGTCCTGATAGCCCTGCCCCTGCTGGGAGATCTGCGAGGCTTCGGAAATCAGCAACCCCGCACTGGCCCGCTGGCTGTAATAGGCCGCAGCAAATTCACTCGGTACAAAACCCTTTCCGGCGCGATTGCGCGTCAGTGGCGCGAGAACCACGCGGTTCGACAGCGTCAGAGCGCCCAGTGTGTAGGGGGTAAACAGGTTCAAGTCGCTCATGGGTGTGTGTTCCGTGCCCGTTGGTAAATGGTCATCTTGCTTGCGATTAGGATGATGATCGAAATCTAAACTGTCAACGGTTTTGATTATGGTCGACATCTATGTATCATCAGCCGATGAATTTCAGCGGTAGAGAGGTATCGAACATGCGAGTGTCCAAGGCTCAGGCCCAGGCAAATCGGGAGCACATCGTCGAAACGGCGTCAGTCGTGTTTCGCGAGCGCGGCTTTGACGGAGTCGGCGTGGCCGACCTGATGGCCGCCGCCGGTTTCACCCATGGCGGTTTCTACAAACATTTCGCTTCAAAGGCCGACCTGATGGCCGAAGCCTCGGCCAACAGCCTTGCGCACTCACTGGCCAACGCCGAAGCATTGAGCGTGAAGGACTTCATCGATCTGTACGTCTCCAGGGAGCATCGCGACAGACGCGCCACGGGTTGCACCATGGCAGCGCTGTGCGGTGACGCAGCGCGTCAATCGGGCGACTTGAAATCGGCATTCGCTGAAGGCATCGAGCACATGCTGCAAACGCTCGGCGAAAAATACCCGACCGGCCCGGATGCGGCGCCGGGTGAGGCAAGGCAGAAAATGATCGACCTGCTGGCACGCGCGGTCGGCGCGATCACGCTATCGCGCGCCTGCCCTGACGACTCGGCGCTGGCGGATGAGATTTTGGCGGTGTGTCATGGGCAGATGATCGAGTCGTTGTCGGAGTAGTTGGGGGTTTGATGGTTTTGGGCGTTAGGGGGAGTCAGGGGAAGAACATGATTTTCGTTATCTGATTGAAAATATGGCCTTGCCCCTATTGACCGCTGTTCTCCAAGCAATTGACCTGTACACGCAGCACTGAGAGCAGGCGCCTTCACGGAGTAAACCACCGGCGATAAGGGATAATTCAAATTAATCTAACTTCCTGTTGTTTCTAACAGTGTTGGCCATTTTGATGCTGTGGAATAGTACACGGGTTCGTGATAGTGAATTTGCTTAAATGTTTGCAATTTCAAACATACTATTCGGAGGCGTGCACATGGCCACTCTTAATGGAAAGGTTTTATTTTATGATCCCAAGTACCAGACGGGGACGATAGGCGACGAGGCGGGAAGCATGAAACGTTATGTTTTTCATGACTCGGACGTGGTATCTGGTGAGACGTTGGAAAAAGACCAGCTTGTGTTTTTTACTGAAGAAGTATCTTTAAGTGGCGGGACCCCTGGATATAGAGCTACCTTGGTTCAAGGTAGGCCGTATAGGGTGGGAATGACCATACTTTCCGGTACGGTACTGTCATATAGTTCTGAGCGCTCGGGGGGGGTAATTGCAGATAAGAACACAAAAAATCTCAATCACTATACCTTTTCCGACTCGGACGTGGTGTCTGGAGGTCCATTACACGTTGGGCAGTCTGTAACCTTCATTGGAGAGATGATCCGAGTTAATGAGGCTCAGTTTCAATACGGAGCAAAAATAATTCAGGGTGAGTAATGATACTTGCCGGTGGTGAGCCGCGTGAACACTTACGTAAACTGTGCGGCATTCTCTGAGTTAATGGAGTTTTTAGCCTCGGTCGCTGATGAGCCGCGACCGGGAGAGGTTGGCGGTAACGATGGGGTAATTGCCAATGATGAGCGTACCTTCCTTGCCGCTGGGCTTGGTGTACTTCAAGCGCCAGGTCTTCACGCCATTGGGTTTGACGAAAAGGTACATGCCGCCGCCGTCGAACAGTTTGGGAAACAGGGGCAGACTACCATTATTGAAAACATGCTCTGACCCCTATTTTCCTAATTTAGCCGTGAGCGCGAAACCAGTTGCCATCCAGCGGCTATAACTGGCGTAGGAACCCCGTCGATGGTTGGATCATCAGCGTAGGGTGAGACCCCCACACCCCTGCTTGAGGGCGTGTATATGAATATCAAGCGTACTTTCAAGGGCTGCCGGCAATGGTGGCCCTTTTCTTTACCTGTCACAAAAGTGTGTAGCGCTTGTATAGCTGGTCGCCGGGGGAAACGCTGTCCTGTCTTTTTTCATGGGGCTTGTTCACTCCCCATCAGGCGTCGTCTGCATTGTCTTCCATGATCGGCAGACCAATGCAACGATCAAATATCTGGATCAGCGGGCCATCGTCGCCATGAAATGACTGATGATTCGCTTTAATCCATTCTTGTTTGTCGACTTCCCACCAATTGATCTCGTAACCCGCGTTGATGATGATCCATTCGAACAGCATCCGCTGGGCTCGTCCGTTACCTTCTCGGAAGGGATGTGCGACGTTCAACGTACTGTAGGACTCGGCGACGGCTTTGAGCAGTAAGTCGCGTGAATAGCCTTCAAACCAGCCGTTGGACTCGACTTTTCGGAATTCTCTGGCGGCTTCCGGCTCTATGCGGTCAGGGACGCAGAACTGATTTCCACCTTTGCTGATCTTTACCGTCCGGAGCTCGCCGGCCCAACTATAGATAGCCGAGAATAGGGTACGATGAATTTGTTTCAGAGTATCCAGGCTGTATGGCGGCTCTATGAACTCAAGCGCGCTCTGCGGCAGCCTCGGTGAGATAGCGTTCGGCCTCGTTGAGGTCGTCCTCATCATGCAAATCAAGTAGGTTTTTGAGGGTACCTGTTCCCCGGTAACAGTAGGGATCCTGATCGACCCCGTATTTGTCATTACTACTCAAGCTTTGATTTGCCGAACGGCCATGAGCGCAGCTTCGCGAGTGGGAAGCTTGTGATCGTCATTTGGAGAGGTCGTAAAACCCTCGAGGCGCAAGCTGGCCGCGAAGTTGGATTTACGGTGTTTGGCGAAGTAGGCTTTTTTGGCTTGAAAACTCAGCTTTTCCACGTCTGCTCTCCACGGATGTGTGCCCGAGAGTATAGCTTATTCAACTAGCTGTTTGGCTCTGCATCAGCGCTACTCGTCGCCTTGGGAGATGCTCCCACCGAAGGCCGGGCTGGAAGGACATTTCGTCAGGCAAAAAAAAGCCTCGCATCGCTGCGAGGCTTTTTAATATGGTGCGGCACCAGACGAACGGTAGTGGTCGGCGGGGCTAGGTTTTCTGCGGGTCTGGAAGTCTGTGGAAAATTTGGCGTACCCCAACTAGTAACTATAAATAAATCAGCTAGTTATGGCTTTCTGTGGAATCGAACCCGGGCCTTTCGAGGCATCAGCGATGTTGTCGCCGGAAGTGGCACCTGACAAGAGTGACATCTGTGCTAGCGGCTGCATTTTGAATGATGTCAATATGACGCCTTTCAAAGCAGTAACTGAGGCAAGGATGGCATCGAAAGCTTTTGCAAAATTCCATAAGACCGCCAGGCGTTGCGAAACATTAGTAGACGCCTATACGACGATCCACACGATGAACGCGGCGGATGAAAACGTCCCGTCAGCTCCCAAGGATATAATCCGCGCAGCGGTCGTGCTTGCAGTGGCGGCTCTGGACGCCTATGTGACCGACGTGTTCGTCGAAAAGCTAGCCACGTACCTTAAAAGGCAGCGCCCCGACGACTCGCTGGTTGAACTGCTTTTGAAAGCAGGCCTAGATACGCGTGAAGCATTAAGCCTTCTGACTATGGAGCGCCCCTACCGTCGTATACGCAATTTAGTACGATCATATTACGCTCAATATACCACTCAGCGATTTGACGTTATCGACTCCGTATTTCTTGTGTATCGATTAAATAAGCTAACTGACGCCGCTTTCAGGAAGACTCGTCAGGCTCACATCAAGAGCCGGGTGGGGGACCTCATCATTCGACGCCATGAGATCGTTCATGCCGGAGATTACAATCAGGCAAACCGCATCCAAGATATTGACGAGGTTAAGGTCAAGCGATGGATTAAAGCGTTGGAAGACATGGTAACCGCTATGGACGAGATAATTTGCAACCGCATCCCGACTCCTGAGGCACGACGGGTGCCTGCGGTAGCGAATGACGCAGCGGCACCTGCCGCTCTGCCAGTCGCGGATGATGACCTAGAAGGGCCCATATTGGCCGAAGCAGGCGAAGATTGATGTGTCAACAATATTGGTGTTGATGCACTGGAATGAATAGCTGAAATGGAGCTTTAGTTTTCAATGATTGGTGCCAAGCTTCAGACTGCCTTTCGAAAAAATTCGAAAGGCGCACGCGGGGAAATTGCGCTCTTCCGTGCCTTCATAAGCGCATTCGACCGGAGAGAATAGGCTGAATCCGCCAAAAGCTGCCCGTGGTAACAGGCAGCAGACGGCCAAGTGCTGTCATCCGGATGTGTCAACAAATTTGAGGACAATTCATATTGTTTACAAATACTGGCGTGATATTCTCGTCGGCGGCGGGCTGTGTGGACGGCGCTTTGGAGACATTGAGCCGACAGATTCTAGGTTGCTAGAACAAGGAGGTTCGACTCCTCCCTCGCCAACCCAATGAAGGTTTGAAATGTGTCATACCATGTCGAATTAGGTTGGAAAATCTTCTCCAGTCTTTCCCCACAAGGGATTGAAAAAACTAGGCTGGCTAACCCGCTTTTCAATATCAAAGGGGCTAGCTCTTTTTTGCGTACGCTTGGAGGCAATCCACGCGTCCCTTACGCGCCCACAACACTTGAGCCAACAAAGAACTTTCATCACGCATTGCGGTCGTCGAAGAGCGAGCTAGGTGTTGAAGGAAAACAATTTACCTTCACAGTTTTTTTTGAGCAGGTACAACAACGCCTTCAAGTAACAGTAAGCTTGCGAAGATATTTATCTTGCATTTGCGCTTCAGTAAAAGTACAGGCTTTTGATGTCGAATGCCTTGCTACCATTGCCGGCCTGCAAGATATTAAATCCCATCATGGGTTGTTTAAATTCGTTTCTGAAATTCTTGCGATCACTACTACCGGCACCGCTAGTATAAAAAAACTTTCCGCGCCTCCTAAAATCTTTCCAGCCATTCAAATTATGAATTTAGGTAGCGAGGCGGAAGATACGTTACATCGTCTAGTCGAAATCCTAACGCGTCACACTATCGAAGAATCAGACATAGTTGATTCGGTTATCCAAAAAAACAAGATCCATCGAATCGATAAAACATTGGTGCTAATAGATAGGCAAGGAGTTCTTTCCTACTTGCCACCTCACTGTAGCACCAATCAAATTGAAGGGAATATTCAACGTTTTAAAAACGCGTCCTCATTAATGGAATTTGCATGCGCAATTAAACGAGATTTAAAGTCTGATTTTATCTCTGGCAAGATCATTGAGCCAATCATTAATGATGCAAAATATTTTTTACCTGATAGCATTTCTGCTCAGCGAATGTGGGGGCTATTGACGAGCGAATTTAGTATCCGACATGAGCTAGAGCAGGGGAACGAATTAAACTTAACTCCAATCTCAGAAAACATCAGCGCTCATGAATCCTCGTCTCCGCAGCCTAAACAAGTTGTTTTTCAGTTCATTTCCAATGATCAATACAACGTAACAGGACAAGTCGGAGCAATCGGCCCTAACGCCCAAGCTGTAAACAATACGTTCACCCAAGTCTTACAACAAGCGGCATGCGGTCTCGACCTACCTGCGCTTGCTACGGAGCTTGCGATACTTCGCAACTCAATGCGTAATCAAGCTACCGAAATCGAACACGACCAGGCGGTTGCTAGCATTGGCGCTGCGGAGAGCTCGGCGAAAAAACAAGATGGCGCAGGGGCATTGGAACATTTGAAATCTGCTGGAAAGTGGGCATTCGATGTGGCAACGAATATTGGAACCAATGTCGCGGCTAAGGCAATTCAAACAGCAATTGATCTGTAGCAAATATCTATAGTTAGATTTTTCCAGGACATTAGCAATGCCTATCACCATCCCTGATTCTTCATGGTACAGAAGCAAAAGCACAGAGAAAAATGCTCCCGCCTCGTGCCCCTACGCAAATGTACATAAATGCCCAAGATACTATGCGAGCATATATATGCTTGGCGAAGCAAGAATCATCACCTCTATAAACGATGATAAAAAAGCGTCTTTGGATGCTTTTTGGGCTAGCTCCGAGCTGCTACCAGTTATTGCTGAAGAGGAAACTTGCATACATGGCATTCAAGGAAACTGGAGCGCTTTTTCAAATTTTTGCCCTGAGGTTACTTTCGCTTATCTTCATTACTACGCAAGCTACTTGGCGAAATACATAGATGAAATTGATAGCGACTGCGGGCGCAGGATTGCTGAAAGGGAAAAAAACCCCAACGATTGGCGATATGAGTGGGGCTTTATATCTCCCTGCCACTTTTTAGATTGTAGTGTTTACAATCAAGTCCATGATTTCAATTCAAAAGAAATTGATGCGAATAAGCGTTTGTTTCCAAAACATAATCAGGTTTTTGTTCAGCAGTTCATTTCTCAGGAGATTTCTATGGGTGACCAGTACGACGTAACAGGGCAGGTTGGTGCGATCGGGCCCAACGCCAAAGCGGAAAACAATACATTTAACCAAGTAATGCAACAAGCAGCATCCAATCTCGATCTACCTGCGCTTACTGCGGAGCTTGCGACACTTCGCAATTCAATGCGTAATCAAGCTACCGAAGTCGAACACGACCAGGCAGTTGCTAGCATTGGTGCAGTGGAGAACGCGGCGAAGAGACAGGATGGCGCAGGGGCATTGGAGCATTTGAAATCCGCTGGGAAGTGGGCGCTTGACGTGGCAACGAAGATTGGAGCCACCGTCGCAGCTAAGGCAATTCAAACAGCAATTGGCCTTTAGTAACAGTCTAGCCAGTCAACTCAGCGAACTGCGTCGCAGCCACTGAATTTGAATATTAGTTTCCAGCATTGATCGTTTGCTGCCATTCCGAACAGGCAGCAAACGAACAAGAGCGGAGGTCCAGACATGCTTACTGACCGTCATAGGTACCTAGTAGAGATGCACAGATAAGCTTGACAATTAAGTGGTATAATTCGCTGGCCATCACGCGAGCGATTACTATGAAAATGTTCGGCGCACCCAAGCTCGTATCGGCTCGGAGTTCTGAGATTTTCCCAGCCTAAGCAAATAATTAGTACATTTTTAATGCTCACCGAGTATGTCATTTAAATCGATAACTACGGCTGGCATTCCGGATAAATATCAAGCTATTTGAGCTATGAAGGAAGCAAATCATGGACGGTCGTGACAAAATCACTATTGACAAAAAAGCAGTAGCGCGCGCCATCCGGAAGCCCCTTGAGGCGTATTATAAGGCATTAGGCCAAAATGGCTATGATGGGAGTGTCGAGCGCCCAGGCAACTGGGAAGAAGATGAGGAACTGTTCAAGGCAATATTCAAATCAAGTTATGTTTCTCGCCACTTAGACTGGCTCTATGTTCTCGAAATAGTTTATGCTGTAATTGATCACCACTCCCCGCTGAGCGCCGAGCAATTCGCTCAAAAGCTTGAGGAGGCAATAATTGGGACTACCGGACAGCGGGACTATTTGGCGATCATCCCATTGGGCTTCAGAAAACCATTTGGATTCCCTCATCTAATTAAGCCTCCTCTTTTGCGACAATTTAAGTTGGGGGAGTTCACCTTTTCTCCGCCAGCAACCTCTGCCAAGCTCCTCAACAAGATAATCGTAAAGCACAATTTCCCCCCTGTAAGCGTGACGGACTTTATGCATGCAGCACGGACCTCACACGAAGCACTCGCCCGCGAAATCTTGGTAACTGTGGATGCTCATGGAGATGAGGATCGTCTTCGTTTTAGCGTGGAGTCAAAATTTAGAACCCTAAGTAGACTGATAGAGGTTTTCGCCAACCTATTCACAGGCGCCGACGCCGGCTTCGGCCATACAGGGGCGGTTAATCATTTTTTCCTTCTTAGCAAAACAACAGGTGAATTCAGAAGATTCCCAACCACAAAGTCGCTGTCATTCAACTTTGAATTGAGTGAAGAGCTACTAAAATTTCTTAGAAAGCCCGATTTCGTTTTTTTCTTTGAGCATTTGAACTCTTCCAAGGAGAGCATGTATTCCCGCATGCGGAACGCATTTAAATTTTTCTCAATGGCGTTCAACGCTGACGACAAGGTGGCAAGCTTTCTATTTTACGTTATATCCATTGAATCTATATTTTCGCGAGACAAAAGTTCCCCAATTAAAGCAACGCTTGCTGACTTCTCATCTTTACTTTGCTTCCCTGCCGAGCAACGCCTAAACGCGCACCGTATGCTCCGCGAAGCATACGATTTGAGGTCTTCAATAGTCCACTCTGGTGTGTCCTCTGTTACTGGTAAACACGTTGAAGTCGCGAGATCACTAGCTGCTCGTGCTCTCTATTGCAGCATGTTTTTGTGTGAAAACTTGAATGAGGGACCTGGGAAACTAGAGGACAAATTTTTCGATCACTTACGTGATCGGAAGCTGGGTGTTACCAAGGTTATTGTTCCGCGTGAGATGCAGTTTTTTCTGGAGATAGATGATCACGATGAATGATCGTTCGTTTCGCCAGGCGGGGTTCAGGGAGCTAGGTGCGTTGAAATTGATGATGTAAAGGTCGATACGGGTCGATAGCTGCCCCTCCATATTGGCAGCTATACTTTTTTTTGCGACAGTCCGCTGGGTCGGTTGCAGCCGGTCGCGGAAGGCAGCATTTGGCCGTTTTCTGACTTTCGTTTAGCGGTTGAAGTGCCAGGGTTTTCCTAAGCGATGGGAGAGTAATTGCATGGTCAGCAGATAGTAATAGCGCGTTGATTCAGCGTGCTGGTTTAGGTGGCAATTAAAAAACCACTCAAGATGCTTTCTCTGCCAAGTCCATGGATTGTCGCGTTGCCAGCGCTCAGCGATTGCTGTTTGGATAGCCTTCGCCTGACGAAGGTGGCGGTGGCGTGTGGTATGCGACCCGGTCAGGACGCCTGACAGGAACAGCTCCATATCGAATGCCATGCTCATGCTCGACCCCCAATGTAAGCCGACACCACGTCGATACGGCCGTGCCCCAGCTCATAGCTGACTTGCATTCGGGCCTCCTGATCAAGGCGTCGGTCGAGCTGGTAGCAGTTGCCGCCGTAGATGGGCGCAAGATGTCGATTGATTTGCTCATAGCGTTCGCACGCGTAGGCTGCTCGCAATTCGTGGAAGCCTTTGAGGTCGTGCTTATGGAGGATATCCCGTGCGGGGCGGACGATTCCCTGCAAAAAATCGAGGTAGTGTTCGTTCGGTGCAAGCAGGTTGCGGCTATCGTCGGGCGAGACCTGTTCGGCAAACCTCAGTGCGTCACGAATATGATCATCTACCGTAATCCAACGAGGTGCTGAGGCGCCGGATCGGCCACCTTTGGTGCCGTCCTGGATGTTGATCTTGCCGAATTGCTTGGCTTCACGTTTTAGACGGGGAAGGTCGGCCAAAATCGCCTCGCGCAAGCGCATACCGGTAGCTCGCGCTAACTGAGCGATGGCCGCGGCGCTTGGCATTTGGTGTTCGCAAAGCACCTCTACGATCCGCTTCACCTGTTCGCGGTCTTGGCCTTGCGGCACTGAACGACGAACACTGGTGCGCCGCATTCCCAGCGCCTTACTCGGGCTCGGCACTTTCACATACTGATCACCGCGAAGCGCCGCCATGGTCTGATTCACACTGGACAACCGGTTTTGCGCAGTCGCGATGGCCAGCTCACCTCGTTCAACTTGTTGGCGCAGATGTCCGGCGTAGTCCAGCAAGGTCTGCCAATTAATCTGCCGCGCATCGTTAAATCCTGGTCCATCCTCCGACCGACACCAACGCACAAACGCCTGCCAGCGATCACTGTGTGCTTTGACAGTCCCGTAATGCCCTCCGCCAAACAGATCTTTCAATGCCTGTGGCCCGGCATAGCTCAACTGCCGACCATAGCCAAAATTGCGCCCATCTCGCCTACCCACCAATCTCATGATCGAACTCCTCTTCAAGCCAAACCTCTGAAGTCTTTCCCCACGTCATCCCGCCACGAATGTTGAGTGTTATCAGGGATCAAGGCCCCTGCGACCTGTGAGGGTTGTCCACTAACGCGGGACTGGCGGCTCTTTACGACCGGGAGCTTGGGCATCTCATGATCTGGCCTCCTGAACACCGTTACCGGTGGGCGGGTGGAGGCTGCATTAGTTGACGAAACCAACACCGCGAGATCTTGAGGCGGGATAAGGCAGTGGAGCGATGACCGGGGCGTGCCTGACTGTCAGTCAGGTGCAGTCCATTCCGTGGGCTGCGGCACCATCATCTGCATCGCTGTTACTGGTGGCTTCGGTGTTTGTCACGCCGATTGTCACGAGGGGGAATGCCGCAAAGCCTTGTACGAGTTGGGCTGCAGCAGCGGTTGGAGCGCCCGTCTCTTTCCAGGAGAAAGAGACGGGCGCGGTCTGGCGCAGTGAAATGGCCAAGCGGAAAGGTTGCTGCAGGACAGCTGGGTAGGGGTATGTATTTGCCGCAATGGCAACGATCTGAAGTAGGCATCCATCACTCGGTGAGTGACCGTGCGAGCCGCCGGACGCTAATCGCACTTTGGGAGAACCACCACGGTGTGGCGTAGCCTTAAAGGTTCTGGCTACCTGGGTTGCTGTCAACGACAGCGCTTTGCCCGATCTTTTCTACGCCTGTGGATAATTTGGGTCAAGGCTCGAATTATCGAGAGTCCTGCGGTTGTGGATGAAATTATCCACCGGTGGAAATCAGTAGTTTTCCACAGACAGTTTGCGTGGGCTTTAGATTTTTTAAATGAGGTCCATCCAAGCAGGGCGGCTTTGCAGCCCTGTTTGGATGGACCCGCGTGGAAGGGCGGCCTGCGGTGATCTCATTGGCTTACCCTCGTTTGGATGCGCCACGGCTTTTTTGTAGGGCGGTAATGTTGTCGCCGACCGGGTGAGCGAATTCGTGGGGTGTCACATGCCCATGGCGGTTGGCGTCGATGTAGTTGCTCCACCACGCCATGATCAGCCTGCGTTGTTCGAGGAATTCGGCCTTGTGGATATACGCGGCGCGCACGCGGTTGCGTTCCTTGTGGCTCATTTGTCTTTCGATGGCTGCGTCGGTCCATAACCCGGACTCTAGTAGGGCGCTACATGCCATGGTCCTGAAGCCGTGGCCGCACACGTCCTTGCTGGTGTCATAGCCGACGTTGCGGAGCATGGTGTTCACCGTGTTCTCGGACATGGGCTTCCAGTACTTGTGGTCGCCCGGTAGCACTAACTCTGAAAAGCGACTGAGGCTGCGCAGGCGCTCCAGTATTTCGATGACCTGCGGCGACAGCGGCACCATTTGAATGTCGCCATTCATCTTGGTCCCACGTGTGGAGTTGCGTACCCCTTCAATCGGCGCGCGTGTATCGGGGATTTCCCACATGGCGCGGTGGAGGTCGAACTCACTCCATCGAGCGAAGCGCAGCTCGCTGGAGCGGACGAACACATGCAGAGTCAGCAGCACGGCAAGGCGCGTCAGCTCGCGGCCGTTGTAGTTGTCGATACGGTGTAGCAGTTCGGGTAGGCGATTGAGGGATAGGGCCGGGCGATGGACTGTGCGCGGCGCGTGAAGCGAGCCTGCCAGATCCAGTGCAGGATTCATGGTGATCTGCCGAGCCCTTTTGGCCCCGCGCATGATGGTGGATAAGTAGTTCTGTACCCGTAACGCTACATCCATGGTGCCGCGTTCCTTGATGCGCTGGGTGATCTCTAGCAGGTCATGGGTATCGAGTTCAGCGATGGGTCGTTGGCCGATCAGCGGGAAGACGTGGGTACGCAGTCGGCTCATCACGGTTTTTGCGTGTCCTTCGGTCCAGCGACGGGACATGTCGGCGTGCCACTCCAGAGCAACGGTTTCGAAAAGCAGTGCCGCTCGCTGGGCTACGATCTTGGCCTTCTTCTTTTCTTCCATTGGGTCGAGGTTGTCGAGCAGCAACGCCTTGGCTTCGTCTCGCTTACGTCGTGCGACGGAAAGGGTAACGATGGGGTAATTGCCGATGATGAGCGTACCTTCCTTGCCGCTGGGCTTGGTGTACTTCAAGCGCCAGGTCTTCACGCCATTGGGTTTGACGAAAAGGTACATGCCGCCGCCGTCGAACAGTTTGTAGGCGCGTTCGCGGGTTTTGGCCGTGCGGCATTGCAGGTCGCTGAGGGGGATCGCTAGACGTGGCATAGGGGTACGCGCTCCTGACCGGAAAATCGCAGTACCCCTAACATACCCTCGGGGAAGGGGGATTTTGTTGGATCCCGACAGAGGGTCCTAGAACGAAAAAACCCGCCAAAGGGCGGGTTTTCGGGGCTTCCAGAGCATTCAGTAGAATGCAATGGAGCCTAATGTGGTGCCGGCACCAGGAGTCGAACCCGGGACCTACTGATTACAAGTCAGTTGCTCTACCAACTGAGCTATACCGGCGTGTTAGGGCGACGATTATAGCGATTGAAAAAGTTCTGTAAACCCCTGAAATCTGACTATTTTTGCGAAAACCCAAGTTTTCGCCCTTCGCCCTGCATTTACCTGCTTCTCCCGCAGCAAAATGCCCCGATCAGCGCTCGTGCATGGCCTCTGCGCGGGATTTGATGATTGGCTTGAGCAGGTAGCTCAAGATGCTCTTCTTGCCGGTGATGATGTCCACAGAGGCCACCATGCCGGGGATGATCAGCAGGGGTTTGTCGTCAGTGCCGAGGTGGCTGCGGTCGGTGCGCAGTTTGATGACGTAGAAGGTGTTTTTCTTCTCTTCATCCATCACGGTGTCGGCGCCGATCTGTTCGAGTTTGCCTTTGAGGCCGCCGTAGATGGTGTAGTCGTAGGCGGTGAATTTGATCATTGCTTCCTGGCCGGGGTGGAGGAAGGCGATGTCTTGCGGGCGGATCTTGGCTTCTACCAGCAAGGTGTCGTCCAGCGGTACGACTTCGGCGATGTCGCTGCCGGGCTGGATCACGCCGCCCACGGTGTTGACCAGCATTTGCTTGACGATACCGCGCACGGGGGAGGTGACCATGGTGCGGCTGACGCGGTCTTCCAGGCCTTTGGAGGTGGCTTGGGCCTTGCTCAGGTTGGTGCGCGCTTCGTTCAGTTGAGCCAGGGCTTCGCTGCGGAATTTGCCGCGGGTCTCGTCGATTTTGCGTTGCACTTCGTTGATGGCGGCCTGGGCGCGGGGGATGGCCAGGGTGGTGCCATCGAGCATGCCGCGGGTTTCCACTTCGGAGCGTTTGAGGCGCAGCACTTCTACCGGCGAGACCGCGCCCTGTTGGACCAGCGGTTCGGACATGCCGATCTCCTGGCGCAGCAGGTTCAGGCTGTTGCGGTATTGGTCCTGCTTGGAGGCGAATTCACGCAGTTCCTGCTGGCGTTGCAGCAGTTGTTGTTGCAGCCCGCCGATTTCGTCCGACAGTTGCTGGCGTCGGCTCAGGTACAGCGACTCTTCGTTCGAAGCCTGGTTGGGCACGGCTTTGCGCGCGTCTTCGGTAATGTTCAGCGGGCGATTTTCGACTTCGGCGCTGAGGCGCTCCACGCGCAGTTCCATGGCCACGCGGTCGGCTTCGGTTTCGCCGACGTTGGAGGCAAAGCGTGTGTCGTCCAGGCGTACCAGCGGCGCGCCGGCGTCGACGATTTGGCCTTCATGCACGTAGATCTGGGCGACGATGCCGCCTTCCAGGTTCTGGATTTTCTGGATGCGCGAGGAGGGGATCGCCTTGCCTTCGCCTTTGGTCACTTCATCGATGATCGCAAAGTGCGCCCACAGTATCAGGAACACGAAGAAGCCGATCACGCCCCAAATGGTCAGGCGCACGATGCGCGGGGCGTCGTCGACCAGGGCTTTTTCGACTTCGGGCAAGGGCTGGTCTTCGAGCGAGTCGGTGCCTCTGAAATAGCCGAAGATGACGTCTTTCAAACGGCGTGGGCCGGATTTAAGCAACACTGATCTGCCCCTTTTTCAGCGCTTCCATGACGGCCGCTTTTGGACCGTCCGCGAGTATCTGGCCACGGTCGATCACCAGCAGGCGATCCACCAGGCTCAACAGCGAGGCGCGGTGGGTGACCAGAATCACCGTCTTGTTTTCGATCACCGACTGCAAGCGCTGTTTCAGGCGCTCTTCGCCGGTGTTGTCCATGGCGCTGGTCGGTTCGTCCAGCAGCAGGATCGGTGGGTTCAATAGCAACGCACGGGCGAGGGCGACGTTTTGTCGCTGGCCGCCGGAGAGGTTTTGCCCGCGTTCGCCCACTTGCAGTTCGTAACCTTGCGGATGCAGCCTGGCAAATTCATGCACGCCGGCCAGTTCTGCGGCTTGCAGCACCATTTCGTCGTCCACGTAGCGTGCGCCCGAGACGAGGTTGTCGCGCAAGGTGCCGGCCAGCAGTTGGATGTCCTGGGCCACGTAGCCGATGTTGTGGCGCAATTCGCTGACATCGATCTGGCGAATGTCCACGCCATCGACCAGCAACGAGCCCGAATCCGGCTGGTAAAGACCGACCAGCAGTTTGGCCAGCGAGCTTTTACCCGAGCCGCTGCGCCCGATGATGCCGATCTTCTCGCCCGCCCGCACATTCAGGTTGATGCCGCGCAGCGCCAGGTTTTGTTGGTTCGGGTAGGTGAAGTCGACTTCGCGGAACGTCATCGCGCCTTGCAGCGCCTTGCGGCTGAGCGGGCGTTCGTCGTAGTTGCGTTCTTGCGGCAACTCCATCATCTGGTCGACCGAGACCATCGTCACCTTGGCTTGCTGGTAGCGCGTCAGCAGCCCCGACAGTTGCGCCAACGGGCCCAGTGCGCGGCCGCTGAGCATGTAGCAGGCAACGAGGCCGCCCATGCTGAGGGCGCCATCAATGATCTGGTACACACCGAAAATGATCATCGCCACGCCGGCCACTTGCTGGATCAGCAAGGTGATGTTCATGGCCAGGCCGGACAACACCTTGACCCGCAGTTCCAGGCGGCTGAGGGTGCCAATGGTCTGTTCCCATTGATACTGGCGCTCGCTTTCTGCGTTATTGACCTTGACCGCATCGAGCCCGGCGAGGGTTTCGATCAGGCTCGACTGACGCTCGGCGCCCAGGGCCATGGTGCGTTCCAGTGTCGCAGTCAGCGGTTTCTGGAGCATGTGGCCGATACCCAGGGCCAGCGGGAAGGCGATGATCGGAATCCACACCAGGTGGCCGCCGAGCATGGCGATCACCACCAGGATGATCAGGGTGAAGGGCAGGTCGATCAGGCTCGCGAGGGTCAGCGAGGTGAGGAAGTCGCGCATCCCCTGGAATTCATGGATGTTCTGCGCAAAGCTGCCGACCCGCGCCGGGCGCACTTTCATGGCCATGCCCACGATGCGCTCGAACAGCGTCGCGGAGATGATCAGGTCGGTTTTTTTGCCCGCCAGGTCCAGGCATAAACTGCGCAGGCTCTTGAGCAGCAGATCGAACAAGTACGCGCCGCAGATACCGATGGCCAGCATCCACAAGGTGGCGGTGGCCTGGTTGGGGACCACGCGGTCGTACACGTTCATCACAAACAGTGGTGCGGCCAGGGCGATCAGGTTGATCACCAGGCTCGCGGCGATTGCGTCGGCGTAGAGCCAGCGCGAGCGCTTGAGGGTGTCTCGAAACCACGAGCGTGCGCGCGGGATCAGCGTGCCGCTGGTGATGTCAAATTTATGCTGCGGTTGGGCGAAAAATACCCGACCGCTGTAATCCTGACTCAAGGTTTCACGGCTGACCTGTACTTCGCCGCCGTCGCTTTCGCTGAGCAGCAGTCGCGCCGTGTCGCCTTCCCAGCCCAACAGCACCGCGCTGCGCCCTTCCTTGAGCAGCAGCATGGCGGGCAGTGCGATGGATGGAATCTGTTCCAGCTTGCGCTGCAGCAACCGCCCCTGCAAACCCGCCCGAGCGGCTGCACGCGGCAGCAGCTCGGCGCTCAGACGCTGGGCCGCGAGTGGCAGCCCAGTGGTCAGCATTGCGCGGCTGGCGGGTTTGTAATGCAGTGAGCAGAGTGTCAACAACCCGTCCAGCAAGGGGTCGTCATGCTGACTGCGCGGGTCATGGTTGAGTTGCGCCACACCTATTTCAGAATCCAAGCTGACTCTCTCTTACTGCAGTTGAGTGGTCCAACGCCGTCAAGAATCAGTTCATCCCTGGCAGGTTTACCGACGGTTTAATATCGTTCTGCACAACCGATGCCATCGGCGCTACCACGCCCTGACTTCTCAGCAGTTGGCCCATGTCGGCCTTGATTCGATACTGCGTGTAGATCTGCAGGTTTTTGATCTGCGCCAGACGCTGCTGAGCGGTGAACAGTTCATTCTCGCTGTCGAGCAAGTCGAGCAGTGTACGCTCACCGAGGCTGAACTGCTGTTGATACGAGGTACGTACTCGCGTGCTGCGGTCCACGTATTCCTGCGCGATCGGCACCTGCTGGGTGGCGTTGTTGTAGGCGTTCCACGCCAGGCCCAGCTCTTCGTTCAGCTGACGCAGGGCGTTGTTGCGGATGTCCAGCGCCTGGGAGGCCTGGGAAGCCTTGGACTGCAGGTTGGCCTTGTCGGTGCCGCCGTTGAACAGGTTGAACTGCATGTTCAGCATGGCGGAATAGCTGTTGTCATGGCCTGGGTCGCCGGCGATGTTGTCGTTGGCCGAACGTTGCAGTACCGCATCGAAGCGCGGGTAGAAGGTCGACTTGGCGGATTCGTACTGCTTTTCAGCGGCGGTGATATCCGATTCGGCAGAGCGCAATACCGGGCTGTCGGCAATCATCTGGCGGCGTGCGTCATCCAGGCTGGCTGGCAGCAAGGTCACGATGCCCGCTGGCTTTTCCAGTTGGTCAGGCTCTTGGCCGACAACGCTCATGTAGTTGGTATTGGCGTCAGCCAGGTTGGTCTGTTCGGTGATCAGGTTGTTTCGAGCCTGAGCCAGACGGGCTTCGGCCTGGTCCATGTCCGCCATTCTTCCGACGCCACGGCTGGTGCGCAATTTGATCTGGTCAAAAATGCGTTCGTGGCTTTTCAGGTTCTCTTCTGCCAGTTGCACCATCTCGCGACGGGTCAAGACATCCAGATAAACCTGGGCGACCGTCAGGGCGGTGCGCTCGGTCGTGTTGAGCAGCGCATAACCGCGGGAATTGGCGGTGGCTTGTTGGCGACCTACTTCATTTTGGGTGCCAAAACCCTGGAACAGGTTTTGCTGCAGACGAATGGTCGATTCGCCGCGGTTCATGGTTTTCCAATCGTGGCTGTTGCTGGCCGCGCGGGTGGTGGTGTTGTCCGAGCTTTCACGGCCATAACCGCCCAGCAAGTCGACTTTAGGCAAGTAGCCGCCTTTGGCTGCGTCGACTTGGTAGTCAGCAGCAATGCGCGCATTGACACCCGCTTGGATCTCCGGATGGACTTCCACCGCTTTCTGCATCGCCTCTGTCAGGGTTTGAGCCTGTACGAAACTGGCGGCTAGAGCAAAAGGCAAAGCTTTGAATAAGTGCAAACGCATTGTGATTCTTCCCTGGGGATTGGTTGCCTGGAAAACCGCAACAAACTTGAAATAGTGCATTGGATTGGCAACCGAAATCACTGCTTGTCATGAGTGCTGGACGGTGCAAACAGAAAGTCGCGATGCCGTGTAAATATCAATGTGACATTACCGGGCGGATTGTTTAGGATGGCGCCAAATAGGTCAATACCTTGACGGAAAAGTAATTCGTCGAGCAAAACACCAAAATATTGACGCCAAATTTTTTACATGGGTTTAACGTACTCCAGCTATTGAATCGGCACTAGAGAGAAAGGCCGGTCTCCATGATGGATGCCCCCTGAACGGTAATACACGGAGAGTCTTTTATGAGCAGCGTTGCGGTCGTCAAAAGCATTGTCGGTCAAGTGTTTGCGGTATCCCCGGAAGGGATTCGTCGCCTGCTGGTAGAAGGGGATCGTTTGTTTGCAGGGGAGCAGGTGGAAACCGGTCCTGCCGGCTCCGTGTCGCTGGAGCTTGCCGATGGCCGCACCCTTGACCTGGGGCGCGACACGCAATGGAGCGCGAACACGCCTGACTCAGTGACCGACCTGAGTGCCGCCACTGCCCAGGAAGCACCCTCCGTTGCCGAACTGCAGCAAGCCATCGCTGCCGGTGCCGACCCGACCCAAGACCTTGAAGCCACAGCTGCCGGCCCGACTGCCGCTGGCGCGGACGGCGCCGTGGGTGGCGGCCACAGCTTTGTCGTGCTGGACGCCACCGCAGGCACGGTTGACCCTACCATCGGTTATCCGACGAACGGCTTGAATGCCGCCGATGCCGCGACCAGCCTGTTCACCGCCGCTACCAATAACAGCCTCGATCCGCGCAGCGTCACCATCACCTTGACTGCCACGCCGAGCATCACCGAAGCCGGCGGCGTCGTGGTTTACACCGTGTTTGTCACCCAGGCGCCGACCAGTGACCTGACCGTCACCTTGTCCAACGGCTTGTCTGTCGTGGTCCTCGCCGGCCAGACCGCGGGCGCGCTGAACGTCACGTTCGCGGGCAATGACACGCCTTACCTGGATGCCTCGTCGATCTCCGCCACCATCACCGGCACGTCCGGCGGCGGCAACCTGATCATCACCACCGACCCGGCGCCGGCCGTTACGCAGATCAATGACACCATCGACACCACCACCGTCACGCTGAGCGCGAACGCGTCGGTCGATGAGGGCGGCAAGATCGTTTATACCGCGACCGTGAACAACGCCGCGCAGACCGACGTCACCATCACGCTGTCCAACAACACCACCATCACCATCGAAGCCGGTAAAACCACGGGCACCGTCAGCGTCGATACGCCGGCAAACCTGGCCGATGGCAAAGACCTGACCGTCAGCGCCACCATCACCGGTGCAAGCGGCGGTAACTACGAAAACCTGGCGATCAACCCGGAAGCCGCCACTACCACCGTGATCGCTGTCGACAACCCGAGCGTGCTGGTCGCAGACACCAACACGGTTGCCGAGGAGCAGGTCGCCACTGGCAACGTGCTGAGCAATGACAGCGACATCGACAACGTGCTGACCGTCGCGACGTTCACCGTTGGCGGTACCACGTATAACGCAGGCCAAACCGCCATTGTCGAAGGTGTCGGTACCGTCACCATCGGTGCGGATGGTGCGTATGCGTTTACCCCGGTCAAGGATTACAACGGTGAAGTGCCGCAAATCGGCTACACCACCAATACCGGTTCGAGCAGCACGCTGGACGTGACGGTGACGCCGGTTAACGACGCGCCGGTGGCAGTGGTGGTCGCAGCGAACGGAGCTGAAGATCCGGCCCAGGGCATTGCGGTCAAACTGAGTGCGACCGATGGGGATGGTTTGGCGAACGTGAAATCGTTCACTGTCGGCACGCCAACCAATGGCACGTTCTACACCGACGCGGCCATGACCAAACCGGTGACCGGCTCGATCGACGCGGTCAACGGCGAAGCGACGATTTACTTCAAGCCGAACGAAAACTTCAACGGCACCGCGAATTTCACCTATACCGCCACCGACAGCGGCAACGCTGACGGCAGCAACCCGCTGACCTCTGCTCCGGCTAACGGCACTGTCACTGTGACGGCGGTGAACGATGCACCAGAAGCGATCGCGACCACTGCAACCGGGACTGAAGATCCAAGCGTAGGCATTGCGGTCAAGCTGAGCGCGACCGATGTGGATGGCCTGGCGAACGTGAAATCGTTCACCGTCGGCGAGTCGGCCAATGGCACGTTCTACACCGACGCTGCCATGACCAAGCCGGTGACTGGCGCGATTGACGCGGTCAATGGCGAAGCCACCGTGTACTTCAAGCCGAACGAAAACTTCAACGGCACCGCGAACTTCACCTACACCGCGACCGACAGTGGCAACGCTGACGGCAGCAACCCGCTGACCTCTGCGCCGGCTAACGGCACTGTCACTGTGACGGCGGTCAACGATGCGCCTGAGGCTGTGGCGACCACTGCGACGGGCTCTGAAGATTCGGCCCAGGGTATTGAAGTCAAGCTTTCGGCCACCGACGTAGACGGCGTGGACAACGTGAAATCGTTCACTGTCGGCACGCCAACCAATGGCACGTTCTACACCGATGCTGCCATGACCAAACCGGTGACTGGCTCGATTGATGCGGTCAACGGCGAAGCGACTGTTTACTTCAAGCCAAACGAAAACTTCAACGGCACCGCGAATTTCACTTATACCGCGACCGACAGCGGCAACGCTGACGGCAGCAACCCGCTGACTTCGACCCCAGCCAACGGCACCATCACTGTCACTGCGGTGAACGATGCGCCGGTGGCTGTGGCGACCACTGCGACCGGTTCTGAAGATCCGGCCCAGGGCATCGAAGTCAAGCTTTCGGCCACTGATATCGATGGCGTGGAGAACGTGAAATCGTTCACCGTCGGCACGCCTACCAACGGCACGTTCTACACCGATGCGGCCATGACCAAGCCGGTAACCGGCTCGATCGACGCGGTCAACGGCGAAGCCACGGTTTACTTCAAACCGAACGAAAACTTCAACGGCACGGCGAACTTCACCTACACCGCGACCGACAGCGGCAATGCTGATGGCACCAACCCGCTGACTTCTACTCCGGCCAACGGCACTATCACCGTGACTGCGGTCAACGATGCGCCAGAAGCTGTCGCCACTACCGCGACCGGTTCTGAAGATCCGGCCCAGGGCATCGAAGTCAAGCTTTCGGCCACTGATATCGATGGCGTGGAGAACGTGAAATCGTTCACCGTTGGCACCCCAACCAACGGCACCTTCTACACCGACGCCGCCATGACCAAGCCGGTAACCGGCTCGATCGACGCGGTCAACGGCGAAGCCACGGTTTACTTCAAACCGAACGAAAACTTCAACGGCACCGCAAACTTCACCTACACCGCGACCGACAGCGGCAATGCTGACGGCACCAACCCGCTGACGTCTACTCCGGCCAACGGCACCATCACCGTGACTGCGGTCAACGACGCGCCGGTTGCCGCACCGACCACCGCAACGGGTTCCGAAGATCCGGTTCAAGGCATCGAAGTCAAACTGAGCGCGACCGACGTAGATGGCGTGACAGACGTGAAATCGTTCACCGTCGGCACGCCTACCAATGGCACGTTCTACACCGATGCGGCGATGACCAAACCGGTGACCGGCGCTATTGATGCGGTCAATGGCGAAGCCACGGTTTACTTCAAGCCAAATGAAAACTTCAACGGCACCGCGAACTTCACCTACACCGCCACCGACGGCGGTATTGCTGACGGCGGCAGCCCGCTGACCTCTGCGCCTGCCAACGGCACTATCACCGTGACCCCGGTCAACGATGCACCAGTGGCTGCGGCCACTACCGCAACGGGTGCTGAAGATCCAAGCGTAGGTATCGCGGTCAAACTGAGCGCGACGGACGTAGACGGCGTGGCGGACGTGAAATCGTTCACTGTCGGCACGCCTACCAACGGTACGTTCTACACCGACGCCGCCATGACCAAACCGGTGACCGGCTCGATCGACGCCGTCAACGGCGAAGCCACCGTTTACTTCAAGCCAAATGAAAACTTCAACGGCACCGCGAACTTCACCTACACCGCGACCGACGGCGGTATTGCTGACGGCGGCAGCCCGCTGACCTCGGCTCCGGCCAACGGCACCATCACCGTGACTCCGGTCAACGATGCACCGGTCGCCGCACCGACCACCGCAACGGGTTCTGAAGATCCGGTTCAAGGCATCGAAGTCAAACTGAGCGCGACCGACGTAGATGGCGTGACAGACGTGAAATCGTTCACCGTCGGCACCCCAACCAACGGCACGTTCTACACCGACGCCGCCATGACCAAGCCAGTGACTGGCTCGATTGACGCAGTCAACGGCGAAGCGACCGTTTACTTCAAACCAAACGCGAACTTCAACGGCACCGCGAACTTCACCTACACCGCCACTGATGGCGGTATTGCTGACGGCGGCAGCCCGCTGACTTCTGCGCCTGCCAACGGCACCATCACCGTGACTCCGGTCAACGATGCGCCGGTCGCCGCACCGACCACCGCAACGGGTTCCGAAGATCCGGTTCAAGGCATCGAAGTCAAACTGAGCGCGACCGACGTAGACGGCGTGGCAGACGTGAAATCCTTCACCGTCGGCACGCCAACCAACGGCACCTTCTACACCGACGCGGCCATGACCAAGCCAGTAACTGGCTCGATCGACGCGGTCAACGGCGAAGCCACCGTTTACTTCAAGCCAAACGAAAACTTCAACGGCACCGCCAACTTCACTTACACCGCCACCGACGGCGGCATTGCTGGCGGCGGCAGCCCGCTGACCTCGGCTCCAGCCAACGGCACCATCACCGTGACTGCGGTGAACGACGCGCCGGTACTGGGCAACGCCTCGACCAACGCATTCGGCGACACCTATATCGAAGGCAAGCCTGGCGGCTACGTGGCGGCGAACCTGACCGTCAGCGACGTCGACAACGGCACCCTGCAAAGCGCCAAAGTCACACTCGTCAACCACCTGGCAGACGATGTACTGATCGCAGATGTCAGCAACACCAAAATTGCAGTCAGCTACGACAAGGCCACGGGCATCTTGACCTTGTCCGGTGAGGCCACCACGGCTGAGTACCAGGAAGTCCTGCGTTCGGTACACTTCGCCAGCGAAAGCGAGAACCCGGACCCGGCCAATCGCACCCTGACCATCACCGTCAACGACGGCCAGCTGGATTCGGCGCCTGTCACCTCCGTGGTGTACGTGGTTCCGGTGAACGATCCGCCTGAGGTCAAGTTCGACAGCACCACATTCACTGAGCAAAAAGACGCAGTCGCGCTGGTCGAAAACCTGACCATCAAAGACGTCGACAACACCACCTTCAGCAAAGTCGTGGTCACCGTCGACCACCTGGCTGCAGGTGATTTGCTCAGCAATACCGATGTGCTCAAGGCCCTGGCCGTTGCCGGGATCACCATCACCCAGAGCGGCAGCGCCGCCGACGGGAAAATCGTCTACACCCTCACCAGCGACTCGAAGGCCGGCAGCAGCGCCGCCGACTTCGTCAAACTGGTTGAAGCCATCACCTTCCAGAGCCCGGGCAATAACCCTGTCGGTACCGATCGTACCGTCACCATCGATGTGACTGACAACGGTGGCGGCAACCTGGATCGCGAACCGCCGGAAACCGGCAGCGCCACTGGCAAGGTCACTATCGACCTGTTCAACGACGCCCCGACTGCATCGGCCGACAACACCACCGCCGATGAAGACCATACCGCCAAGATCGTGCTGGACGGCAAGGATGTGGACGGTACCGTCTCCAGCTTTGTCATCACCACCTTGCCGGAAAACGGCAAGCTGTACAGCGATGCCACGCTGCAAACCGAACTCAAAGTCGGCGACTCGGTGCCGGCGGGTGCCGACGGCAAGGCCGCGGTTTATTTCGCCCCGACCGGCGACTGGAGCGGCAAAACCGAGGTGACGTTCACTGCGGTCGACAACGGCGGTAAATCGAGCGCCGTAACGACGGCCGACATCACGATCGCGCCGGTTACCGACACTCCGCACCTGGGCTTGCTCGGCGGCGGCCCTGTGACCTCGATCAACTTCGACAGCGCCAACCTCAATGGTTCGTGGGGCATCGTCGGGGTAAATGACGCCAACAACGCGCCTGTCAGTGGCACCCCGAGCACTCCGTGGCTCACGGGGAATGCCGGCGGCCAAGTCGAAATCGGCCAAAGCAGCAACTACGGCGTAGAGACCCCAGGCAACAGCCAGGTCATCGAGCTTGAGAAAAACGCCGGCGACGACTCCAGCCTGTACACCATCATCAAGGCAGAGGCCGGCACGGCGTACACCATCTCGGTCGACTACTCGCCGCGTGCGGGCGCCGAGAACAATTCGGTGATCGACGTATTCTGGGGCGGCGTCAAAGTCGGCACCCTGGATACCACCACCGTCGGCATGAAGACTTACACCTTCGTCGTGCCGGTCACCGCTGACGGCGATGCCAAACTCGAGTTCAAAGCCCCGGCCGGGGATGCAAACAACTCGTTGGGCGGCGTGCTGGACAACATCAACGTCACCCAGGTGCTGAACACCGGCCTGGAAGACCATGCGATCAAGCTGTCGACGATCGACGCATACGCCACCGACAAGGATGGCTCCGAGACGCTCAAGCTGGAAGTCGGTGGCATACCGCTCAACGCGACCATCTCCGATGGCACGCCGGGTCACACCTTCACCGCGACGGCTGGCAATCAAAGCGTCGACATCAGCAATTGGAACAAGGCCACCCTGGTCTTCACCCCGGCGGAAAACGCCAACGGCCTGGTGAACCTCACTGTCACTGCCACCGCGCAGGACGGCACGGCTGATCCGAAGTCCGAGTCGATCACCCTGCCGATCAACGTGATTGCCGTTAACGATGCGCCAGAAGCTATCGCGACTACCGCGACCGGTTCCGAAGATCCGGTTCAAGGTATCGAAGTCAAACTTTCGGCTACTGATATCGATGGCGTGGAGAACGTGAAATCGTTCGCGGTTGGTACGTCGACCAACGGTACGTTCTATACCGATGCGGCGATGACCAAACCGGTGACTGGCTCGATCGACGCCATCAACGGCGAAGCCACGGTTTACTTCAAGCCAAATGCGAACTTCAACGGCACGGCGAACTTCACCTATACCGCCACCGACAGTGGCAATGCTGACGGCAGCAACCCGCTGACCTCGGCGCCTGCCAATGGCACCATCACTGTGACTGCGGTGAACGATGCGCCGGTTGCCGCACCGACCACTGCAACGGGTTCTGAAGATCCGGTCCAGGGTATCGAAGTTAAGCTTTCGGCCACTGACGTAGACGGCGTGGCGGACGTGAAATCGTTCACCGTCGGCACGCCAACCAATGGCACGTTCTACACCGATGCGGCGATGACCAAACCGGTGACCGGCTCGATTGACGCGGTCAACGGCGAAGCGACCGTTTACTTCAAGCCAAACGCGAACTTCAACGGCACGGCGAACTTCACTTACACCGCCACCGACGGTGGTATCGCTGACGGCGGCAGCCCGCTGACCTCGGCGCCTGCTAACGGCACTATCACTGTGACTGCGGTGAACGACGCGCCGGTCGCCGCACCGACCACCGCAACGGGTTCCGAAGATCCGGTCCAGGGTATCGAAGTTAAGCTTTCTGCCACTGACGTAGACGGCGTGGCGGACGTGAAATCGTTCACCGTCGGCACGCCTACCAACGGTACGTTCTACACCGATGCGGCCATGACCAAGCCAGTGACTGGCTCGATCGACGCCGTCAACGGCGAAGCCACCGTTTACTTCAAGCCAAACGCGAACTTCAACGGCACCGCGAACTTCACTTACACCGCTACCGACGGTGGTATCGCTGACGGCGGCAGCCCGCTGACCTCCGCGCCTGCTAACGGCACTATCACCGTGACTGCGGTGAACGACGCGCCGGTCGCAGCACCGACCACCGCAACGGGTTCCGAAGATCCGGCCCAGGGTATCGAAGTTAAGCTTTCGGCCACTGATGTAGACGGTGTGGCGGACGTGAAATCCTTCACCGTCGGCACGCCAACCAATGGCACGTTCTACACCGATGCGGCCATGACCAAACCGGTGACCGGTTCCATTGACGCCGTCAACGGCGAAGCGACCGTTTACTTCAAACCAAACGAAAACTTCAACGGCACCGCGAACTTCACCTACACCGCCACCGACGGCGGTATCGCTGACGGCGGCAGCCCGCTGACCTCAGCTCCGGCCAACGGCACCATTACCGTGACTCCGGTCAACGACGCGCCAGTGGCTGTGACCACTACCGCAACCGGTGCTGAAGACCCAAGCGTAGGTATCGCGGTCAAGCTGAGCGCCACCGACGTGGACGGCGTGGCAGACGTGAAATCGTTCACCGTCGGCACGCCAACCAATGGCACGTTCTACACCGATGCGGCGATGACCAAGCCAGTGACCGGCGCTATTGATGCGGTCAACGGCGAAGCGACCGTTTACTTCAAGCCGAACGCGAACTTCAACGGCACCGCGAACTTCACCTACACCGCGACCGACGGCGGTATCGCTGACGGCGGCAGCCCTCTGACTTCGGCGCCTGCCAATGGCACCATCACAGTAACTCCGGTCAACGACGCGCCTGTGGCTGTGACCACTACCGCGACGGGTGCTGAAGATCCAAGCGTAGGTATCGCGGTCAAACTGTCCGCCACCGACGTAGATGGCGTGGCGGACGTGAAATCCTTCACCGTTGGCACGCCAACCAACGGCACGTTCTACACCGACGCCGCCATGACCAAACCGGTGACCGGCTCGATTGACGCCGTCAACGGCGAAGCCACCGTTTACTTCAAGCCAAACGAAAACTTCAACGGCACCGCGAACTTCACTTACACCGCTACCGACGGCGGTATTGCTGACGGCGGCAGCCCGCTGACCTCGGCTCCAGCCAACGGCACCATCACCGTGACTCCGGTCAACGACGCGCCTGTGGCTGTGACCACTACCGCGACCGGTGCTGAAGATCCAAGCGTAGGTATCGCGGTCAAACTGTCCGCCACCGACGTAGACGGCGTGGCAGACGTGAAATCCTTCACCGTCGGCACCCCAACCAACGGCACGTTCTACACCGACGCGGCCATGACCAAGCCAGTGACCGGTTCGATTGATGCCGTCAACGGTGAAGCGACCGTTTACTTCAAGCCGAACGCGAACTTCAACGGCACCACGAACTTCACCTACACCGCTACCGACGGCGGTATCGCTGACGGCGGCAGCCCGCTGACCTCAGCACCTGCCAACGGCACTATCACCGTGACTCCGGTCAACGACGCGCCTGTGGCTGTGACCACTACCGCGACCGGTGCTGAAGACCCGAGCGTAGGTATCGCGGTCAAGCTGAGCGCCACCGACGTAGACGGCGTGGCAGACGTGAAATCCTTCACCGTCGGCACGCCAACCAATGGCACGTTCTACACCGATGCGGCCATGACCAAACCGGTGACCGGTTCCATTGACGCGGTCAACGGCGAAGCGACCGTTTACTTCAAGCCGAACGCGAACTTCAACGGCACCGCGAACTTCACTTACACCGCGACCGACGGCGGTATCGCTGACGGCGGTAGCCCGCTGACCTCAGCACCTGCCAACGGCACCATCACCGTGACTCCGGTCAACGACGCGCCAGTGGCTGTGACCACTACCGCAACCGGTGCTGAAGACCCAAGCGTAGGTATCGCGGTCAAACTGAGCGCGACCGACGTAGACGGTGTGGCAGACGTGAAATCCTTCACCGTCGGCACGCCAACCAATGGCACGTTCTACACCGATGCGGCCATGACCAAGCCAGTGACTGGCTCGATTGACGCAGTCAACGGCGAAGCCACGGTGTACTTCAAACCAAACGCGAACTTCAACGGCACGGCGAACTTCACCTACACCGCCACCGACGG